>Ga0065165_1000307_pt1 | contig 80513 bp, 76 predicted proteins | sample AraplaMF_Cvi_mMF_FD_63813 | JGI IMG/M metagenome (GOLD analysis project Ga0065165, IMG submission 63813) | Arabidopsis root microbial communities from the University of North Carolina, USA - plate scrape MF_Cvi_mMF (version 2) (version 3) | ecosystem: Host-associated > Plants > Roots >... | reverse complement strand
ACCTACAACTGGGATCCCGAGGCCTACCAGGGCGGCCGCAACTTCGGCCACCTGGCCTATGCGGTCGACGACATCTACGCCGCCTGCCAGCGCCTGAAGGACGCCGGCGTGGTGATCAACCGGCCGCCACGCGACGGCCGCATGGCCTTCGTCCGCTCGCCCGACAACATCTCGATCGAGCTGCTGCAGGCCGGCCCGGCCCTGGCGCCGGCCGAGCCCTGGGCGTCGATGCCCAACACCGGGGTCTGGTAGGGGACGCGGCCAGGGCCACGTCCCCCGGCCAGGATCAGCCGAACAGGAAGTCGGCGCCGCTCAGGCGGTTGACCGCCACCTGCTGCAGCCAGACCGAGTTGTCGCCGGCGCCGTAGGTGACCAGCGAGCCCGAGACGCCGCCGCGCACCTCCAGTGAGATCCGCAGGTCGGTGAAGTCGTCGACCCCGCCGATCCCGAAGAACCCGACGCGGTCCACGCCGTCGCGGAAGTCGCTGATCACGTCCTTGCCGAAGCCGGCGGCGAACCAGAACTCGTCCGCGCCGTCGCCGCCCACCAGCAGGTCCGAGCCGGCGTCGCCCCACAGCTTGTCGGCCCCGCCGCCGCCGTTCAGCGAATCCGCGCCCGCGCCGCCGTGCACGGTCTCGCCGGCCGTCCCGCCCGCGAACGAGTCGTTGAACGCCGACAGGTCGAACGCCTCGATGCTGGTGAAGATGTCGCCGGCCGCGTCGCCCGTCGAGCCGGCGCCCCCCAGGTTCACCGTCACGCCCGCCGTGGCCGTGCGATACGAGGCGACGTCGATCCCGTCGCCGCCATCCAGCCGGTCGGCGCCCGCGCCGCCGATCAGGGTGTCGTTGCCGGCCCGGCCCGACAGGTTGTCGGCGCCGCCCGAGCCGTCCAGCAGGTTGGCCTTGCCGTCGCCGTACAGGCTGTCGGCATAGCCGCTGGCGCCGATCACGCCCTCGATGCTGGTCAGGGCGTCCGAGCCCGAGCCGCCGGTCTGCTGCGCGCCCGTCAGCGCCAGGTCGACGTTCAGCCCGCCCACGGCGTTCGAATAGTCCACGGTGTCGAAGCCCGCGCCGCCGTCGACCACGTCGTCGCCCGCGCCGGGCCGCAGCAGGTTGTCGGCCGCGTTGCCGGTGAGGGTGTCGTCGCCCGATCCCGAGCTGGCGTTTTCGATGGTCACGCCGTTGGCGATCACATAGCCGCCGTAGATCCCGGTGGCGTAGGAGACCCAGCCGCCGCCGCCCCACTCGTACTTCAGGCTCGCGGCCCGCAGGTCGATGTTGGCGTCGGCCGCACCGGAATAGCGGATCTCGTCGGTCCCGCCGGCGTCCCAGATCGCCGAATAGAACGTGCCGACCGCGTTGATGTCCTTCAGCTCGTAGAGGTCGTCACCCTTGGCCCACTCCTCGTTGACGCCGTACTTGTCCTGGATGACGGCGATGTCGAGCGGGGCCAGCGTGCCCATCCAGCCGAAGTTGTCGACCTCCAGCCCCGTCGCGCCGCCCGAGCGCGGCTGGCCGTACGGCGAGGTCGACCAGCCGTCGTTGTAGGACATGATCGTGAAGACCTGCTGGCTCAGGTCGAAGTCGGCCGTGCCGCCGCCGATCACGCTGCCGTCGTCCGATCCGCGCATGACGCTCGACTTGCCGCCGTTGTCGTGCGGGTGGGCCATGCCGTGGCCGTGGCCGAATTCGTGGAGCAGGGTGGGGAAGTAGAAGCCGCCCTGGGTCAGGCCCTCCTGGGTCCAGCGCACGTCGCCGGCGTTGACTCGGCCTGGCCCTCGTTCTCCTCGTTCGGCGGGCTCATGCGGCCGAGCAAACTGGCGCCGACGCCCGGCGTGCCCTTGTAGGTCACGAACTTGAAGTCGGCCTCGGCGCGGTTCTGCACCTCGATATAGGTGATGTCCGCCACCTGCTCGTAGAGGCTCAGCGCCTGGCGGAACGCGGCCTTCTCCCAGTCCTGGAACCCCAGGGCCACCATGCTGTCGGTCGAGCCCGCCGTGGCCGGGTTCTCGTCCAGAAACACGTCGCCGGCCTTGGCGAAGTAGTAGGTGATCACGTTCTTGCCGGTGACGCCGTGCGCCGGGTCCGAGAGCGTGCCGGTGAAGACCGAGCCGTTGTCGCGCGGGCCGTTGTCGCCGTCGGGGTTGCGCGAGGTGCGATCCACCTGGCTGCCCCAGTCGATGGAGTGCAGCGGGCTGTCGATGGTGTAGAGCGGCTGGTAGGCGGTCCGCGGATCGGCCGTCCGGGCGAACAGCTCGTAGTCGCCCACGCCGTCGCCGCCGGTCCCGTTGGTGGCGTCCTGGTCGAAGGCCCGGGCATTGATGAAATAGATCCCATCGGTGGGCGCCTTGAAGGCGAGGAGAGCGTCGAAGCCCGAGTTCGCCGTATTCAGCAGGGTGTCGGCCCCGCCGTCCGCCGAGCCCAGCAGCTGCCCGGCCGCGTCGTAGATCTCCACGAAGCTGTCGCTCATCGGCACGCCGCTGGGACCGCCGACCGCGGCGTACATGCCGAACTCATAGGTCTGGCCGGCCTTCAGGGTGACGCGGAAGAAGTCGAAGTCGCCGGGCGCGTTCAGGGTCGAGAAGACGTGCGCGCCGTCCACGGTCAGGGTCGCCGTCGTGGTCCGGTCGCCGGGGATGGTGTCGGTGGCAAGGGTGAGGGGATTGACGGCCTGCGGCGAGGTTCCGGACAGCGTCCCGGTCGATAAGGCCGTGTAGTCGGAGAATAGTCCCATGGGTCCTCCCAGAGGGACGACACCCAAGGTGTTTCGTCCCTAGTCTCCCCCGACTTGCGACGAATGCATTCGAGCGTGACTGGGACTTCGAGGCAGGATTTCGGCCTTTTCAGGCGGATTGTGGCAAAGTCGAATATTGTTTCGGCGATGCAATATTTATGGAACCGCGGTTCATCGACCGACGTTCATCGGAGTTCCGATCAAGCTCAAGGCGGCGCTTGGAGGGCTTTCAGCTCAGCCAACGCGCAACGTTGGTGAAATAGCGCAGCACCTCGGGCAGGGCGGTGGGGTCGCGCACGATGGCGTCGCCCGGCGGCTCGTCGACGAAGCTCGGGCAGCCGTCGCGCGGGTCGAGGTTGTAGTCGCAGTAGTGGTGGAAGGTGCTCTCGGCGAGCGCCCGGCCGCCCTCCGGCCCGGCCTCGAACACCACGGCGATGTTGAACGGCCGGCCCGTGGACTGGCTGACCCCGCGCGACACCACCCGCGCCTGCGGCTCGTCGGGCGGCGCGCCCACCGCGCCCTCGTGCGGATGCGACGGCAGGCGGTCCACGCCCTCCAGGATCGGGTGCCGCTCGCCCACGATCTCCAGCGCCTGGACGTCGCCGTTCGCGCCCGAGTGGTAGTTCGGCCAGTCGATGTTCAGCGTGTCCGGGTCGTCGCGGCGGTTGCGGCTGTCGTCCGGATCCAGGTTCTTGGAGTGGAAGTAGTGGGCCTTGCCGATCCCGCCCAGGGTGCAGATCGAGCAGCCCAGGTCCATATGGTCGCGGGTCACCATCAGCCCGCCGCCGGCCTTGCGGAACCGGCCGATCGCCGCGCATTCCTCGGCGTTCAGCCCGTCGCCCACGTCGACGGCGAACAGCCAGAGCTGGTCGAAGTCCGAACGGTCCAGCGAGCCCAGCACCGGGTCGGTCTCGCCGGGCGGCGCGGCGCGGTCGCGGGCGACCACCTCCACGCCCTCCAGCGAGGCCAGGTGGTCGCGCAGGCGGCTGAAACGGCCGATGTGCCAGTCGTCGGCCGTCGGCTGGATGGTCGTCTGGAGCAGGATGCGGGTCATGGGCGCAAGGCTACCATCGCCGCACGGGGGCGTCAGGGCGCCGGGCGCTCCTGGGCCGTCGCGATGCGCCAGCGCCATACGGCGACGCCTACGACGATGGCGGCGATGATCACGCCGGCGGCGACGGGGGCCGCGTGGGCGAACAGGCCCTCCAGCACCGTCATCACCACCGGCCCGAACGCATAGCCCAGGGCCACGAACGCGCCCGCCCAGATGCCGGCGGCGATCGCGTTCAGGATCGCGAACTTCTGGGTCGAGACGCTGGACACGCCCACGGCGACCGGGCCGGCGGCGCGCAGGCCGAACAGGAAGCGGAAGCTGAGGATGAAGCCGGTCGGGTAGCGCTCGATCAGGCCAAGCGCCTTGTCGAAGGCCGGCTTGGCCGAGACCTTCTGCACCCAGCTCGTGTGCCGGAAGCTGCGGCCCAGCACGAACAGCAGGTAGTCGACGATCCCCGAGCCCAGCGCCGCGGCCAGGATCACCACGGCCGGCGACAGGATCTGCTGGCGCGCCAGCACGCCCCCGGCGATCACAGCGGTCTGCCCCTCGAACGCAGCGCCCAGGGCGATCGCGATCGGACCCAGCGCGGCCAGGTGTTGTGCGAAGTCGGTCATCTAGCCCGTCGGGGAGGAGAGGCAGGCGTCATATGGGCCGCGACGGCTGCGAAAGCCAGATGCGACCCATGCGACAAAGGCAGCTTGCACGGCGGTGTGGCGCCGCGGTGTCGATTGGAATGTCCGGAAGGCTTCGAAGTGGCTCCCCGAGCAGGACTCGAACCTGCGACAAGTCGGTTAACAGCCGACTGCTCTACCAGCTGAGCTATCGGGGATCACGTCGAGAGGGCGGGCGTATACTGCGCGCCGCCGGGTTGCGCAAGCGGGCAGGACGCCATGCCGCAACGTTCTTCCCGCCGCCGCCTGCGCCGCCCTGGGCCTCAGGAAAAAAGAGCCCGGCGCGAACGCCGGGCTGAATTCAGTTTCGGTGATGGTGGGGTGTCTTCAGAGAAGACGACCTCAAGCTCGGCTGCTGTGGTTAAGGCGTGGTTAATCGCCGTTATCCCAGCAAACTTTCTCTTAAGTCCACGGCCAAGCTTCCGCCGCTACGGCCAAGCGGCTCCTTGTCGCGAGGGGCTGGACGCGGAGCCCGGATCGGTCGATCACCTGACTTAAGTCTTTGAGAAGAGGGGCGGATGCGCATCCATTTCACCGGCATCGCAGGGGCGGGAATGTCCGCCGCGGCGCTGATGATGCGCGAGGCGGGCCATGCGATCAGCGGATCGGACCAGGACGTCTTTCCGCCGATGTCGACTTACGTCGAGGGCCTGGGCTTCCCGGTGAGCTGGCGATTCGATTCGGCGAATCTCCCGGTCGGGCTCGACCTGCTGATTCTCGGGGCCAGCGCGAAGCTGGGCGGCGAATCGAACGTGGAGGTCCAGGAGGCCCGCCGCCGCGGCGTCCGCGTCACCACCTTCCCGGAGCTGGTGGGCGAGGCGACGGCGCTTCGCCGCAACACCGTGGTGGCCGGCTCGTTCGGCAAGTCCACCTGCACGGCGCTGATGGCGCACATTCTGCGCGAGAGCGGCCGCGACGCCGGCTGGATGATCGGCGCCATCTCGCCCTCGCTGCCCGACACCGGCCACTGGGGGACTGCGCCCGAGGTGGTGCTGGAGGGCGACGAGTACATCGTCGGCCCCGCCGATCGGCGCTCGAAGTTCGTGCTCTACCACCCGCGCGACGTGCTGCTGACCTCGCTGATCCACGACCACGTCAACGTCTTCCCGACCTTCGAGGACTACGCGAAGCCCTTCGCCCAACTGCTGCGCCTCCTGCCGGCCGAAGGCCTGCTGATGGCCCGCGAGCATCCCGCCATCCGCGCCATCGCCGGCGAGGCCGCCGCGCGCGTCGTCTGGTACGACACCGCCCCCTGCGACGGCTGGTATCCGGACGGCATCGTCTTCGGCGACGTGACCCGGTTTACCCTGGTCGGTCCCGGCGGCCGGAGCGTGGCGCTCGCCACCACGCTGCTGGGCGAGCACAACGTCGAGAATATCGTGGGCGTCGGGGCCTACCTGCTGGAGCGCGGCCTGGTCACCGAGGCGCAGCTCGCCCGCGCCGTGGAGAGCTTCGCCGGCATCCGGCGGCGCCTCGACCGCCTGACCAAGGCCTCGGCCGTGCCGGTGATCGAGGGTTTCGGCTCATCGTACGAGAAGGCCCGCTCGGCCATCGAGGCCATGCTGCTGCACTATCCGCACCGGCCGCTGACGGTGGTGTTTGAGCCGCACACCTTCTCGTGGCGCAGCCGCGATGCGCTGGGCTGGTACGACACGGTCTTCCAGGGCGTGGCCAAGGTGCTGGTCATCCCGCCGCCGCACCACGGCGAGGCCAGCCACCACCAGTCCAGCTTCGCGGAGATCCTGGCCCGCGTCGCCGCCGCCGGCGTGCCGGTCGAGGGCGTGGAGACCGCGGAAGCCGCCACCGCCGCCCTCAGCCGCCTCTCGGGCGAGGAGGTGGTCCTGCTGCTGTCCTCCGGCCCGCTGCTGGGCCTCCCCGACAGCCTGCCGCCGGTGTTCGACCGCCTATACGGCGCGAAGGAAGCCGCGGCCTAGGGCTCGGGCTTCAGCGCGTAGAGGTTCGCCTGCACGCGGTAGGTGCCCAGGTCCACGTCCACGACGACTCGCTCGTACTCGTCGCCCTCGAACGCATCCAGCCGGTCCCAGTGGTCCGGCAGGTCCTCGGAGGTGAAGAGCTGCACCATCACCTCGGGGCCCATCGGGTCGGGCCGCAGGCCGGGGAAGCCCTGGGCCGCGCCCCAGCCGGACTCCACCAGCCAGCCCCGCACCATCCCGGGCTGCCAGCCGCCGCCCAGCCCGTCGAGCTGGTGGTGGTTGGCCTTGCCCGGCGCCAGCGAGCCGTAGACCGCGAGGCGGTGGTCGCTGTTCATTTCAGGGGCGGGCGGGGATCGGTTGCACGTAGGCGTCCTTCGCCGCCTTCTCGGCCTCGTTCAGGGCCTTGAACACGGGATCCGCCCGCTTGGGGCCGAGGTAGCCGAAGAGATAGGCCCCCACCTTGCGCATCTGGATCTCCTCCGAGCCCTCCGTGATGCGATAGCGGCGGTGGTGGCGGAAGATGTGCTCGAACGGCTTGTGGCGCGAATAGCCGATGCCGCCGTGCACCTGCATCGCCCGGTCGGCCGCCTCGCAGACCAGCCGGTTGCCCCAGTAGTTGCACATGGAGACCTTGTCCGAGATCGTCCGCTCGATTTCCTTGTGCTCCATGTTGTCCATCTGCCAGGCCGTCTTGCGGATCAAGAGGCGCAGCATCTCGCACTGGGTCTGCAGCTCGACCAGCGGCCACTGGATGGCCTGGTTCTCGGCCAGGGGCTTGCCGAACGGCTTGCGTTCGCGGGCGTAGCGGACGCTCTCGTTGATGCAGAACTGCGCCGCGCCCAGGCTCGAGGCCGCCTGCCGGATCCGGTTCTGGTGCACGAAGCTCTGCCCGATCCCCAGCCCCCGGTCGATCTGGCCCCAGTAGCTGTCCTCGGGGATCCAGACGTCGGTGAAGCTGATCCGCGGGTGGTCGGTCGGCATGTTGAACGTCCACATGTACTCCTCGATCTTCAGACCGGGAGAGTCCGCCGGGACGATGAAGCAGGTGATGCCCAGGGCGTCGCCGTCCTTGCCGCTGGTGCGGGCGAAGCACATCACGTGGCTGGCCACGTGCATGCCCGTCGTCCACATTTTTTCCCCGTTGATCAGCCAGCCGGGCTTGCCGTCCTTCTCGTGCGGGACCGCGCGGGTTTCCATCCAGGTTGCGTCCGAGCCGTGGTTCGGCTCGGTCAGGCCGAAGCCGGTGCGCATCTTGCCGTTCAGCAGCTTGTCGGCGTCGCGCTCGTACTGGGCGTTGGTCGCGAACTCCTTGAACATCAGGATGAAGGGGTTGTTGCCGACGATCGAGTGCTCGGTCTGCAGGTCGTTGAACAGGCCCAGGCCCTTGGCCGCCAGGTGTTCGCGGATCACCGCCATGGCCAGCTGGCTGCCGCCCTTGCCGCCCATCTCCTTGGGCCAGGCGAAGCGCAGGTGACCGGCCTCGTCGGCCAGCTTGCGCGCCTGCGCCAGCAGCTCCTCCCACTCCTTGCGGGGGAGGCCGTCGTTGTCCCAGTCTGTGCGGGCATGCTCGCGGCGGTGGTCGAAGAACCGCTCGTTGTCGTCCTTGGCCTGGAGCGGCGCGATGACCTCCTCGATGAAGCGGTCCAGCTCGCCGAGATAGTCCACGAGGTCCTGGGGCAGGTTGAAGTCCACGGCCGTTCTCCCAACGCGTTCTTGCCAGCATTTTCTGGGGCGGGATGACGTCGGGGGAGCGGTTTACAAGCGCCCCGATAGCCCGCCAGATCGGGCGCAGATTAGAACAGCCGGAGGGTTCCGCCGGGTCATGGAAGTTGACGTTCGCGCGGGCCTCGAGAAGCTCGCCGAGAGGCTGGGAGGGCAGGGCGCCAAAGTCACCGAGGCCGGTCGGCTGTCGGGCGGCGCCAGCATGGAGACCTGGGCCTTCGCCATCGAGGCGCCGACCGGGCTCGAGCGCCTGATCCTGCGCCGCCGCAGCGCGCCCTTCGACGAGGAGACCGCCCGCTCGGTCAGCCTGGCCACCGAGGCGGCGCTGATCCAGGCGACGGCCGCCAACGGCGCGCGCGTGCCCACCGTGCGCCACGTCTGCGACGCCGCCGACGGCCTGGGCGAGGCCTACGTCATGGTCCGCGCCGACGGCGAGACCCTGGGCAAGAAGATCGTCTCCGATCCGCGCTTCGACGCCGTGCGGCCGCAGCTCGCCCGCCAGTGCGGCGAGTCTCTGGTGGCCATCCACAGGACCGTCCCGCCGCCGGGCCTGAAGCTGAAGGCCGTGGACGGTGTGGCCGAGCTCGACCGCTACGAGGAGGTCTACCGCGCCACCGGCGCCGAGCGGCCGATCTTGGAGCTGGCGTTCCAGTACCTGCGCAAGCATGTCCCCGCGCCGGTCGAGCCCACGCTGCTGCACGGCGACTTCCGGAACGGCAACATCATGTTCGACGCCGAGAAGGGCGTCGTGGCGGTGCTGGACTGGGAACTGGCCCACATCGGCGACCCGGCCGAGGACATGGGCTGGATCTGCACCAATTCCTGGCGCTTCGGCCGCCCCGACCGGGCGGTGGGCGGCTTCGGCGACTACGCCGACCTGCTGGCGGGCTATGCCGACGCCGGCGGTCGCGCGATCGAGCTCTCCCGCGTGCGCTTCTGGCAGATGCTGGGCTCGCTGCGCTGGGGTGTCATGTGCCTCACCATGTACCTGAGCTGGCGCGACGGCATCACGAAGTCGGTCGAACGCCCTATGATCGGCCGCCGCGTCTCCGAGACCGAGGCCGATCTGGTTGTGCTGCTGGAGGAAGGCCTGTGAGGAAGCAAAGGCTGTGATCACCCATCCCCGCACCGAGGAACTGGTCGAGTCGGTCCGTCTCTGGATCGACGAGATCCGCCCGACGCTCGACCCGCGCAACGCCTTCCTGGCCCGCGTGGCCGCCAACGCCCTGGCCACCGTCGCCCGCGAGATCACCGAGGGTCCGGCCGCCGAGGCCGCCGCCGTGGCCGGCATGGCCGGCGTCCTGGGCCACGAGGGCGGCTACGCCGAGCTCAACGCCGAACTCTGCGCCCGCATCCGGTCGGGCGAACTGACGGCCGAGACGCCCGGCCTGCTGGCGGCGCTGACCACCATGGCCCGCGACCAGATCGCCATCGACCAGCCGAGCTACCGGCCCGAGGGGACGGCGCCTCCTGCCCATCCTTAGTTCGTCATGGCCGGGCTCGACCCGGCCATCCATTCCAGAGCGGTGGCCGGATGTTCGCGGGCCTTCCTGCGAGGCCGGTTGGATGGCGGGGTCGAGCCCGGCCATGACGAGCGGGTGGAGATCAGGCCGCCGCCCGCACGTCCACGCCTTCCAGCACGCGGACGATCTCGCTTTCACGCTCGTTCCACAGGATGGCCACGTTCGCGGCGCGGCGGGCGTCGCCGCCCAGGGCCGCGATCACCTGCGGCTCGCGCAACGCGCGTTCCGAGAGGCGCAGCAGCGAGCGCTGGCCGCCCTGGTCCACGCTCACGTCGTGATGGCGCAGGATCGCGTCGACCACGGCGGCCGGCGGGGGCGGCGGACGCTGCGGGGCCTGGACCGGCCGCGGGCTGAAGCGCGCCGGGCTGAAGCGGCCGGGAGAGGGGCGGCGGGGTTGGAAGCGGGAGGCCATCGGTAAGCTCCTTGCGGAAGTTCGATGGTTCTGGTTTTGTCTGGTCGTTACGACAAAAACGGACGTACATATTTCGATGCGCCACGAAAAAGGGACGAAGTTGCTGGAGCTGGCCCGGCTGCTGGCCAGCAGCGCCGAGGGGCTGACGCTGGACGAGATGGCCGAGCGCCTGGGGGTCGGCCGCCGCACGGTCGAGCGGATGCGCGACGCGGTGTGGGAGATGTTCCCGCAGATGGAGGCCATCGACGACGTCTGGCCCGCCAAGCGATTCCGCATCCCCGCCGGCCTGGACGGCCTCTTCCAGGCGCCGACCGCCGAGGAACTGGCTGCGCTGTCGGCCGCCGCCGAACTGCTGGACCGCCAGGGCGCCGGCGCCCGGGCCGCGGCGCTGCGCTCACTGGAGCAGAAGGTCATGTCGGCCACCCGCGCCTCGGCCCGCCGCCGGCTCGCGCCCGACCTGGAGGCGCTGCTGCAGGCCGAGACGATCGCCGTCACCGCCGGCCCGCGCCCGTTCGAGGAAGAGACCGTGCTGGCCGCCGTGCGCGAGGGGCTGAAGTCGCTCTCGACCCTGCGCTTCCGCTACGAGGGGGGCTCGACGCCCGGCCGCACGCGCGAGGTTGTCCCTTACGGCATCCTGTTCGGCCGCTCGAACTACCTCGTCGCCGAGGAGGTAGGGGCGGGGACCGGCCCGCGGAACTGGCGCCTCGACCGCGTGGTCGACGTCGAGGTCACCGGCTCACCGGGCGCGCCGCCCGAGGACTTTTCGCTCCAGGCCTATGCTGACGAGAGCTTCGGCATCTATCAGGACGACACCCACGACGTGGTCCTGCGCATCACGCCCGAAGGCCGCGAGGACGCCGTCCGCTGGCGCTTCCACGCCCGCCAGAAGGTCGAGGACCGGCCCGACGGCTCCACCCTGGTCCGCTTCCGGGCCAGCGGCATGCGCGAGCTCGCCTGGCACCTCTTCACCTGGGGCGACAAGGTCGAGATCGTCGAGCCCCCGGCGCTGAAGGACATGATGCGCGGCGAGCTGGAGACGGCGGTGAAGATGCACGTCCGAATCTGACGTACCTCGGCCCCACAAGTCTCTCATCAGCTCAGGAGAGACCGATGCCCGCCCTCGACTACGCCGCGATCTACGAGAACGAGTACCGCCCCGCCCGCCGGGTCCGCCGCGCCGTCGCCCGCGTCATCTGGGCGGGGATTTTCGTCGTTCGCCCGCGCCTGGCCATGGATATCCTCCGCGAACGCTGAAACGCGGGCAGGAATCCCCTTGAGCTTCGCCCCGCCGCGTCGTCTATCGGCGGCGGACTTCAAGTTCGGGGTGATTTCAATGAAAGCGCGGCTGCTCGCGACCGTCCTCGCAGGAGTGTTTCTCATGGGGGCGGCGGCGCCTGACGACAATTCCAACGATCCCTACGCCTACATGGAAGAGATCGAGGGGGCCCGGGCGATGGAGTTCGCCAAGGCCGAGAACGCCCGCTCGCTGCCGCAGCTCCAGAACGACCCGCGCTACGCCGGCCTCTATGCCGACGCCCTGAAGATCGCCACCGCCAAGGACCGCATCCCGGCCGTCGGCTTCGCCGGCGAGGGTGGCGCGCTGCGCGACTACTGGCAGGACGCCGAGCACGTCCGGGGCCTGTGGCGCACGACCACCCTGGCCAGCTACCGGACCGGAAACCCCGAGTGGAAGACGCTGATCGACCTCGACGCGCTGTCGAAGGCCGAGGGCAAGAACTGGGTCTGGAAGGGCGCCGACTGCCTGGCCCCCGACGACCGCTACTGCCTGGTCAGCCTCTCGAACGGCGGCAAGGACGCCGTCATCGTCCGCGAGTTCGATACCGAGGCCGGCAAGTTCGTCGATGGTGGCTTCACGCTGCCCGAGGGCAAGCACCGCTTCGACTGGATCGACAAGGACACCCTGTTCGTCGTCACCGACTGGACCAAGGACGACGTCACCACCTCGGGCTATCCGTTCATCGCCAAGCTGCTGAAGCGCGGCCAGCCGCTCTCGGCGGCGAAGCAGGTGTTCACCGGCCAGAAGACCGACGGCGGCTACGGTGTGCAGTCGATCGTGCTGCGCGACGCGGCGGGCAAGGTGCAGGCCGTGGTGATCCAGCGGCCCTTGGACACCTTCAACGCCGAATACTACCTGCTGGTCGGCGATCGTCCGCTGAAGCTGGACCTGCCGAAGAAGTCCCAGATCCAGGGCCTGGTCTCGGGCCGCGTGCTGGTGAGCCTGGAGGAGGACTGGGCGGCCAAGACCCTCAAGGAGGGCGACCTCGTCGATTTCGACCTGGCGGCCTTCAAGCGGAAACCTGACGCGCTCTCGCCCACGCTGGTGCTGCGGCCCAGCGAGAGCCAGAGCGTCGAGCAGGTGGCCACCACGAAGAACCGCCTGATCGTGAACCTGCTGGACAACGTGAAGGGCGAGGTCCGCAGCCTCGAGCGCAAGGGCGCGGCCTGGACGTCCACCAAGCTGGACCTGCCCAAGGACTCCACCATCGGCATCGCCTCGGCCTCCGACGCCGACGACAGCCTGATCGTCAACGTCCAGAGCTTCCTGACGCCCAACAGCCAGTGGCTGGCCGACGGCGCCGGCGGCAAGGCGCTGGAACTGCGCAAGCTGCCCGACCGCTTCGACGCCTCGAAGTTCGTCACCGAGCAGTTCTGGGCCACGTCGAAGGACGGCGTGAAGGTCCCGTACTTCGTCACCCACGCCAAGGGCATCAAGCTGGACGGTTCGAACCCAACCCTGCTCAACGCCTACGGCGGCTTCCTGATCAGCCAGTCGCCGGCCTATTCCGGCGCCATCGGCAAGCTGTGGCTGGAGAAGGGCGGCGTCTTCGTCGTGGCCAACATCCGTGGCGGCGGCGAGTTCGGCCCGCGCTGGCACAACGCCGGCCTGAAGCTGAACCGTATGCGCGTCTACGACGACTTCTTCGCGGTCAGCCAGGACCTGATCGACCGCAAGATCACCAACCCCAAGAAGCTGGGCATCATGGGCGGCTCGAACGGCGGCCTGCTGATGGGCGTGGCCCTGACCAAGCACCCCGAGCTCTACAACGCCATCGTCATCCAGGTGCCGCTGTTCGACATGATCGGCTACGACCACATCGGCGCCGGCTCGTCCTGGATCGGCGAATACGGCGACCCCAAGGTGCCGGAGGAGCGGGCCATGCTGATGACCTACTCGCCGTACCAGAACCTGAAGCCCGGCCAGCCCTATCCGCGGGTGTTCATCGAGACGTCCACCAAGGACGACCGCGTGCACCCGGCCCACGCCCGCAAGGCGGCCGCGCGGCTGAAGGAATACGGCTACGACTACCTCTACTACGAGAACATCGACGGCGGGCATGCCGCCGCCGCCAACCTCAACGAGCGGGCCATGCGGCAGGCGTTGGAGTACACCTATCTCCAGCAGCGGTTGATGGACTAAGGAGGTCCCCGGGCGCGGGGAGGGGCCGATGAGCCTGATCCAGAACCTCGAGGATCTGGTCGGCCCCCGTTCGGGCCTGCTCTACGCCTATCGCTTCGAGGGCGGTCGGCCCGAACCCGAGCCCGAGCCGGAGTTCGTCAAGGAGAAGGGCGGCTGGACCTGGCTGCACCTGGCCCTGGGCGACCTGCGCTCGAAGCTCCTGCTCGATAAGGTCTCGGGGCTGCCGGCCGATGCGCGCGAACTGTTCATCCAGCGCGAGACCCGGGTGCAGATCGAACAGGCCGGCGGCTGGGTGTTCGGCGTGCTGCCCGACCTCGAGCGTGACCTGGAGGGCAAGGCCCAGGGCGAGGGGCGGCTGGTCTTCGCCCTGGACGGCGGCCGGCTGATCACCGGGCGGCTGCATGCGCTCCGCGCCGTGGACGACCTGCGCCGCGAGGTGGACGGCCACGTGGCGTTCGAGAGCCCCGCCGCCGCCCTGGCGCGGCTGATCGAGCACTACGTCGACCGACTGGAGACGATCTTCGAGGGCCTGGGCGCGCGCCTGGCCGAGGTCGAGGACTATGTGCTCACCGAGCCGCAGGATCTCGCCGACACCGGCCTGGCCTCGGTCCGCCGCAGCCTGTCGCGGCACCGGCGCGAGGTGCAGTGGCTGCGCGGGGCCCTGACCCGCGCCTATGCCGGGCGCGGGACCCGGCGGGTGGCGGTGCTCAACGAATGGCTGCCCGACCTGGTCGCCGCTGCGGAGGACCTCGACCGCGAGGCCGCCTCGCTGCAGGAGCGCGCGCGCCTGCTGCACGAAGAGGTCGACACCCTGATCACCAACGCCACCAACCGCGCGATGCGGACGCTGACGGTGATCTCGACGCTCTTGATCCCGCCCACCCTGATCACCGGCGCGTTCGGCATGAACCTGGGCGGCATCCCGTTCGCCAGCTCGCACTCGGGGTTCATCGCGGTGATCGTGCTCTGCGGGGTGGTCGTGGGCTCGCTGCTCTGGATGCTGCGGCGCATGGACATGCTCTGATGGCGGTCGTGAGCGCCGGGGTGCTGGCCTGGCGTCCCGGTCCCGCAGGGCCGCAGTTCCTCCTGGTCCATCCCGGCGGGCCGTACTGGGCGAAGAAGGACGCCGAGGGCTGGTCGATCCCCAAGGGCCTCGTCGAACCTGGCGAGGACGGCTGGGCCGCCGCCCGGCGCGAGTTCCGCGAGGAGCTGGGCCTGGAGATCGACGGCGCGCCAGAAGCCCTGACGCCGGTCGCCGCCAGTGGAAAGGTGGTCCAGGCCTGGCTGGTGCAGGCCGACCTCGATGTCTCCGAGATCGTCAGCAATACCTTCGAGATCGAGTGGCCGCCCCACACCGGCCGCCGCCAGACGTTCCCCGAGGTCGATCGCGCCGACTGGTTCGACGCGGAGACGGCGGCGATCAAGATCCACAGGGGCCAGCGCCCCATCCTCGCCGAGGCGATTGAGCGCGTCACAGGCCCCGGCTAAGCCTAGGCCCATGTTCCGCGAGATCCCCGACCTCCTGACCCCCGCCGAGGTGGACGAGCTGCGCCAGATCGCGTCGCGCCTGCGCTTCGTGGACGGCCGCGTCAGCAATCCCGGCAGCCAGGTGAAGAACAATCTCCAGGCCGACCTGGGCGACCCGCTCAACGAGCGCGCCACCGCCATGCTGCGCGCGGGCCTCAGCCGCAGCCCCGACTTCGTGGCCTTCGCCTTCCCCAAGCTGATGGTCCCGCCGATGCTGTCGCTGTACCGGCCCGGCATGAACTACGGCGCCCACGCCGACGCCGCCTTCCTGCCGATGGGCGGGCGGCCGATCCGCGCCGACCTGTCCTGCACCATCTTCCTGACCGAGCCCGACCAGTACGAGGGCGGCGAGCTCTCGGTCCGCCTCGGCACCCGCGAGGTCGACTTCAAGCCGAAGCCCGGCGCCGCGGTGCTCTATCCCTCGACCACCATCCACCAGGTGAAGCCGGTGACCCGCGGCGAACGCCTCTGTGGCATCACCTTCATCGAGAGCGAGATCGTCGACCGCAACGGCCGCGAGCTGCTGTTCGAGCTCAACGACGTCCTGGCCGCCGAGGGCGACCGCCTGACATGGGAGGCGCGCACCCGCCTCAGCCACGTGGCGACCTCGCTGCACCGCCAGCTGGGCGACGCGGGGTAGGGATGATCCGCGCCGCCGTCCTCGCGATCCTGGCGCTCGGCCTGAGCGCAACCGCGGCGACCGCCGGCGAGCCGCGGCCCGTCGCCAGCCTGACCGACGGCGTGTGGCTGAAGGGCGACCTGCACATCCACTCGCGCCACAGCAAGGACTCCAGCAACAACCCGGTCTCCAAGATCGTCGCCTTGGCCGAGCGCGTCGGCATGGACTACCTGCTGGTTTCCGACCACGACAACCACGTGGACGGCGACGTGGCCCATCACACCTGGGCCGATCCCGAGATGCGGTCCGACAAGGTGCTGCTGCTCTACGGCGCCGAATGGACCACCCACCGCGGCCACGGCACGGCCATCTCGGCCCGGCCCTACGACCACCAGAAGCTCTACGACGTGCGCGACCAGCGCGACGTGAAGATCGGCGCCGTGAAGAAGGCTCTGGGCATCCACCTGTCGGCCAACCACCCGGGCGGCTCGGACAACTTCGGCTTCTCGTACGACATCGCGGACTCGGTCGAGGTCTGGAACTCGGCGGTCTGGCCGCGCAACGCCAACGCGCTCGAGATCTGGGACGACATGCTGAAGTCGGGCCGCAAGCTCACCGGCCGCGGCGGCAGCGATTCCCACCACGGCTATCCCGACACGCCCGACAAGGTCACGCCGCTCAGCGTCCAGGCGCCCGCCAACAACGTCGGCACGCCCACCACCTGGGTGTTCGCCACGGCCCGCACCCGCGAGGCGGTGGTGGCCGCCCTGACCAACGGCCGCGTCTCGATCAGCGCCAACCCCTATGCCCCCCGCGTCGAGTTCGACGCCGACCTGAACGGCGACGGCCGCCCCGACATGATGATGGGCGACAACGCCAAGGCCACGGGCAAGCCGGTACGCTTCCGCATTCGCCTCGCGGGCAGCATTCCGCCCGATGCGGTCTACAAGGTCAGCGTGGTCAAGGACGGCGCGAAGTTCGCCAGCCTGCAAAACGCGCCCGGGACGCCCGAGGTCGCCTTCACCGACGCCCCCGTCAAGGCCGGCCGGACCTACTACCGGGTCCAGGTGGAAGGCCCGTCCACGCCGTATCCGGAAGTCCCGGGTTCGGTCGCGCTCAGCGCGCCTGCCGTGGCGGTCTCGAACCCGATCTACTTCAACTTCGACCCGGATTTTTGACGGCTAGCGCTGCTCCAGCAGCCGCCGCACGTCCTTGAGGTAGGTCTTGCCCACGCGCAGCTCCTCGCCGCTGGAGAGCTGGATCCGCACGTCGCCGTAGCCGCGGTTGCGGATCGCGCGGATGCGGTCGGTGCGCACCACGGCCGAGCGGCGGATGCGCACGAACTGGCCGGGGTCGAGCTCGGCCTGCACGTCGGCCAGCGGCCCGCGCATCAGGCAGGGGCCGTCGCGCGTGTGCAGCCGGACATAGTCGCGGTCGGCCTCCATCCAGTCGATGTGGTGCGCCTGGGCCCGCACGTGCTCGCCCCGCCGCTCGACCCAGAAGCCGGTGGCGTAGGCCGGCTCGGCGGCCGCCTCCTGACGCAGGGCGCGCACCAGCACCCGAAGTTCCGTCGCACGGCGGTCGGCGTCGGCGGCCGACAGCGCCTTGCGCGCCCGGGCCAGCGCCGCGCCCAGCCGCTCGAAGTCCAGCGGCTTCAGCACATAGTCCACGGCCCCGACCTCGAAGGCGCGGACGGCGAACGCCTCGTGAGCGGTCACGAACACCACCAGCGGCGCGATCTCGCCCTCCAGCCGCTCGATGAGCTCGAAGCCGTCGAGGTTGGACATCTGGATGTCGAGCAGCAGCACGTCGGGCCGCAACGCGCGGATCAGCGCCAGGCCCTCGGCGCCGCTGCGCGCCTGGTCGACGAGGCCCACGTCGGCCATCTCCGCGATGGCGATCTCCACCCGGCGGAGCGCGAGCGGTTCGTCGTCGACGGCAAGGACGCGGAGCTGGGTCATGGCGGGCCGGTCGGATGTCCCACGCCCCGCGGCGGCGGGTAAACCGCACCGGTCGATGGATCGGCCTCGTTCGTCGATCAGCTGCGCCCGGGCCAGGTCGTCCGGGCCTAGACCGCCTGCCAGGGCTGGGGAGCCCCGGGGACGAAGATCATGACGATGGAACGCGCCGCCGGTCGGCGCGAGGCGCTGCGCATGGCCGGCCTCGCCGCCGTCTTCTGGGTCGGCATGGAGCTCTGGACCCAAGGCCTGACGGCGATGCGCGGCTCGCCCCTGGCGCTGCGCTACGTGGCCGGCCACGCGGTCGGCGTGACCATCGCCTGCGGGCTCAGCTTCGCCGGCTACCTGGCCCTGCGGTCGGTGCGCGAGCAGCGCGGGCCCGTGCGGGCGCTGGTGGTCGTCGCGGTGCTGGGCGTCTCGGCCGTGCTGTTCGCCGCCGCCATGCCGCTGATCCATGTCTTCACGCCGATGCTGCGCAGCGACGACGGCTACAGCCTGCGCCTGTTCGCCTGGGAGAGCCTCTACTGGCTGACCCCGTTCGGCCTCTGGGTGCTGCTGGTGCTGGTGGTCGAGAGCGGCCGGCGCGAACGGCGGCGCGAGGCCAGCCTCTCAGACGCCCTGATCGCGGCGCGCGAGGCCGAACTGCGGGCGCTGCACTACCAGGTCAATCCGCACTTCCTCTACAACGCGCTCAACTCCATCGCGACGCTGGTGCTGGACGCCCGCAACGCCGAGGCCGAGGCGGCCATCCTGCGGCTGTCGGCCTTCTTTCGCGCCAGCCTGACGCGCGATCCGCTGGGCGAGGTGCGGCTGGCCGACGAGATCGCCCAGCAGCGGCTCTATCTGGAGCTGGAGGAGCTGCGCTTCCCCGACTGCCTGAGGGTCCGCGTGGACCTGCCGGACGACCTTGTCGACGCCGAGACGCCCAGCCTGATCCTGCAGCCGCTCATCGAGAACGCTGTGAAGCATGGGGTCCACGCGCCCGGCCGCGAGACCCTGATCGAGATCGTCGCGCGCCGCGACGGCGAGACCCTGACGCTGCAGGTGGCCGACAACGGCCCGGGCGGCGGCGGGGCGGCAGGGACCGGCGTCGGCATCGCCAACGTCCGCCGCCGCTTGGCCGCCCGGTTCGGTGCCCACGCCGCCATCGTCGCCGGCCCGCACCCGGAGCGCGGCTATGTGGCCACGCTGACGATGCCGCTGCGTTTCGCGCCGCGGGCCTGATCTCGAAAGCGCGGCCTCGGCGCGCGATCCGGGTTGCCGCATGTCAAAATACTCGCAAAGATTGCTCTGGCCCCTGGATGGGGCTCGGGGGACGACGTCATGAAGGGTCTGCGCCTGATCGCCGCCTTGGTCGCCACGGCCGCCTTGGCCGGCTGTGCCACGGACAAGCCGCTGAACTTCGCCTGCACGCGGATGAAGGACTTCCGGGAGGACCTGCCGACGACGCCCGGCGGCGAGGCGAGGATCGCGGGCGGCGCGTCCATGGTCGACTCGATCCGCGCCGCGCTGAGCACGAGCGGCGTCGCCGACGCGGGCGCAGGGCCGGACTTCCTGGTGCTCTCGGGCGGCGGCCAGTGGGGCGCCTACGGCGCGGGCTTCTACAAGGGGTGGGGCAAGCAGACCGACCCCGCCCTGAAGCGTCCGACGTTCAAGGTCGTCACCGGGGTGAGCACCGGCGCCATGCAGGCCACCTTCGCCTTCCTGGGTGAGGACGCCAAGCTGGTGAAGGCCTATGCGATCAGCAAGGAATCCGAGCTCGTGAATCGCCACGGCTCACTCTTCTTCCTCAACCACGGCTCCTACGCCGACCTCAGCCCGCTGCGCGTCCGGGCGCGCGAGCTGGCGGGGCCGCTGCTGGACCGGGTGGCGGTCGAGGCCGACAATGGCCGGCTGCTGTATGTGGGTGCGGTCGATGCGCTCGACGGCCGGATGTACGCCATCAACCTCACCCGCATCGCCAAGGAGATGAAGGGCCCCGAGCGCCTGGAATGCTACACCGGCGCGATCCTGGCCTCGGCGGCGATCCCGGTGGTCTTCCGGCAGGTCACGATCGACGGCAAGCCCTACTACGACGGCGGCGTCCGCAACTCGGTGTTCGTGCCGGCCGTCCAGCAGGCGACGGCCGAGGCCACCGCCGGCGCGCCGACGCCCGGAAACCTCTACGTCTTCATCAACGGCGTGCCGGAGGTGAAGCCGAAGACCTCGATCAAGGCGTCGATCATCCCGACGCTGGGCCGGCTGAAGAGCATCACCTTCGACCAGATCGAGCAGAGCTCGGTCTACGCCGCCCACGTGATGGCGTCGCAGACCCAGCCCATGAACACCTATGTGGCCAGCGCCCGGAACCACGGCTGCGACGAGGAGGGCCAGAAGGAGGACATCTTCGATCCCACCTTCATGGCCTGCCTCAGCAAGGCGGGCGAGCGCGCCTGGGCGAACGGATCGCCGTGGACCAGCTACCCCGCCGGGGGCCGTCCGGCCTCAGCGTCCGTCGCCCGGTGAGCGCGCGTCGGCGGCCGCCCGGACCAGCTGGACGAACTCGGCCCGCTCGCCGAACGGGTCGTCGCCGCGGCCGGCCTGGGCCAGGGTGACGATGTCGTTCCAGCCGAAGTCGGCCGAGACGCGCGGGTCCTGCTTCAGCTTCTGGCCGAAACCGGCGACCGCCACGGCCCAGCGCGTGGGCTCGGGCGCGGCCTGCAGGCTGGGCTTCAGGTCGGCCCGGGTGATCGGCCGTTCGATCAGCTTCGAGGTCGACTGGCCGGGCAGCTTGTAGCGGATCTTCAGGAACGCCAGCTCGCCGGTCGCCCCCGGGCTCGGCGGCGCCTTGCCGCCGTAGCGCAGCGGATCGGCCGAGGGATGCGCACCCGCCGGCGTGATCTCGTACAGCGCCGTCACCGACGCGCCGGCCCCGACCTCGCCCGCGTCCACCTGGTCGTTGTTGAAGTCCTCGCGGTTCAGCATCCGCGTCTCGTAGCCGATCAGCCGGTACTCGCTGACCTGCGCCGGGTTGAACTCGATCTGGATCTTCACGTCGTCGGCGATCGGGAACAGCGACTTGGTGAAGTCGGTCCGGAACAGCTTGCGCGCCTCCTGCAGGCTGTCGACGTAGGCGGCGGTCCCGTTCCCGTTCTGCGCCAGCGCCTGCATCATCGTGTCGTTGTAGTTGCCGCGGCCGTAGCCATAGACCGACAGGTAGACCCCGTCCTTGCGCTTCTCGGCCACGAAGTCCTTCAGCTTCGACGGGTCGGCCACGCCCACGTTGAAGTCGCCGTCGGTCACCAGGATCACCCGGTTCACCGCCTTGGGGTCGAAGTTCTCCTTCGCCAGCGCATAGGCGAGGCTCAGGCCCTGGCCGCCGGCCGTGGACCCGCCGGAGTGCAGGGCGTTCAGCGCGCAGCGCATCTTCAGCTTCTGGCGGCCGTCGGTGGGCGCCAGCACCGCGCCGGCCGAGCCGGCATAGGCCACCATCGCCACGCGGTCCTGCGGCCGCAGCTGGTCGATCAGCAGGCTCAGCGACTTCTGCGCCAGCGGCAGCCGGTCGTCCGAGCTCATCGACCCCGAGGTGTCGATCAGGAACACCAGGTTCAGCGGCGGCTGCTCGCCCTTGGGGAGGTCGAAGCCCTGGATGCCCACGTGCAGGATCTGCCGCTGGCTGGACCACGGCGAGGGCGCCAGCGCCACGTACGAGCTGAACGGCGCCGCCCGGTCCTGCGGCCGCGCGTAGCCGTAGTCGAAGTAGTTGACCATCTCCTCGACCCGCACCGCGTCCGTGGGCGGGCGCACGCCGTCGTTCAGGAAGCGGCGGACGTTCGAATAGGCGGCGGTGTCCACGTCCACCGAGAAGGTCGAGACCGGGTCGGTCGCCGTCTGCCGGATCGGGTTGGCCGTGGCGTTCGGATAGCGCTCGGTGTCCATCGGCTGCGGTGGCGCGTACGGCTGATATCGCTGCGCCGTGACCGCCAACTCCTGCGCCGTCGCCTTGCCTTTCGGTTCGACCCGGCGCTCGACGGGCGGCACGGGCAGGGGCGGGATCGACGGGGACGCGACCGTCGGGGAGGGCGGCGGCGCCGGGGGAGGCGGGGCCATCGGCGCGTACATCGGCGCGGGGCGCGCCATGCCCACCATGCGGCCATAGTCCTGGCGCTGCGGCTGGGTGCGGAACCCGAGCTCGGCGCAGGCGTCGGCCGAGGGCGTCCCGTCCCCGGCTACGCGCCGCGGCTGCCCGGTGGCGCCGGGGCCGGAGGTGAGGGCGGTCAGGCCAGCCAGGGCCGCCACTGGCAATCTCTTCAGCGTCATCCGTTGTCCTCCCGGTGACGCCCCCCGAGACTAGCTACGCGCACGGATCGTGGCGGACGCAAGGCCGCGCTTGGACAAATAAATGACTGTTGTAATTTTAGCGCACGAAGCTCGCGCCGTTGATGTCCAGCACCGCCCCGGTCATCGATGCCGGCGCCTCCAGCGCGAGATAGGCCGCCGCGCTCGCCACCTCGGCCGGATCGGCCACCCGGCCCAGGGGAATGTCGGCCAGCAGCTTGTCGCCGCCGCGGCTGGCCAGATAGTCCTCGGCCATGCCGGTCATGGTGAAGCCGGGGCAGACGGCGAAGGCCAGGATCTGCTCGCGGGCGAAGCCCCGGGCGATCGACTTGGTCATGCCGACCATGCCCGCCTTCGACGCCGCATAGTGCCAATGGGCCGGGCTGTCGCCGCGATAGGCGGCGCGGCTGGCGATGTTGACGATCCGGCCTCCGGTTCCGCGCTCGCGCCAGTGCAGGATCGCCCGGCGGCAGAGGTCGGCCGAGGCCTGCAGGTTGATCTGCATCGTCCGCCCCCAGCCCGCATGCCAGTCGTCCAGGCTGGCGTCCACCGCGACGGGCTCGAACACCCCGGCGTTGTTGATCAGCACGTCCACCCGGCCCAGCCGCGCGATAGCGGCCTCCCACAGCCGCTCGGCGCCCATCGGGTCCGACAGGTCGGCGTCGCCGCTGCCGTGGCCCATGACGTGCGCGCGGCCCTCGAGCGCGTCCATGATGGCGGCGCCGATGCCTCGGGTTGAGCCGGTAACCAGAACGTATGGGAGATCGTCAGCCATGCTTCCGGTTAAGGTGCTCGCATCGGACGTTCAAGCGCCTGGACGCCAAGGATCGGGGAGCCCGCCATGACCTTCTACCTCGCCGCCCTCCTGCTGGGGGTGATCGCCGGCCTCCGGGCCGTGACGCCCGTCGCCGCGGTGAGCTGGGCGATCTCGCTCGGGATCCTGAAGCTGACGGGCACGCCGCTGGCCTTCCTGGGCGCGATGGTCACGCCGTGGATCGTCAGCGCCATCGCCGTCGGCGAGCTGATCAACGACAAGCTGCCCAAGACCCCCAGCCGCAAGGTGCCCATCCAGTTCGGGGGACGCATCGTCTCGGGCGGCTTGGCCGGCGCGGCCGTGGGTCTTTCGACGGGCGCCCTGATCCCCGGCGTCGTGCTGGGCGCGGTCGGCGCGGTGGTCGGCACGCTGGGCGGCGCCTGGGCGCGTGGCAGGCTCGCCGCCGCCTTCGGGCGCGATCTCCCGGCCGCTCTGATCGAAGACCTCGTCGCCGTCGGCGGCGCGGCCCTGGTCGTGGCGTGCCTCCTGTGAGCCGGGCCTTCGACGCCATCGTCATCGGCGCGGGCCAGGCAGGGCCGGCGCTGGCCGGCCGCCTGAGCGCCGCAGGGCGCACCGTGGCCGTCATCGAGCGCAAGTTCCTCGGCGGCACCTGCGTCAACACCGGCTGCATGCCCACCAAGGCCCTGGTCGCCAGCGCCAAGGCCGCCCAGGTCGCGCGCCGCGCCGCCGACTACGGCGTGGTGCTGCAGGGCGACGTCGCCGTCGACATGGGCAAGGTCGCCGCCCGCGCCCACACCGTCACCATGAACGCCCGCAACGGCCTGGAGGCCTGGATCGTCGGCATGAAGGGCGTCGAGCTGATCCGCGGCCAGGCCCGCTTCGTGGGCCCGCACGAGGTGGAGGTGGACGGCCAGCGCCTGACCGCCCCGCAGATCTTCATCAACGTCGGCGGCCGCGCGGTCGTGCCGGACTTCCCGGGCGTCCACGACGTGCCGTGGCTCGACAACACCTCGATCATCGCCCTCGACGAACTGCCGCGCCATCTCGTGGTGGTGGGCGGCAGCTACATCGGGCTGGAATTCGCCCAGATGTACCGCCGCTTCGGCGCGACGGTGACGGTGGTCGAGAAGGGGCCGCGCCTGATCGGCCGCGAGGACGAGGAGGTCTCCGACGCCGTCCAGAAGATCCTGGAAGGCGAGGGGATCACGGTGCGCACCAAGGCCGAATGCATCAGCTTCAAGCCGCACGCCGACGGCATCGAGGTGGGCGTCGACTGCACGTCGGGCGCGCCGACCGTCGTGGGCTCCCACGTCCTGCTGGCCGTGGGCCGCAGACCCAACACCGATGACCTGGGCCTGGAGGCGGCGGGGATCGCCGCGGACGCCCGCGGCTACATCGTCGTCGACGACCAGCTCCGCACCTCGGCCGAGGGCGTCTGGGCGCTGGGCGACTGCAACGGCAAGGGCGCCTTCACCCACACATCGTGGAACGACTACGAGATCGTCGCCGCCAACCTGCTGGACGGCGACCCGCGCCGGGTCAGCGACCGGATCGAGACCTACGCCCTGTTCGTCGACCCGCCCCTGGGCCGCTGTGGCATGACCGAGACGGCCGCCCGCGCCGCCGGCCACGAGGTCCGCGTTGGCAAGCGCCCGATGAGCCGCGTCGGCCGCGCCGTGGAGAAGGGCGAGACGCAAGGGTTCATGAAGGTGGTGGTCGACGCGAAGACCGACGCCATCCTGGGCGCCGCGATCCTGGGGGTGGAGGGCGACGAGGCGATCCACGCCATCCTCGACACCATGGCGGCGAAACAGCCCTACACGACCCTCATGCGCACCGTGCACATCCACCCGACGGTCTCGGAACTGATCCCGACCGTGCTGGGCGAGCTGGGGTGAGGGCGGTTCCCGGAAGCTCGACTCCCGATCCTTGTGGGGACCGGGAGCAGGGCCGTGGGGATTTGGGCTCGCCACTGACGGCCGGAGTCCGGCCGCTGCCACCCGCTTACACGGCGGCGGATGGCCACAGGATGAACCAGGGCCCAGCTTGGGGCCTGCGCCGACGGCGCGGAAATTTCGAAAACGAGGAAGTTGGAGGCCTGACCGAGAATCGAACTCGGGTGCACGGATTTGCAGTCCGCTGCGTCACCACTCCGCCATCAGGCCGCCTGGAGCCCGTTCGGGCTTCGAAGCACAGCTCGGAGCGTACATGCCCCGGAGGTGAGGCGCGGTGCTATCAGAACGGCCCATCAGCCGCAATTGCCTTCCAGGCCGGCGGGCCTATAACCCGGCCGACGCAACTCCCGCGCCCAGAGGATTCCTATGGTCGACTACACCGCCGCCCGCCTGAACATGGTGGAGAGCCAGGTGCGAACCCAGGACGTCACCGACGTGCGCATCCACGACGCCATGCGCGCCCTGCCGCGCGAGCGCTTCGTGCCCGAGGCCAAGGGGCACCTGGCCTACACCGACATCGAGGTGGAGTACGCGCCGGGCCGCTGGCTGCTGAAGCCGCGCGACGTGGCCAAGCTGCTGCAGGCGCTGCGGCCCATGCCGGGCGAGCGCGCGCTGGCGATCAGCGCGCCCTATGCGGCGGCGGTGATCGAGGAGTTGGGCGGCGCCGTCACCCGGATCGAGGCGGGCGAGGCCCTGCCGGAGGGCGAGTTCGACATGATCGTCTGCGAAGGCGCGGTCAGCGGCGCGCCGGAGGCCTGGCAGCGCGCGGTTGCGACGAACGGTCGCCTGGGCGTGGTCGAGCGGGACGGCCCCGTCGGCAAGGCCTGCCTCTACGTGCGCACCGCCGAGGGTGTCGGCCGCCGCGACCTGTTCGACGCCTTCCCGCCCGTGCTGGCCGGCTTCGAGCGGCGCCATGGCTTCGCCTTGTAGGCCGGGCTGCTGAAACACCCTCGAAACGGTGGCGTGAAAAAAGCTTAAGGTGACGCGGCTTGGCCCAGGCGGCAGACGAAAGCATATAAAGGCGCGTCTCTCGCGAGATCGGGGATAACGAATGTCTATGAAACTCCGTGGCCGCCTGTTGGCCGCGACTGTGTGTGCAGCCGCGTTCGGCGGCATTGCCGTCCCCGCGTCCGCGGAGACCTTGGCCGACGCGATCGCGCTGGCCTACCAGAACAACCCGACCCTCCAGGCCCAGCGCGCGACGCAGCGGGCCCTCGACGAAAGCTATGTGCAGGCCCGCAGCGGCTGGCGGCCGACCGTGTCGCTGGGCGGACAACTCCAGTGGACCGAGAGCCAGACGCCGATCCTGGGCCGCACCCAGGACTTCAACGGCGATGGCGTTCCGGACACCAGCGGCACGCCCGGCTCGGTGCGCAGCAACTCGGGCGCGGCCCAGATCACCTTCACCCAGCCCCTGTGGACCGGCGGCCGGACGGCGGCGGCGGTGAACGCGGCCAACGCCGACGTCCTGGCGGGCCGTGAGAACCTGCGGCGCGTCGAGTCGCAGGTGATCCTGGCGGTCGTCCAGGCCTACGCCGATACGCGGCGCGACCAGGAGACGGTCCGGATCCGCCAGGAGAACGTCAACGTCCTGACGCGCCAGCTCCAGGAATCGAACGCCCGCTTCGACGTGGGCGAGGTGACCCGCACCGACGTCGCCCAGTCGCAGGCGCGCCTCTCGCAGGCCCAGGCCCTGCTGCAGTCGTCCATCGCCCAGCTCGCGATCACGCGGGCGACCTACGCCACCTTCGTCGGGCAGAACCCCGGCGAGCTCTCGCCCGAGCCGTCGCTGGCCTTCCTGCTGCCCACCGACCCGGACGACGCCTACAAGACCGCCGAGGAATTCAACCCGCAGCTCCGCGCCCAGCAGTTCACGGAACAGGCAAGCCGTGCCCGCCTTTCGGGCGCCAAGGCCGAGCACCTGCCGCAGGTGAGCGCCCAGATCGGCGTCTCGCAGCGCGGCGTGATCGACCCGTTCGAGCCCAAGGACCGCTTCGGCCGCACCTATTCGGCGACGATCAGCGCCTCCGTCCCGCTCTTCGCGGGCGGCCTGATCACGTCGCGCGTCCGCCAGGCGGCCGAGCGCAACAACGCCGACCGCATCAACCTCGAGGGCGTGCGCCGCACCGTGCTGCAGAACGTGACCACGTTCTGGAGCCAGCTCATCGCGGCCCGCGCCAACATCTCCTCGGCCGAAGAGCAGACCCGCGCGGCCCGCATCGCCGCCGAGGGCACGCGCCAGGAACAGCAGGTGGGCCTGCGCACCACGATCGACGTGCTGAACGCCGAACAGGAACTGCGCCAGGCCGAGCTGAACCAGGTCACCTCGCGCCGCGACGAGTACGTGGCCGCCGCCAACGTGCTGGCGGTCATGGGCCGGCTCGAAGGCCGCAACGTGATCCCCAGCGTGCCGCAGTACGACGCCGCCAAGAACTTCCGGAAGCTGCGCATGACCTGGGGCTGGGTGCCCTGGGAAGAGGCGGTGGGCGCCGTCGACCAGCTCGCGACGCCCTGGCCCGCGCACAAGCCGGCCGAGAAGCCGTTGGAGAAGGCCATCGCGCCGGGCCTCGATCCCGCGCCCGTGCCGCCTCCGCCCCCGGCGACGCGTTGACGCGTAGCAAAGTCCGGAAATTGCAGGATTGGCCGACCACGCTTAGGGTCTAGCCTTAGACTCAACGCGGCGGCCGATTCATGTCTGAACAGTCCCAAGAACCGACGATGGAGGAGATTCTCGCCTCCATCCGCCGCATCATCTCAGAGGACGAGCAGCCCGCCGACGGCGCGGCCGGTCCCGTCGTCGAGAACGAGCCGGTGCCGACGGCCGCCGAGGCGCCGCTGCCGATCCCCGAACCCGAGCCGGAACCCGAGCGCGCCGAGGCGGCGCCCGTCGATTTCGCCGACGAGGACGACGACAGCGACCTGGAGCTGACCCAGAAGGTCGAGACCCACGGCGACCTGGACTTCGTCGCCAGCGAGCCCGATCCCGAGCCCCAGCCCGAACTGCCGCCGCCGCCGATGGTCGATCCGATCCCGCCGGCGGAGGGCCTGGTCAGCGAGCATGTGGCCGCCGCGGCGGCGTCCGCCTTCGGCCAGCTCTCGTCCGGCATCCTGATGCCCGCCGAGGGCCGCACGCTGGAAGACGTGGTCCGCGAACTGCTGCGCCCGCTGCTCCAGCAGTGGCTCGACACCAACCTGCCCGGCATCGTGCAGGAGGCCGTCCAGGCCGAGGTCGAGCGCATCGCCCGCGGCCGAGTACGCTAGGCGACCCCCATTGCTCCTCCGCGGGGGGAGCTCCCGCAAAGCGGGTGAGGGGGCTTCCGCTCAGAACTCGGGCCGGTTTCCACCGCCCTTTCTGAGCTGACCCCCTCCGTCGGCTTCGCCGACACCTCCCCCAACGGGGGAGGAACTGCTATCTGCACGCGCCCAATTCAGAAAATCCGACATGCTCGACAAGACCTTCGATCCCAAGACCGCCGAACCGCGCCTCTACGAGGCCTGGGAGAGCTCCGGCCGCTTCGCGCCCATCGACGACCCGAACGCCGAGCCGTTCTCCATCGTCATCCCGCCGCCGAACGTGACGGGCTCGCTGCACATCGGGCATGCGCTGAACAACACCCTGCAGGACGTGCTGATCCGCTTCGAGCGCATGCGCGGCAAGGCGGCCCTGTGGCTGCCCGGCACCGACCACGCCGGCATCGCCACCCAGATGGTCGTGGAGCGCCAGCTCGCCGAGGCCGGCAACCAGAGCCGCCGCGACATGGGCCGCGACGACTTCGTCGCCAAGGTCTGGGAGTGGAAGGCCAAGTCGGGCGGGACCATCGTCAACCAGCTCCGCCGCCTGGGCGCGAGCTGCGACTGGAGCCGTGAGCGCTTCACCCTGGACGAGGGCCTTTCGGCCGCCGTCCGCAAGGTGTTCGTCCAGCTCCACAAGCAGAAGCTGATCTACCGCGACAAGCGGCTGGTGAACTGGGACCCGCACTTCCAGACCGCCATCTCGGACCTTGAGGTCGAGCAGCGCGAGGTCGATGGCCACTACTGGCACTTCGCCTATCCGCTGGAGGACGGCTCGGGCGAGATCGTCGTCGCCACCACGCGGCCCGAGACCATGCTGGGCGACACCGCCGTGGCCGTCCATCCGTCGGACGAGCGCTACAAGGCCCTCGTCGGCAAGGCCGTGCGGCTGCCCATCGTCAACCGCCCGATCCCAATCATCGCCGACGAGTACCCGGATCCGGAAAAGGGCTCGGGCGCGGTGAAGATCACCCCGGCTCACGACTTCAACGACTTCGCGGTCGGCAAGCGTCACAACCTGCCGATGATCAACGTCTTCGACGACTTCGCGCGGATCAACGACAACGCCCCGCCCGAGTACCGCGGCCTGGACCGCTTCGCCGCCCGCAAAAAGGTGGTCGAGGAATTCGAGCGCCTGGGCCTCCTGCGCGAGATCGAGAAGACCCGCCACACCGTCCCGCACGGCGACCGGTCCGGCGTCGTCGTCGAGCCCTACCTGACCGACCAGTGGTACGTCGCCGCCGACGTCCTGGCCAAGCCCGCCATCAAGGCGGTGGAGGAGGGCGACACCGTCTTCGTGCCCAAGAACTGGGAGAAGACCTACTTCGAGTGGATGCGGAACATCCAGCCGTGGTGCGTCTCGCGCCAGCTGTGGTGGGGCCACCGCATCCCGGCCTGGTACGGCCCGGACGGCAAGGCCTTCGTCGAGGAGACCGAAGCCGAGGCCCAGAGGAAGGCCGACGAGCACTACGGCCGCCCCACGCCGCTGCGCCAGGACGAGGACGTCCTCGACACCTGGTTCTCGTCGGGCCTGTGGCCGTTCTCGACGCTCGGCTGGCCCGAGGAGACCTCGGACCTCAAGCGCTTCTACCCGACCCACACCCTGATCACCGGCTTCGACATCATCTTCTTCTGGGTCGCCCGGATGATGATGCAGGGCATCCACTTCACCGGCGAGGTCCCGTTCAAGCGCGTCTTCATCAACGCCCTGGTCCGCGACGCCACCGGGGCCAAGATGTCCAAGTCCAAGGGCAACGTCATGGACCCCCTGGAGCTGGTGGACGACTACGGCGCCGACGCCCTGCGCTTCACGCTCACCGCCATGTCGGGCCAGGCGCGCGACATCAAGCTCTCGCGCCAGCGCATTGAAGGCTATCGCAATTTCGGCACCAAGCTGTGGAACGCCACGCGCTTCTGCCAGATGAACGGCTGCGCCCGCGCCGAGGGCTTCGATCCCGCCGCGGTCAAGGTCCCGCTCAACCGCTGGATCGTCGGCGAGACCATGCGCACCTCGCGCGCGGTCACCGCCGCCCTGGCCGAGTGCGATTTCGGCGGCTCGACCGAGGCGCTCTACCGCTTCATCTGGAACCAGTTCTGCGACTGGTACGTCGAGCTGGCCAAGCCGCTGCTCACCGGCGCCGACGAGGCCGCCAGGGCCGAGACCCAGGCCACCGCCGCCTGGGTGCTGGACGTGATCCTGACCCTGCTGCACCCGGTCATGCCCTTCATCACCGAGGAGCTCTGGACCAACACCCAGGACCTGGGCGCCAAGCGGGCCCACGCCGGCTTCCTGATGACCGCGCCGTGGCCCGACCTGCCGGAGAGCCTGGCCGACGCCGCCGCCGACGCCGAAATCGGCCTGATCGTCGAGACCATCACCGAGGGCCGCTCGGTCCGCCAGGGCCTGAACGTGCCCCCATCGGCCCAGCCGCCGCTGCTGGTGGTCGAGGCCAGCGCCGAACAGCGCAAGGTCCTCGAGGCCAGCGCCGCCCTGGTCGGCCGCCTGCTGCGCGTCTCCGAGGTGACCTTCGTCGACGCCGCCCCGGCGGGCTCGATCCCCTACGTCGTGGATGGCGCGACCCTGGCCCTGCCGGTGGCCGAGTTCATCGACATCGCCGCCGAGCGCGCCCGTCTCACCAAGGAGGTCGGCAACCTCTCGGCCGACATCGAGAAGACGTCGAAGAAGCTGGGCAACGCCGACTTCATCGCCCGCGCGCCGGAAGAGGTGGTCGAGGAGAACCGCGAACGCCTGGCCGACGCCGAAGCCGCCCGCGACAAGCTGCAGGCGGCCCTGGCCCGGTTGAGCGGCGCGGCCTGACCGCCATGGCCGCGCCCCTGATCATCGCGGGGGCCTGCGGCTACGGCGTCTGGCCGTCGAACTCCATCGAGGGCGCACGCGCCTGCCTCGCCGAGCCCGTCGACGGGATCGAGATCGACGTCCACCTGACCGCCGACGGCCATGTGGTCGCCCATCACGACTACCGCATCGCCGCCGACGCCAGCCGCCTGGGCGGCGCGTTCCTGGACGCGCCGGGCCCGCTGCTGCGCGACACGCCGCTGGCCGAGCTCCAGGCCTACGACCTGGGCCGGCTCCGCGAAGGCGACGCCGGCGCTGAACGCTATCCGCACAAGCGCGGGCTCGACGGCGTCGCGATGCCGACCCTGCCGCAGCTCCTGGCCGCCCTGGCCGAGGCGCCGGGGCCGCCGCGCCTCATCTTCGTGGAGATCAAGACCGACCCCGCCGGCTACGCCGAATCCGCCGACCCGGTCCGCCTGACCGACGCGGTGCTCCGCGACCTGGACGCCGCCGGCTGGACCGCGCACGCCAAGATCATCGCCTTCGACTGGTCGGTCCTGCGAGACCTGCAGGCCCGCCGCCCGGAGATCGCGACCGCGCACCTCACGGTGCCGGCGGCCATGCACAAGCGGATCGTGCGGCTGCCCAACGGCGACTCGCCCTGGGCCGACGGCTGCGACCCCCGCCACTTCGACGGCTCCGAGCTGCGCGCCATCCGGGCGCACGGCGGCGCCGAGTGGTCGCCGCACATCTCCGACGTCACGCTCGAGCGCGTCGCCGAGGCCAAGGCGCTGGGCCTGCGCGTGGGCGTCTGGGGCGTCTCGACCGCCGCCGACATCGCCGCGATGAGCGCCTTGGGCGCCGACGCCCTGACCGTCTCCGGCCCCGACTGGCGGGCGTGACGGCCGGGGCTGGAGGGGCGAGCTCCGCGGACGCCAGGGACCGTTCGCGGTTGAGAACTTCACAAAAGCTCTGTCATCCCGGCCAAAGCCCGTTTGCGGAGGGGGGCAGGGGGTTCTGCAGTGCGGTGGCTCCTGGGTCCCGGATCGGCCTTGCAGGCCGTCCGGGATGACAGAGCTGTTTAGACGGCTGAACCTATTCGCGTGTGGCCGATCCGCAATTGAGTGCGGACCCTAGGCGCTCGGCACGCGGTCCAGGAAGCCGGTCACCTCGGCGATGCGGCCGTCGCGGAGGCGGACGAAGTCGGTGCCGACGATGGGCGGCTCCTGGTCCTGCGGGCCCAGGCCCCAGGTGAACCGCACGTTCGGACCATGCCCGTCGGCGTCGCCCAGCAGCGCGAAGCGGAAGCCCGGGAACCGCTCGTGTACGGCGGCGATCGTCGCGTCGAGCGCGGCGGGGCCCTCGGCCGCGCCCATCGGGTCCACATAGGTGGCGTCCGCCGTCCAGGCGTCGGCGATCAGCCGGCGGCGGGCGGCCGCGTCGGTCTCGTTCCAGGCGGCGAGGTAGGCGGTGGCGGTGGCGTCGGGGGTCATGGCTGCACTCCGTTTCGGGGAAGGCCTCCATCGAACCCCGCCGCCGGCCGCCTGGCGATTACCCGGCAGGTAGCGGGCCTACTTCGGCTTCCGGAACCGCAGCATGAACTGGTCGGTCTTCCCGCGGATCGCCGGGTTGAACACCATCTTCGTGTGGTCGTCGGCCGGATCGGCCAGCGCCTTGCTCTCGGCGTCCAGCTTGAAGCCGGCGGCCAGCACGTCCTTCTTCACCTGCTCCACGTCGATCCGGTGCAGGCTCTCGGTCACGTCGATCGGCGCGCCCTTCGCCGCGGCGTGGTCGATGATCACGTAGACACCGCCGGGCTTGAGGGCGGCGTAGACCTGCTTGTTGAAGCCCGCGATGTCGGCCGGGCCCATCAGCTTGGTGTAGAGGTCGTGATAGTTCTGGCGCAGGAACACCGCGTCCAGCCCGGTCGGCAGGCCCAGCGCCTTGGTCGGCGACCCGGCCACCACCTCGACATTGGCATAGGCCGGATCGGCGGCCACGGCCTTCATCTGGTCGACGATCTTGCCGTTGAAGTTGACGATCTCCACCGGCTCGACCGCATAGACCTTGCCCTTCGGCCCGACCGCGACGCTGAGCGCGCGGGCGAAGCGGCCCGCCACGATGTCGGCGACCTTGTCGCCCGGCTTCAGGCCCATGAACGCGATCACCTCCTCGCGCTTCATCGAGGCGTCGGTCATGGCGTCGGCGGGCGCCTGTGCGAAGGCCGGAGCCGGCGCGGCGGCGGCCAGCGCGAGGACGAAGGCGAGGGCGGTCAATCGGGGGGTCATCGGGCGTCTCTCCAAGATTCCGGCGCGACCCTAGCAGAGCTCCGGCGCCGGAGAACCCTGGTCTGCGGGATCTGCGCCGGCCGGCTGCGACGCCGCGATGGGCGGTCGGCCCGCGCCGCAGGCTTCCAGGGTTGACGCCCGTGCGCATATGTTCTAGTTTTGTTCTCATGATCGCGGCCGATCCTCGCAGCGAGATGCTCTTCGAGCTGGGGCAATGCGCCTTCCGGCTGGCGAAGGTGTTCGGCGCGCAGGCCGAGCGGGCGGAGACGCATGCTGAGCGGCTGGAATTCTTCGAGCTCTTCGACCGCTGCGGTTTCGCCGTGCGGATGTCGGTGGCGCTGGAGCTGCGCCTGCGGCGGGACGCGCGCGCCGAGGCGCGGGACGGGGCGGGCGACGAGGCCCGAGAGCGCGACCTAGCCGAGCGGGATCCGATCGAGCGGGACGCCGACACCTATGCGGAGACGGAAGCCGACCGGGAGCGCGAGCGCGAGCGGGCCAGCCTGCCGGCGCTCGTGAAGAGCCTCGACGGCGTCGTCGCGGACGCCTCGGCCCTGTCGGGACCCGAGCCGGCGGAATTGCCGACGCTGCGGCAGCTTTTGGCCCGGGTGAAGGCCCAGGCCGCCCAGGCCCCCGCTGCCCGGGCCCCGACGTCGAAACCGCCGGCCGGCGGCGCGCTCCGAACCCGCCTCGCGGCGTCGGGCGCCACACCGGCCTTCGCCCTGGCGTCCTCCACGCCTCCGCCGGGCCGCCGCGGCGCCTTGGCCCTCCGCCGCGCCACCGGTCCGCCGCGCTGACCCCAGCCCGCTGAGCCGGCGCCTGGTGCGCTGACCGATCCTCACGCCCACATCCCACCGACCGACGGGACCCGCATCCCGGCGGCGCCGCCCCATGCGTGTCAGGCGGCTTTGGGCGCAGGCCTTTCAACCGCGAGGGCGCGTCAGCGCCCCTTTGGATCGACCACGGACCATCACGGACCATCACGGACGACTCCGAGCTGTCCGTGATGGTCCGTGATGGTCCGTGGTTCCAAATGACGGCGCCTGCGGCGCGCACTGAGCCGGCGGCCCGTATCTCGACGCGCCCCCGAACTGGTCCTAGCTTCGCCGCTTCCTTCAGTTCGGGGTGGTTTCGCATGCATCGGCGAATGGTTCTGACGGCGGCCCTGGCCGCGGGTGTGAGCGCGGCTGTCCCGGCGGTGGCGGAGGAGGGCGGCAAGACCGATCCGCCGAAGCTGGACCTGCCCAAGGACAAGACCGACCTGCCGCCGTTCCCGGCCGACGCCTCGGTGAAACAGGTCACCCACGTGGCCGGAAAGACCCTCAACTACACCGCCACCGTCGGCTCGCTGCCCGTGCGCGACGAGAAGGGCAAGAAGATCGCCGAGGTGGTCTTCACCGCCTACATCCTGGACGGTCCGAAGGACGCCGACCGGCCGGTGACCTTCGCTTTCAACGGCGGCCCGGGCGCGGCCTCGGTCTACCTCAACCTCGGCGCCATCGGCCCCAAGCGGGTGCAGTTCGGCGCCCAGGGCGACAGCCCCTCCGACAGCGCGAAGCTGGTCGACAATCCGGGGACCTGGCTCGACTTCACCGACATGGTGTTCATCGACCCGGTCGGCACCGGCTTCTCCCGCTCGCTGGTCGACAAGGACGAGACCAAGAAGCAGTTCTACGGGATCAAGGCCGACATCGAGTACCTGTCGCGGATCGTCTACGACTGGCTGCTCAAGAACGGCCGGATGGCCTCGCCGAAGTACGTCACGGGCGAGAGCTACGGCGGCTTCCGCGGCCCCAAGATCACCTACTATCTGCAGACCAAGCTGGGCGTCGGCGTGAACGGCGTGGTGCTGGTCTCGCCCTACCTGGAGCCGCCGGTCGACCTGTCGCCCGACTTCTCGCCGATGGCCTGGGTCACGACCCTGCCGTCGATGGCCGCCTCGAACTACGAGCGCCAGGGCAAGGCGCTGTCGCCCCAGCTCATGGCCGAGGTCGAGGCCTACGCGCGCGGCGAGTACATGACCGATCTGGCCCGCGGCCGCCGCGACCCGGCCGCCGTCGCCCGAATCGTCGACAAGGTCACCGGCTACACCGGCCTCGACCGCGCCTTCGTCGAGCGCTCGGGCGGGCGGATCGACAGCCGCGCCTACCTGCGCGAGCTCTATCGCAAGGAGGGCAAGATCGGCAGCTGGTACGACAGCAACGTCACCCAGGACGATCCCTTCCCGTGGTCGCCCGACGGCCGCCGGGGCGACCCGATCCTGGACGCCATCATCGCGCCGACCACCAGCGCCATGGTCGACTTCACCACCCGCGTGGTCGGCTGGAAGGTCGAGGGCCGCTACAACGCTCTGTCGGACGAGGTGGGCGAGAACTGGGAGAAGGGCGTCGAGCTCACCAACGCCAGCACCGACCTGCGCCAGGCGGTGGCCGCCGACCCCAAGATGAAGGTGCTGATCGTCCACGGCTACGACGACCTCAGCTGCCCGTACTTCATCTCGCGCCTGGTGATCGACCAGATGCCGATCAGCGGCGACCCCAACCGCGTGAAGCTGGCGCTCTACCCCGGCGGCCACATGTTCTACAGCCGCCCCGCCAGCCAGGCCGCCTTCCGCGCCGACGTCATGCAGGTCTTCGGCGTGCGCTGAAAGCATCCTTCTCCCGCAAGGGGAGAAGGGCGCCTCGACGCGCCCCGGAACTGGCCCTAGCTTCGCCGCCTCATCAGTTCGGGGTGGTTTCGCATGCATCGGCGTATGGTTCTGACGGCGGCCCTGGCCGCGGGTGTGAGCGCGGCTGTTCCGGCGATGGCCCAGGAGGCCGCCAAGGCCGATCCGCCCAAGCTGGACCTGCCCAAGGACAAGACCGACCTGCCGCCGTTCCCGGCGGACGCCTCGGTGAAGCAGGTCACCCACGTGGCCGGCAAGACCCTGAACTACACCGCCACCGTCGGCGTGATCCCGGTGCGCGACGAGAAGGGCAAGAAGATCGCCGAGGTGGTCTTCACCTCCTACATCCTGGACGGTCCCAAGGGCCCGAACCGACCCATCACCTTCGCCTTCAACGGCGGCCCAGGCGCGGCCTCGGTCTACCTCAACCTGGGCGCCATCGGCCCCAAGCGGCTGCAGTTCGGGGCCCAGGGCGACAGCCCGTCGACGCCGCCGAACCTCGTCGACAACGCCGGGACCTGGCTCGACTTCACCGACCTGGTCTTCATCGACCCCGTGGGCACGGGCTTCTCGCGCTCGCTGGTCCCGATGGACGAGACCAAGAAGCGGTTCTTCGGGGTGAAGGAGGACATCGCCTACCTCAGCCGCTGCGTCTACGACTGGCTCCTGAGGAACCAGCGCGTGGCCTCGCCGAAGTACGTGGTGGGCGAGAGCTACGGCGGCCTGCGCGCGCCGGCCATCGGTCACTACCTCCAGCGCCAGCTGGGCATGGCGCCCGCCGGCATCGTCATGGTCTCGCCGGTGATCGACTACCGCGCCCGCGGCCACACCGACCTGTCGCCGCTGTCCTACATGATCACCCTGCCGTCCATGGCGGCCGCCAAGTACGAGCGGGAGGGCAAGCCGCTCAGCCCTGAGACCCTGGCCGAGGTCGAGGCCTACGCCCGCGGCGAATTCGTCGTCGACCTGCTGAAGGGCCAGTCCGACACGGCGGCGGTGAACCGCATCGTCGAGCGCGTCACCCGCTACACCGGCCTCGACCCGGCGCTGGTGCGGCGCATGGGCGGGCGGATCGACACCCAGACCTTCCTGCGCGAGCTCTACCGCGACCAGGGCCGCATCGCCTCGATCTATGACGCCAACGTCACCGCCTACGATCCCTTCCCGTGGTCGCAGAACAAGCGCTCCGGCGACCCGATCCTCGACGAGATCGTGGCCTCGACCACGACCGCCATGGTCGACTTCACCACCCGGATCGTCGGCTGGAAGGTGGACGGCCGCTACGAGGCGCTGTCCGACACCGTCAACGACAACTGGGCCAACCGCAGCCAGGCCGAGTCGGTCGAGGACCTGCGCCAGGCCCTGGCGGCCGACCCGAAGCTGAAGGTGCTGATCGCCCACGGCTACGGCGATCTGAGCTGCCCGTTCTTCGCCTCGCGGCTGATCATCGACCAGATGCCGCCCGAGGCCGGCGCCAACCGCACGAAGCTCGCACTCTACCCCGGCGGCCACATGTTCTACAGCCGCCCCGGCAGCATGGGATCGTTCCGCACCGACGTCATGAAGCTGTACGGCGCGGCCGCATAACGCAGGGCGGAGTTTGCCTCTTCCGCTAGGTTATGCTTGTTCACTTGAGTGACGTCCGGGCGGGGAATCCGGGCGCGCCATAGGGAGAAGTATTTGATGTCCGAGGCCGTTCTGCCGCCCGGTTGGCCCGCCATGTCCATCCAGCAGGCCCACGCGATCCTGGGCCAGCCCGGCCTGCCCACCGAGGTGGGCGAGGAGGTGATCCGGGGGGTCACCTACAAGGTCTGGAAGAACCAGCCGCCGACGCTCCGGGCCGTGGCCGAGCTGGCCAAGACCCACGGCGAGAAGATGTTCATCGTCTACGAGGACGAGCGGGTCAGCTTCGACGCCTTCCACCGCGCCGTGGCCGCCTTCGCCGCCGAGCTGCAGGCCCAGGGCGTCGTGAAGGGCGACCGGGTCGCCGTGATCATGCGCAACCTGCCGGAATGGGTGGTGGCCTTCTACGCCGCCGCCTCGATCGGCGCGATCGTCACGCCGCTGAACGCCTGGTGGACCGGGCCCGAGCTGGAGTACGGCCTGACCGACTCCGGGACCAAGGTCGCGGTGATGGACGCCGAACGCTACGGCCGCCTGTCCGAGCACTTCGCCAACTGCCCCGACCTGAAGCGGGTCTACGTCAGCCGCGCGGTGGACGAGATCGCCCACCCGTACGTCTCCAAGCTCGAGGACGTTCTGGGCACGGCCGACACCTGGGCGGGCCTGCCGGACAATCCGATCCCGCCGGTGGACATCGCCCCCGACGACGACGCGACCATCTTCTACACCTCGGGCACCACGGGCCGGCCGAAGGGCGCGCTCGCCACGCACCGGGCGATCAACACCAACATCATCACCGCCGGCGCGGGCGGCGCCCGCAACTTCCTGCGCCGGGGCGAGGCGCCGCCCGCGCCCGACCCGACCCTGCCGCAGAAGGGCAGCCTGCTGTCGGTGCCGTTCTTCCACGTCACCGGCTGCTTCGCTGTCCTGAACCCCACCATCTTCGCCGGCGCCAAGCTGGTGCTGATGTTCAAGTGGGAGCCGATCCGCGCCTTCGAGCTGATCCAGCGCGAGAAGGTCACCTCGGCCGGCGGCGTGCCGACCATCGCCTGGCAGCTCTTGGAGCACCCGGCGCGCGTGAACTACGACCTGTCGTCGCTCGAGGCCGTATCGTACGGCGGCGCGCCGTCGGCGCCCGAGCTGGTGCGCCGGCTGAAGGAGGTGTTCCCCAAGTCGCAGAGCGGCCAGGGCTGGGGCATGACCGAGACCTGCGCCACGGTCACCTCCAACTCGGGCGAGGACTACCAGAACCGCCCCGATAGCTGCGGCGTGCCCGCCGCCGTCGCCGAGCTGCAGATCCGCGATCCGGGCGACGGCGTCACCGTCCTGCCGGCCGGCAGCGTGGGCGAGCTGTGGTCCAAGGGGCCGATGAACGCCAAGCTCTACTGGAACAAGCCCGAGCCCACGGCCCAGACCTTCGTCGACGGCTGGGTGCGCACCGGCGACCTGGCGCGCCTGGACGAGGAAGGCTTCTGCTTCATCATCGACCGGGCGAAGGACATGCTGATCCGCGGCGGCGAGAACATCTACTGCGTCGAGGTCGAGAACGTCCTCTACGACCACCCGGCGGTGATGGACGCCGCAGTCGTCGCCAAGCCGCACCGCGTGCTGGGCGAGGAGCCGGCCGCGGTCGTGACGCTGAAGCCTGGCGCCGAGGCCACCGAACAGGAGCTGCGCGCCCACGTGGCCGAGCGTCTGGCCGCCTTCAAGGTGCCGGTCGAGGTGAAGTTCTGGCACGAGACCCTGCCGCGCAATCCGAACGGCAAGATCCTCAAGACCGAACTCAAGAAGCTGTTCACGGAGACCGCCTGAAGACCCGGGCCGACCTCCTGCTGGTCGCCCGCGGCCTCTTCGAAAGCCGCGCCAAGGCGCGCGCGGCGATCGAGGCGGGCGGGGTGACGGCGGACGGCCGGCCGGTCTCCAAGGCCTCGGAACTGATCGCCGACGACGCCGTGGTCGAGGCCGTGGCGGCCCATCCTTGGGTCGGCCGCGGCGCGCTGAAGCTGGTCCACGCGCTGGACCTCTGGCCGGTGGCGGTCGAGGGCCGGGTCGTCCTGGACGTCGGCGCCTCCACGGGCGGCTTCACCGAAGTCTGCCTCGCCCGCGGCGCGGCGCGGGTCTACGCCGTGGACGTCGGCCGCGGCCAGTTGCACCCGAAGGTCGCCGCCGATCCACGCGTGGTCGGCCTGGAGACGACCGACGCCCGCGACCTCACGCCGGCGCTGATCCCGCAGGCGCCCGGCCTGATCGTCACCGACGTCAGCTTCATCTCGCTGGCGAAGGCCCTGCCGGCCGCCCTGACGCTGGCGGGCGAGGGCGCCGACCTCGTGGCCCTGGTGAAGCCGCAGTTCGAGGTGGGTCCGAACAACGTTGGCAAGGGCGGGATCGTGACCGATGATGGCGTGAGGGCCGGTGCGCTGGAGACGGTCAGGGCGTTCGTGACCCGATCTGGATGGACGGTGCGCGAGACGGCCGAAAGCCCGATCGAAGGCGGCGACGGCAATCGCGAGTTCCTGCTCTGGGCGTCGAGGTTCTAGCCAAAGAAAAGGCCGCCCCGAAGGGCGGCCCAAGGCAGACACTCGACTTGGAGCTCGTTCAGTCGACGACGGCGTACTTGCCGTTCGCATCGCGGCAGACGCGGACGAAGCGCGTCTGGGTGCGGCCGTCGGGCATGTAGATCGGGCTTTCGGCCAGGGTGCAGCCGTCCGGCTCGGCCGGGCGCTCGCCGGCGCGATAGCGGTCGGCGCGGGGCTCGTCGCGCCAGGCGTCGTCGCGGGCCTGGGCGGCGGCCGAGTCGGCGTAGGCGTCGCGGTTGTAGTAGCTGGACGGGCCCGGGGCCGGTTCGGGCGGCGGGGGCGGCGGCAGCGCGGCGGTGTCGTAGCGCGACGGGCCGGTGGTGCAGGCGGCGGTCTTGTTGCCGATCACGCCGCCGGCGATGGCGCCCAGCAGGCCGCCCAGCAGGGCGCCTTCGGTGCGGGCGTTGCGGGCCGCGGCATTCGAGCCGATCACCGCGCCCATGCCGCCGCCGATGAGGGCGCCGGCCGTGCCGCGCTGGTTGGCGTCGCGGCGGCAGGGATCGTAGTTGTAGCTGTTCGAGCCCGTGGTGGTGTAGGACCCGGCGGGTTGGGCCAGCGCCGGAGCGCACGCGCCCAGCGCGATCACGCCGGCGAACGCGGCGGCTGCGGCCTTGGCGAAGGTGACCTGCGTGGACATTCGTTATCCCTCGATCTCGATGCGGTCGGTCGCTTTAAGGCGACGCTTGGGTGCAAGATGCGGCGGCGAACCTGAACGGCTGTTGAGAAACTCGTTCATGTTCGTTCATTTCGGCTTAACCAAACCGGCCGCTGAGACCGGGATATGAGGTCTCCCAAACGCCGTTTCAAAGGCGGCCGTCCCGATCCGAAGCCGCCGCCGGGCCCGCCAGCCGAGCTCGCCATCCAGGGCGTGGGCGGGGAGGGCGACGGCGTGGCCGCCGGGCCGATCTTCGTGCCGTTCAGCCTGCCGGGCGAACGCGTCCGCGCCCAGGGCTCGGGCGACCGCCGCGAACTGCTGGAGGTGCTGGAGCCCAGCCCGCAGCGGATCGAACCCGTCTGCCCGCACTTCTTCGCCTGTGGCGGCTGCGCGCTCCAGCACTGGGACCACGCCGCCTACCTGGCCTGGAAGGTCGAGCGGCTGGTCGGCACCCTGGCGCGCGAGCGGATCGAGACCGAGATCCTGGCGCCCTTCGCCGCCCAGCCGGGCACGCGCCGACGCGTGGCGCTGCACGCCCGCCAGGGAAGCCGCGAGGCCGCGCGCCTGGGCTACAAGGCCCGCAAGTCGTGGGACCTGGTCAACATCGAGGTCTGCCCGATCGCCGACCCGCGTATCCAGGCCGCGATCCCCGCCCTGAAACGCCTCGCCGCGCCGCTGTTCGAGCACCCAAAGTCCGCGCCGACCCTGCACGTGACGCTCACCGACACCGGCCTCGACATCGACATCACCGGCGTCGAGGCCAAGAGCGGCGGCCTCTCCGCCGACGCCCGCATGACCCTGGCCGAGCGCGCCGCCGAAGCCGACATCGCCCGCGTCACCCTGGCCGGCGAGATGGCCTACATGGCCCGCATGCCGCAGGTGCGGCTGGGCCCGGTGCGGGTGAGCCTGCCGCCGGGCAGCTTCCTGCAGGCGACGCCCCAGGCCGAGGCGGCCATGACCGCCTTCGTCGGTGAGGCGGCGGCCGGCGCGCACCGGATCGCCGACCTCTACTGCGGCGTGGGCACCTTCACCTTTCGCCTGGCCGAGGTCGCGCCGGTCTACGCCGCCGACTTCACCGCCGAGGCGATCACGGCGCTGACCGCGGGCGTGGCCACCGCGCCGGGCCTGAAGGGCGTGACGGCCGAGACGCGCGACCTGGTGCGCCGCCCGGTTCTGAGCCAGGAGCTGAAGCACGTGGACGTGGCCGTCTTCGACCCGCCCCGCGCCGGCGCCGCCGAGCAGACGGCCGAACTGGCCGCCTCGAACGTGGCCCGCGTCATCGGCGTCTCCTGCAACCCGGCCACCTTCGTCCGCGACGCCCGCACCCTGATCGACGCCGGCTTCCGCCTGGAGCGCGTCCTGCCGGTCGACCAGTTCCTCTGGTCGCCGCACGTCGAGCTGGTGGGGGTGTTTGAACGCTAGCGGCGGTACAGCCGGACTGCCAGGAAGATAGCGACGACGAGGGCAAACGGCGCGAGCAGAAGGCCGGCCCCCAGCATGTTCATCATTGGCCGCTGCCCAGCGGACTAGGCGGGCGCGCCGCACGCCGGCCATGCAATCGTTCGCGCTCCTGTCGCAGGCGATCGATCTCGGCCGACAGGTCGGTGATGTCAGACTGCAGTTGGCCGATCCGGGACTTGAGGTAGGCGTTCTCGCGCAACAGCGGGTGGTCGGGTCCGATGGCGGTCACGGCCGCCGCCTCAGGCCGAGGATAGACAGCGCTAAAGGCAACGCCGCGACCAACAGGACGCAGAGGGCCGAGGCGATGAACATGAAGGACTCCGGGAATTCCAGAAGAGCCAGATGTCCGACCCTGCGGAATTCAATAGCTAGATGGGAGGCGGTCAGAGAAACTTCAATCTTTCTTGGATAAAATTCTCATGAATCGTCCGAAAGGATAAATATTTCGGCGCTTGGAGTCTGAATTCGTAATATCAGAGCTTTATATCCGGCCGTGTGATATGGATATTTTGCTCAGACGTTCACAATCCTGGCGTCGCCTTGAGGCGTCTTGGGCCGGAGGCGCATATGAATTTGCTCGCAATGATCTTCAAGCCAACGGAGACCGACGCGGCGGTTCGCGCGGAAATCTGGCGCCTGGGTGTGCGGCACGTGGGCTGGCCCCTGGAAGGCGCCTTGGATGAACTCCGCGAGCCGAACCTGCCCATGGAGCGCGCCGTCCTTCTGCGCGCCTGCGTTGAGAAACTGAGGATGGCGTCGTGACCTTTCCGATCCGGTCCACACGTCCGGCCTACGTCCCCGCGGTGCGCGGTGGCTTGACCGATCCGCGCTCCACGGCCAGCTCTGCGTCGCTCAACCAGCGTCCTCAGCTCCGCGATAGCCGTAGCACTCGGTAGGCGCTAATCCGCGAACAGGTCCAGTTGCCCGCCGGGATGCGGTGGGACGCGGAAGCGGGTGGCGTCGAGGCCGCCCCAGCCCGTGTCGAGGCCGTAGCGCTTCTTGGCGGCGGCGAAGCGCGTGGCCATCAGGGCGGCGAGGGGGCCTTCGCCCTTCATGCGGCTGCCCCACTGGGCGTCGTAGTCCTTGCCGCCGCGCATCTGGCGGACCAGCGACATGACCCGGCGCGCGCGGTCGGGATGGTCGGTCTCCAGCCACTCGCGGAACAGGTCCTTGATCTCGCGGGGCAGGCGCAGCGCCACGAAGCCCGCACCCGAGGCGCCGGCCTGGGCCGCCCGCTCCAGCACCGCCTCCATCTCGTGATCGTTGAGGCCGGGAATGCAGGGGGCGAACATGACGGTCACCGGCGCGCCGGCGCCGGTGAGCCGGCGGATGGCGTCGACGCGCTTCTCGGGCGTGGCGGCGCGCGGCTCCATGGAGCGGGCCAGCTTGCGGTCGAGGCTGGTGATGGAGATGGCGACCCGCGTCAGGTTCTGGGCTGCGGCCTCGGCCAGGAGGTCCAGGTCGCGGACGATCAAGGCCGACTTGGTGATCACCGAGAAGGGGTGGCGGAAGCGCACCAGCACCTCGATGACGCCGCGGGTGATCCGCAGCTTCCGCTCCTGCGGCTGGTAAGGGTCGGTGTTGCCGCCGATGTGGATCAGCTCGGGGACGTAGCGGGTCTTGGAGAGCTCCTTCTCCAGCAGGCGCGCCGCCTCGGGCTTGAAGAACAGCTTGGATTCGAAGTCGAGGCCGGGCGACAGGCCCATGTAGGCGTGGGCGGGCCGCGCATAGCAGTAGATGCAGCCGTGCTCGCAGCCGCGGTACGGGTTGATCGAGGCCGAAAAGCCCACGTCGGGGCTGTCGTTGTGGCTGATGATCACCTTGGCCTTCTCGGCCGTGAGCGATGTCTCGAGCTGCCCGGGCTCGGCGTCGTCGACCGTCCAGCCGTCGTCGAACGCCTCGCGCTGCTGGGCCTCGAAGCGCCCGGTGGCATTGGAGCGGGCGCCGCGGCCACGCGGGATCAGCGGCTTGGGGATCTGGGAGGTGAAACCGTCGGACACCACGCGAGGCTAGCTGCTAGAATAGAACAAAACAAGAACTCTTGACGCCCCTAAGGGAAGCACGGTCTGTCGGGGGCATGGTTTCGGTGATCATCGACGCGCGGATCGGGGCGCCCGGCGTGCCGGCGCTGCTGGCGCAACTGACGGCGGGGGCCGTGGACGGCTTGGTGCGGCAGGTCCTGATCGTGGCGGCGCCCGATCAGCCGGGCATCGACGCGCTCTGCGAGGACATGGGCGCCGAGGCACATCCAACGCTTGAGGGCGCGGCGAAGGCGGCGCGGGCGGACCAGCTCATGATCCTGCCCGGCGACTTCCGGCTGCGCGACGGCTGGATCAAGGCGATCGAAGGCCACCTCGGGCGCGGCGCCGAGGCGGCGGTGGTGACGGGGTTCTCGGACGCCGGCCTGTTCGGGCGCCGGCCGTTCGGCGTTCTAGTCGAACGCGGCCGCCTGGAGGGTCGCCGCGGCGCCGACCTGCAGCGCCTCCGCCGGGACCTGGGGCTGCGTGTTCGCCGGATTGGGTAGGTCGAGGCGCACGTCGATGTGGCGCGCGCCGCCGGCCAGGGCGTCCAGCGTGCGGGTCTCCTCGCCGAACATCCGCTTGTAGGTCCAGTAGGCCGCCATGACCTTCTCGACGTAGTTGCGGGTCTCCAGCGCCGGCAGGCACTCGATGGTCAGCAGCGGGTCGTCCTGGCCCACCATGGCGGTGGTCTTCAGCACGGCGCCGGGGCCGGCGTTGTAGGCGGCCACGACCTGGAGGATGTCGCCGCCGACGCCGCGGTCCATCAGGTAGCTCAGGTAGTCCTGGCCGGCCCGCAGGTTGGTCGCCGCGTTGAACAGCACCTTCGGGCGCTTGCGGTAGATGTTGTCGCCGGTGGCCAGGGCGGCCGAGGCGGGCATCAGCTGCATGAGGCCCATGGCCCCGACGGGCGAGACGGCCATCGGGTTGAAAGCGCTCTCCTGGCGCACGATCGCGTACACCAGGGCCTTGTCGACGGTGAAGCCGTCCTTCGGCTCGAGCGGCGGGGTCTGGTACTCGCCGAGGCTGAGGTACTGCGGCTTCTGCAGGCCGCCCGAGGTGGCCGGGCCGAGGTTGGTCAGCATGGCCGTCCAGGCTTTGCGGTCGTCGCCGTTGCGGGCGAGCGCGAGGCCGGCGCGCAGTTCCTGCCGGGCCTCGTCCACGCGGCCGATCTGGGCCAGGGCCGCGGCGCGGTGGGCGCGCACGTCACGCTGCAGCAGGTCGACCTTGGGCGGCTCGGGCGCGCGGAACGACGCCGGGATGAACTGGCCGGTCTGGGCGTTGGCGCCGGCCTGGACCTGGCGCTCGGCGATCATGCCGTAGAAGGTCTGCGGCGCCTGGGCGGCCAGGCGCAGGAAGGCGTTGGCGGTCGCGGTGTCGCCGAGGGCGACGGCCGAGCGGGCGGCCCAGTAGGCGCCGGCGGCGCGCATCCAGGGGTCGCTCTCTTCGTCGCGGGCCACCTGGGCGAAATAGTCGTGCGCCTGGCTGTAGTCCTGCAGGCGCCAGGCGGCGAGGCCGGCGATCCAGCGCTCGCCAACGTTCACGGCGAGCTGGAAGGCGGTGCGGGCGTCGCCCGAATAGAAGGCCTCGCGGGCGGGACGGGTGATCTCGCTGCGGGTGGTGTCGACCAGCGCCACCTCGGGCATCGGCAGGGCGACGGCTTCCTTGGGCTGGCGCTTGGCGGCCAGCGAGAAGACGCGGTCGGCCAGCGGCAGGTCGCGGAACTTGGCCAGCCAGCCCGACAGCTCGTCGAAGGTGGCCTTGTGGGCGCTGGGGTGCATCAGCGCGCGGAACGACAGGTAGCCGTCGAGCGAGCGGTCCTCGATCGTGGCGGCCTCGAGCTGGGCGCCCACGAAGTCGCCCTGGTCCACGGCCTGGAAGGCGGCGGCGTAGGCGCGAGCGTCGGTGTCGGTGAGGGCCTTCGGCGATCCGGCCACCGCAACGCTGGCGACCGAGACGGCGGCGACGAGGGAGAATACCCCGACGCGCAGGCGCTTTTTGAGCGTCATGCGGTCTTTTTTGGCGTGACAGGACTAACGCCTGTTGAACGCCAACCCCTTTTTCTCGAGTCCCAAGCTGGGAAGCTAGAGGGGCCTTTCCGGCCGATCAAGCCTTTCGGTCAGCGTCAACAGATCGGTCCACGCCTTTTTCTTCGCCCCGGGCTGCCGCAGCAGGAAGGCGGGGTGAAGTGTCGGCATAGCGGGCAATTCGAGCGATCCGTCGGCGGATTTCCATTCGAACCATCGACCGCGCAGCGACAAAATGCCCTCGTCGCGCTTCAGCACCGACTTGGCCGAGGCGCCGCCGGCCAGCAGCAGCATCCTGGGCTGCACCAGCTGGATGATCCGCTCCAGGAACGGCGCGCAGATCGCCTGTTCAGCCAGGGTCGGCGTGCGGTTGCCGGGCGGGCGCCAGAAGACGGTGTTGGTGATCAGCACCCGGTCAGTCAGGCCGGCGGCCGCCAGCATCCGGTCCAGCAGCTTGCCGGCGCGCCCGACGAACGGCTGGCCCTGGGCGTCCTCGTCGGCGCCGGGACCTTCGCCGATGACGACCAGCGGCGCCTTGGGATCGCCGCGATAGACCACCGCCTTGGTGGCGGCGCCCTCGTAGCGCAGGGGGCAGCCTTCGAAGCCGGCGATCGCGGCGGCCAGCGCCTCCAGGTCCTGCGCGGCGGTGGCCAGCGCCTGGGCCTGCGCCACCGCGGGGCCGAAGTCGGCCTGGCCGCCGCCGAACGCGCGGGTAGCAGGAACCGGGGCCAGCGAGGGCGCGGGCGCGGCCTGGCGCACGGGCGGCAGGATCTTGCCGGCCTCGATCCGATCGACCGCCTCGTCCAGCAGCATGGCGTCGACGCCCGCGTCCGCCCAGAAGGCGAGCAGGCTTTCGGCGACAGCGGCGTCGAAGGGTTCGGCGGCGGCCGACATTCCCTGGGTTCACTCCCGATCAGGCTTGCGCCACTCTTGGCGCGTCGGCGCGGGCTTGTCAGCCCGGAATGGGGAGATCATCGGTCGCCATGAGGAGGTTCGCCTGGATCGCGGCCGCCTTTGCGCTCGCCGCCACCTCGGCCGCGGCCCAGCCGGCGCGCGAGCACCGCCAGATGATCGCCGAGCTGGGCGGGGTCTACCTCGGGCCCCAGGCCGACTATGTGCAGCGCATCGGCGACCGGATGGCCCAGGCCGCCGGCATGCGCCAGTCGTGCGTCTTCACGGTCGTGGATTCGGAGGTGGTGAACGCCTTCACCGCGCCGCCGGGCTGCTACGTCTACGTCACCCGCGGCCTGCTGGGCTTGGTGAACTCCGAGGCCGAGCTGGCGGCGGTGCTGGGCCACGAACTGGGCCACGTGGCCGCCAACCACGCTATCCGCCAGCAAAACACCGAGGCCCTGGGCAGCCTGGCCGCCGTGCTGGTGGGCGCAGCCACCAAGTCGGACTTCGCCGGCAAGATGGCGGGCCGCGTCGCCAAGCTGGGCGCGCTCGGCTACTCGCGGACCCAGGAATACGAGGCTGACAGCCTGGCGCTGGGCTACCTGCCGGCCGCCGGATACTCGCCCGACGGCCTGACTCGCGTGCTGGACGACCTGCAGCGGGAAGGGGAGTTCACCGCCCGCGAGACGGGCCAGTCCGAGCGCAGCGTCGCGCCCTGGATGAGCACCCACCCGCTGACGTCCGACCGGATCAAGCGCGCCTCGGCCCTCGCGGCCAAGACGCCGGTACAGGAGGGCCTAGTGCTCGACGAGCCGGCGCTGCTGCGCTCGCTGGACGGGCTGCCGTACGGCGAGAGCGGCGGTTCGGAGGCCTATGTGGACGGCTCCAGCTACGTCCATCCGCAGCTGGGCGTCCGCTTCGACGCGCCGCGGGGCTTCCAGATCGCGCGCCAGACCGACGGGGTGCAGATCACCGGCCCGCGGCTCACGTTGGCCGAGTTCTCGGCGGGCCGGGCCACCGAGCGCCAGCTCGACGCCTACGCGGCCGAGCAGATGAAGGCGGTGGTGAAGAGCGGCCGCTACGAGATGGGCCAGGCCCAGCGGACCCGCATCAACGGCTTGGAGACCGTGATCCTGCCCGCGCGGGCGACGTCCGGCGGCCAGCCGGTGGACCTGACCGTCGTGGCCTATGCGATGGGCGGCGACCAGGTGATGGGCTTCGTCGCCATGACGCCGGCCGGGCAGGCGGGCCTGTTCGACCCGATGTTCGACTCGTTCCGCCGCCTGTCCGGCCGCGAGACCGAGCGCGGCGGCGCCCGCCGCATCGCCGTGGTGGACGTGAAACCGGGCGACACCGCCGAGACGATGGCCCAGCGGATGGCCTCCGGCGGCGACCGCATGGGCCGCTTCCTGATGCTGAACGCCCTGGAGCCCGGGGAGGCCCTGCGGCCGGGCGCGCAGGTGAAGCTCGTGGTCGACGGCCGCCGCTGAGGCCCGTCGCGACGCGTTCGCGCTTGACCCACCGGGCGTGACCTCCCGATAAGACCCTTCATAACATGCGCATCGGGCGGCGAAGGGGGCTGGCCGGTGACGGATCGAAGGGGACCACGATGAGCGAAGACGCCGGCCAGGAAGCCATCCAGCGCGAGGCCATGGAGTACGACGTCGTCATCGTCGGCGCCGGACCGTCGGGCCTGGCCGCCTCGATCCGGCTGAAGCAGATCGATCCCGAGATCACGGTCGCGGTCGTGGAGAAGGGCGCCGAGGTCGGCGCGCACATCCTGTCGGGCGCGGTGATCGACCCCAAGGGCCTCAGCGAACTGATCCCCGACTGGAAGGCCAAGGGCGCGCCGCTGGAGACGCCGGTCACCAAGGACGAGTTCATCCTGCTGGGCCCGCAGGGCAGCCTCTCGCTGCCGATGTTCATGATGCCGCCCTTCATGAACAACCACGGCAACTACATCGCCTCGCTCGGCAACGTCTGCCGCTGGCTGGCAGGCCAGGCCGAGGGCCTGGGCGTCGAGATCTATCCGGGCATGGCCGCCTCGGCGCCGGTGTTCGAGGGCGACAAGCTGGTGGGCGTCGTGGCCGGCGAGTTCGGCCTGGGCAAGGACGGCAAGCCCGGCCCCAGCTACGAGCCCGGCATGGAGCTGCGCGGCAAGTACGTCTTCATCGGCGAGGGCGTCCGCGGCTCGCTGTCGAAGAAGCTCCGCGCCAAGTACGGCCTGAACAAGGACGCCGACGTCGAGAAGTACGGCATCGGCATCAAGGAGCTGTGGCAGGTGCCGGACGCGGTGTTCCAGCCCGGCCTCGCCACCCACACCACGGGCTGGCCCCTCGACGACAAGTCGGGCGGCGGCAGCTTCATGTACCACTTCGGGGACAACTACGTGGCCATCGGCTACGTGGTGCACCTGGGCTACAAGAACCCCTGGATGTCGCCGTTCGACGAGTTCCAGCGCTTCAAGCACCACCCGGAGGTGGCGAAGCACCTGGAGGGTGGCAAGCGCATCGCCTACGGCGCGCGCGCCATCAGCGAGGGCGGGCTCCAGTCGATCCCGAAGCTCTACTTCCCCGGCGGCGTGCTGCTGGGCGACAGCGCGGGCTTCGTGAACGTGCCGCGGATCAAGGGCAGCCACGCGGCGATCAAGTCGGGCATCATGGCCGCCGAGGCCGCCGCTGCCGCGCTGAAGGAAGGCCGGCAGGGCGACGAACTGGTGGCCTACAAGCAGGCCTTCGACCATTCGTGGCTGAAGAAGGAACTGTACGGCGTGCGCAACGCCAAGCCGATCCTCTCGAAGTTCGGCACCAAGCTGGGCGGCTTCCTTGGCATGTTCGACATGTGGACGGCCTACCTGCTGGGCGGCTTCTCGGTCTTCGGCACCATGAAGCACGGCAAAAGCGACGCCGAGGCGACCGGCCAGGCGAAGGACTACAAGCCGATCGTCTATCCGAAGCCGGACGGCGTGCTGAGCTTCGACAAGCTCTCCAGCGTCTTCCTGTCGTCGACGAACCACGACGAGAACCAGCCGGCGCACCTGCACCTGCGCGACGCGTCGATCCCGATCTCGGTGAACCTGCCGAAGTACGGCGAGCCGGCGCGGCTCTACTGCCCGGCGGGCGTCTACGAGGTGCTGTACGACGAGGCCGGCAACAATCCGAAGTTCCAGATCAACTTCCAGAACTGCGTCCACTGCAAGACGTGCGACATCAAGGATCCGTCGCAGAACATCGACTGGACGACGCCGCAGGGCGGGGACGGGCCGAACTACCCGAACATGTAGTCGCCGCATTCGCCTGTGACGACAGCGCGCTTGCGGCGGAGCCTCCGCGCGCCCAGAGTCTAAGCTATGCGTCGTACCCTGCTGCTCGCCTTCGCCGCCCCGCTCGTCCTGCTCGGCGGTTGCGCCGCCACCCAGAAGACGGAGGAGGCGCCGCTGGGCGCGCCGGTGGCCGCCGACAGCGCCTACGGCATGTTCCTGGCCGGCAGCGCAGCGCTGCAGGAGGGCCGCAACGGCGACGCCGCGCGGTTCCTGGAGCTGGCGCGCACCCAGAGCGGCGACGATCCGGCGGTGGCCGAGCGCGCGTTCACCGCGGCGCTGATGGCCGGCGAGATCCAGAAGGCGGCGCTGCTGGCGCCCGACGGCGCGACGGCCTCCGAGCCGGGCAAGCGCCTGGGCCGGCTGGTCAAGGTCGTGGCGGCGCTGAACGAGGGCAAAGGCAAGGTCGCCAAGGCCGAGCTTTCCAACGACGGCATCGGCTTCCCGCACCGGGCGGCCGCGGCGCTGCTGGGCCCGTGGGTCGCCGCCTCGGTGGGCGACGCGGAGGGCTCGGTGGTGCGGCCGCAGCTGCGCGGCGACGCGGGCGTCGACTACTTCGGCCAGATCGGCCAGGCCCACCTGTTCGAGCGCGCCAAGCGCTACGACGAGGCCGAGACCGACTTCAAGGCGGTGACCGCGGGCGAGAACCCCAGCGAGATCGCCGTCCTCGCCTACGGCGGCTTCCTGGAGCGGCGGGGCCGCCGTCCCGACGCGCTCGCGATCTACGATGCGGCGTTGCGGCGAAATCCATCCAACCTGAGCCTGAAGGCCGCGCGCGCGCGGGCCGGGGCCAACAAGTCGGCGCCCGCCATGCCGACCCTCAAGGAAGGCGCGGCCTTCGCGCTGCTGGCGCCGGCGGCCACCATGATCAGCGCCAAACAGGAGTCGGTGGGCCTGGCCTACCTGCGCATGGCGCTCACGCTGGATCCCCAGCGCAACGACGCCTGGCTGATGCTGGGCGACCTGCTGCAGCAGAACGGCGACGTCGAGAACGCGCGCCTGGCCTATTCCAAGCCGAAGCCGACCGCGGCCGAGTTCCCGGCGGCGCAGGCCAAGCTGGCCTGGAGCTACCAGAGCGCCGGCGACAAGGAAGGCGCGCTGAAGCTGGCCCGCACCGGCGCGGCCACCGGCGACCCCGAGGCGCGGACCACGCTCTCGGACCTGCTGCGCGCCAACGAGCAGTATCCCGAGGCGATCGAGCTGCTGAACGGCCTGATCGCCGAGGCCAAGTCGCCCGACTGGCAGCTCTACTACGCCCGCGGGCAGGCCTATGAGCGCTCGGGCCACTGGAAGGAGGCCGAGGCCGACCTGACCCAGGCGCTGAAGCTGCGTCCGGACGAGGCCGAACTGCTGAACTACCTGGGCTACGCCTGGATCGACCGGGGCGAGCGACTGGACGAGGCCATGGGCATGGTCGAGAAGGCCGTCGCCGCCAACCCGCGCTCGGGCGCCGTCGTCGACAGCCTGGGCTGGGCCCACTACCGGCTGGGCGACTACAAGAAGGCCGTCGAGATCCTCGAACAGGCCGTCGAGCTGGAAGCCGGCGACCCCGAGATCAACAACCACCTGGGCGACGCCTATTGGATGGTCGGCCGCAAGGACGAGGCGGGCTTCCAGTGGCGGCGCGTCCTGACCCTGAAGCCGGACGACAAGATCAAGACCGACGCCGAGAAGAAGCTGGCGAACGGCCTGGGTCCGCAGCCGAAGCTCGCCGGGCAGTAGGATGCCTGCGCGCCTCGCGCCGGCGAAGGTCAACCTGTTCCTGCACGTCGGCGCGCCCGCGGCGGACGGCTATCACCCGCTCTGCAGCCTGATGGTCTTCGCCGACGTGGGCGATCGCGTCTCGATCGAGCTGGGGGAGGGGAGCCTCACCGCCAGCGGCCCCTTCGCGCAGGGCCTGGGCCCCGAGGCCGACAACCTGATCTTCCGCGCCGTGCGGGCCTTCGTGGCCGAGCTGGGCCATCCGATGGCCGAGCTGAAGATGGCGCTCGACAAGCAGCTGCCCGTAGCCAGCGGCCTGGGCGGCGGCTCCAGCGACGCCGGCGCGGCCCTGCGCCTGATCCGCGACGTGTTCGCCCCGCAGGTCGATGACGCGCGTCTGGAGCGCGTGGCCGCCAGCCTGGGCGCGGACGGCCCGGCCTGCCTGTGGGGCCACCCGGTGGTCGCCGAGGGCATCGGCGAGCGCCTGTCGCGCGCGCCCGGCCTGCCGGCGCTGCCGGCGGTGCTGGTGAATCCGGGCGTGCCGGTCTCGACGCCGGCGGTCTACCGCGCCCTGGACGCCTCCCGCAGGTTCGGCGACGTCACCCGGCCGCCGATGCCGGACGCCTTCGAGACGCCGGAGGAGGTCGCCGCCTGGCTGGCGCGCCTCGGCAACGACCTGGAGACGCCGGCGATTTCCGTGGCGCCCCAGGTGGGCACGGTGCTGGCCACGCTGTGGGACGAGCCCGAGACGCTGCTCGCCCGCGTGTCGGGGTCCGGAGGCACCTGCTTCGCCCTCTGCGCCGACGACATCGCCGCCGAGACCCTGGCCGAGCGTCTCGAGGCCATGGCCCCGCACTGGTGGGTCCGGCGTTGCCGCCTGGGCGGTCCCTGGGACTAGGCCGAGGAAGGGCGGCAAGCGACTTCGATCAGGAGATCGTCAGGCCCGCGGCAGTAGAAGCTGAAGGCGCCCCGCTGCATCGACGGCGCGGCGATCTCGCCGAGCCCGGCGCCCGTGAGTCGCGCATGCAGGTCGACGACCGCCGCCTCGGTCTCCAGGTGGAAGCCGATGTGGAAGCCGGCGGGAAAGCTCCGAGCCCCGTGGCGCTGCAGCCGACTGAGCACCAGCACCAGGCCCGAGGCGTCGCGCAGGATCGATAGGCCGTTCGCGCCGCGGGTCTCGACGTGGGTGAAGTCCAGCCAGGTTTCGAAGAAGTCCCGCGCGCCGGCGACGTCGCGGACGGGAAGGTCGAGGTGGTTCAGGCGCATCGCGCACTCCTTGTCAGGAGCTCGGCGCCTGGATGTCAGGACCACGCGCCGAGCCGCCGGCGCGGGCTTGCGCCGGACGTCTCGTCGCGGGTTCTCCGGCCGGAGCCGGCGATACAGGTTCCCCACCGTGGCGGGGCGACTGGGCTTACCTGATCCGGTCCATGGCCCTTTTTCGACGAGGCCCGTCTAGCAGCACGCGGCCTCAAAGAAAACGGGGGCCCCGAAGGACCCCCGTTCACCACCCCACTGACGTCCGGCCGGTGTGTGGGCCGGACGTCCTCTCCCCCAAGAGCGCTTACGAGTGGTAGGCGCGTTCACCGTGCTCGACGATGTCCAGGCCTTCTTCCTCGGCTTCCGGCGAAGACCGCAGGCCGACGGTGTACTTGATGATGAAGAACACGATGCTGGAGGCCACCGCCGACCAGACGAACGACACGGCCACGGCCTTCAGCTGAGTGAAGAACTGGCCCGCCATGGTGTAGCTGGCCAGGGCGTCGCAGGTCGAGATGTCGCCGTCGGCCGCGCAGGTCGTGTAGTCCACGATGCCGGCGCCGCCCAGGCTGGCCGAGACCAGGATGCCGGTCGCCAGGGCGCCGACGATGCCGCCGACCGCGTGGATGCCGAAGGCGTCCAGGCTGTCGTCGTACTTCAGCGCGTTCTTCACGACCGAGCAGAAGAAGATGCAGATCGGCGAGACGATCAGGCCCAGCACCATCGCCCCGATCGGACCGGCGAAGCCGGCGGCCGGGGTGACGGCCACGAGACCGGCGACCAGGCCCGAGGCCATGCCGAGCAGCGAGGCCTTCTTGCGGGTCACCCACTCCGTCATCGCCCACGAGAAGCCCGCCGCGGCGGTGGCGATGAAGGTGTTGATCATGGCGAGCGCGGCGTAGCCGTTGGCTTCCAGGTTCGAGCCGGCGTTGAAGCCGAACCAGCCGAACCACAGGAGGCCGGCGCCGACCAGGGTCAGGGTCAGCGAGTGCGGCTGCATCGGTTCCTGGCGGAAGCCCTTTCGGGGGCCGAGGATCAGGCAGCCCATGAGGGCGGCGACGCCGGCGTTGATGTGCACCACGGTGCCGCCCGCGAAGTCCAGCGCACCCCAGCTCCACAGCAGGCCGGCGGCCGGCGTGTCCTTCGGATGCGTCGCGATGCCGTCCGGGCCGGGCCACCACCAGACCATGTGGGCGATCGGGTAGTACGAGAGCAGCGGCCACAGGATCGCGAAGATCACGCAGGCCGCAAACTTCATGCGCTCGGCCACGCCGCCCAGCACGAGGCAGGCGGTGATGCAGGCGAAGGTCATCTGGAAACAGATGAACACCAGCTCGGGGATGTAGATGCCCGTCGAGAAGGTCGCCGCGTTCGAGGCCGGCGTGACGCCCTTCATGAACAGCCGGTCGAAGCCGCCCAGGAACAAGTCGTGGCTGCCGCCCGACGTGAAGGCCAGGCTGTAGCCCCACATGATCCAAGCCATCATGCCGATGACGCAGACCGTCGAGGTCTGCATCAGCATGCTGAGCATGTTCTTCTGGCGGACCAGGCCGCCGTAGAACAGCGCCAGGCCGGGGATGATCATCAGCAGCACCAGGACCGCCGAGACCATCATCCAGGTGGTGTCGCCCTTGTCGACCGTCTGCGGCGGGGCCTTGATCTCTTCCGCGGCGGCGGCCGGAGCGGGCGCAGCGGCAGGAGCGGCGGCCTCGGCGGCCGGGGCGGCGGCGGGCGCCGCGGCTTCAGGCGCAGGCGCGGCTGCGGCAGGCGCAGCGGCGGCGGGCGCCGCGGCCTCCTGGGCGAAGGCCGCCGACGCCAACGGCGTCCCGGCCATCACGGCGGCGAGCGCGAGGCCCGCCAACCGCTGTTTTCCGAAGAATTTCATAAGCATATCCCCTTGTCCCGTGTCGCTACAGCGCCGCGGCGCCCGTCTCGCCCGTCCGGATGCGCACCGCCTCCGCGACGTCGAGGACGAAGATCTTTCCGTCGCCGATCTTGCCGGTGGCGGCTGCGGCCTTGATGGCCTCGACCGCCTTGCCCGCGGCCGCGTCGTCGACGACGGCCTCGAGCTTCACCTTGGGCAGGAAGTTGATCTGGTACTCCGCCCCCCGATAGATCTCGGTCTGGCCCTTCTGCCGGCCATATCCCTTGACCTCCGAGACCGTCAGACCTTCCACGCCGGCCCCGACGAGCGCTTCGCGCACGTCGTCCAGCTTGAACGGTTTGACGATCGCCATGATGAGTTTCATCCGCTCGCTCCCGCGTCCGGCCCTGAGGGCGGGCCCAACCCCTCTCGTTCGTCCTAAGACCGCCGCGTCTTGGATCCCCTGTCGACGGTCGCAGCGACGCTATGTCGGGGCGCCGCGCGGGGCGGACCGCTGGGGTGACGGTTCGGTGAAGAAGCCGATGGCAGCCCATTTCCTGGGCGCCGCGGGGTGCAGGCGCCAGGATTTTGCGCAAATATGACCGTCCAGAGAGGACAGCGGGCGCTTGACGCGTCTAGAGGTCGTCGTAAATCCGGCGCTTTCCGTCCCTAATCTCACGACTGCGTGAGACGGGAACCGCCCCAAGTCTCCAGCGTAACCACCCGCGGCCCGACCAGCACCGGGCCGCCAGCCACAAGGACCCTGAATGTCGCCGACCCGTTTCCTCCTCGCCGCCGCCGCTGTCGCCGTGCTCGCCGGCGCGCCGCTCGCCGCTCAGGCCCAGGAGCCCGCCGCGGCCGCGGCTGCGAAGCCCGTCGCGGTGCAGGGCGACCTCGTCGACACGCTCAAGCTCTCCGGCCAGTTCACCACCTTCGTGGGCGGCCTGGACTCGACAAACCTGTCGGGCCTGCTGAAGACCAACAAGAACCTGACGGTCTTCGCCCCGACGGACGCGGCGTTCGCGGCCATGCCGCCGGCCGACCTGGCCAAGCTGAAGACCGACAAGGCCGCGATGCAGAAGTTCCTGCTGCACCACGTGGTCAACGCGCCGATCGACTCCACGAAGATCAAGGGCGCCAAGGGTCCGATCCCCTCGGGCGCGGGCGACACCATCCTGCTCGACGGCAGCGACGAGGCTGGCAAGCTGAAGGTGGACGGCGCCACGATCACCCAGGCCGACCTGCACACCGGCAGCGGCCTGCTGCACGTGGTCGACCATGTGCTGATCGCGGGCCAGGGCGCGGTGGATCCGCCGGCTGCGGCTCCGGCCGCCGACGCCTCGGCGACCGCTCCGGCGCGCTAACCCAAGGATTAAACCTGCGGCGGCGGGTGGAACCAACCACCCGCCTGAGCCGTAGAGCGTCAGCACATCGAGATGGGGGTCGGAAGATCGCGCCCATCAACGGAGTTCTGACGATGAAGATCGCCCTTTTCGCCACCGCCACGGCCGCCGTCGCCCTCCTGGGCGCCGCGGCCTACGCTCAGACGCCCGCGCCGAAGCCCCCGGGCTCGGTGACCGGCGACTGGAACGGCGCCCACTCGCCCACCGACGACAAGCAGTACACCGAGAAGGTGACCGTGCCGGTGGGTGCGGCCCCCGCGTCGGCGGCCATCGCCGCGCCGCCGGTGGACACCGGGGTGACCGCCTCGCTGCCGTCGACCTCCGCGACGGCGTCGACCGATGTGACCACGCCGGCGCCCTCGGCGACCGACAACGCCCAGGCCGTCAGCGTCACCACCATGACCGTGACCAACGGCCCGGTGCCCGACACCGCCGAGAACCGCGCTAAGTACGGCCAGCCGATGTCGCGGGCCGGCAAGCGCACGGCGGCCCGCGGCAACTAGGCCGCCTCGAAAACACCCCGCTTCGGCGGGTTGAAGCAAAGGTCGGCGGGCCCTATGGTCCGCCGACTTTTTTTGCGCCTGCGAACGTCCCGTCCCAAATGCCTGATCAACCGCTGTCTTTTCAGGGCCTTATCCTGAAACTCCATGATTATTGGAGCAAGCAGGGCTGCGCGATTCTGCAGCCCTACGACGTCGAGGTGGGGGCCGGGACCCTTTCGCCGATGACCGTGCTGCGCACGCTGGGCCCGAAACCGTGGAAGGTGGCCTACGTGCAGCCGTCGCGGCGGCCGGCCGATGGGCGCTATGGCGAGAACCCCAACCGGCTGCACCAGCACCACCAGTACCAGGTGATCCTGAAGCCCAACCCCGAGAACCTGCAGGAGCTCTACCTCGGCTGCCTGGAGGCGATCGGCATCGACCCCAAGGTCCACGACATCCGCTTCGTCGAGGACGATTGGGAGAACCCCACCGTCGGGGCCTGGGGCCTGGGCTGGGAAGTCTGGTGCGACGGGATGGAGATCACGCAGTACACCTACTTCCAGCAGGTGGGCGGCCTCGACGTGTTCCCGGTGGCCGGCGAGCTGACCATCGGCCTGGAGCGCCTGTCGCTCTATCTGCAGGACAAGGACAACGTCTACGACCTACAGTTCAACGACGAGTTCAAGTACGGCGACATCTATTTGGCCAACGAGCAGCAGTTCTCGGCGTTCGAGCTGGAGGTCGCCGACGTGGCCACGTGCAAGCGCCAGTTCGAGGACATGGAGCGCGAGGTGCCGCGCATCCTCGCCGCCAAGGGCCGCCAGGGCCAGTCGCTGGCGCTGCCGGCCTACGACCACGTGCTGAAGGCCAGCCACCTGTTCAACATCATGGACGCCCGCGGCGCGATCGCCGTGGCCGAGCGGCAGAGCTACATCGGGCGCATCCGCGACCTCTGTAAGATGTGCGCCGAGGCCTGGGTGGCCGACCAGGGCGGGAACTCCTGATCGTGCGCGGGCCGATCATCTTCGCTGTCGCCGCGACGGTAGCGCTGTCGGCTTGTGGTCGCGCCGATACAGCGCAGCCGCTCAGCGAGCAGGTGATCCATGCGAAGGACACCGCCGAGCTCGATGCTGCGCACGCGGAAGCGGTGAAGACGCTGCCGGTCTTCTGGTCGAAGTTCTATGCGAAAGCGCCGGAGCTGTCGGAGTTCGCGATCAAGGTGGAACTCCCCACCCCGGACGGCGGCTCGGAAGCCATCTGGGCCGAGCCCATTCGCGAGGCGAAGGACGAGGTCGTCGTCCGCTTACTCAATGACGGGGAGCGGCTGCCGCTGAAGTTCGGAGCCGAGGTGAGGGCGCCGGCGGCCAAGATCTGGGATTGGACCTACACGAAGGATGGTAAGGCGTACGGGCATTTCACTACCCGGGTCTTGCTGAAGCAGGCGACCCCCGACCAACGCGCGCAGGCGGAAGGCATGTTCTCGCCGACGCCGCTCGAAGCCAAAGCCGAATAGATGCCCCAGCTCCTGCTCGAACTGCTCTCCGAAGAGATCCCCGCGCGCATGCAGGCGGGCGCCGCCCGCGACCTGGAGCGGATGGCGCGCGAGCGGCTGGCCGCCGAGGGCCTGCTGCCGGAAGCCCTGAAGACCTTCGCGGGCTCGCGCCGGCTGACCCTGGTGGCCGAGGGGCTGCCCGAGGCCCAGAAGGACCGCCACGAGGAGCTGAAGGGCCCGCGCACCAATGCGCCGGAACAGGCCCTGGACGGCTTCCTGCGCAAGAATGGCCTGAAGAAGTCCGACCTCACCGAGAAGGACGGGGTCTGGTTCGCCCACGTCCACCGCAAGGGCCGGCCGACGCCCGAGATCGTCGCCGAGATGGTCGAGGCCATCGTGCGCGAGTTCCCGTGGCCGAAGTCGATGGTCTCGGGGACCAGCAAGCTGCGCTGGGTGCGCCCCCTGCGCCGCATCCTCTGCGTCTTCGACGGCGAGGTCGTGCCGTTCCAGATCGACGGCATCCCCAGCGGCGACACCACCCAGGGCCACCGCTTCATGGGCTCGGGTCAGTCGTTCAAGACCAAGGACTTCGACGCCTACGCCGAGAAGCTGGAGAAGCACTTCGTCGTCCTGGATCCGCAGGAGCGGAAGGACCGGATCGTCGACGCGTCGCGCACGCTCTGCTTCGCGCGGAACCTTGAACTGGTCGAGGACCAGGGGCTGCTGGACGAGGTGGCCGGCCTGGTCGAGTGGCCCGTGCCCGTGCTGGGCGACATGGATCCCGCGTTCCTGGACCTGCCGCCAGAGGTGATCCGCACCTCCATGCGCGTGCACCAGCGCTATTTCGCGGTGCGCGACCCCAAGACCGGCAAGCTGGCGCCGCACTTCCTGACGGTGGCCAACATCGACGCCACCGACGGCGGCAAGACCATCGCCAAGGGCAACGCCAAGGTGCTGGCCGCCCGCCTGTCGGACGCCCGGTTCTTCTGGAACGAGGACCGCAAGACCAAGCTCGAAGACCGCCTGGAGAAGCTGAAGGGCGTCACCTTCCACGCCAAGCTGGGCGCCATGTACGAGCGCGTCGAGCGGCTGGAGATGATGGCCGCGGCCATCGCGCCGCGCGTGGGCGCCGACGTGGCCAAGGCCACTCAGGCCGCGCGCTTGGCTAAGGCCGACCTCGGGACCGGCGTCGTGGGCGAGTTCCCCGAGCTGCAGGGGATCATGGGCGGCTACTACGCGGCCGGCGAGGGGCTCTCGCCCCTGGTCGTCGAGGCGATCCGCGATCACTACAAGCCGGCCGGCGCCAACGACGAGGCGCCCGACCGGCCGGTGACCATGGCCGTGGCCCTGGCCGACAAGCTGGACACGCTCGCGGCGTTCTTCGCCATCAACGAGAAGCCCACCGGTTCGCGCGACCCGTTCGCCCTGCGCCGCGCGGCCCTCGGCGTCATCCGCATCGTGCTGGGCTCGGAACTGCGCATCCCGCTGAAGGAGGCCGTCGCCGACTGGTACCGGTCGCTGCGCTGCTTCGTCGATCCGGGCCGGGCGCTGTGGGTCTCGACGCCCAGACTGGTGGCCCATCTGGGCGCGGGCGGCCGCGCCAAGAGCCAGGAGTTCGACACATATCTGCGTGAGTTCGACGAGGCGCTGCTGGACGGCAAGCCGCAGGTGGTCGCCATGGACCGCGAGGTCGACCTCGTCTTCGACCGCCTCGAGCGTGAGAAACCCACGGGCAAGGTGCTGTTCGAGTTCCGACCCTACGAAGAGGTGGCGGCCGAGATCGTCGCCTTCTTCGCCGACCGCCTGGAAGTCTGGCTGCGCGACCGCGGTCAGCGGCACGACCTGGTGGCCGCGGTCTTCGCCCTCGGCGACGACGACCTGGTCCGTATCGTGGCGCGCGTGACCGCCCTGGACGCCTTCCTCGCCACCGACGACGGCAAGAACCTGCTGGCGGGCTACAAGCGCGCCGTGAACATCCTGAAGGCCGAAGAGAAGAAGGGGCCGTTGCCCGACGGCGCTCCACATCGGCTGCCGTCATCTTCGCCGGAAGAGATTGCGCTGATTGAGGCGATCGAGCGCGTGGAAGCAGAGCTGGACTCGACCCTGGCGTTCGAGAATTTCCAGGACGCGATGTACGAGCTTGCGGGGCTTCGCGGGCCCGTCGACGCGTTCTTCGACAAGGTGTTAGTGAATTCCACGGTATCCGAAGAGCGGGAGAACCGCCTTCGCCTGTTGGCGAAGGTTCGTGACGCCATGGGTCAAGTGGCGGACTTCGCTCAGGTTACGGGCTAGCTAGGGGACGATTTGAGATGGCCGATACGATGGTGAAGACGCGTTGGGTCTATGCCTTCGGCGGCGGCTCGGCAGACGGCGACGCCTCGATGAAGAACCTGCTGGGCGGCAAGGGCGCCAACCTGGCGGAGATGTCGTCGCTGGGCCTGCCGGTGCCGCCGGGCTTCACCATCACGACCGAGGCCTGCACCCACTATTACGGCAACGACAACGCCTATCCCGACGGCCTGCGCGAGCAGGTCGCCGAGGGCCTGGCGAAGGTCGAGCAGATCACCGGCAAAAAGTTCGGCGACGCGGCCAACCCGCTACTGGTCTCGGTGCGCTCGGGCGCGCGGGCCTCGATGCCGGGGATGATGGACACCGTCCTGAACCTGGGCCTCAACGACGAGACGGTCGAGGGGCTGGCCAAGCTCTCGGGCGACCGCCGCTTCGCCTTCGACAGCTACCGCCGCTTCATCCAGATGTACTCGAACGTGGTCCTCGACCTGGATCACCACATGTTCGAGGAGATCCTCGACGACCATAAGGATCGCCTGGACGTCCACGTCGACACGGGCCTGACCGCCGAGGACTGGGAAGCCGTCGTCGCCGACTACAAGGACGCCGTGCAGCGCGAGCTGGGCCAGGCCTTCCCGCAGGACCCGAACGAGCAGCTCTGGGGCGCCGTGGGCGCCGTGTTCGCCAGCTGGATGAACGACCGGGCCAAGTTCTACCGCCGCATGCACGACATCCCCGAGAGCTGGGGCACGGCCGTGAACATCCAGTCGATGGTGTTCGGCAACATGGGCGACGGCTCGGCCACCGGCGTGGCCTTCACCCGCAACCCCTCGACCGGCGACAACCGCCTTTACGGCGAGTTCCTGATCAACGCCCAGGGCGAGGACGTGGTGGCCGGCATCCGCACGCCCCAGCCGCTGACCAAGGTGGCCCGCGAGGAGATGGGCGACGTGAACCCCTCGATGGAAGAGGCGCTTCCCGAGGTCTTCGCCCAGTTCAAGGACGTCGTCGGTAAGCTGGAAAAGCACTACCGCGACATGCAGGACATCGAGTTCACGGTCGAGCAGGGCCGGCTCTACATGCTGCAGACCCGCAACGGGAAGCGCACCGCCAAGGCGGCGCTGAAGGTGGCGGTGGACCTGGCCAACGAGGGCCTGATCACCAAGGCCGAGGCGGTGATGCGCGTCGAGCCGGGCTCGCTGGACCAGTTGCTGCACCCGACCATCGACCCCGCCAGCCCCCGCGACGTGGTGGCCACCGGCCTGCCGGCGTCGCCCGGTGCGGCCACCGGCAAGGTGGTGTTCACGGCCGAGGAGGCCGAGAAGCTGGGCGGCTCGGGCGAAGCGGTGATCCTGGTCCGCGAGGAGACCAGCCCGGAAGACATCCGCGGCATGGACGCCGCCCGCGGCATCGTCACGGCCCGCGGCGGCATGACCAGCCACGCCGCCGTGGTGGCGCGCGGCATGGGCCGTCCTTGCGTCTCGGGCGCCGGCGAGATCCACATCGACGCCCGCGCCGGCGAGTTCCGCGCCCGCGGCCAGACGATCCGGGCCTACGACATCGTCACCATCGACGGCTCGACCGGCGAGGTGCTGAAGGGCGCCGTGAAGATGATCGAGCCCGAGCTGTCGGGCGATTTCGCGGCCTTGATGGCCTGGGCCGACGAGGTGCGCCGCCTGAAGGTGCGCGCCAACGCTGAGACCGCCCTGGACGCCTCGACGGCCCGCCAGTTCGGCGCCGAGGGCATCGGCCTCTGCCGCACCGAGCACATGTTCTTCGATCCCGCGCGGATCGCGGCGGTGCGCGAGATGATCCTGGCCGACGACGTGGCCGGCCGGAAGCAGGCCCTGGCCAAGATCCTGCCGATGCAGCGCCAGGACTTCGTCGACCTGTTCAAGATCATGGAAGGCCTGCCGGTCACCATCCGCCTGCTGGACCCGCCGCTGCACGAGTTCTTGCCGCACACCGAGGAGGACGTGCAGGCCGTGGCCGAGGCGACCGGCCTCGACGCCGCCAAGCTGCTGCGCCGGGCGCAGGAGATGCACGAGGTGAACCCCATGCTGGGCCACCGCGGCTGCCGCCTGGGCGTGTCGTATCCCGAGATCTACGAGATGCAGGTGCGCGCCATCCTGGAGGCCGCCTGCGAGGTGGCCGCCGAGGGCCGCCCTGCGCCGATCCCCGAGATCATGCACCCCCTGGTCGCCAAGGGCGAGGAGATGCGCTTCCTGCGCCAGCTCACCGACCGCACCGCCAAGGAAGTGATCGCCGAGAAGGGCCGCGACATCGAGTACATGGTCGGCACCATGGTCGAGCTGCCCCGCGCCGCCATCCGCGCCGGCGACCTAGCCGAGTACGCCGAGTTCTTCTCGTTCGGCACCAACGACCTGACGCAGACGACCTTCGGCATCAGCCGCGATGACTCAGGCCGGTTCCTGAACGCCTATATCGAGAAGGGCATCTTCGAGAAGGACCCCTTCGTCAGCCTGGACCAGGACGGCGTGGGCGACCTGATCAAGATCGCCGCCGAACGCGGCCGCGCCGCCCGCCCGAACGTCAAGCTCGGCATCTGCGGCGAGCACGGCGGCGACCCGGCCTCGATCCAGTTCTGCGAAAGCGTCGGCCTCGACTACGTCAGCTGCTCGCCCTACCGCGTGCCCATCGCCCGCCTGGCCGCCGCCCAAGCCGCCATCGGCGAACGCGAGAAGGATCGGTAGACCCTAGTTCCTCCCCCGCGAGGCGGGGGAGGGGGACCACGAAGCTGACGGAGGGGGCGCTGCCGGCGCACGGCCCCAACGCCCCCTCCGTCAGCTTCGCTGACACCTCCCCCGTTCGCTGCCGCTCTACGGGGGAGGAACGGCGCGCCGCGCTACGCGCCGGGAGCGCCTACCAGCTCCAGTCCTTCGCCGACTTCCGGCACCCGCCGTCCTTCCAGCCCGTCCAGCCGCGCCCGCGGACCACCTGGCCCGGGCGCGCCGCCGTGGGTTCGCCGCCGGCGAGGGAGAGCTGGCCGTTGACCACCACCTCGCTGACGCCGGTGGAGAACTGCTGCGGCTTCTCGAAGGTGGCGTGGTCCTGGATCGTCGCCGGGTCGAAGACCACCACGTCGGCGTAGTTGCCGACCTTCAGCATGCCGCGGTCGTGGAGGCCGAGGTTGTGGGCGGGCAGGGCGGACAGCTTCCGCACCGCCTCCGACAGACTCAGGCGCCTTTCGTCGCGCACGTACTTGGCCAACAGGCGCGAGAAGTTGCCGTAGGCGCGCGGATGTGTGGACGACAGCAGGAACGGACCTTCCGGCGCCTGGCCCTCGGCGTCGGAGCCGAAGCTCAGCCAGGGCAGGGCGGTCTGGCGCGCGACATTGGCCTCGTCCATCAGGAAATAGACCACCTGCACCCGGCTGCCGTCCTCGATGACCAGGTCGATGGCCGCGTCCTGCGGGCTCACGCCGCGCTCCTGGGCCACCTGGGCGAGGGTCTTGCCGGTGAGCGGCTTCAGTTTGGGGTTCTTGAAGCCGACCAGCAGGGTGCCCTCGGCGCCGGCATGGCGCTGGAGGTTCTCGAAGCCGACCGGCTCGCCGATCATCTCGGCCTTCACCTTGGCGCGGGTCTCGGGGTCCTTCAGCCGGGCGATCCAAGCCTCGACGCCGCCGGCCTGCACCCAGGTGGGCATGGCCGCGTCCAGGCCGGTGGAGCCGGCGGGGTAGGTGTACATGTCGGCGGTGATCCGCAGGCCCTCTGCGCGCGCCGTCTCGATCTGCTTCAGCACGCCGTCCAGCTTGCCCCAGTTGGGTTTGCCGCTGGCCTTGAGGTGGTAGATCTCGGCCGGCGCGCCCGAGCGGCGGGAGATGGTGATCAGCTCGTCCACCGCCTGCTCCAGCCGGTTCCCCTCGGAGCGCATGTGGCTGATGTACATGCCGCCGCAGCGGCCCGCCTCGGTGACCAGGGCGACCAGCTCGTCGGTCTCGGCATAGCTGCCCGGCGCATAGATCAGCGACGAGCCCACGCCCATCGCGCCATCCTCCATCGCCTTGGTCACGAGCGCCCGCATCCGGGCCAGCTGGTCGGGTGTGGGGTCGACGTCGCCTTCGCCGAGGACGTGGATGCGCGCCGTGGCCGCGCCGATGAACGAGGCCACGTTCACCGAGACGCCCTTCTTCTCGAGGAAGCGCAGGTACTCGTCGAGCGTGGTCCAGCCGATCGGGTACTTGATGTCGCCCTGCCGCTGCAGCGCCAGGCGCTTCATCTCGGGACTGAGCGGCCCCATGGAGTCGCCTTCGCCCATCACCTCCAGGGTGACGCCCTGCTTGAGCTCGGAGAGGCCACGGCCGTCGGCGATCAGGCTCTCGGTCGACCACGACAGCATGTTGATGAAGCCGGGCGAGACGGCCTTGCCGGTCGCGTCCACCGTCTTCGAGGCTGAGCCGGGACAGGCGCCCACACAGGCGATCCGCTGGCCCTTGATCGCCACGTCGCCCTTCACAGGCGCGCCGCCCGAACCGTCGTAGATGTCTCCGCCCCGGATCACGAGGTCGAAGGCGGGCGCGGCGGCGCTCGACGTGCTGGCCATCAGGGCGGCGGCCAGGCTCAGGCCGGCGAGGCGAAACGACATGGCGACTCTCCCGTTCGCCGCCAGCCTAGCGCGAAAGCGGCATCTGGTAGCGGTGCGCCGGGCCGAACGTCTCGCCGGTGGGCCGCATGCCCAACCGCTCGGCAAAACGGACCGAGGCCAGGTTCTGCGGCTCGATGAAGGCGCCGACCTCCCGGGCGTCCGGCCGCGCGCGGAGCCAGTCGAGCGCGGCGGCGGCGGCCTCGGCCATCAGGCCGCGGCCCCAGGCGTCCGGGTGGAGGTGGTAGGCGATCTCCGGACAGGCGCCGAGGCGATTGAACCCGATGGCCCCGACGAAGGCGCCGTCGTCGCGGGCCCGGACGGCCCAACGGAACCGCTCGCCGTCCGCCGCGCCCTTGAGGAAGAAGACGATGATCTTGTCGCTGTCCTCGGGCGTCTCGGCGGGGAGGCGGATCGGCGCGCCATTGAGATCCGCGGCCGGGCCGGAGTAGCGGGTCACCTCCTCGCGGGAGAACGTCGCGAACATGCCCGCCGAGTGGGCGAGCGTCAGCGGCTCGAGGAGGAGCCGCGTCGTCGACAGCGTCGGAAGGACGAGGGCCGCGCTCACCGCTTCCGGACGAACACCGTCCCTGCCGAATAGCCTGCGCCGAACGAGCAGATCAGGCCCGTCTCGCCGGCGGCGAAGTCGTCGTTGGCCTTGTGGAAGGCGATGATCGAGCCGGCCGACGAGGTGTTGGCGTACTCGTCCAGGATGATCACGTTCTCGCCCGGCGCCGGCTCGCGGCCCAGGACGCGCTTCCCGATCATCTCGTTCATGTTGATGTTGGCCTGGTGCAGCCACATCCGCTTCAGGCCGTGCGGGTCGAGGCCCAGGTCGCCGGCGTGCTCGACGATCATCTCCGAGACCATCGGGACGACCTCGCGGAACACCTTGCGGCCCTCCTGGACGAACAGCTTGTCGGCGGCGCCGATCCCCTCGGGCGCCCCGCGGTTCAGGAAGCCGAAGTTGTTGCGGATGTTGTTGGAGAACTGGGTCTTCAGCCGCGTGCCGAGGATCTGCCAGCCGCCGGTCGCATCCTCCGCACGCTCGACGATCACCGCGGTGGCCACGTCGCCGAAGATGAAGTGGCTGTCGCGGTCGCGGAAGTTCAGGTGGCCCGAGCAGATCTCCGGATTGACCATCAGCACGGCCCGCGCCGAGCCCGAGGTCACGAAGTCGGCGGCGGTCTTGATCCCGAAGGTGGCCGACGAGCACGCCACGTTCATGTCGAAGGCGAAGCCCTCGATGCCCAGCGCCTGCTGCACCTCGATGGCCATGGCGGGATAGGCGCGCTGCATGTTCGAGGCGGCGCAGATGACCGCGTCGATCTGGGAGACGTCCTTGCCCCAGGCGGCGATGGCGTCCTTCGCCGCCGCCACGGCGATCTCGGCCAGCAGCGAGATTTCCTCGTTGGACCGCTCCGGGATGTTGGGCGCCATGCGCTCGGGGTCGACCAGGCCGGTCTTGTCGACGACGAAGCGGGCCTTGATGCCCGAGGCTTTCTCGATGAACTCGGCGGACGAAGGCGTCAGCGCCTGGACCTCGCCGGCGGCGATCGCCTCGGCGTTACGTTCGTTGAAGCGCGCGACGTAGGTGTTGAAGGTCTCGACCAGTTCTTCGTTCGAGAGGCTGTAGGGCGGCGTGTAGAGCCCCGTGGCGGCGATCACCGCGTCGGTCATTCGTCTTCCTTCCGGACTTTGGCCGCCTGATTACCACGCCCGTGCGCCGCGTCACGCCGGACGTCACGGGGGCATGTGGCCAGAAGGCCACAGACATCAACTGAACAAACCTTCGCCCAAGAACCGTCTGCGCCGGGCCGCGTTTGGCGTCGATCCCTCACGGGACTGGGCGGGCTGTCCAGAACGAGTACGGAGTTCCTCCCCCAAAATGAAAAAAGCTCTCATCGCCACGGCCGCCCTGGCCGCCACCGCCGCTGTTCCCGCTTTCGCCCAAGCCCAGATCGCCACCACCGCCGCAGTTCCGACGGGCGTCTACGGCGGCGTCAACGCCGGCATCGCCGACGGTAGCGGCGTAGACCTCGGCGTGATCGGCGCCCGGCTGGGCTATCGGTTCAACAACTTCTTCGGCGTCGAGGGCGACCTCGGCACGGGCCTGAAGAGCGACACCGACACGATCGGCGGCGTCGATGTGAACACCAAGCTGAAGTACGACGCCGCGGCCTATGGCGTGGGCTTCCTGCCCATCGGTCCGAACACCGACCTGCTGGCCCGCGTGGGCTACGGCACGACCAAGCTGCGCGCCAAGGCGGCGGGCGTTTCGGCGTCGGATTCGGAAGAGTCCTGGAACTTCGGCGTGGGCGCCCAGCACCACTTCGACGGCCAGAACGGCATCCGCGTCGACTTCACCCGCAAGGAGTTCGAGGACAGCTCGGCCCACGCCAACGTGTGGACCGTCGGCTACACGCGCCGGTTCTAGCCGCGCGCCCGGAGCTTCGGGCGTCGGCGCGTTCCCAGTCCCTCCCAGGGACGCCTGCGCCTGAAGGAAGGCCACCCTGTCGCAGGGTGGCCTTTTCCTTGACCGTTCGCCGTCACGCGCCCACGCTCTCTCGAAACAAGAGTTTGGGAGAGCCGCCATGGACGATGCCTTCTTCGTTCAGCTGGCCGCTTCAGCCGCGGCGGTCGGCGTGCTGGTGGCCATCGCCGCCTGGGCCAAGATCGCCAAGCCCGCCGGGCCGCTGGACGAGCACAAGGCGCGCGAGCTCCTGGAGTACGAATTCCCCGGCCGCAAGGTGGACGCGGTCTGGGTGGCCTCGGACGGGGCAGGCGCCCTGGCCCGCTCGGGCGGCCTGGCCCTGGTGATCTGCACCGTCGGCGACGGCTTTGCGGCCCGCCAGATCCCCTGGGCCCAGGCCGTGGCCGCCAGCTTCAAGAACGGCAAGATCTGCCTCGACCTGGCCGACATCGCCGCCCCGCGCGCCACCATCTCGCTGCCCTCGTGGCCGCCCAAGGACCTCGCCGCTTGATCCACGCCGCCTTCGATCCGGTCACGCTCGCGACGCCGTTCTTCATCCTCTCGATCATCCTGGAGATCGTCCTGGCCCGCCTGGGCAAGGCCGACGCGCGTTACGAGGCCAAGGACACGGCCGTCTCGCTGACCATGGGCCTGGGCTCGACCGTGGCCGGCGTGGTCACCGGCGGGATCGTCTTCGCCGCCACGCTGTGGGTCTATCAGCATCGCCTGTTCACGATCCCGATGACGGCCATCTGGGCCTGGGTGACGATCTTCCTGTTGGAGGACCTGACCTACTACTGGTTCCACCGGATCGCGCACGAGCGCCGGTTCTGGTGGGCCAGCCACGTGAACCACCACTCCAGCCAGCACTACAACCTGTCCACGGCCCTGCGGCAGACCTGGACCGGCGGCGTGGCGGGCACCTGGGCGCTGTGGCTGCCGCTGTCGTTCCTGGGTTTCCCGCCGGCGATGATCGCCATCCAGAAGGGGATCAGCCTCGTCTACCAGTACTGGATCCACACCGAGGCGATCAAAAAACTGCCGCGCTGGTTCGAGGCCGTGTTCAACACGCCGTCGCACCATCGGGTGCACCACGCCCGCAACGCCGTCTACCTGGACCGCAACTATGCCGGCATCCTGATCGTCTGGGACCGCATGTTCGGCACCTTCCAGCCCGAGCTGGACGACGTGCGCTGCGACTACGGCGTGGTGAAGAACCTGGCGACGTTCAACATCCTGCGGGTGGCCTTCCATGAGTGGATCGCCATGGCCGCCGACGCCGTGCGCCATCCGCGCCACGCCCTGGGCTACATCTTCGGCCCGCCGGGCTGGAGCCACGACGGCAGCCGCGAGACCAGCCATATGATCAAGGCGCGCGGGCTGGGCGCGAAGCCGTCGGCGGAACCGGAACGCGAAGCGGCCTGAGCGGAACTACTCGCGAAGCAGGGGCAAACTCAGCCCGCCCACCGGGCGAGCCCCGAGGATCTCGCGCCTGAAGCGGAACAGTTCGGCGGGGCGGCCGCCGGTGTCGGCGTCCAGGCGGCCAAGGCCCTCCACCAGCTCCGCCCGCTCCAGGGCGCGGCGGAAGTTCTGCTTGTGCAGGGGCACCCCGGCGATGGCCTCCACGGTGCGCTGGAGGGCCGAGAGCGTGAAGGCGTCGGGCATCAGCTCGAACACCACCGGGCGGTACTTCAGCTTGCCCCGCAGGCGGCCCAGGGCGGTCGCCAGGATGCGGCGGTGGTCCGAGGCCATGGCTTCCCCCAGAGCCGCCGTGAGGGCCTCCGCGCGGGCCGGAGCGGCCTCGCCGCGGTCGCGGGCGGCCTCGGCGGCGAGGCCGGCCTCGTAGAGCAGCTCGTAGCGCTCCAGCACCCGCTCCTCGTTCCAGGGCGCGCCGTCCAGGGCGAACAGCAGGCGGGCGCGGGCCAGCCGCTGGGCGTCGTTGCCGGCCCAGGTCCTGAGCGCCGTCTCGATGGCGTCGAAGGCGGACGGGCGGCCCGTGCGCCAGTCCTCCCACGGAAAGATCCGCGACCAGGCCCGCCACTCGCTGCCGGCGAAATGGGTGTCGACGGCCGCCGGGGCCAGCGCGAGATAGCCCACCGAGATCACCCGGGCGGCCGCGTCGCCATCGCCCAGGTCGGCCAACGGCGCGTCGCGGCCCTTGTCGCCGAAGGTGTAGAGCTGCTCGACATATCCCAGGTCGAAGCGGGTCTGCTCGGTCACGAAGGCCCGCAGCGCCAGTTCGAAGGTACGGTGGCCGTCCGGGTCGAACGGACCGAAGGGCAGGCTGGTCAGGTCGCCGCCCGCCGTCTTCTGGCGCACGGTCAGGGCCGCGGCCTCGCCATCCTTGATGGCCACCACCACCGCCGACAGGCCGATGACGAGGCTGCTGGTCATTCGGTGTCGAACGCCTGGGCGTGGCTGACGTAGCCGGCGGCCTCGGACAGCACCTCGAAGCGGCGGATGTAGTGGGCCTGGGCCTCGAACGGCGCCTGGGGCTCGATCTTCAGGCTGTAGCCCTCGGGCGGGGCGCCGAAGAAATCGAGGCTCTCGGCGTGCCCGAAACCTGCGAGCTGAGTCGCCTCGAAGAAGGCGCAGGCGCGGTCGGCCTGCTTGATCAGCTTCTTGATGGCGACCGGGGTCTTGGCCGGCAGGCCGAAGCGGACGTGGATCGCGTTCTCCAGCCGCTCCTCGAAGACCTTGTAGTCGACGCCCAGCGCCGCCTTGAACGGGCTGATCATGTCGCCGATCACGTATTCGGAGGCGTCGTGGAGCAGGGCGGCCAGCCGCCAGCGGGGTTCGACGTCGGGCTGTATGTGGGCGACGATCTCCTCGACGACCACGGAATGCTGCGCCACCGAGAAGGCGTGCTCGCCGATCGTCTGGCCGTTCCAGCGGGCCACGCGGGCCAGGCCGTGGGCGATGTCCTCGATCTCGATGTCCATGGGCGACGGGTCGAGCAGGTCCAGCCGGCGGCCGGACAGCATCCGCTGCCAGGCCCGGGGCGCCTCCGTCGTGCGACGCAGCCCTTTCCTCACCCGCGCATTCCTTTCACTGTCGAGGTCGTGAACTGGCCTAGGGACTGACAAAGATCAATCCGGGTCGGGACAGGATAGAAGATGATGGGGCGTGAAGAGGATGCACATATGAGCTGGGCCCGCATCATGGCGCCGCTTTCGGGCGGCCATGGCGACGCCGCGGCGGTCGCCGCCGCCAAGATGATCGCAGAACCGTTCGGGGCGGAACTCGCGTGTGTCTACACGCCGGCCGACGTGGCCGACGTCATGCCGTGGATGGGCGAAGGGTTCCTGGGCGGCGTCCAGACGACGGCGCTGGAATCCCTGAAGGAGGCGACGGCCGCCGGCGAGGCCAATGCGCGCAAGGCGGCCACGGGCGTCGCCTACGCCAAGAGCCAGTTCGTGGCCCTGCAGACTCCGGTCTGGGCGGGGCTGTCGGCCGAGAGCCGGCTCTCGGACGTCGTGGTCTTCACCAACGACCCGGCACGGGGGCGCGGTCCCCTGGCCGAAGCCTTCCAGCAGATGGTGGCCGACGAGCAGCGGCCGGTGCTGATCGCCCGCGACGGCCTGAAGGTGGGCGGCGTCGTGGCCGTGGCTTGGGACGGCGGCAAGGAGGCCTCGCGTGCTGCGCGGCTGGCCACGCCGCTGCTGGAGAAGGCCTCGAAGGTGGTGATCATCGCCGCGCCCAAGGCCAGCTCGCGCACCTTCGATCCGGCGCGCCTGCAGAGCTACTACGCCGCCCGCGGCGTGAAGTCCGAAGTCGAGCTCTTGGCCGACAGCGGCGACGCTGCCCCGGCGATCCTGCACGCCACTGCGGCGGCGGGAGCCGACATCCTCGTGGCCGGCGCGTTCGGCCACCCACGGCTGCAGGAGTTCATCTTCGGCGGGACCACCCGCACGCTGCTGAACTCGGACAGCCCGAGCCTGTTTCTCTCACACTAGAGTTCATATCTGGACTCCCAGGAGGTGACGCCATGACCTTGTCGCGCATCGTGATGCGGCTGGCCCGTAATCCCGGCACTGAATTCGCCGGGGGCGACGACCATCGCGGCTATTCCCTGACCGCGCCGCTGACCGCCGACGGCATGCTGGACGAGGCCGCCTACGGCAAGGCGCGCGACGCCTGCACCGTGCGCCGGTTCGCGCCCGACGAAGATCCGGTCGACGGCCGTCTGGCGCGCAAGGGCCAGCGCTGGTTCTTCGACTACGACGAGGACGACGCGGCCGACGACGAGCCCGTCCACCGTCTGGGCCAGCACCGTTTCGCGGTGGGCGAGTACGTGACCGTCACCGACGAGGACGGCCGGCCGCTGACCTACAAGGTCGTCGAGGTGCAGCCGGCCGCCTAGAGCGTGACAGCTTGACGTGGAAACCGGTTCAAGCGCCCGTCACGCCCTAACGTTTTGATTTAGAGCCTTTTTGTCTGGTTCAAATGATTCCGTTGGAACCAGAAAGGCTCTCGGCCGGCCTCAGCCTTCGAGCTTCATCCGCGCCTGGCGGGCGTTCTCCAGTTCGGAGGGCTCCTGCATCTGGAACGAGCCGATCTGTACAGGCCCCGCGGGCTCGTAGACGCCCAGCGTCACGCCCGTGGACGACACGGCCGACTGGGTCAGCTTCAGTCCGCCCGGCGCGGTCCCGGCGCCGAACAGCCGCTTGCCGCGGCCCAGGACCACCGGGAAGGTCATCAGCCGCAACTCGTCGACCAGCCCTGCCGCCAGCAGGGTCTGCAGCAGGTCGCTGCTGCCCTGGGTCAGCAGGGTCGGGCCGTCGCCCTGCTTCAGGCGGGCGACGTCGGCTGCGGCGTCGGTCAGGGCGACCGAGTTGGCCCAGGTCAGCGGCGCGCCGGTGCGGGTGGCGACGTACTTGGTCACGCGATTGAAGACGTCGGCGATCGGGTCGCCGGCCGGCATGAACGGCCAGTGCGCGGCGAAGATCTCGTAGGTCTTGCGGCCCAGCAGCAGGTCGAACGGGTCGGTGAACAGCCCGCCCATCCACTCGCCCATGCCGTCGTCCCAGTGGGTCGCGGTCCAGCCGCCGAAGGCGAAGCCGCCCGTGGGGTCCTCGGTCGGCCCGCCGGGGGCCTGCATCACGCCGTCCAGGCTCAGAAAGGCGGCGGCGACGATCTTTCTCATTTTGCTGCTCCTCGAAGGGTTCTGCAGCAAGGACGCGCCGGCAGGCGGCGGTCCGACATCGGGCGCGGGAATTCCGTTCGGCGGGATCAGACCCCGCCGTTCTTCCGCACCAGCTTCTTCACGTCGGGATAGATGTCGTGACCGTCGGGGCCTTCCGTCTTCGACTTCACGATAGCGACCGTCAGCGGGCCGCGCTTGGGGCCGCCGGCGTCGTAGCCGACGAAGCGATAGCCCTCGGGCAGGTCGGGGCCGGTGTAGATGAACATAGCGCGCAGGCCGCGCTTTTCGGGGTTCAGCGCCTCGCCGCGCAGCCGCACCTCGCGGCGCATGCGCACCGTGGCGCCGTCGTCGCCGGCGTTCACGTGCAGCGGGCCGATCTGGACGTCGGCGGTGTCGTTGGAGTCGTCGGCGACGATGTGGACGCCGGGCAGGTTCACGCGCGTCTTGCCGTTGCCGTCGGTGACCACGCCCTTGTGGTCCTCGCCGTCGACCGTGACCTTGATGTCGAGGCCGTTGGTGTCCTCGCGGGCTTCCTTCGCGGCCTTCTCGGCGGCCTTCACGGCCTCGGAGCCGGCCTTGGCGGGCTCGGCGCCGGCTTCGTCCTTGCCCTTCTCGCCCTTGGCGTCGGCGGCGGGCGGGGCGCGGTTGGCCAGCAGGACCTTCTCGATGCCTTCCAGGGTGGCGTCGGGGCTGCCGGTGACGTTCACCAGTTGCAGCGTCACCTCGGCCCCGCCTTCGGTGGAGTAGGTGCAGGTCTTGCCGTCGGGCGCGACGGAGGTGCGGGTGAGGTCGCCCTGCGTGGCCGGGCAGTCCAGCGCCGCGCGCGCGACCGGAACCTTGGGGCCGCACGCCGCGGCGGTCAGGGCCAGGGCCGAGGCGGCGGCGAGATACAGCGGCTTCATATGAAAAGGGCTCCGTCCAACACCCGAAGGCTGGCCGGAGCCCTTCGAAAAGGCGAGTGAATTCGCCGTAACGCCCAGGTGTCGGACGTTACTGCTGCCCGGGACGCGCCGCGCCTTCGCGGCGGGCCAGGAAGGCCAGGCGTTCGAACAGGTGGACGTCCTGCTCGTTCTTGAGCAGCGCGCCGTGCAGCGGCGGAATCAGCTTGGTCGGGTCCTTCTCGGCCAGCGCGTCGCCGTCGATGTCTTCCACCATCAGCAGCTTCAGCCAGTCCAGCAGCTCGGACGTGGACGGCTTCTTCTTCAGGCCCGGCACCTTGCGCATGTCGTAGAAGATGCGCAGCGCCTCGGCGACCAGCTTCTGCTTGATGCCCGGATAGTGGACGTCGACGATCTCCTGCATCGTCTCGGAGTCCGGGAAGCGGATGTAGTGGAAGAAGCAGCGGCGCAGGAACGCGTCCGGCAGTTCCTTCTCGTTGTTCGAGGTGATGATCACGATCGGGCGCACCACCGCCTTGATCGTCTCGTTGGTCTCGTAGACGTAGAATTCCATCCGATCGAGCTCCTGCAGGAGGTCGTTCGGGAATTCGATGTCGGCCTTGTCGATCTCGTCGATCAGCAGGACGGGCCGGCCGGCGTGCTCGAACGCCTCCCAGAGCTTGCCCTTCTTGATGTAGTTCTTGACGTCCTTGACCCGCTCGTCGCCCAGCTGGCTGTCGCGCAGGCGGCTCACCGCGTCGTACTCGTAGAGGCCCATGGTGGCCTTGGTGGTCGACTTGATGTGCCAGGTGATCAGGTCGGACCCCAGCGCCTTGGCGATCTCGTAGGCCAGGACCGTCTTGCCGGTGCCGGGCTCGCCCTTGATCAGGAGCGGACGCTCCAGGGCGATGGCGGCGTTGACCGCCACCTTCAGGTCTTCGGTGGCGACGTAGTTGTCGGTCCCTTCGAAACGCTGGCTCATCTAGGCTCCCCGCGCGGGCGCCACGCCCACGTTCGAACAGTTGTTTGTCTGGCCGCAGACTATAGGCCTGTACCGGATGTTCAAGCGCCATCGCCCCGGACGTAGGGGAAGGGCAGGGGCCATTGCCCGCCGGGGAGACGCGGAATAGTCCTTGGGGCGGCAGGCCGCACTTACGAGGTCATCGGACTTGAACCTGGCGATCCTACAGGCGCGGATGACCTCCAGCCGGCTCCCGGGCAAGGTGATGGCCCCGGTGCTGGGGGAGCCGATGATCGGCCGCCAGCTCGAGCGCCTGGGCCGCTCTGCGCGCATCGGCCGCATCGTGGTGGCCACCAGCACTGATGTGTCCGACGACCCGCTGGCGACCTACGTCGAGGGGCTGGGCCACCTGGTCTTCCGCGGTTCGCTGGCCGATGTGCTGGACCGGTTCGAGGGCGCCATGGCCCTGGTCCCCGAGGCCGACACCGTCGTGCGCCTGACCGCCGACTGTCCCCTGGCCGATCCGCAGGTGATCGACGCCACCATCGACCATTTCCGGGCCGAGGGCGCCGACTACGCCAGCAACACGCCCGCGGTGCGCACCTATCCGCACGGCCTGGACACCGAAGTGATGACCCGCGCCGCCCTGGAGCAGGCCTGCCGCGAGGCCGCCGATCCCTACGAGCGCGAGCACGTGACGCCCTTCATCTACCGGCGGCCGGACCGCTACCGGCTGGCCTATCTCTCGCAGTCGCCGTCGCGCGCCCACCTGCGCTGGACGGTGGACTTCCCCGAGGATCTGGCGTTCGTTCGCGACGTCTACGAGCGGCTCTATCCGCGCGACCCGGCCTTCACGAGCGCCGACGTCGAGGCGCTGGAGCGCAACAGTTCGGGAGCCGCCGCATGAGCGCGCCGGAAATCCTCCTCCGCCCCGTCGCGGCCGCCGACAAGGCCCAGCTGCGCACCTGGCGGAACCTGCCCGAGATCTCGACGTGGATGTACAGCGACCACGAGATCTCCGAGGCGGAGCACGAGCGGTGGTTCAACGCCGCCATGGCCGATCCGGCGCGCAAGTACTGGATCATCCAGCTCGACGGCCGGCCCGTCGGCCTGGCCAATCTCTACGACCTCGCCCCGCAGCACCGCAAATGCTCCTGGGCCTACTACCTGGCCGACCCGTCGACGCGGGGGAAGGGCGTGGGCGCCTATGTCGAGTTCCAGGTGATCGAGCACGTGTTCGGCGAGCACGGCCTCAACAAGCTGTGCTGCGAGGTGCTGATCGGCAACGAGCCGGTGTGGAAGCTGCACGAGTCGTTCGGCTTCCGGCGCGAGGCGCTGTTGCGCGCGCACGTCTGGAAGAACGGCCAGCCGCTGGACGTCGTAGGCCTGGGCCTGCTCGCCGCGGACTGGGCCGCGCAGCGGCCGGAGAGCCTGCGCCGCCTGCGCGAGAAGGGCTTCGACCTCCGCTAACCCCGCGCCTTGCCGTCCGGCTTCGCGTAGCCGAGGTCCTCGATGTCGGCGTCGTCGACCTTGCGGGCCTCGAAGTTGCTGAAGTCGTCCTCGCCGCCCTCGACCGAGAGCGCGTCGCCCGTCTCCTCCAGCCCGTCGATGTCGCTGCGAGCGATCCGGGCCTCGTCGTAGCCGTCGTCCGGGCCCTGGCCGTCCAGGTCATCCTCGCGCTCGGCCGTGGCGGCGCGGTAGTCGAGCTCGTCGTCTTCCTCGGTATCGCCATCGTCAACGGCGTCCGGGTCGAACTCGTCGGCGTCGAGCGCCCGGGCCTCGTCGTCGTCGCGGTCGCCGTCGGCCTGTGTCAGGTCCTCGACGTCGGGCAGTTCCTCGAAGGTGCGCTCCTCGCCCAGTTCGGAGCCGTCGTCGTCCAGCAGGGCGTCATAGGCCTCGGCGCCGTCCTGGGCGTCCTGACCGTCGAGATCGGGTCGTTCTGACATGGGAATTCCTCGCGCTGCGCCGGCGTGGCGTCTTCGCGCGGATCAATCCCTGGGACGGGTCAGTGTTCCGCCGCGAAGGCCTCGACCGCCTCGCCGACCGCCTCCATCACCGGGCCCCAGTTGCCGAAGGCCGGCGTGGTGAAGGTGCGCACCTGGGGATACCAGGGATAGCGGGGCGTCCCAAGCCGGGTCCAGGCGCCGGGCACCGAGATCAGCCAGGTCGGCGCGCCGCAGGCGGCGCCCAGGTTCAGGGTGGCGTTCGAGAAGCCCACCACGAGGTCCATGGCGCAGCAGAGGGCGGCCACGTCGTCGAGGTCCTGCTTCAGGTCGATGTCCGGAGGCGTCCAGATGGTGACGCCGTACTCCCGCTCGGCGGCCTCGATCTCGGCCGCGCAGTCGCCGTACTGCAGGTTGACCAGCGTAACGCCCTTGGCCTTCAGCACCGGCGCCCAGTCGGCGAAGGGCGAGAAGAAGCGCTGGCGCGCGCTGTTCTGCACGTTGCTCTTCCAGAGCAGGCCCACCTTCACACCGGCGGGCGCCTTCTCGAGTTCGCGCTTCCAGTGGGCCACGCGCTCGGGATCCGGCGTCATGAAGCCCGTGCGGTCCGGGAACGCGCTGATCGAGCGGCGGAACTCGCGCAGCAGCGAGCCGATGGGGGTCCAGAGGTCGAAGGCCTTGAAGTCCTCGACGAAGGGCAGGGTGCGGTAGGTGCGCCCGGTCTTCAGGAACGTGGCGTGCGCGCCGACGGTCGCGGTGGGGAAGCTGCGCTGGAACAGCGGGACCAGGCGGGCTTCCACCGCCAGGGTCAGGTGGCCGTCGGGGCCCAGCGCCTCGAGCACGTCGGACAGCATGTTGGCGAACAGCACTTCGTCGCCCAGGCCCTGCTCGCCGACGACCAGCAGCGACTTGCCCGCGAGGTCGGCGCCCGGCGTCCAGAGCGGCGCGTCCACCATGAAGTGGGTGTAGTCGGCCTGGGCGGGATGCAGGCGCGATTCATACTCGTCCCAGCCCTCGCCGATCCGGCCCAGCGTCAGCAGGATGGTGGAGAGGGACAGCCGCATCATCTGCCGCTCCTCCTCCGGGACCTGATGCGCCAGCGCCAGTTCGCAGAAGGTCAGGGCCTCCTCGGCGTCGCCCTGCGAGAGGCGGGCGTTGCCGAGGTTGTAGAGGGCCTTGGCGAAATGCTCGTCCAGGCGGACGGCCTCGCGGAAGAAGATCTCGGCGTTGGGATAGTCGCCGTACTCGCCCATCACCGTGCCCATGGTGTTCCACAGCATGGGGACGTCGGGCCGCGCGACGATCGCCGGCCGCAGGAGCTCGATGGCGTCGGCGAAGGCCTGCCGGTCGCGCAGCACGCAGGCCAGGTTGTTGCAGCCCTCGTGATGGTCGGGGAAGCGCACCAGGAAGTGGCGGAACAGCTTCTCGGCGTGCTCCTTCATCCCCAGGCGGTAGGCGAGGCGGCCCAGGTCGTTGGCGACCTCGGCATGGTCGGGCAGCAGGCGCAGCGCGGTCTCGTAGGCGGTGATCGCCGAGCCGAAGTCGCCGGCGCGCTCGCGGCTGATGGCCAACAGGTACCAGCCGAAGCCGTTGGTCTCGTCCTTGTGGAGCGCCTTCAGGGCCCACTCGGCGCCCTCCTGGATGCGCTCGGCGTTCAGGGCGGTCACCGCGCGGTCCAGCATCGGCTTCACGGCCAGGGCGCGCAGCTCGGCCATCGCCAGGGTCAGGCGCGACAGGGCCTCCTTCGACCCGGCCTGGCCGACCGCGCCGGCGGCCATCTTCGCCATCGACGCGGCAGGCGCGACCGCGCCCTCGAGCGCGAGGGTGGACGCGGCGCTGGACGGGGCCTTGGGCGTCATGGGCGTTCGGAGACTCCGGAAGATGGTCCGTCAGTTGCCCCGATCATGCTTAATCCCCGCTTAAGGTCGGCGCCCAAACCTCCGGCAATCGGGCGTTAACGGCTGCCCGGTAAGCGTGAGGTGCGTTCGGGGCTCAGGAGGGCGAATATGGTTCATTCGAATCGCTTCGCCGGTTCGTGGGCTCCGGAAACAGGGGGCGGGACTTGCCGCTGAAGCTGTCACTGAGGCCGGGTGAGAAGTTCGTTCTGAACGGCGCTGTCGTCCAGAACGGGGATCGCCGGGCCGTGCTCGTCCTCCAGAACAAGGCTTCTGTCCTTCGCGAGAAGGACATCATGCAGCCCGAAGAGGTGCAGACTCCTGCGCGGCGGATCTATTTCCCCGTGATGATGATGTACCTCGACGAGGGTGCGGCAGAACGCCACTACGACGAGTTCGTCCGCCGGCTGACCGAGTTCATGGGGGTCATCTCGAACCCCACGGTCCTGGCGGACTGCGTGAACATCTCCAAGCACTGCATGGCGCGCGAGTACTACAAGGCGCTGATGCTCTGCCGGAAGCTCATCGACTACGAAGACGAAAGGCTGGGGAATGTCCCTTCAGGCGTATCAACAGGCGGCCACGCGGGCTGAGAACCCGCGCGACTTGGAATACCGTCTGTTCGCGCAGGTGACGCGCGCACTGATGGAAGCCGCCAAGCTCGACCGGACGGAGGTCGCCAAGCGCGTGGACGCGCTGGACTGGAACCGTCGCATGTGGGCCACCCTCGGCGCGGATTGCGCCAATCCCGGCAACCAGCTGCCCGCGCCGCTGCGCGCCTCGATCATCTCGCTCAGCATCTGGGTGAACAAGCACACCACCCTGGTGATCCGGAACCAGGAGGAGTTCGAGCCTCTGATCGAGATCAACCGGATGATCATGCAGGGCCTAGCCGCCCAGGGCGCGCAAGCCGCGGCCTGACCGGCTCTCCATCGCGAATTTCCCGAAGGCCGCGGCGCTCCCGCGGCCTTTTTGCTGCCCGGACGATCCGGGGCGGCAGATCCTGCCGCCCTGCAGAATATGGCTAACCCCTCGGCTACGTCCGAAGACTTTGTTCTTCGAAAAATCCAATAAAAACAACGCAAGAGAAAGTTGGCGCCGTGGTTAATCCTGGCCCGCGGTTTGCGTGGCGTGTCCTGAGCGAAAAATCGCTCGCCGGCAGAAGTCCGGACACCCCCTCCAGAATGGAAGGACTACCCAATGGCCAATTCGGTCAACACGAACGTCAGCGCCATGGTTGCGCTGCAAAACCTGAACATGACCAACGCCGATCTGGCGAAGACTCAAGGGAGGATCAACACCGGGCTTCGGATCGCCAACGCCAAGGAAAACGGCGCCGTCTGGGCCATCGCCCAGAACCAACGCGCCACTTCCCAGTCGTTGAACGCCGTCCGTGAGTCGCTGCAGCGCGGGCAATCGACGGTGGACGTGGCCATCTCGGCCGGTGAAACCGTTTCGGACCTGCTCCTTCAGATGAAGGAAAAGGCCCTGGCCGCCGCTGACGCCTCGCTCGACACCAACAGCCGCACCGCCCTGAACGAAGACTTCAAGGCGCTGCGCGACCAGCTGGGCAAGGCCGTGAGCAATGCCGAATTCAACGGCATCAACATGGTCAAGACTGGCGGTGTCACGATCGCGGCCCTGGCGAACGCGGATGCGACGGCGAAGATCACGGTTGCTTCTCAGAGCCTGGCTCTGGGCGGCGCGAACGTGAGCGTGAGCGCGACGGCGACCATCGGGACGCTGACGACCGCCACGGCCATGATCACGTCGGTCAACAACTCGATCGTCGCCGTGTCGACCGCGCTGAGCAAGCTTGGCACGGGCTCGAAGTCGCTCCAATCGCACCTGGACTTCGTCAACAAGCTCCAGGACTC
>Ga0065165_1000305_pt1 | contig 81255 bp, 64 predicted proteins | sample AraplaMF_Cvi_mMF_FD_63813 | JGI IMG/M metagenome (GOLD analysis project Ga0065165, IMG submission 63813) | Arabidopsis root microbial communities from the University of North Carolina, USA - plate scrape MF_Cvi_mMF (version 2) (version 3) | ecosystem: Host-associated > Plants > Roots >... | reverse complement strand
CGCCACCCTGCACAGCCCCGGCATGCAGCAGCTGCGCCAGCGCGTGATCGCCAGCTACCACCTGGGCCCGATGGATGCGCAGGAAACCCGCGCCTACATCGAGCACCGCCTGGCCACCGTCGGCTGGAACGGCGACCCGTCCCTCGACGACGGCGCCCACGCCGCCATCTACGCCTACAGCGGCGGCATCCCGCGCAAGGTCAACACCCTGATGGACCGCGTGCTGCTGATGGGCTACCTGGAAGAGATGCACGGCTTCACGGAAGCCGACATCAACACCGTCATCAGCGACATCAGCGAGGAGTTCCAGCTGCCCGAGCAGCCGGGCGATTCGCTGGCGATGAACACCCCGGCCGCCGTCCTCGGCCAGGAAATCCGCACCAGCGACATGCGGGTAGCCGACACGCGCACCGGCGACCGCCGCGCCAACAGCGTCGAGGTGCTGGACGAACGCATGATGCGGCTCGAAAAATCGATCGTTTCCGTACTGTCGATCCTGAAGAAGATCGTCGCCACGCCCCAGGGGGCGGTAACCCAGCCGATGGACAACCAAGAATGAACATGTACGAACTCGCCCCGCGCCGCCTGCCGGCGCCGGGAGAACGCATCCGCAACGCGATGACCTGCGACGTCGAGGACTACTTCCAGGTCTCGGCCTTCGCACCCTACATCGACCGCGCCAGCTGGCCCAACCGCGAGTGCCGCGTCGAAGCCAACATGGACCGCATCCTGGCCCTGTTCGAACGCAATGGCGTGCGCGCCACCTTCTTCACGCTGGGCTGGATCGCCGAGCGCTATCCGCAGGTGGTGCGCCGCATCGTCGCCGGCGGCCACGAGCTGGCCAGCCACGGCTACGGCCACCTGCGCGCCTCGGACCAGACCCGCGCCGAATTCGCCAACGATATCCGCTCCGCCAAGGCGCTGCTGGAAGACATCGGCGGCCAGGCGGTACTCGGCTACCGCGCACCCAGCTTCTCGATCGGCCGCGCCAACCTGTGGGCGCTGGACGAACTGCTGGACGCCGGCTACCGCTACAGCTCCAGCATCTACCCGATCGCCCACGACCACTACGGCATGCCGGAAGCGCCGCGCTTCGCCTTCTACCCGAACGGCCCGGACGGCCTGCTGGAAGTGCCGATCACCACGGTGCAGATGATGGGGCGTAACCTGCCGGCCGGCGGCGGCGGCTACTTCCGCCTGCTGCCCTACGCGCTGTCGCGCTGGATGATGGAAAAGGTCAACCGCGACGACCGCCAGCCTTCGCTGTTCTACTTCCACCCGTGGGAGATCGACACCGAGCAGCCGCGTCCCGAAGGCCTGGGCGCGAAGGCGCGCTTCCGCCACTACATCAATATCGACCGGATGGAAGGCCGCATCGAGGCCCTGGCGCGCGACTTCGCCTGGGACCGCATGGACCGCATCTTCCTGAACCAGGAATGAGGCCGCCATCATGGAAGACCTGCTGCTGCTGATCCACCGGATCCCCTACCCGCCCAACAAGGGCGACAAGATCCGCTCCTACCACCTGCTCAAGCACCTGGCGCAACACTACCGGGTACACCTCGCGACCTTCGTCGACGATCCCAACGACTGGCAGTACGTGCCGCACGTGGAAGCCCTGTGCGCGAGCAGCCATTTCGCGAAAATGAACCCGCTGCTGTCGCGCGTGCGCAGCCTGGGCGCACTGCTGAAGAACCGTTCGCTGTCGCAGGAGTATTACCGCGACGCCGGCATGGCGCGCTGGGTCGACGACACCCTCGCCGCGCATAAGATCGACCGCGTGCTGGTGTTCTGCTCGCCGATGGCGCAGTACGCGGAACAGCATCGCAACGCGCGCCGCGTGATCGACTTCTGCGACATCGATTCCGAAAAATGGCGCCAGTACGCCGAGCAGAAGTCCTTCCCGATGAACCTGGTCTACCGCTACGAAGCGAAGCAGCTGCTGCGCTACGAGCGCCAGGTGGCGCGCGACTACGATGCCTCGCTGTTCGTGTCCGCCCCCGAGGCCGAGCTGTTCCGCCGCCTGGCGCCGGAAAGCAGCCCGAAGATCGGCCACTTCAGCAATGGCGTCGACACCGATTACTTCTCGCCCGAGCTGCAGCATCCGAGCCCGTACGCCGCCGGCGAACGCGCACTGGTGTTCACCGGCGCGATGGACTACTGGCCGAACATCGATGCCGTCAAATGGTTCGCTTCCGAGGTGTTCCCGCTGATCCGGGAGCGTTTCAGCGATGCGCGCTTCTACATCGTCGGCTCGCGGCCAAGCCCTGCGGTACAGGCCCTGGCCCAGCAGGATGGCATCGTGGTGACCGGCACCGTGCCCGACGTGCGCCCCTACATCGCCCACGCCGCGGTCGCGGTGGCGCCGCTGCGCATTGCGCGCGGAGTCCAGAACAAGGTGCTGGAAGCGATGGCGATGGCGACCCCGGTGGTGGTCTCGCCACAGGCGCTGGAAGGCATCGACGCCGTGCCCGGCAGCGAGCTGGTGCTGGCCGACGCGCCGGCCGCCTTCGCCGACGCCTGCGCCGCCCTGCTCGAAGGGCAGGACAGCGCCAGCGCCGCCATCGGCCGCGCCGCACGCGCCAAGGTCCAGCAGCAGTACAGCTGGTCGAGCAACCTGGCCTGCATTGGGGAGAGCCTCGAATGTTCCTGAAACCGCCCCCAGAGGTGATCGGCGCCGCCGCCGTCGCCCCCACCCCGCCCATCACGCGCGCCCGCGCGGCGCTGATGGTGCTTGCCCTGCTGGCGCCCTTCGCCCTCTACTTCGGCACCGTGGAATCGATGATCAGGGTGTGGAACAGCTCCGACACCTTCGCCCACGGCTACGCGATCCTGCCGATCAGCCTCTGGCTCATCTGGCGCCGGCGCGAGAATTTCAGCCTGTATCCGCCGCAGCCCTGGGCCCCGGGCCTGCTGCTGGTCGCCATGCTCGGCGCCGGCTGGCTGGCGGCCCAGCTGGGCGAAGTGCAGGTGGTGTCGCAATACACCTTCGTCGCCCTGTTCCCGGCCATCGCCCTGACCCTGTTCGGCCCGCGGCTGGCCGGCTCGCTGGCCTTTCCGCTGCTGTTCCTGCTGTTCGCGGTGCCCTTCGGCGAGATGTTCGTGGCCCCGCTGATCCAGTTCACCGCCGACTTCACGGTGGCGGCCGTGCGCGCCACCGGCATCCCGGTGCTGCGCAGCGGCACCCGCTTCGAGCTGCCGACCGGGACCTGGTCGGTGGTCGAAGCCTGCAGCGGCATCCGCTACCTGATTTCCTCGATCACGCTGGGTTGCCTGTACGCCTACCTGACCTACCGCTCGACCCTGCGGCGCGGCATGTTCCTGGCCTTGTCCGTGGTGGTGCCGATCGTCGCCAACGGCCTGCGCGCCTACATGATCGTGATGATCGGCCACCTGTCGGGCATGGCGCTGGCCACCGGCGTCGACCACCTGATCTACGGCTGGCTGTTCTTCGGCCTGGTCATGTTCATCATGTTCTGGATCGGCAGCTACTGGCGCGAGGACACCGCACCGGCCGCCGCATCGGCAGGCGCTGCGGCCACTTCGCCGCTGGCCATGCCGGCCATCGCCAGCGACGCCGGAAAGCACATCCCGGCCATGGCCGCCGTGGTGCTGGCCGTGTGCGCGCTGTGGCCGGCGCTGGCGGCGGTCGGCGCGCGCGCCAACCACAATCCGGCGCCGGTGGCGCTGGGCGAACCGGCCATCGCCTGGCCGCAGGTCGCCTCCTTCGCCGACTGGAAGCCGGCCTACATGGAACCCGACGTGGCGCTGCGCCGCAGCTACCGGCGCGATGCCGTCCCGGTCGGTCTGACGCTGCTGTATTACCGCAACCAGGACCGCAGCAAGTCGCTGATCAGCTCCCTGAACCGCATGGCCGCCTATAAGGACCCATGGCACGAGACCGAAGGCGCGCAGCGCGTCGAAAGCGCCGGCGGCCGTCCGCTGGCACTGCGCGAAACCGTGCTGCGCAACGGCGGCAAGGCACTGGTGGTGTGGAGCTGGATGCGCATCGGCGGCCACGACACGACCAGCAACACCATCGGCAAGTTCTACCAGGCCGGCTCGAAGGCGCTGCTGCGCGGCGACGACGGCGCGGCGATGATGCTGTCCGCCCCCTTCGACGAGAATCCGGAGACCGCCCGCAACGCCCTGCGCGCCTTCCTCGCGGATAACCTGAAGGCCGTGGATGCAGCGCTGGCGCATGCCGCCGGCGCACGATGAGGACCGCCGTGCAATGAGCGACATGAAGCAAACGCCGCTGGTTCCGCTGGTGGCCCACCTGATCTACCGGCTCGACATCGGCGGCCTTGAAACGCTGCTGGTCGACGCCATCAACCGCATGCCGGCGCACCAGTACCGGCACGCGGTGATCTGCCTGACCGACTACACCGAGTTCGCGCAGCGCATCACCCGTCCGGGCGTGGAGCTGTTCGCGCTGCACAAGCCGCCCGGCCTCGAGCTGGGCACGCATAAACGCCTGTTCAAGCTGTTGCGCACGATGCGCCCGGATGTGCTGCATACCTACAACCTGGGCACCATCGAGTACCATGCCACCGCCCTGCTGGCCGGGGTGCCGGTGCGGGTGCATGCCGAGCACGGACGCGACGCCAGCGACCCGCACGGCGTCAACCGCAAGCACAACCTGCTGCGGCGCCTGCTGGTGCCGGCGATCGACCGCTACGTGCCGGTCTCGCGCGACCTCGCGCGCTGGCTGCAAGGCAGGGTCGGCATCCCGCAAGCCAAGATCGAACTGATCGACAACGGCGTCGACACCGAACGTTTCAGGCCGGCCACCGAAGCATCCAGTGAAGCCTGGAACGCGCCCGGCAGTTTCGTGATCGGCAGCGTCGGCCGCCTGCAGGACGTCAAGGACCAGGCAACCCTGATCGAGGCCTTCGCCCTGCTCCGCAACATGCTGCCGGAACAGCGGGATCGCCTGCGCCTGGTGCTGGTCGGCGACGGCCCGCTGCGCGAGCGCCTCGCACAGAAAATCGCTGACGCCGGCCTGCAGGACTGCGCCTGGCTGCCCGGCGCGCGCAGCGACGTCGCCCCGGTGATGCGCAGCTTCTCGCTGTTCGCCCTGTCCTCGATCGCCGAGGGCACGCCGGTGACGATGCTGGAAGCGATGGCGAGCGGCCTGCCGGTGGTCTCGACCGCCGTCGGCGGCATTCCCGACCTGGTGCAGGACGGCGTCAGCGGCGCCCTGGTGCCGCCGGGCGATCCGCAGCGCCTGGCCGAGGCCCTGGCCGCTTATGTACGCGATGCGGAGCGCACCGCCCTGCACGGCGTGGCCGGCCGCGCGCGCATCGAACAGCAATACAGCGTTGCCGCCATGCTGGCCCATTACGTGGCCCTGTACGACGGCCTGCGCAAGACCAAAACCCCCTTTCAAGAAGCAATCACACCATGTGCGGAATAGTAGGCATTTTTGACATGCGCGGCGGCCGCGCCATCGACCGCGACGTGCTCGGACGCATGAACGACACCCAGTTCCACCGCGGCCCGACCGAAGGCGACCTGCACATCGAGCCGGGCCTGGGCTTCGGCCACCGGCGCCTGTCGATCATCGCGCCGGAAAACGGCCTGCAGCCGCTGTTCAACGAAGACCGCACGGTGGCGCTGGTGTTCAATGGCGAGATCTACAACTTCCGCGCCCTGCGCGCCGAGCTGCAGGCGCTCGGCCACGAATTCCGCACCCCATCCGACAGCGAGACCATCGTCCACGCCTGGGAACAGTGGGGCGAAGACTGCGTGCAGCACCTGCGCGGCATGTTCGGCTTCGTGATCTGGGACCGCACGAAGCAGACCCTGTTCGCGGCGCGCGACCGCATCGGCATCAAGCCCTTGCACTACGCCGTGCTGCCGGACGGGATGTTCCTGTTCGGCTCCGAGCTCAAATCCATCCTGTCGGTGCCAGGCCTGCCGCGCGAGATCGACCCGTTCGCGGTCGAGGAGTATTTCGCCTACGGCTACGTGCCGGAGCCGCGCACCATTTTTAAACACGCGCATAAGCTGCTGCCGGGCCACAGCATCACCCTGAAGGTGGGCGACACGCGCGTCGAGCAGAAGAAGTACTGGGACGTGCCCTTCACCCCGCACGACCGCATGACCGAACGCGACATGGAAGGCGAGCTGATTTACCGCCTGCGCGAAGCGGTCGAGAGCCACCTGGAAGCCGACGTGCCGCTCGGCGCCTTCCTTTCGGGCGGGGTCGACTCCAGCGCCATCGTCGCGATGATGGCGGGACTGTCGAAGGAACCGGTGAACTCCTGCTCGATCGCCTTCGACGATCCGGCCTTCGACGAATCGACCTATGCGCGCCAGGTGGCCGAGCGCTACAAGACGAATCACCAGTGCGAGACCGTCGACAAGGACGACTACGGCCTGGTCGACACCCTCGCCCACCTGTACGACGAACCGTACGCCGACAGCTCGGCAATCCCGACCTACCGCGTGTGCGAACTGGCGAGGAAGCGCGTGACGGTGGCGCTGTCCGGCGACGGCGGCGACGAGAATTTTGCCGGCTACCGCCGCCACCGCATGGCGCACAACGAAAACCGCGTGCGCTCGATGCTGCCGCTGGCGCTGCGCAAACCGGTGTTCGGCTTCCTCGGCGCCGCCTACCCGAAGGCCGACTGGGCGCCGCGCGTGTTCCGCGCCAAGACCACCTTCGAGGCGCTGGCGCGCGACCTCACCGAGGGCTACTTCCACGGCGTGTCGATGCTGAACGACCGCGTGCGCGGCCAGCTGTTCTCCGAAGGCTTCAAATCGAAGCTGCAGGGCTACAGCGCGGTCGAGGTGATGCGCAACTACACCAAGGATGCGCCCACCGACGATCCGCTGTCGCTGATCCAGTACATCGACATGAAGACCTACCTGCCGGGCGACATCCTGACCAAGGTCGACCGCGCCAGCATGGCGCACGCGCTCGAAGTGCGGGTGCCACTGCTGGACCACCAGTTCGTCGAGTGGGTGTCCGGCCTGCCCTCGGATTGCAAGCTGCGCAACGGCGAGGGCAAGCACATCTTCAAGAAGGCCCTGGAACCCTACCTGAGCGAGGACGTCCTTTACCGCAAGAAGATGGGCTTCTCGATCCCGCTCGCGGCCTGGCTGCGCGGCCCGCTGGCCGACAGCATGAAGAAGGCGGTGTTCAGCCCGCTGCTGCGCGATACCGGCATCTTCAACGAATCCTTCCTCAAAAAGATGGTCGACGAACACCTGGCGCGCCTGAAGGACCACAGCACGGCGCTGTGGCAGGTACTGATGTTCGAAGCCTTCCTGCGCAAAAACGGCGCCTCATTTTAAGAAAAGACCATGCGAGTCCTGCACGTCCTCGATCACTCGATCCCGCTGCACAGCGGCTATACCTTCCGCACCCGCTCGATCCTGCGCGAACAGCGCGCGCTCGGCTGGGAGACCTTCCACATCACCGGCGCCAAGCAGGGTTCCGGCGACATGCTCGAAGAGACCTCCGACGGCCTGCACTTCTACCGCACCCCGTCCGGCTCGACCTTCTCGAAACTGCCGGTGCTGAACCAGGTCGACGTGATCGACGGCCTGGCCAGGCGCCTGGCCGAGATCATCCCCATCGTCAAGCCGGACGTCCTGCACGCCCACTCGCCGGTGCTGAACGCGATCGCCGCCCTGCGCGCCGGTAAGAAATTCGGCATCCCGGTGGTGTACGAAGTGCGCGCCTTCTGGGAAGACGCCGCGGTCGACCACGGCACCAGCACCGAGAACGGCCTGCGCTACAAGCTGACCCGTGCGCTGGAAACCTATGCGCTGAAGCGCGCCGACGCCGTCACCACCATCTGCGAAGGGCTGCGCAAGGACATCGTGGCGCGCGGCATCCCGGCCGACAAGGTGACCGTGATCCCGAACGCGGTCGACATCGACAAGTTCGCGCTGGGCGGCAGCGCCGACCTGCAGCTGAAGGACAAGCTGGGCCTGTCCGGCTCGCGCCTGATCGGCTTCATCGGCTCCTTCTATGCCTACGAAGGCCTGGACGTGCTGCTGCGCGCGGTGCCCAAGCTGACCGCGCGCATGCCGGACCTGCGCGTGCTGCTGGTCGGCGGCGGCCCGCAGGACGCCCAGCTGCGCCAGCTGGCGAAGGACCTGAACATCGAAGACAAGGTCGTGTTCACCGGCCGCGTGCCGCACGACCAGGTCAACAAGTATTACGATCTGCTGGACGTGCTGGTGTATCCACGCCTGCCGATGCGCCTGACCGACCTGGTCACGCCCCTGAAACCGCTGGAAGCGATGGCCCAGGGCCGCATCCTGGCGGCCTCCGACGTCGGCGGCCACCTCGAGCTGATCGCCGACGGCAAGACCGGCGTGCTGTTCCGCGCCAACGACACCGACTCGCTGGTCGAGAAGGTCGGCGCGCTGCTGGAATCGCAGCAGAAGTGGCCGGCACTGCGCTCGGCCGGCCGCGAGTACGTCGAGACGGAACGCAACTGGCCGGTCAGCGTGGCGCGCTACAAGAATATCTACGGCCGCCTGAAACGGTCCGAGGCTGCATGAAGATCCTGACTTTCAGCACCTTGTTCCCGAACGCCGAAAAGCCGGGACACGGGATCTTCGTCGAAACCCGCCTGCGCCACCTGGTCGCCAGCGGCCAGGTCGAATCGCGCGTGGTGGCACCGGTGCCCTGGTTCCCGCTCACCCACGAGCGCTTCGGCAATTACGCAAAGATGGCCAGGGCGCCGCGCGAAGAAATCCGCCACGGCATCCCGGTGCTGCATCCGCGCTATCCGGTGCTGCCGAAGGTCGGCATGAACGTGGCGCCGGTGTTTTTGGCGCAGGCCGTGAAGCCGGCGATCGGCCGCCTGATCGACGAAGGCTTCGACTTCGACCTGATCGACGCCCATTATTTTTATCCGGACGGCGTCGCCGCCGCCATGCTGGGCCGCTACTTCAACAAGCCGGTGGTGATCACGGCGCGCGGCTCGGACATCACGCTGTTCCCCGGCTACCGCCTGCCGCGCCGCATGATCCTGTGGGCGGCCCATCAGGCTGACGGCATCATCACGGTCTGCAACGCGCTGCGCGACGAGGTGGTTTCGCTCGGCGTCGACCCGCAAAAGGTGGTCTCGCTGCGCAACGGCGTCGACCTGGAACTGTTCCGCCCCACCGAGCGTGCGCCCGACCACCCCTTCACCCTGGTCACGGTCGGTCACCTGGTGCCGGTCAAGGCCCAGGAACTGATTATCGGCGCCCTGCCGCAGTTACCCGGCGTGCGCCTGGTGGTGGCCGGCGACGGCCCGAACCGCGGCATGCTGGAACAGCTGGCAAGAACATTGAACGTCAGCGAGCGCGTGACTTTCCTCGGCGCGGTACCGCAATCCCAGCTGCGCGCCCATTACGGCGCCGCCGACGCCATGGTGCTGGCGTCCAGCCGCGAAGGCTGGGCCAACGTGCTGCTCGAATCGATGGCTTGCGGCACTCCGGTGGTCGCCAGCCGCGTCTGGGGCACGCCGGAAGTGGTGGCAGCGCCCGAAGCCGGCGTCCTGATGGCCGAGCGCAGCCCGCAGGGTGTGGCCGACGCCGTCAATGCCTTGCGTGCGCATTACCCGGACCGCGCCGCCGTCCGCCGCTATGCCGAGCGCTTCAGCTGGGACGACACGACGGCCGGACAACTGGACATGTTCGCTGCCATCCTGGAAAAACGTGAAGGAGTGCTTTGCCATGCGTGACATCGGCCTGCTCCTGTTCGTCCTCGGCCTGCTGCCCTTCGCCTTCAAGCGCCCGGCGATCGGGATTTATCTGTTTACCTGGATCAGCCTGATGAACCCGCACCGGCTGGCCTATGGCTTCGCGTTCGAGTTCCCGTTCGCCGCGCTCATCGCGGGGGTCACGCTGATCGGCATGTTCACCTCGCGCGAACCGAAGAGCTTGCCGATGACGCCGATGGTGGTGGTCCTGATCCTGTTCATGTGCTGGATGACGCTCACCGGTTTCAGCGCCTTCGAACAGGACAGCGCATGGACGGAATGGAACCGCGTGTTCAAGACCATCCTGATGGTCCTGGTGACGATGGCGGTCATCAGCCGCGTCGAGGATATCAAGTACCTGGCGGTGGTGATCGCCCTGTCGCTCGGCTTCTATGGTTTCAAGGGCGGCGTGTTCACGATTCTTACCGGCGGCCACAGCCGCGTGCTGGGCCCCCCCGACACCTATATCGGCGACAACAACGACCTCGCGCTCGCGCTGGTGATGACCACACCGCTGATCTGGTACCTGGTCAGCCTGGCCCCCAAAAAATGGCTGCGCTACGGCGCCATCGCGCTGACGGTGCTGACCCTCGCGGCGGCCGCGGGTTCCTACTCGCGCGGCGCGCTGCTGGCCGGCGGCGCAATGCTGACCTTCCTCTGGCTCAAGAGCGCCAACAAGGCCCGTACCGGCGTCGTCCTGCTGATGGCGGTACCGCTGCTGTACCTGCTGATGCCCGAGGCATGGTTCTCACGCATGGACAGCATCGGCGATTACAAGCAGGACGACTCGGCGCTGGGCCGCATCAACTCATGGAACATGGCGTTCAACATCGCCTCGCACAACCTGATGGGCGGCGGTTACCGCTGCTTCACCCCGGCGGTGTTCCGGGTCTGGGCGCCGGAGCCGCTGAACGTGCACGCACCGCACAGCATCTATTTCCAGGTGCTGGGCGAGCACGGCTTCATCGGACTCGCACTGTTCCTGCTGTTCCTGTTCCTGGCCTGGCGCACCGGCTCGCGCGTATTAAAGTTTTGCAAGGGGAAACCGGAGCTGCAGTGGGCGTCGGGCCTGGCGGCGATGTGCCAGGTCAGCCTGGTCGGCTATACCGTCGGGGGCGCCTTCCTGACGCTGGCGTACTATGATCTGTTGTATGACATCATTGCCATCCTGTTTGCGCTCGAGAAAGTACTCATCTTGGTTCCGGCGAAGTCCAAAGTTCCCAAGGCAGCCGACGCCCCGCTGGCGCCGGCAGTGCCTGCGGCGCCACGAAAGGCCTCGTCAAGCCCCGGTTAGACATGCCTGTTTTTGCGGCATTGCGGATGCGCGCACGCTACAGCCTGGTGTGCGGAATGTATTTAAAGCCTTATGCTATCGTAGCAATTATGCTATCAATTTGAATAAGAAATCATGATAAAAATTGCAACTCCCACGAGCGGCACCGCATCCGCCCCTGCGCTGACGCCGGCATCTCCTGGTACGCAAGGAGGTCCACCGTGAGACTGACTGCACTCTCGGCGGGCTTGCTGCGTTTCGCAGGAAATGCCGTCGCACGCATCCGGCGCGGCGAGCAGACACTCTTCGTCATCACCTATCACCGCATCCTGGCCCAGCCGGATCCGCTGCTGGAGTCCGAGCCCGACGTGGCCACCTTCCGCTGGCAGATGGAAGTGCTGGCGCGCTGCTTCAACGTGCTGCCGCTGTCGCAGGCGCTCAAACTGCTCGACGCCGGCCGCCTGCCGCCGCGCGCGGTCTGCGTCACCTTCGACGACGGCTACCGCTCCGTGCACGACCTGGCGCTGCCGGTACTGAAGGAATTCGGCCTGCCCGCCACCGTCTTCGTGACCAGCGGCTTCCTGGATGGCGGCACCATGTGGAACGACCGCATCATCACTGCGGTCCAGTCCATGAAATCGGACCAGCTCGACATGAGCGACTTCGGTTTCGGCCTCCTGCCGCTGCGCAGCCTGGACGACCGCATTGCCACCTCCGCACGCCTGACGGAAGACGCGAAATACCTGCCGCCGGTCGAACGCACCAGGCTGGTGGAGCACCTCGAAGCGCAGGTCGGCTCGCCCGCGCGCGGCCTGATGCTGACCCCGGACATGGTCGTCAACCTCGACCGCAGCGGGGTCGAGATCGGCGCCCACACGGTGACCCATCCGATCCTGACCAGCCTGGACGGCAACAGTGCGCGCGCCGAGATCGTCGGCAGCAAGGAGTATCTCGAAGCCCTGCTCGGCAAGCCGGTGCCGCTGTTCGCCTACCCGAACGGCAAGGTGGGTGTCGATTACGACGCCAGCCACATCAGCATCCTGCGTGAAAACGGCTTCGCGGCCGCGTTCACCACCGCGATCGGCGCGATCACCCGCAGCCAGGACCGCTTCCAGCTGCCACGCAGCAGGCCCTGGGACCGGACACCCTTCCTGTTCGGGATCCGGCTGTTGCGTTGGCTCTCGCAAGCGACCTGAAAAAGTACGTTACAAAAAGCAAACTCGGGAAAAGACACAGGCCCCTGATGGTTCCCGATACAATAAACAATATGAAAAAACGTGCATTACTGATCGCATTCCACTTCCCGCCCCAGGCGGGAAGCAGCGGCATTCAGCGTACCCTGAGTTTTTCGAAGCACCTCGGCCGTCATGGCTGGGAACCGATGGTCCTGTCGGCCCATCCACGCGCCTACGATATCCAGAATCCTTCGCAGCTCGCCAGCATCCCTTCCGACCTCATCGTCAAACGCGCCTTCGCGCTCGACGTCAAGCGCCACATCGGCATCAAGGACCGTTATCCCGGCCTGCTGGCGATGCCCGACCGCTGGTCTTCCTGGCTGTTCGGCGCCGTGCCGGCCGGCCTGTCGCTGATCCGCAAGCACCGTCCGCAAGTGATCTGGACCACCTTCCCGATCGCCACTGCCAGCCTGATCGGCCTGGTGCTGCACCGCCTGACCGGCCTGCCGTGGATCGCCGACCTGCGCGATCCCATGCTGCAAAGCACCTATCCAACCGTGAAACTGCAGCGCAAGGCCTTCGGCTGGATCGAGGCCCAGACCCTGAAGCACTGCACGCTGGCGGTCTGCACCACGCACAGCGCGATGCAAGCCTACCGCAGCCGTTTTCCGGAACTGGCCGATAAATTCAGGGTCATCGAAAACGGTTACGACGAAGACGGCCTGAGCACGCAGGGCGCCAGCGCCACCGTCGTCCCGCCCGCCAACCGCCCGATCACCCTGCTGCACAGCGGCATGCTGTACGAGACCGGCCGCAACCCCTCCGCCTTCCTGCGCGCGCTGGCGACCCTGAAACACGAAGGCAAGGTGAGCGCGTCGACCCTGCGCATCGTCCTGCGCGCACCGGGCGATGTCGAGCCGATCGAGAACAAGGTGCGCGAGCTCGGGCTCGGCGACATCGTCGAGCTCGCGCCCGCCATCCCCTACCGCGAAGCCTTGCGCGAGATGCTGGCGGCCGACGGCCTGATGATCTTCCAGGGCAAGCACTACAACGCCCAGATCCCCGCCAAGATCTATGAATATTTCTGGGCCCGGCGCCCGGTGCTGGGCCTGGTCGACGCCGCCGGCGAAACCGCGCACGTTCTGCGCGCGGCCGGCTTCGACAGCCTGGCCGCCATGGACCAGCCGGACGCCATCGCCAAGGCCCTGGAACAGTTCCTGGCACAGATCCGCAATGGCACCGCCTATGTCGCCACGCCCGAGGTGGTCGCGCAGTCCTCGCGCACCAACCGCGCGCGCCAGCTGGCGGACGTGTTCGACGAAGTGACGGCCTGCGCGGTCAAGCCGGAGCCCGTGCTCGAAAATATGTAGAGCGCGGCTACGCATAAAAAAGGAGCGCGGGGTGAACTCACCCCGCGCTCCTTTTTTTCGTCCTTGTTTCTTCCTTTCCTGCTCAGCTTTCCAGCACACCGCCCAACTTGGCGGCGCTGCGCCGCTTCAGCACGCCGGCGGCCTTCTCGATCAGGTAAGCCTCGGCGCCCTGCGGCCTGCCCACCACCGTCCAGACGGCCAGCACCGTGACGATGTAGGTCAGCGCGCCCACGACAATCAGCATGATCAGCTGCAGCGAGGGCATGGCCGGCACCCACGGCTCGACCATGTGGATCACGCCGGCCATCGCCAGTGCCCCCAGCAGCGGACGGTAGACGTTGCGCAGCATGTCGAGCAGGCTGACATTGCGCATCGCGCGCATCACGGTGACCAGAGCCACCAGCAGGCCGGCTGCCACGCAGCCCAGGCGCAGCCAGGCCAGTTGCAGCGCTTGCGGATGGTCCAGGACCAGCAATGCGATCGCCGCGAACAGCATCACCTGGGTCCAGGTGCTCGCGGTGGCGTTACGATTCCTGCCGAGCGAGAGCAGCATGAGGCTGGTGCTGGTCGCGATAGCATGAACGATGTTGGTCAGCGCCAGAATCTGGACGAAGGGAACGACCATCATCCATTTTTCCCCCAGCAGCACCTGCACCGCCGGCCCAGCCACCAGGGCAAGGCCGAGGCTGGCCGGGATGGCGATCAGGCATTGCAGGCCCTGGGCCAGAAGGAAATTGCGCTTCAGCTCGACCGGATCGTTCTTGGCGCGCACGAACGTCGGGAACAGGATGCGGTTCAAGGGCGCCAGGATCTCGGTCGAGGGCATCGCCGAGATCTCGTCCGACAAGGTGTAGCCGCCCATCATGGTGGCATTCGAATAGCGGCCGACCAGGGTCTTGTGCAGGTTGAGGTTGATGTAGGCGCCGATACTGTTAATCAGCATCCATTGCGAGACCCCGAAAATCTCGCCGAGCTTCTCCAGGCTCAGGCGTGGGCGCATCGGATGCATCACATAGCTGGCAATCACCCCGACCAGGCGGCCGAACAGGGTCGCGAACACCAGCGCCCAATAGCTGTGGAACAGCCAGGCCAGGATCACGGTGGCGGCAAAGCCGGCTATCCGCTTGATAAAGATCAGCAGGAAATCGAGGTCGGCGCGCAAGTCCTTCTGGAAGGTGACGACACCGATGTTTTCGAGCGCCGCAAACAGCGAGCCGAGACAGGCGATGCGCAGCACCGGCACGATGCGCTGGTCGTGGAAATAATCGCCGGCATACGGCGCCAGCAGCCAGACGATGAGCACCGTGCCGCAGGCCTGCAGCAGGCGCAGGGTCCAGGCAGTGTCGTAATGGGCCTGGGTGGCGGCGCGGTTCTGGATCAGGGCGACGTTGACGCCCAGGTCCAGCAGCACTTCGGCGATGCCGATCACCAGCGAGATCATGGCGATGATGCCGAAGTCGGCGGGTACCAGCCAGCGTGCGAGGATCAGGGTACTGATAAAACCGATCAAGCGGTCCATCCAACGCATCATCACGTAGATGAATGCCCCCTTGATGACACTTACATTTTTCATTCAAACAACCCTTTTTGGCCAGCCAGGCAAGAGCCTGCGGCCGAAACTGAAATAACGCAAACCGCCAGCAGTCAAACTGCAAATATGAAACCGTAATGCTTCCAGGCGCCGGCCCTGGTCGAGCGCGTAGCAGGACTGGTCGTGCAAGCCGGACTGGATGCGGCGCTTGATGTGGCGGACCACCGCAGGCGGCGGATTCGCGGCCAGCATCCTGCGGTACAGCGACAGGTAGGCCCCACAACAAGCCACCGACTTCGACAGCGATCCCGGCGTGTCGTAGTAAATGAAGGTCGGCGTTTCCAGCACCGCGATGCGCTTGCCCGTCAAGGCCAGCTTGAAAGCCAGCCAGGTCCATTCCGCATACGCGTGGTGGTCGGCGAAGAACTCCCTGCCGATGCTGTCGGACCGGTACAAGGCATTCCCGTTATGCAGCCATGCCGTATGGAACAGCTCTTCCAACGGGTTGGCCGGCACTTTCCCGAGGGTATCATAGCTCCGCTCCAACGTGCCGGATAGATAACAAAAACCGTTCGTGACAACAACATCGGCACCCGTTCGCTGGATCGCCTCCAGGCGCAGGTCGATCGCATTGCCGAGGTATTCGTCGTCATCGTCGAGTGTCGAAAAATACGGCGTCCGCACCAGTTCGCGACCACGCAGCAAGGCGTGCGGCAAGGAAGGCTGGGCCAGCATCTCCAGCTGCACGTCAGGCTGTCCGCGCAGCCAGGCGACCAGCGCCGGGTCGCTGCGCTTGCCGTTGACGACGACGATGATCGTCACCGGCAGCCGGCTTGAGCGGCGCACCGACAGCACCGCCCGTTGCACCAGCTCGAAACGCTCGGTCGCCGCCATCGTTGCGATGATGGTGCTGACAGTTGGTGTCGCTTCATTTGGCACGATCTTCTCCCCGAACGCAATGACAGGATCCGGCAACGCAAGCTTGCCAGGGCTGGATGCGCACAACGGTGCAACAAGCCGTCGATCGACGTGGAGAGAGCGCCGCAAGCGGTGATGTCACGCCCGGGAAAGGCGTGCCGCCGCGGCTAGTACCGTGAAGTGAGTCCTGGGGCCATCGCACTCAGCGCGCGATGCATTATTGCAAACAATAAATTTACGTGGCGCACGTTAGACCAGGACTTCCACCACCTCCGGATGGCTGAGGAAAGCAGCCGGGCTGGCCGTACGGCCATAGGCGCCCGACTGGAACACGACCACCAGGTCGCCGACATCCGCCTGCGGCAGCTCCATCCGTTCGGCCAGCAAATCGAGCGGGGTGCACAGCGGTCCCACCACCGACACCGCTTCCCTGGGACCGTCGACGCGGTTGCCGATCGCCACCGGATAATTCTTGCGGATCACCTGGCCGAAGTTGCCGGAAGCCGCCAGATGGTGGTGCAAGCCGCCGTCGGTGACCAGGAACACCTGGCCGCGCGAGACCTTGCGGTCGACCACGCGCGCCACATACACGCCGGCTTCGCCCACCAGGTAGCGTCCCATCTCGACCGCCACCTGCACGCCCGGCAATGCGGCCTGCACACGCGGCAGGCTGTCCGCCAGGCGCGCGCCGATCGGCGCGATGTCGAGCGGCGCCTCGCCCGGGAAATACGGGATGCCGAAGCCGCCGCCGATATTCAGCATCTGCAGCGGCGCACGCGCGTGATCCGCCAGCCGCAGCGCCAGCTCGATAGTCTGGGCCTGGGCTTCGATGATGGCCTCGGCCTTCAGGCTCTGCGAACCGCTGAAGATGTGGAAGCCGAGCACCGTCAGTCCCAGCTCGGTGGCGAGGCCCATCAGGCGCGGCGTGTCCTCGGCGTCGATGCCGAACTGCTTGGCGCCGCCGCCCATGCGCATGCCGGAGCCCTTCAGTTCGAAGTCCGGGTTGATGCGCAGGACCAGGCGCGGCGCGATCCCGAGTTGATTACCGATGCGCGCCAGCGCGCGGATCTCGCGTTCCGACTCGGCGTGCACATAGGCGCCGGCCGCCACCGCCTGCGCCAGCTCGGCATCGCCCTTGCCGGGACCGGCAAAGCTGATGCGTTCGGGCGCCATGCCGCTGTCGAGCGCGACCCGCAATTCGCCGCCGGAGGCGACGTCGAGGCCGTCGACCAGGCGCGCCACATGGCTGACCAGGGCCGGCATCGGGTTCGCCTTGATCGAGAAATGCAGTTCCAGCTCGGCCGGCAGGTGGGCGCGCAGGTGGCGCACGCGGGCATCGATCAGGCCGCGGTCGTAGGCGTAGAAGGGCGTGCTGCCGACGCGCTGGGCGAGCCGGGTGAGCGGAACGCCGCCGACCTGCAGGCAGTTGTCGACGACCGGGTACAGGGTCTGCTCGGCGTGGGCGGGTTTATTGGTGCTCATGATGCATTACCTTCGACTTGGAACATGGTGAGGTAGGACTGTTTCAGCAAGTTGCGGTCGAACTTGCCGTTCGGGTTGCGCGGGAAAGCCTCGCTGCGGATCTCGATGTGGGCCGGGACCATATAGGCCGGCATGCGGCGCTGGCATTCCTTCAGCAGGGCGGCGGATTCGAGACCCGGCTCGCGCGGCAGCGCCAGCAGCACGATCGCGTGGCCCAGCGCCGGGTGCGGCACGCCGAAGGCGGCGACTTCGGCCAGCAGGCCGCTGGCGTGGATGGCTTCCTCGACCTCGGTCGGGCTGATGCGGTAGCCGGACACCTTGATCATGTCGTCGGTGCGGCCGATGAAATACAGGAAGCCTTCTTCGTCCATGCGCACGGTATCGCCCGACCACACGGCCATTTCCGTCAGCTGCAGCGCCGGGTTGCGGCCAGGTGCCGGCTTGAAGCGCTCGGCCGTCTTGACCGGATCGTTCCAGTAGCCCAGCGACACCAGGGCGCCGCGGTGCACCAGTTCTCCCGGCTCGTTCGGCGCGCACAGCGTGCCGTCCGGGCGCACCACCATCACCTCGGCGTTCGGGATCGCCTTGCCCATCGAATCCGGGCGGCGGTCCAGCTCGGACGGCGGCAAATACGTCGAGCGGAAAGCCTCGGTCAGGCCGTACATCAGGAACAGCTGGGCCTTGGGCAGCAGCGTACGCAGGGTGCGCACCACCTCGACCGGCATGGCGCCGCCGGAATTCGTCAGGTAGCGCAGGCTGCAGTCGGCCGGCCACTCCAGGGCCGCCAGCTGGATCCACAGCGGCGGCACCGCCGCCAGCCCGGTGATGCGCTCCTGCGCCACCGCCTTGACGATGTCGCGGGCGAACAGGTGGTTGATCAGCACCACCGTGGCGCCGGTCAGGAAGCAGGTGGTCAGCTGCGACAGGCCGTAGTCGAAACTCAGCGGCAGCACGGACAGCACGCGGTCCTGAGGCGTCAGTTCCAGATACGAGGCGACGCTGCGCGCGCCGGCCACCATGTTCCGGTGCGACAGCACCACGCCTTTCGGACGCCCGGTGCTGCCCGAGGTATACAGGATGGCCGCCATGTCGGCGTCGATCGGGCGGCGCGCGGCCAGCACGCGCGCGTCGGCTTCCTGCAGGGACGCGTCCCAGCCGCTCACGGCGACGCCGTCAAGTAGCGGCACATTGTCCGGCGCACCGGTCACGAAGACCTGGCGCAGATCCGGGCAGCCGCCCAGCACCGGCGCCAGCTGGGCCAGGCGTTCGTTGGAAGTCAACAACACCCGCACATTGCAGTCCGCCAGGATGTAGGCTACCTGTTCCGGCTTGAGCAGCGGGTTGACCGGCACGAACACGGCGCCGGCCAGCGCCGCGCCGAACATCGCGGCCACGTTCTCGATGCGCTTTTCCAGGTAGACGGCAACGCGTTCGCCGCGCTCGATACCGGTGCCCAGCAGGGCGCCGGCGGCGCTGCGCACGGTGCCGGCAAGCGCATGGTAGTCCAGCCGCGCGGCGCCATACACCAGCGCTTCGGCGCCCGGCGTGCGGCGTGCGGTCTCGAAAATGAAATCGTGGATCAGGTCGGACATAGAGGTGTTGGTTGAGATGCGCGAGGTCTGCGCGACAAGCTGAATCTTAACATTTGACTATCAGTGCACGAATGAATGTTTTAATTGAAACATGCTTCGTGGGCAAAATTTCAACAGGACGCTATACTGCGCCATGCTTCGAAAGAACCTGACCGTCCGTCCCCGCATCCCGCTCGCTCCCGTGCTGTCCGGCGCGGCGCTGCGCGGTTTGCGGTCCGCGGCAAGCCTGCCCTCGGTGCTGGACGCCGGCCAGGCGCGCCTGGTGAGCAGCGGCCGCGTCGCGATCGCGCTGGCGCTGCGCGAGATGGGCGTGGGCGCGGGCGATGCCGTGCTGGTGCCGGCCTACCACAGCCAGTCGATGATCCCGCCGGTGCTGCACCTGGGCGCGCATCCCGTATTCTACCGCCTGCGGGCGGACACCTCGGTCGACCTGGACGATGTCGCGGCCCGGCTGCTACCTTCCGTGAAGGTCTTGATGGTGACGCATTACTTCGGCTTTGTGCAGGACCTGAGCGCCCTGCGCGCGTTTTGCGATGCGCGCGGGCTGCTGCTGCTCGAGGATTGCGCGCACTGCTTCTTCGGCGAGCACGGCGGCCGGCCGGTGGGCGCCTGGGGCGACTACGCCGCGGCCAGCAGCATGAAGTTCTATCCCGTCTATGAAGGCGGGGCGCTGGTCTCGCGCCGCCACGATCTCGGCGCCGTCGCGCTGCGTCCGGCCGGCGCCGCCTTCGAAGCGAAATCCGCCCTCGCCACGCTGGAAAAAGGTTTCGAGTATGGCCGCCTGCGCCTGCTGCGCGCACTGATGGCGCCGCCGCTCAAGCTGAAGGATGCGGCCTGGTCGCGGCTGAAGGCGCGCCGCGCTGCTGCTTCCGCTGCCGCCGGCGCCGCCGCGGCCCCGGCGCTGGCCCCCGCTTCCTCGGACAGCAGCTACGATTTCGATCCCGGCTGGCTGGACAAGCGATCGTCCCGGCTGTCGCGCCTGCTGGTCAGGCGGCTGCCATCCGCGCCCATCGTCGCCGAGCGGCGCCGGCGCTACCTGAAACTCGAGCAGGCCCTGCGTGGCCTGCCGCGTGCGCGGCCGCTGTTCGCGATGCTGCCCGACACCGTCTGCCCGTGGATGTTCCCGATGCTGGCCGACGACCCCGAAACGCTGTTCGACAATATCCTGGCCGCCGGCATCCCGGTCACGCGCTTCGCCCGGCCGCTCTGGCCCGGCGTCGACGAGACGGTCTGCCCGACCAGCAGCATGCTGTCGCGCCAGGTGCTGGCCTTCCCCTGCCACCAGGCGCTGCGCGAGGATGAACTGGACTGGATGATCGATACCCTGCGCACGATTCTGCAATCATGATCTGGACTTTGACACCGGCGGCGCAGCTAGCCGTTTCTCCCGACTTTGCCGACGACTGGCGCCGCCTGCATGCCGACAGCGACGCCTCGCCGATGCTGGACTGGGATTTCGTCGCGCCCCTGCTGGCCGAATTCGGCGGCGATGGCGAGATGCTGGCCAGCTGCGAGCGCCATGGCCGCCTGGCCGCGCTGGCGATCGTGAAGCCGGCCGGACGCGGCGTGTGGGGCACTTTCCAGCCGCCGCAGGCGCCGCTCGGCCTGTGGCTGCAGCGGGCCGACGAGGACCTGGACGCACTGCTGCATTCGCTGCTGCGCGCCCTGCCCGGCATGCCGCTGGTGTTCGGCCTGACCCAGATGGACCCGCTGCTGATGCCGCGCCCGGCGGATGCCGGCTGCGTGCGCACCCTGGACTACATCGACACCGCCCACGTGGTGGTGACCGGCAGCTTCGACGAATACTGGAATGCGCGCGGCCGCAACCTGCGCAACAACCTCAAGAAGCAGCGCAATCGCCTCGAGCGCGAAGGCGTGGAAGTGCGGCTCGAGGTCAGCCGCGCGCCGGAAGACGTCGCGCAGGCGGTCAGCGACTATGGCCGCCTCGAGAGTTCGGGCTGGAAGGCCGCGCGCGGCACCGCGGTCCACGCCGGCAACGCCCAGGGCCGCTATTACCGCCGCATGCTGGAAGCCTTCTGCCGGCGCGGCAAGGGCAGCATCTACCGCTACTGGCTGGGCGACCGGCTGGCGGCGATGGACCTGTGCATCGAGGATGACGGCACCCTGATCGTGCTGAAGACCAGCTATGACGAAAGCCTGCCGTCCAGCCTGTCGCCGACCCACCTGATGCGCGAAGAAGCCATGCGCCGCCTGTTCGAGGAAGGCGGCATCCGCCGCATCGAATTCTACGGGCGCGTGATGGGCTGGCACCTGCGTTGGACCGAGCAGATTCGCACCATGTACCATGTAAACTTTTACCGATGGCCGGGGCTGCGGCGCCTGCACGCCCTGCTGGAAGCCCGGCCGCCGGCCAAGCCGGACCCCTTGCGGGCCCCCACGGAGAACAAGATATGAGCACCCTGACCGAAGTAAAGAACCTCCTGATCGACACCCTCAACCTCGGCGCCGCCGGGGAATCCCTGACGGCCGAGTCGCCCTTGCTGGGCAGCCTGCCGGAACTCGATTCGATGGCGGTGGTGACCCTGATCGGCGCCCTCGAAGAGCATTTCGGCATCGCCATCGACGACGACGACATCAGCGGCGCCACCTTCGAAACCCTCGGCAGCCTGAGCGCCTTCGTCGACGGAAAACTGGGCTGACATGGGCCGCACCGCGCCCGCCGAACCCTTCTTTCTCGAGACCGCGGACGGACCGCGGTTCTGCCTGTTCCATCCGCCCGCCGGCGACTGCCGCGGCGCGCTGGTCTACCTGCACCCGTTTGCCGAAGAGCTGAACCGCACGCGGCGCATGGCGGCGGTCGGCGCGCGCCGCCTGGCGGCGCAGGGCGTGGCCGTGCTGCAGATCGACCTGCACGGCTGCGGCGACAGCGCCGATGACTTCGGCGACGCCGGCTGGGATGGCTGGAAACGCGACGTGGCCACCGCCGCCGCCTGGCTGCGCGCGCGCGTCGACGGGCCGGTCGGCCTGTGGGGCCTGCGCCTGGGCGCCCTGCTGGCGCTGGACTGCGCGCGCGATCCGGGCATCGCCCCGGACCGCCTGCTGCTGTGGCAGCCGGTGACCAACGGCGCGGCCTACATGACCCAGTTCCTGCGCCTGCGCCTGGCCGGCGAGATGCTGCAGGAAAAGGGCGAAAAGACCGGCGCCAGCACCGACACCCTGCGCGCGCAACTCCGCGCCGGAGAATCGCTGGAAGTGGCCGGCTACCGCCTCGCGCCCGCGCTGGCGCTGGCGATCGATGCACTGGACGGCGCGAAGATGGCGCCGCCCTGCCCCGTTTACTGGTGTGAACTGACGGCTGCCCCCGACCGGCCGCTGCCGCCGGCCGGCGCGCGCGTGGCCGCCGCCTGGCGCGAACAGGGATGCAAAGTGGACGTGCACCTGGCGCAGGGACCGCAGTTCTGGGCCACGCCGGAAATCGAGGAAGCGCCGGCGCTGGTCGATACCACGGCTGCGCTGTGGGATGAAGTCGCGCCGCTGGCGACTCAGCCTGCGACCGTGCCGCCAGTGGCTGGCCAGGCCGTGGCGGGGTCGCCGCGTGCCATCGGTTTCGGCTGCCATGGCGAATCGCTTTATGGTGTACTCGACCTGCCGGAGCGGCCGCATGACGGACGCGGCGTCCTGATCGTGGTCGGCGGCCCGCAATACCGCGCCGGCAGCCACCGCCAGTTCACCCTGCTGGCACGCCGCCTGGCCGGCGAAGGTATCCCGGCAATGCGCTTCGACTACCGCGGCATGGGCGACAGCGAGGGCGAGATCCGCAACTTCGAGCAGGTCGAGGACGACCTGCGCGCCGCCGTCGACCGCTTCATGCTGGAAGTCCCCGGCCTGCGCGAAATCACGCTGTGGGGCCTGTGCGACGGCGCCTCGGCCTCGACCCTGTATGCGCCGCTGGATGCGCGCGTGACGGGCCTGGCCCTGCTGAACCCCTGGGTCCGCACCGAGGAAGGCGCGGCCAAGGCCATGCTCAAGCATTATTACAAGGACCGCCTGCTGGATCCGGCGCTGTGGAAGAAGATCGCCAGCGGCCAGTTCGACTACGCCGGCGCGGCGCGCTCCTTCTTCCAGCTGGCCGGCTCGGTGCTGTCGCCGAAGCGCGGCACGCCCGAGCAGGAACAGGTGGAACAGGCTGCAGACGCGTCCCCAGCCCCGCTGCCCGAGCGCATGCAGGCAGCCTTATCGACATTCCGCGGACAGGTGCTGGTGATGCTGAGCGGGGCCGACCTCACGGCCCAGGAATTCGGCGATGTCGCCGGCGGTTCGCGCCCCTGGCGCGAGCTGATCGGATCGAAGCGCGTGACGCGCCACCTGCTGCCGGGCGCGGACCACACCTGCTCGCAACGTCCCTGGCAGGATCAGGTCGAAGACTGGACCTGTTCGTGGCTCAAGGCCTGAGGCAGGCCTTGAAATCCTCGAAGGCGCCATAGCGCGGCTGCCCAGGGCGCACCTGGCCGCACAGGTCGGGGCCGGCCACGTGGCTTGGGCCCGGCTGGTGGCGCGGCGCCTCTTCCCGCCACTTGAAATCGAAATCCTGCGGCGCCGCGAACAGCGCGCGCTGCGGATGGCGGCCCGCATACAGATACGCGATCGGCGTGACCAGGTTGTCGCCCAGGCGCACCGTGCCGCCGTTGCGCGCGCGGACCGGACCGTCGACCAGGTTGCCGTCCAGGGTGGCGCTGCTTTCCGGGAAACGCACCTCGATGCCGCCGGTATCGACCAGGGTGTTGTCAGCGATGGTGGAGCGGGCCCCGGCGTTCATGTGGATGCCGACGTCGGAGCAGGAAGCGACCAGGTTAGCGCGCATCGTGCCCTGCTCCTGCTCGACGATGCATTGATGGTCGCGGCAATACGGCTTGCCGCTGCCGCCGCCGCCGAAGGACAGGCCGATGCGGCTGCCCGGATAGCCCTGCAGGCGGTCCTCGCACAGCACCACGTTCTGCTCGAACAGGGTGCGCGCGCCGGCGCCCTTGGCGAACATGCCGTAGCTGATGCCGTCGCCGCCGTTCTTGATGAAATCCGTCACCAGGTTGCGCCGCAGGATCCAGTCGCTGGCGGCCACCAGGTCGACCGGCGTCACCGGATGCTCGCCGCCGCGCGGCGCGCTGTTGGTCAGGGTGTTCCCTTCGATCAGGCCGTGGTCCGGGAAATGCCCACCCTGGCCGTTGATCTTGAAGTGGGCGTCGAAATCGCTGATGCGGTTGTTCACGGCCGCGAAATGGTGGGCCTCGCCGACCACGTGGAAGGCGTGTTCGCAGTTGGCCGCCACCTTGCAGGCGCCGTGCAGCACCAGGTTCTCGAAGCGCCAGTAAGGCGCCGACACCACGAAGCCCTCGCCGGCGTCCAGTTCGACGATGGCGCTGCCCGGCTGCTCGGCGCGCACCACAATCGGCGCGTCAGCGCTGCCCGGGCGCGTCACCGGCAGGTTGCCGTGCAGGCGGTAGCTGCCCGCCAGCAGGGTGATCACGTCGCCCGGCGCTGCCGCCGCCACGGCGCGGCGCAGCTCCTCGCCATTCGCCACCAGGCGCCGCATGCCGTTCGGGACCGGACCGGCCACCGGCTGCGCGCCGGCCTGCAAGGCCGGCAGCTGGGCCGGCGGGCCGGCGGCCGCGCCGCGGTCGAGGTCGTGCAAGGCCGTGCCCAGCCATTGGCCGGCGCCGGTGATGACGGGATTGTGGCCGCTGGCGCGGCGTTCGAGATAGGGACCGAGGGAGCGCGGCGTGATGCCCTGCTCCTGCAGGAACAGGATGCCGCCGGCCACCGCCAGCAAACCTGCGCTTGCCAGCAGCAGGGCGACATTTTTCAACTTCATGCAGTGGCCTTGATGCCGTGCCGGCCCATCAGGTCGTACATGGTCGGGCGGCTGATGCCCAGCAGTTCGGAGGCCTTGACGATGTTGCCGTCGACCCGGGCCAGGGCCTTGACGATGGCCTTGTACTCAGCTTCGTCGCGCACCTGGCGCAGGTTCAGCGGCGCTTCTTCCGCTTCCAGGTCCGGCAGGCCGAGGTCGTCGGCGACGATGGTGCTGCCGTCGGCCATGATCACGGCGCGCTTGATGCAGTTTTCCATCTCGCGCACGTTGCCGGGCCAGGCATAGGCTTCGATCGCGGCCAGCGCATCCGGCGAAAAATGCAGCGAGGAGCGCGACTCCTGCGAGCAGAACTTGTTCTTGAAATGGTGGGCCAGCAAAGCGGCGTCGCCTTCGCGCTGGCGCATCGGCGGGATGTTCACCACGATCTCCGACAGGCGATAGTACAGGTCCTCGCGGAAGCGGCCCTGCGCGCACAGGTCTTTCAGCTTCTGGTGGGTCGCGCAGACGATGCGCACGTCGACCGGGATCTCCTCATGGCCGCCGATGCGCTCGATCACGCGCTCCTGCAGGAAGCGCAGCAGCTTGGCCTGCAGCGGCATCGGCAGATCGCCGACTTCGTCGAGGAAGAAGGTGCCGCCGTGGGCCAGCTCCACTTTACCCTTGGTCTGCTTGGCGGCGCCAGTGAAGGCGCCCTTCTCGTAGCCGAACAGTTCGCTCTCGAGCAGATTTTCCGGAATAGCGGCGCAGTTGATCGCCATGAAGCGCTCTTTGGAACGCGGCGACAGCGCGTGGATGGCGCGCGCCAGCACCTCCTTGCCGGTGCCGGACTCGCCCAGCAGCATCACGGAGGCCGAGGTCGGCGCCACCTTTTCAATGGTGCGGCAGACCTTCAGCATGCCGGGATCGCGCGAGATCACGCCGGCCAGCGGCGAATCGGCCTGCGACTGCTGCATGCGGCGGTTTTCCTGCTGCAGGTTGTGCAGGAAGAAGGCGCGCTGGATCACCAGGTTCAGCACTTCCGGGTCGACCGGCTTCTGATGGAAGTCGTAGGCGCCCATGCCGATCGCTTTCACGGCGTTGTTGTGGTCCTGGTTGCCGGTCAGGACGATCACGCGCGTGTCCGGCGCCAGCGCCAGGATATTCTGCAGCGTGGCCAGGCCTTCGGTCGAACCGTCCGGGTCGGGCGGCAGGCCCAGGTCCATGGTCACCACCGCCGGTTCGTGGCGGCGGATCTGGGCCAGCGCCGCCTCGCGGTCGCCGGCCACCACCACTTCGTAGGCGTCCAGGCTCCAGCGCAGCTGCTTCTGCAGGCCGGGATCGTCTTCGATGATTAACAGTTTGGGTTTGGTTTGGGTCACGGATAGTCTCTCGGGAATCGCTTAACTGAGCATTGCCGGCGCCGGCTCATGATACAGCGGCAGCACGACCTTGAATGTGGTACCGAGCGCGGGCTGGCTGACGACTTCCAGCGCCCCGCCCAGCTCGGTAATATATTCGCGGCTCTCGAACACGCCGATGCCCATGCCGGCCGACTTGGTCGAATCGAAGGGCTTGAACAGACGCTCGCGGATGAATTCCTCGCTCATGCCCTCGCCGGTGTCGGCGATCTCGATCTCGACCGCATCAAGCTGGCCATGCGCGTCGCGCCGGCCAAGGCGGATCATGACATGGCCGTCGCGCGGCGTGGCCTCGATCGCATTCTGGATCAGGTGGCCGACCACACGCTCCAGGCGTTCGCGGTCCGCCATCACCTTCAGCCCCGGCACTTCGACCACCAGCTGCGGCCGTGGCTCGAAAGCGCTCTTCAGCGCCACCGCCTGGCGCACCACCTGTTCGACCGCCAGCGGCAGCGGCTTCTCGGCGTTCTCGGTGCGCGACAGCTTCTGCAGCAGCAGCTTCATCTTCTGCACCGAATGGTTCAGGGTTTCCAGCATGTCGCGCTGGAATTCGGGATTGTCCTTGTGCTTCTCGGCGTTCGCGTTCATCAGCGACAGCTGGGCCACCAGGTTTTTCAAATCGTGCACGACGAAGGTCGACATGCGGTTGAAGGACTCGAACTGGCGCGCCACCATCAGCGCATTGGCCGCGTCTTCCTGGGCCAGGTGGCCGGCGGCCTGGCTGCCGGCGATCTCCAGCAGGTCGATGATTTCCCAGTTCAGCTTGAGCGGGCTGCGGGCGCGTTGCAGCACCACGAAGCCGAACAGCTTCTCGTGCAGGATCAGCGGCACCACCAGCCAGCGGCGCGGATAGTCGAGCAGCCAGTCCGGCACGGCCAGGCCTTCGTACTTGTCGGGGCGGGCCACGAACTCGTCGAGGTCGACCACCCACTGGGTACTCTCGAGGAACTGGCAGAACGGCGAGTTGGCCAGCTCCACCGCACCGGTGGCCGGGGCCTGCCAGCCGGCGCGCGGCTGGTAGCGGCCGCCCTCGCTGCGCTGCCACAGCGTGCCGCCCTGGCTTTCGACCAGCGCCGCCATCGCCTGGATCGCGCGGCTGCCCAGGTTCGGGCCGCGTTCGGACAGGGTGCGCGTGAAGCGCATCCATTCTTCGCGGTAGTCGTAGTTGTAGGTGAAGAAGTGCTTGCTGATCGACACCTTCAGCCAGGAGCGGAAGGTGCCGGAAAACAGGATCACCAGCAGCAGGCAGATCGCGCCGAACAGGAAGCCGGCCTGCATCACCGTGCCCCAGCGTCCGCCAAAGAAACGCAGGTAGTAGCCGACCGAGCCCATCGCCAGCAGGTAGATTGCGGAGCCGAACAGCGCGGCCGAATGGAACATCACGCGGCGCGACACCACGAAGGAGGTGCTCCACGACTTGCGGCGCGCCATCGAGACCGCCACCAGCGGCAGGGTCAGGGCATTGATGACGCCGCGCGCGTTCCACAGCTCCGGATTCAGCTCGCGGAACAGCATCATGTTGGTGTACACGTAGAAGTCGTAGGCAAACATGCCGCCGATGCCGAGGCAGGCGAACTTGATCGCCCAGCGCTCTTCGATGGTCTTGTTGCGGTACACCTGCTCGACCAGGAGCATGCCGTACACGGCCAGGCAGGCGAAGGCGGTCACCACCGGCAGCGCGCCCAGCGCGTCGAGGAATTCGAAGTGCCAGTGCCCGGCCAGCAGCGCGCCCAGCAGGATCAGGTAGGCGCAGCCGGCCACGAACAGCGAAGGCCGCAGGCCAAAGGGCAAGCGACTGCCGTCGCGCCGCCAGTGACCCAGCAGCGCCACCAGGAATACCGACCAGGCGCCGTCGCGCAGCACTTCGAGCGAGCCGGTGAGCGCGGTCCAGAGGCGGTCGTGGGTGGCGTCCCAGGCCAGCACGGCGGCCCACAGCGCGGTCAGGAGGCAGGCGGCGGACAGCGAAATGTTCTGGGCGCCGCCGCGCCAGCGCGACAGCACCGGCAGGCCGAGCAGCATGAAGCCGACTGCGGCCAGGGCATAACTATAGGCGGCGATATTGGTCACGATCTACCGTCGGAACAGCGGTGCGGGCAGCGGAACCACTCAGCGTCCGCTGCGGAACAGGACGACTTTCAGGGTGTCGATCAGGATCAGGACGTCGAGGAACAGGCTGTTGTTCTTCACGTAGTAGAGGTCGTACTGCAGCTTCTGCAGCGCATCCTCGGCGGAAGAGCCGTAACCGTAACGCACCTGGGCCCAGCCGGTGATGCCCGGCTTGACGCTGTGGCGCACATTGTAATACGGGACCACCTCGATCAGCTGCTCCACGAAGTAGGGACGCTCCGGACGCGGACCGACGAAGGACATCTCGCCCTTGAACACATTGAGGATCTGCGGCAGCTCGTCGATACGGGTCTTGCGCATGAAGTTGCCGATGCGGGTGATGCGCGGGTCGTTCTGCTGGGCCCACTGCGGCTTGCCGCCCTTTTCGGCATCGGTGCGCATGCTGCGGAATTTGTGCACGAAGAAGGTCTTGCCGTCCTTGCCGACCCGCTCCTGCGAGTAGAACACCGGGCCGCGGTCTTCCAGCTTGACGGCCAGCGCGGCCAGCAGCATCAGCGGCAGGGTCAGCACCAGGATGATCACGCTGCACACGATGTCGAAACTGCGCTTCATGAAAGTACGCACGAAGCTCTGGTCGAAGCCGCCGCCGAACACCAGCCACGAAGGCTGCAGCGAGTCGACCCGGATCTGGCAGGTTTCGCGTTCGAAGAAGGTGGCGGCGTCGGTGACCTTCAGGCCGGCCAGTTTGCACTCGAGCAGTTCCTTGATCGGGAAGCCGCCGCGGCGGTTACCTACCGACACCACGATCTCTTCGACGTTGTACTGGCGCGCGAGCGAGGCCAGGGTGTCGCCTTCGCGGCCGTTCAGCAGGCTGGTCGAGGGCACGCACAGCTCTTCGTTGGGCGAAGGGATGAAGCCGGTGATGTTGTAGCGGTGGTAGCTGGCGCTCTGCGCGGCCAGGTCGCTGCATTCTTTGGCCAGCGGGCCGCTGCCCAGGAACAGGATGCGCGTCTCCAGGAAGCGCAGCTCCGAGCTCTTGAAGAAGATCATGCGCGCGATGAAGATGCCGGCGCCGGCGATCCCGAACACCAGGGCCAGGATGCCGCGCCCGAAGTACAGGTCGGGGGCGACGTAGAACACCAGGGTCAGGATCAGGAAGCCCATCAGGAAGGAGGGCATCAGCTTCATGAAGAAGGGGTTGCGCAGGCCTTCGTTGAAGTCGAGCTGGTACATGCCCATCGCGCTCATGCTGAAGATGATGGCGGCGGTGAAGGCGATGGCCGAAGTGAAGAAGTGGTCCAGGTGCTCGATGTTCGACAGGATGATCGGCTGGCCGAGTTCCATGAAGCGCACCGCCGCGCCGACGTAGGCTGCGCCAAGCAGCACCAGCACCTCGACGAACAGCAGGACGAAAACGATTTTCGACACGTAGTGGTTAGAGATTCTAAGCACGGGTAGCCTCCGGTATTCTTTTTATCGCGGCAGGTTGTGCACGTACCAGTCCATGGCTTCCTTCAGCCCTTCGCCGATACGGTGCGTGGGCGCGTAGCCCAGCATCGCGGCGGCCTTGCTGATTTCGGCCTGGGAATGGCGTACGTCGCCCTTGCGGAAGTCGACGTACACCGGCTGGTGCGCGCCAACATGGGGGAAGCGGGGGGCCAGCAGCTCGCGCATCATCGCGTGCAGCTGGTTCAATGAGGTGCGGTCGTTCAGCGCCACGTTGTAGACCTGGTTGGCGGCTTCAGCGCCTGCCAGCGCGGCCAGCAGGTTGGCCTGCACCACGTTGTCCACATAGCAGAAGTCGCGGCTGGTCTCGCCGTCGCCGTTGATGCGCAGCTCTTCGTTGCGGATCAGGGCCATCACCCACTTCGGGATCACGGCGGCGTAGGCGCCTTCCGGGTCCTGGCGCGGGCCGAACACATTGAAGTAGCGCAGGCCGATCGATTCCATGCCGTAGGTGCGGCCGAACACGTCGGCGTACAGCTCGTTGACGTACTTGGTCACGGCATACGGCGACAGCGGCTTGCCGATCGTGTCCTCGACCTTCGGCAGGCCGGGATGGTCGCCATAGGTCGAGCTGGAGGCAGCGTAGACGAAGCGTTTCACTTTGGCGTCGCGCGCCGCCACCAGCATGTTCAGAAAACCGTTGATGTTGGTGTCGTTGGTCAGCTGGGGGTTCGCGATCGAGCGCGGCACCGAGCCGAGCGCGGCCTGGTGCAGGACGAAATCGGCACCTTCGCAGGCACGTGCGCAATCTTCCGGCGAGCGGATGTCAGCCTGTAAAAAGGTGAAGTTCGACCATGCCGTCTCGCCGACCAGTTCGCGCACCTGGTCCAGGTTGCGCTGGTGGCCGGTGGCGAAGTTGTCGAGGCCGGTGACGCGCTGGTTCAGCCGCAGCAGGGCTTCGACCAGGTTCGAGCCGATGAAGCCAGCAGCGCCGGTGACCAGCCAGTGGTAGCTGTGCTGTCGCAACTGCTGTTGGACATCTTGAATCTTGTTCACGTTTGAAGACACTTTTACAGATTGCGCGGCCGCCCGCGCAGGCAGGCGGCCGGTTGGGCAGTATTACAGGCGCCAGACGCAGTAGCCGGCTTCCGCGATGGCTTTCGGATCGAACTGCGATTTGACGTCGATGAAGCAGCCGTTGTCGTTCAGCTTGGACTGGAAGTCGAGCAGCGAGCGCGCCAGCACTTCCTTGTGCGGAACGGCGACGACCAGGGCGTCGGCCTTCGGCAGGTCTTCCCAGCGCTCCAGCTTGATGCCGTATTCGTGCTGGGCTTCCTCGGCTTCGGCGACCGGATCGTACACGTGCACGTCGCAGCCGTAGGATTCCAGTTCGTGGACGATGTCCGCCACCTTCGAGTTGCGCAGGTCCGGGCAGTTTTCCTTGAAGGTCAGGCCGATCACGTTGACCTTCGAGCCCTTCACGTGGAAGCCCGAGGAGATCATCGACTTGACGGTTTTTTCGGCAACGAACTTGGCCATGCCGTCGTTGATGCGGCGGCCCGCCAGGATCACCTGCGGGTGGTAGCCGACCATCTCGGCCTTGTGGGTCAGGTAGTAGGGGTCGACGCCGATGCAGTGGCCGCCCACCAGGCCCGGACGGAAGGGCAGGAAGTTCCACTTGGTGCCGGCGGCCTTCAGGACCTCCAGGGTGTCGATGCCGACCTTGTCGAAGATGATCGCCAGTTCGTTCATCAGGGCGATGTTCAGGTCGCGCTGGGTGTTTTCGATGACCTTGGCGGCCTCGGCCACCTTGATGCTGGACGCGCGGTACACGCCGGCCGTCACCACCGATTCGTACAGCTTGGCGATGCGGTCCAGGGTTTCGTCGTCGTCGCCCGACACCACTTTCAGGATCGTGGTCAGGGTGTGTTCCTTGTCACCCGGATTGATGCGCTCGGGCGAGAAGCCGACGTGGAAATCCTCTTTCCACTTCAGGCCGGATTCTTTTTCCATGATCGGAATGCAGACTTCCTCGGTGGCGCCCGGGTAGACGGTCGATTCGAAGATGACGACGGCGCCGCGCTTCATGTTCTTGCCGACGGTCTTGCTGGCGCCGGCCAGCGGGGTGAAGTCCGGGTTGTGGGCGATATCCACCGGGGTCGGCACGGCGACCACGATGTAATCGGCCTGCGACAGCAGCGAGGGATCGGTGGTGACTTCCAGGTGTTGTGCAGCTTTCAGCTGCTCGGTCGACACTTCGCCGGTCGGATCGATGAACTTCTTGTAGTTCTCGACCTTGGATGCCGACAGGTCGAAACCGATCGTTTTCGATTTTTTGCCGAATTCGACAGCCAGCGGCAAACCAACGTAGCCCAAGCCAACTACTGCGACGACCTCATCTGCTTTCATAGCGCGTTCCGTTCAAGTTAAATATTTGCAATTATGCTAACTTTCAATATAGCATGGAAACATAACCGCACTCAACAGCTGCTTTTGTTATCCAACGGTAAAAACAACAGGCTACCGTGAATTGTCACACGTTTAAGTTACGGTCGTGTGGCTTTTTCAGCTATTCCATATGGATGTGTGGCGCTGATGCAATTTGTGGCGCTGATGCATACAGGCCTCTTACATAGCCTAGATGCAATTTTATCATTTGGAAAAAATCAAGTATTTTTCTGCGCCTATCGTGCGCCCCCCTCCAGCCCGGACGCACGGGCGCCTCAAAGGGTGATATAGCGGCGCAGTCTGGGTCCCAGGCTGTTGGTGATGCCTAATGGCAACTGCTGCCACACCTGTTCGACCAGCGGCCGGATGCGGCCGGGCCCCGCCTTGACGGCATCCGGCTGCGGCTGGCTCGCGCCTGCCTTCCATTCCTGCCACGCCAGCGGACAAGGCTGCGCGCCCCATTGTTCCTTGAATTTGTAGGTGCCTTCGCCGAAGGTGGAGCGGCCAAAGTCGAACTGGCGCATGCCGCGTTCGCACACGGTGGCGAGGATGGTGTCGTACAGCTGCATGTTCGGCGCCAGGCGGTTGTAGTCGGCCAGGGTCGAGGCCCAGGGAATCACCGCGCGCTCGCCGCAGACCAGCACGCAACCGGCGCCGATCACCTTGCCTTCGTGGCGTACCAGCACGAAGAACAGGCCGTTTTCTCCATAGTGACGCTGGATCGCCTCGAACCACGCAAGGCTGTGCGGCGGGCTGCCCAGGCGCCGCATATTGCGCGCATACACATCATAAAAAGCGGCCACCGCTTCTGGCGCCGACGACACCTCCGCCGCCAGCCCGTTCTTGGCGGCCTTGCGCACCTGGCTGCGCAGCTTGGGCGGATAGGATTTCATCAGCTCGTCCGCACTGGCGGGCAGGTCGAGCAGCATGCGGACCTTGCGTCCGCTTAGATCAATATCGGCGGCGTCGGCCAGGGTGCCGGAACAGCGCAGCTCCAGTCCGGCCAGCTGGCGCGCCCCCAGGTCGGCACGGGCGCGCGCCGCCAGCGCCGCGGCCAGGGCCGCATCCTCGGCCAGCGGGCCACCGAGGTCGCAGAACGGCAGCGAAACCCAGCGCGCACTGCCGAAGGGCCGCTTGACGCCGCACAGCGGCAGCATGCCGGCCAGTTGCCCATGGCGCCGCGCCACCAGCACCTGGCTGCGGTAGCCATAGGCACTGCTTACGGCCCGGCACCAGGCCGACAGATGGTAGGCGCTGCCTTCCGGATGGGCACGCACGAAGGCGTCGAGCCCGTGTGTGTCGTCCTGGGTCGGATCCAGGTAAGAAAATTCGATAGCGTCCAAGCGATGCCCCACGATGCACGATCCGGAGATATAAAAATGATAGCAAGCCATTGTAATGGATCGGCAGCAATCATTCCTTTTGAATCGGACGCGGGGTAGCAGGTGTTGCAGGGAGGGAGAATGGCGGATGCCGGCGCGGGCGGCCGGCATCCGGATACGGCTTTATTTGGCGGCGGCGACCATGTAGTCGACGGCGGCCTTGACGTCGGCGTCGGGGGCGCTCGAGCCGCCCTTCGGCGGCATCACGCCGGCTTTGCCCTGGAAGCCTTTCAGGGCATGCTCGTACAGGACGTTCGCGCCCTGGGCGACGCGCGGTGCCCAGGCAGCCTTGTCGCCATACTTCGGCGCACCGGCGATACCGGCGCCGTGGCAGGCAACGCAGGCGGCACTGTACAGGGTCTTGCCGGCATCGGCCGAAGCGGTGGCCGGCGCGGCTGCCGCTGCGGGGGCTGCCGCCGGTGCTGCTGCCGGCGCTGCCGATGCGGCCGCAGGCGCTGCCGGGGCCGCTGCGGCCGGGGCGGCAGCGTTAGCGGCAGCGGCTGGCGCCGCAGCCGGTGCTTCCGGTTCCTTGAACTTGGCGCCGCCCTGGTTGGCCATGTAGACCACGGCGCGTGCGACTTCGACGTCGTCCAGGTCCGGATTGCCGCCCTTGGCCGGCATCGCGCGGATACCCTGCACCGCGTGCTGGACCAGGGTGTCATAGCCCTGGGCGATACGCGCGCTCCAGGCGCCGGCATCGCCGACCTTCGGCGCGCCTGCCGCGCCGGTGCCATGGCAGGCGGCGCAGGTAGCGGTGTACACGGCCTGGCCGTTCTGTAAAACCTTGGGAGCGTTGGCGTCTTTGAAGGCGAAGCCCTCTTCCGCCACGGGCCTGACGCGGCTGGCGACCGCTTCGGCGTTCTGTGCTTCGGAACCGGCGCCGGTGAGGCGATGATTGGTGGCAAACGCTACCAACAGGATGATACCGATGACGATGACGAGAAAAAATCCCGCAACGGCGCCGATCAACTGCTTCGGCGTCCGGATGAAGGATTGGTGTTCACTGTGGTTTGCGTCGCTCATGATTTCCTTAATCGAATAAAAAAACATGCTGCGTCCGGCGCTCTGGCCCTACATTTTCCACTCTACAGTTGCGCGAACCGAAGGATTATAGACCCAAAGCACCGTTATTTGAAACGCAATTTATTCAGCACGGTTTTGCTTATCCATAGACGGGCAGGCTGAAAGACTGTATCCTTCGCATCGCTTATCCCTCCTCTCATGCGGCTGTAGCTCAGTGGATAGAGTATTGGCCTCCGAAGCCAAGGGTCGCTGGTTCGATCCCAGCCAGCCGCGCCACCTGCGCCGTATGCGCATCACATCCAGCCGAAGCTGGTCCCGAAGTCACAAGCCAGAGTCGACCTTCTGTTGTAGCAGTGGGCAATTGTGTTTCCAACAATCCCATGCCTTGTTATACTGGTCAAGATTGTTGCCATGCTGACACTAAACAGCCCGGCTGCCGACCTTGCGCGCGCATTGTCGAATGAAATCCGGACAGGAATAAAATGAAAATCGATTTGGGCCTGCTGTCGAAGGACTTTGCTGACGTAGAATTTTTCGTTGCCTGTATATTTCCAGCGAAATCACCGGAATTTCATGGAAATGGCACTGAACTTCAGGTCGAAGTTTCTCCGCAATTCTGGGCGGTCAGCTCACGCGCGCCATCGTCGCGAGCCGGGCTGGTGCACAAGCTGGCCGACGAGCTGGTCGTCTTCCGTGGTTACGAAGCATCGCTTGGCGTGCATTCCTACTCGCCAGAATCGGAACTCACGCAGATCGCCGCGTCCGAGCGCCTTGAAAACGGGGTGTTTGCTTTCATAAAATTCGACCCGGTAGCGCAGAGCGCCATCGTCAAAAACGATGCGTTCGGCATGTCGCCCATCTACTACCGGGAAGAAAACGGCACCTGGTTTTTCGCTTCTCACCCTAGCTTGATCCATCGTGCGGGCGATGCGCCCGATATGACGAGCTGGGCATGCCTGATGCAGAACAGCTACATCCTGGATAACCGGAGCTTTTACCGCGACATCAAGCGGTTTGCCGCCGGCAGCGAAATGCATATCTCGCGTAATGGCCATGAAACCAGGCAGTGGTTCGACTTTACCCAGTTGCCGGATGGCGAGACGCCGGTCGACGAGCACGCGGCCGAGGTCATCGAAGACGCGTATCGCAGGTCGATGGAGCGCTGCCTGAAACTGCGGGTCGGCGAAGTGGTGTTGCCATTTACCAGCGGCTTCGATTCACGCCGCTTTTTCGCATTCCTGGTACGAAACAAAGTCGATTTCAAGACCGTGACCTGCCAGAGTTTCGCCCGCAAACACGGGCGTGACTATGAAATCGATTCGGTATTTGCCCCCAGAATCGCCAAGGCGTTCGGCGTTCCAAGCGAAGTGGTATCGGCCAGCTCCCCGCAGCAATACTATGAGGATTGCCTGAAGCGCCAGCGGCTGATCGGGACCGAGACCTTCATGCACAACTGGGCCATGCCGCTCATGCACTGGCTGTCGCGCCGCCCGCCCTCCCTGATCTTCGACGGACTTGCCGGCGATGTGTTCGGGAACTCCAGTTTCGACATCGAAGGTCTCGAGGGCAACCCGAGGCGGTCGGCCGACGACATTGTCGAGAAATTCGCTACACCGCATGTCTTGACGCACTTGTCCTTGCCGGCGGATTCCACGAACGACTATCGCGAGAAATACCGGCAATACGTTGCCAAATTCCTGCCGAACATGAACCAGTCGCAGCTGGCATTTCTTCAGGCGCGCACGCGCCGCGCGGTGTCGCCATGGATCTCGATGATGCATCCACCTGGCCATGTCGTCGCCTTCCCGTATTGCGATATCGATTTCGCACGCACTGCCCTCAAATACGATCCAGGACAAAAATACGCGCGCAAGCTGCAAGGTGAATGCCTGCAGCGGTTTTATCCGGAGTTTTGCGACTTCGAGGGCACGCGCAAACTGCCGCCCGGCCATCCTCCAGTCGACAGGGAAGTCACCCTTGCACTCGACCAGGCGGAAGATCGGTATGTCTATGGCGATGCATCCATCGCCCGCGCGGCACGCCGCTACCTTAATTTTCCGAACGCCGCGATTTTATGGATCTCGCAGTTCGTCCCCGCCTTGCGCCGGCGGCGCGATTGGGTATTCCGTCCCTTGTTGACGGTGTTGCGTACGCAAAAGCAGGCGCTTCCCTATATCGACCTGCAGGGCTGAGACGGCGCGGGTGCAAGCCCGCTCCCGGGCCATGCAGTTCTTATTTCTCCGACAATTTTCCAAGGCCGCTCAGGCGGATGGCTGCGCACGTGCGCCGTCCATGTCAGTACAACCAAAAGTATCTGCCGCGAACCCGCTGCAGCTCCCAGTACATACAACGCAAACGATTTTATGCAGCTGACTTTTGACTTTGAGTCACAGATCAAGGATACGAGATCGACCACGAAAATATATTTTTAACATGCATAGGAAGAAATAACCCTGAGTTTCTGAACAATATTTCGTTGCTCTACGGGAACATTCCCGACAGAGTTTGATTTTTTCCGTGCGTCATTAATTTCTTTGGCGTAACCTAGTTCACATAAGCAATAAATACCCGAACTAGGTTTAATTCCAGAGAAATTGACATGAACTTCGCACAACATCCCCTGGCGCTCCGTCGTATCACTATTGCAATCATTTCGGCAGCGCTGGCTGCATGCGGCGGCGGTGGCGGCCAGGGTGCCGACAACGCAGGTGCCACCCAGACCGCCGGTATGATCAGCACGAGCCTGAAGAGCCTCGCGCCCGGCGTGCTGACCGGTCCGGTGACCACGACCGTTCCGGTCACCACCCCGGCCGACGTGCCGCTCACCGGCGCCCCCGTCACCGACGTCCGCTTCGAGAATACTTCCGCGACCGCCCAGAACAAGGTGCCGGTAACCTTCGGCCAGGTGTTCGCCGTCGGCCATTTGCAGCCGGCCGATGTCCTGACCGGCCGCCTGGATGACGGCACCATCGTGCCGCTGCAGATCGACGTCAAGGCCAAGCACGCCGACGGTTCGGTGCGCCATGCCGTGATCTCCGCCGTTCTCCCCTCGCTGGCGGCGAATACCGTGCGCACCATGAGCATGATCAAGGGCGGCACTGCGCCGACCGGCAGCACCAGCATCGACGCGCTGATGCGTACCGGCTTCAGCTTCTCCGTCCACGCCAAGCTGAACGGCGTCGACTATACCGCCTCCGCCGACGAGCTGCTCAAGGCCGGCAACGCCACCACCTGGCTGAGCGGCCCGGTCGCGACCGAATGGCAGGTGTCCGCACCGCTGAAGACCAGCAGCGGCGCCGAGCACCCGCATCTGCAGGCGCGCTTCGCGATCCGCTGGTTCCCGGGCGCCAACGAAGCCCGCGTCGACGTCACCGTCGAGAACGACTGGGCCTATGAGCCGTCGCCGCAGAACTTCACCTACGATGCCGACGTCGTCATGGGCGGCAAGTCGGTGTACACCAAGGTCGGCCTGACCCACTACAACCACGCCCGCTGGCGCAAGCTGTTCTGGTTCAACGGCGCCGAGCCGCAAGTCAACGTCAAGCTGAACACCGGCTATCTGCTGGACTCGAAGGCCCTGCCGAATTTCGACCGCACGCTGACCATGGCGGAGAGCAACCTCGCCGCCATCGGGGCCAAGTGGACCGGCGCCGCCATCGAGCCGATGAACATCGGCATGGCGATCCCCTACATGCCGCAGACCGGCGGCCGCGACGACATCGGCATGCTGCCGGCCTGGGCTGCCACCTACCTGCTGAGCATGGACAAGCGCGCCGCCCAGGCCACCATGGGCACCGCGAGCCTGGCCGGCAGCTGGTCCTCGCACTACCGCGACAAGAACACCGGCCGCCCGGTCAGCCTGCTGGACTTCCCGTACATGACCATCAACGGGCATACCGGCGACACCTTCAACCCGGCAACCAAGAAGTACGAGGCATTCCCGACCTGCGCCACCACCACCGCGTGCAACACGCCTTACACGCACGACGCCTCGCACCAGCCGGCGCTGGCCTACCTGCCTTACCTGGTGACTGGTGACTACTACTATCTGGAAGAACTGCAGTTCTGGGCGATGTGGAACCAGTTCGAGACGAACCCGGGCTACCGCCAGAACGTCAAGGGCCTGCTGTCGTCCGAGCAGGTGCGGGGCCAGGCCTGGAGCCTGCGTACCCTGGCCGAGGCGGCTTACATCACCCCGGACAGCGATCGCCTGAAGAGCCACTTCGTGCAGATCCTGGACAGCAACCTCAGCTGGTATAACGACACCTACACGAACAATGCCGCCGCCAACAAACTGGGCATCATCGTGAACGGTTACGCCATCGTCTACGACGACGGCAAGGGCATGGCACCGTGGCAGGACGACTTCTTCACCGCGGCCGTGAGCCATGCCGCAGAGCTCGGCTTCGAAAAGGCAAAGCCGCTGCTGCAGTGGAAGGCGAAATTCGTCATCGACCGCATGACCGCGCCGGGCATGTGCTGGATCGAGGGTTCGATCTACGCCCTCGACGTCCGCGCCAGCGCTACCAGCCCCTACTACGCAACGATGGGCGAGGCCTATGCGGCCACCAAAGGCACCGACTTCATGAAGCTGGGCTGCAACACGCCTGAAATGCTGGCGGCCTTGAACAACAAGAAACCTGGCGAAATGGCTGGCTACCCGGATTTCACCGCAGGCTATCCGTCCAACATGCAGCCGGCCCTGGCAGCTGCTGCCGATACCATGGGCGACGCCGGCAAAGCGGCCTGGACGCTGTTCATGAACCGCAGCATCAAGCCGGATTACCGCACTGCACCGGAATGGGCCATCGTGCCGCGCTAAGCAGCACCCGCGCCAGAAAGGCCGCCTGAGGGCGGCCTTTTTTTCGCCCACGCAGGATCTCGAGCCCGCATTTTAGCTCATGGTCAATTGGTCAATTTCTGTATCACAATACCAAATGTCATTTTCACACGCTTACAATTGGTAACATTTTCCGTTCAGAATCACGGTTAAGATGTTTCCTGTCGGATTTAAATTCTCCTTAGAAATCAATTACTTGCAGAGAGAGCAAAGCATGAAATTTAGCCGCACCGTTTCCCAACTGAGCCCGATGTTGCTGCTTGCCGCAGCGCTGCCGGCTTCCGCTGCCACCCTCTCCGTGGGTCCGGGCAAAACCTATGCCGCGCCTTGCAAGGCGCTGACCGTGGCCAAGAGCGGCGACGTCATCGAAATCACCGGCAATACGACCTATAGCGGCGACGTCTGCTATGTGTCTGCCAGCAACATCACCGTCCGTGGCGTGAACGGCCGTCCGAAGATCGATGCAGCAGGTAAAAATGCGAACGGTAAAGGTATCTGGGTGATCGGCGGCAGTAATGTGACCGTCGAGAACGTCGAGATGTATGGCGCCAAGGTGCCGGACCTGAATGGCGCCGCCCTGCGCCTGGAAGGCACCAACTTCACGCTGCGCCAGGCCTACCTGCACGACAATGAAAACGGCATCCTGATGGGTGTGAACACGTCGAGCGACGTGCTGGTCGAATACAGCGAATTCAGCCACAACGGCCGCGGCGATTCCCAGACCCACAACCTGTACATCGGCACCGCCCGCAGCCTGACCTTCCGCTACAACTATTCGCACGATGCGAACGCCGGCCATAACCTGAAGTCGCGCGCGCTCACCAACATGATCGCCTACAACCGCTTCTCGAGCAGCGGCCTGGGCGCACCGAGCTACGAGATCGACCTGCCGAACGCCGGTACCTCCTACATCATCGGCAACGTCATCCAGCAGCCGGCAGTCAACAACAACTCGAACATCGTTGCCTACGGCGCGGAAGGCGCGAGCAATCCGGGCCAGGACCTGTACGTGGTGAACAACACCTTCCTGAACGACTACGGCTCGGGCGGCACCTTCGTGATGATCAAGAATGTGACCAAGCCGGCCCTCATCCAGAACAATATCTTCGCCGGCGTCGGCAGCATCACCAACCAGACCAACGCCACGCTGAAGACCAACTACTCGGCCGCGGCGCCGGGCTTCGTCAACCGCGCTGCCTATGACCTGCACCCGACCGCGAATGCACAGGTGATCAATGCCGGCTCGGCGCCGGGCAACTCGGCTTCCGGTGTCGCGCTGGCCCCGGCCGGCCAGTACAAGGCGACCGCCTACGGTGAAGCCCGCCCTGTGTCGGGCAACCTGGACATCGGCGCGTACGAAGCGGCAACGGTAAGCACGACCACGCCGGCGCCGACCCCGGCACCGACGACCCCGGCTCCGACGCCGACGCCGTCGCCAGCCCCGTCGACCGAAACCTGGACCGCCTGCGCCAACCAGTACGGCACCTGCTCCTTCACCGGTACCCGCCAGGTGCGTTACGGCGCCAACGGGGTGTATGTGACCAAGACCCTGACTGGTCCGGTCGCCTGCACGAACGCCGTGTTCGGTGATCCGCTGCCGGGCGTCATGGCCAAGGCCTGCAGCATTTCCAGCACGACCGTTGCGACGACAAGCCCGTCCACCCCGGCCCCGACCGTCACCTGGACCGCCTGCGCCAACCAGTACGGCACCTGCTCCTTCAGCGGCACCCGCCAGGTGCGTTACGGCGCCAACGGGGTGTATGTGACCAAGACCCTGACTGGCCCGGTCGCGTGCACGAACGCCGTGTTCGGTGATCCGCTGCCAGGCATCATGGCCAAGGCTTGCAGCTACGCCAACTAAGCACCGTCAGCCCGAAATCAAAAAGCCGCGATCGATTCGCGGCTTTTTTTATTGTTGCGCGGGTGCGACCGCGGCCCGCTGGGCGCCCGCTTTGTTGAAGACCAGTTTGATCAGCCGGTTGCCGACGATGTTCAAGACCCAGGCCACGGCGGCGGCAAAGACCATCGAGATCACGAAGTCGAGCGCGCTGATGCCGGTCGGATGGATGAACAGATAGGTGTGGATGATAAAAATTTCGAGGAGGCAGTTTTCGAGCCGGGCCACGCCGCGCAGGACTGTCCACTGCGGGATGCGCGCGCGCATCAGCCACAGGTTGACGGTGACGCAAGCAAGCGCGATCAAATCCGGATTCGCTGGCTTGTAATGGAGGAGGACGTTGCTCACCAACAACAGCGCCAGGGCCGCGACGGTCATCGTCAGCGAGACCCGCGCCGGGACCCGGGTGTCGTCCATGCCCACGACCACCCCGAGGATGAAGCCCAGGGTCGTCAGCCACAGGGAAAACGGCAGGATGACGTGCTCGTTCAGGTAGAAGAAGAACACCGTCGTGGCCAAGGGCAGCAGGAAGTCGCCGCGGCTGGCGGCCGCCAGCCGCGCCAGATACGGGTACGCCACATAAAACAGCAGCAACAAGGTGAAGAACCAGAGACCGGCGCCGAGGGAGCTGGCGCTGGCGCCGAACAGGTTCAGCACGCCCGACAGGCCGAACACGTGCACCAGGCTATGCCAGTGGAACACCGTCCTGCCCTCGGCCAGCAGGAGCACGGACAAGAAGGCCAGCAGGAACCAGTAGCGCACCAGCAGCCGTTCGATCTTCTTGCGCCAGAACCTGGCAACGTCGACCTCGACCCCATAGATGCGGGCGGTGAACATGCCGGACGAAAACGCAAAGATCACGAGGCCGATATTGCCTGGAATCCAAGTCGGCAGGTCGGGGCTAACCGGCCAGTGCGAAAGCGCGACGCCGAGGATGGCCAGTACCTTGAAAACAGAGAAATTGAAGCTGACCGCGGATGCCTGATCAGCAGGAGGTGTCTGATGCGTCACGTGGCGTTCCCGGTAGGAGTGGTGTTTGGGAAACGAATATACACGTGCAATTTTTTATTAGCAATTAATTACCAAACGTGCGCGACCGGCATGGGCGTACCGCCGAAAAACAAAGGCCGCGGCATGCCGCGGCCTTCATGACGACGAGGACGTGATTACCAGATGATCACGCGCTCCTTCGGCGCCAGGTACATCTTGTCGCCCTGCTTCACGCCGAAGGCTTCATAAAAACCCGGCTGGTTGCGCAGGGTGCCGTTGGCGCGGAACGGGTCCGGCGAGTGCGGATCGGCCTTGATCTGCGCGATCTGCTGCTCGTCGCGCATCTTCGAGCGCCACACCTGGGCCCAGCCCATGTACAGGCGCTGCTCGCCGCTGAGGCCGTCGATCACCGGCGCCTTCTTCCCTTTCAGCGAGATCCTGTAGGCTTTATAGGCGATGGCGAGACCGGAGTTGTCGGCGATGTTCTCGCCCAAGGTCAGTTCGCCGTTCACGTGGTAGCCCTTCAAGGGCTCGAAGGCGTTGTACTGCTTGACCAGCATCGCGGTCTTGGCCTTGAAGTTCTTGTGATCGGCCTTGCTCCACCAGTCGCGCAGGTTGCCGTTGCCGTCGTACTGCGCGCCCTGGTCGTCGAAACCATGGCTGATCTCGTGGCCGATCACGGCACCGATGCCGCCGTAGTTGACGGCATCGTCCGCATTCGCGTCGAAGAACGGCGGCTGCAGGATCGCGGCCGGGAACACGATCTCGTTCATCTCCGGGTTGTAATAGGCGTTCACCGTCTGCGGCGTCATGCCCCATTCGTCGCGGTCGATCGGCTTGCCCAGCTTGTTGATTTCGCGGTCGGCTTCGACCACGCGCGAACGCATCACGTTGCCGACCAGGTCGTCGCGTTTGACCACCAGCGCCGAATAATCCTTCCACTTGTTCGGGTAGCCGATCTTCGGCGTGAACTTGGCCAGCTTGGCCTGTGCTTCCTTCTTCGTTTTCGGGCTCATCCAGTCAAGCTTGTCGATCGACTGCTTATACGCCGCCAGCAGGTTCTTCACCAGCGCTTCCATGCGCGCCTTGCGCTCCGGCGGGAAGTACTGGGCCACGTAGAGTTTGCCCAGCGCCTCGCCCTGCGAGCGTTCGACCGCGCCGACGCCACGCTTCCAGCGCGGTTCCATCTCCGGGGTGCCGGACAGGGTCTTGCCGTAGAAGTCGAAACGTTCGTCGACGAAGGCCTTCGACAGGTAGCCGCCGTAGGCATCGACCAGGTGCATGGCCAGATAAGCCTTCCAGGTATCGAGCGAGGTCTTATTCGACAGCTCGACGAAGGCTTTCAGGTAGCTCGGCTGGCCGACGATGACATAGGTGGTTTTGCCACTCAGGCCGCTGGCATCGAGCCAGGCTTTCCAGTCGAAGCCGGGGGCGAGCTTGTCGAGGTCGGCCAGGTTCACCTTGTTGTAGGCCTTGATCGGGTCGCGCAGCTCGACCTTGGTCCACTGGATGCGCGCGATGTCGGTCTCGAAGCCGACGATGGATTTCGCGTCGAACACGGCGCGCGGATTGCCGGCCAGCGTCAGCATGCGTTCGACGTGCTGCTCGTACTTCGCCTTGGCTTCCGCCAGCTTGGCGTCGTCGGCCTTCAGGTAGTAGTCGCGGTCCGGCATCGCCAGGCCGCCCTGGCCGATGTCGGCGACGTACTTGGTGGAGTCCTTGTTGTCCTGGTGGATGCCGAAATCGAAGGGCACGTTCACGCCGATCTTGCCGAGGTGGGCCAGCAGGGCCGGCAGCTCGGACTTGTCCTTCAGGGCGGCGATACGATCCAGCTCTCCCTTCAGCGGCGTTACGCCCAGCTGCTCGAGGCGTGCTTCATCCATGAAGCTGGCGTAGTAGTCGCCGATGCGCCTGGCGTCCGCATCCTGGGCATTGGCGTCAAGCGAGACCTTCTCGATGATGCCGCGCAGCTGGCTCCGCGAGTCTTCGTACAGCTGGTCGAAGGAACCCCAGCTGGCCTGGTCGGCCGGGATCTCCACGGTCTGCAGCCACTTGCCGTTCAGGTGTTTGTAGAAATCGTTCTGCGGACGCACCGCGGCGTCGATGTACTGGGTGGCGATGCCGCTGGCCAGCGTCGGGACGGATCCCGTCGATTTTGCGGCGGCGGGCGTACCTTCGGCGGCGTGGGCGAAGCCGGCGGCCAGCGCCAGGCTCAAGGCGCTCAAACGGAAGCAATTAACGCGTCGTTTCATGACAGGACAGTCCCTTGGAGTTGTTGTGTTCTTATTGTAGCGCCAATAAAAAAGGCCGCGGACATGCCGCGGCCTTCACTTCATCTATAACAAGGCAGCGATTACCAGATGATCACGCGATCGTTCGGCGCCAGGTACATCTTGTCGCCCTGCTTCACCCCGAAAGCTTCGTAGAAGCCCGGCTGGTTGCGCAGGGTGCCGTTGGCGCGGTACTGGCCCGGCGAGTGCGGATCGGTCTTCACCTGCACGATCTGCTGCTGCTCGCGCATCTTCGAACGCCACACTTGCGCCCAGCCTGCGTACAGGCGCTGGTCGCCGGTCATGCCGTCGATCACCGGGGCCTTCTTGCCCTTCAGCGAGATGTGGTAGGCCTTGTAGGCGATGGCCAGACCCGAGTTGTCGGCGATGTTCTCGCCCAGGGTCAGTTCGCCGTTCACGTGGTAGCCCGGGATCGGTTCGAAGGCGTTGTACTGGTTGACCAGCGCGGTGGTCTTGGCCTTGAAGTTCTTGTGATCCGCTGCGGTCCACCAGTCGCGCAGGTTGCCGTTGCCGTCGTACTGGGCGCCCTGGTCGTCGAAGCCGTGGCTGATCTCGTGGCCGATCACGGCGCCGATGCCGCCGTAGTTGACCGCGTCATCCGCCTTCGCATCGAAGAACGGCGGCTGCAGGATCGCGGCCGGGAACACGATCTCGTTCATCTCCGGGTTGTAGTAGGCGTTGATGGTCTGCGGCGTCATGCCCCACTCGTCGCGGTCGATCGGCTTGCCCAGCTTGTTGATTTCGCGGTCGGCTTCGACCACGCGCGAACGCATCACGTTGCCGACCAGGTCGTCACGCGAGACCACCAGCTTGGAGTAGTCCTTCCACTTGTTCGGGTAGCCGATCTTCGGGGTGAACTTGGCCAGCTTGGCCTGGGCTTCCTTCTTGGTGGCCGGGCTCATCCAGTCCAGCTTGTCGATGCTCTGCTTGTAGGCGGCCAGCAGGTTCTTTACCAGGGCTTCCATGCGCGCCTTCTTCTCCGGCGAGAAGTATTCGGCCACGTACAGCTTGCCCAGGGACTCGCCCTGCGAACGCTCGACCGCGCCCACGCCACGCTTCCAGCGCGGTTCCTGTTCCTTCACGCCCGACAGGGTCTTGCCGTAGAAGTCGAAGCGCTCGTCGACGAAGTTCTTCGACAGGAAGCTGCCGTAGGACTCGATCAGGTGCAGCGACAGGTAGGCCTTCCAGGTATCGATCGGGGTCCGGTTGGCCACTTCCATGAAGGCCTTCAGGTAGGTCGGCTGGCCGACGATCACATAGGTCGCCTTGCCCGACAGGCCGGCGGTGTCCAGCCAGGTCTTCCAGTCGAAGCCCGGGGCGACCGTGTTCAGGTCGGCCAGGTTGACCTTGTTGTAGGCCTTGATCGGATCGCGCAGTTCGACCTTGGTCCACTGCACCTTGGCGATCTCGGTCTCGAAGTCGACGATGGCCTTGGCATTGGCGGCGGCGTTCTTGTCGCCGGCCATGCTCAGCATCTTCTCGACGTGTTCCTGGTACTTGGCCTTGGTGGCGGCCAGCTTGGCGTCGTCCGCCTTCAGGTAGTAGTCGCGGTCCGGCATGCCCAGGCCGCCCTGGCCGATGTCGGCGACGTACTTGGTCGAATCCTTGTTGTCCTGGTGGATGCCGAAGTCGAAGGGCACGCCGACGCCGATCTTGCCCAGGTGGGCCAGCATGGCCGGCAGCTCGGACTTGTCCTTCAGTGCGGCGATCTTGTCCAGCTCGGGCTTCAGCGGGGTCGCGCCCAGCTGTTCCAGGCGCGCTTCGTCCATGAAGCTGGCGTAGAAGTCGCCGATGCGCTGTTCGTCGGTGCCCTTCGCGCCGCCCTTCTTGGCGACGTTCTCGATGATGCCGCGCAGCTGTGGCAGGGTGTTCTCGCGCAGCTGCATGAACGAACCCCAGCTCGATTTATCCGCCGGGATCTCGACGGTCTTCAGCCACTTGCCGTTCAGGTATTCGAAGAAATCGTCCTGCGGGCGCACGGACGATTCGATGTATTCGGTAGCGATGCCGGCGCTCAGGGTCTGGCCCTTGGCGGTGGTGGCTTTCGCAGCGGCGGCGCCGCTGCCTTCTGCGTGGCTGACGCTGGCGATCAGGGCCAGGGTCAGGGCGCTCAACAGGTACTGCTTCTTCATTCTTGCATCTCCCTCGGATTGTTATGGGTTACTGGGGGCTGGCGGGATCGCCGCCAGCCCATACATCAGCTTAAATGCGTGGCGTGTATTACCAGATCGTGACGCGCTCTTCAGGCTTCAGGTACATCTTGTCGCCTTCCTTGACGCCGAAGGCTTCATAGAAGGCGGCCTGGTTGCGCAGGGTGCCGTTGGCGCGGAACTGGCCCGGCGAGTGCGGATCGGTCTTGACCTGGTTGATCGCCGCCTCGTCGCGCATCTTCGAGCGCCACACCTGGCCGAAGCCCATGAAGAAGCGCTGGTCGCCGGTCAGGCCGTCGATTACCGGCGCCGGCTGGCCGTGCAGCGAGATCTTGTAGGCTTTATAGGCGATCGCCAGGCCCGAGTTGTCGCCGATGTTCTCGCCCAGGGTCAGGGCGCCGTTGACGTGGTAGCCCGGCACCGGTTCGAAGGCGTCGTACTGCTTGACCAGCATGTCGGTCTTGGCCTTGAAGCGGGCCTCGTCTTCCTTGGTCCACCAGTTGCGCAGGTTGCCGTCGCCATCCGACTGCGAACCCTTGTCGTCGAAGCCGTGGCCGATTTCGTGGCCGATCACGGCGCCGATCGCGCCGTAGTTCACGGCATCGTCGGCAGCGGCGTTAAAGAACGGCGGCTGCAGGATCGCGGCCGGGAACACGATCTCGTTCAGGCGCGAGTTGTAGTACGCGTTGATGGTCTGCGGCGTCATGCCCCATTCTTCGCGGTCGATCGGCTTGCCCAGCTTGTTGATGTTGCGGTTGTAGGCAAAGTTCGAGGCGCGCATCACGTTGCCGACCAGGTCATCCTTCTTGATGGCCAGCTTCGAGTAGTCGCGCCACTTGTTCGGGTAGCCGATCTTCGGGTTGAACTTGGCCAGCTTGGCCTGTGCTTCCTTCTTGGTCTCCGGGCCCATCCAGTCGAGGTTGTTGATCGACTCCTTGTAGGCGGCCAGCACGTTCTTCACCAGCTCTTCCATGCGGGCCTTGCGCTCCGGCGGGAAGTACTGGGCGGTGTATTCGCGGCCCAGGGCTTCGCCCAGCGCGCCTTCGACGGTGGCCACGCCACGCTTCCAGCGCGGTTCCTGTTCCTTCACGCCCGACAGGGTCTTGCCGTAGAAATCGAAGCGCTCGTCGACGAAGGCCTTCGACAGGAAGGGCGAGAACTCGCGCAGCACCTGCCACTGGAAGTAGTCCTTCACGGTGGCGAGATCGGTCTTGTTCAGCACCTCATTGAAGCCGGTGATGTAGCTCGGCTGGCCGACGATCACGTAGTCCACCTTATTGCCGATGCCGGCGGCGCCCAGCGCGGCCTTCCAGTCGTAGTCCGGCGCCAGCTTGGACAGCTCCTCGACGCTCATCTTGTTGTAGTTCTTGTTCGGGTCGCGCAGGTCGACACGGTTCCACTGCACTTCCGCCAGTGCGGTTTCAAAGGCGACGATGGCCTTGGCCTTGGCGGCGGCATCCTTTTCGCCGGCCAGCGACAGGATGTTGGCGACGTGCTGCTCGTACTTGGCCTTGATGCCGGCCATGCGCTTGTCATCCATCTTCAGGTAGTAGTCGCGGTCCGGAAGACCCAGGCCGCTCTGGCGGATATAGGTCGCGTACTTGGTCGATTCCTTGGCATCCTGGGCCACGCCGATGCCGTAGGGGTTGGCGACACCGATCTGCGACAGGTGGGCCACCAGGGCCGGAATGCCTTTCTTGTCCTTCAAGGCGCGGATGCGGTTCAGTTCGCCCGCCAGCGGCTTGGTACCAAGCGCTTCGAGCTTCTTCTCGTCCATGAAACTGGTGTACAGGTCGCCGATCTTCTGCTCGTCGCTGCCAGCCTTCTTGCCCGGCTTCTTCTGGTCCGCCTCGACGATGCCGCGGATCTGGCCCAGGGTGCTGTCGCGCAGCGCGATGAAGGTGCCCCAGCTGGTGCGGTCCGACGGGATCTCCGTCGTCTGCAGCCACTTGCCGTTCAGGTGACCGAAGAAATCGTCCTGGACGCGCACGCCCTGGTCGATGTACTGCGTTTCGATGCCGGAGCTCATGCCCTTGGCAGCGGTGTGGGCATTGTCGGCGGCGCTGGCGAAAGCGGCCAGCATGGACAGGGTCAGGGTGCTCAGAAGGTGTCGTTTCACGAGGAAGTTCCTTGGTTGCGGGAAAAGAGGCTTGTGGCCATCGGCAAATGTATCACAGCCCGGCTTGCCGAAACCGGGCAGTTGTCTTGCATTTACTACAGTTTTATTGCATGAGCGATGCCCGGGTGGACCAGGTAGGTGGAAGGAAAAACGGGGACGGCGATGCTGGCCCGGTCGCCGCTGCGGGCGAAGGCGCTTGCGTGTCTCCCCTGTCCGGCAAGGCCAGGCAGGCCATCGGGATCAGTTTGCTCATGCTTATCGTTATTGTCGGTTGCCCGGACTGTTGCCGTCCGGGTTCAATCAATTCTAGCCGTTAAGCATGGCGTGGGAAGGGCTCAGGGGGTTGTTGTTACTTTACGATACAAGGCGGCAGCGATTTCGATGCGGCTGAGAACTCAGCCGCCGATATTGATGCTGCCGCCACCCGGACCCATGCCGCCGCCGGGTCCGCCCATGCCGCCGCGGCCGTGGCCACCCATGCCGCGCCCGCCCCGTTCGCCGCCCTTCTCGCCGCCGCGCTCGCCGCCGGGACGCCCTTCCGGCACCACGCGCTGCAGCTGTTCGCCGATCAGGGCCGCGACCTGGCGCCGCTGGCCGTCGTCGAGGGCATCGTTGAGGCTGAGCCACAGCTCGCGCAGCTGTTTGTCTTCCTGGCTGGCGGCCGCACTTTCCGCCTCGGCCAGGGCGCTCAGCTCGCGCAGTTCGACGTCCGGTTTCGCCAGCAGGGCTTTCGCCTTTTCCTGCAGCGCTTCGCGGCGGTGCTGGCGCTCGCGCAGCAGGGCGCGCGATTTGCCTTCGACCTGCAGCCACAGGGTCTGCTGGTTGGCGTTCAGGTTCAGCGACTTCTTGAATTCGGCCGCCATCGGCAGCAGGTCCTCGGCCCGCATGTCCATCAGCGGAACGGCAAGACTCGTTCCCGCCGCCCCGAGGGCACAGGCAAACAGGCAGGCGCGCACAAAGGGAAGGGGCATCCGGATTTTCATGGCGTAAAGCTCCTGGGCATAAAAAAGCCCACGGTTGGGGAACCGTGGGCAAAGACCACTTCAAAGAGTGGAGAGAGAGAAAAACTGATAAGAACTATAGATTTCGGCTCTCTTGCTCGCTTGCACTCTTACAAATACTTACCGGGTGGTGGGTGGGGCATACATGGATTTACAAGTTCGCTGAAGTCGTAAAGACAAAACCGCCATGCGCTTGCGCGTCATGGCGGTTTCGAAGGAGGAAAGCGGGTATCAAGCGCGCTGCTGCTGGCGGCGCTCCGGAATCAGGTCCTTCGCATCGACCAGGTTATCCTTGTACGAATCGAAGATCTTGGCCAGCGCGTCGCGCATGTTGACCTGCGGCTTCCAGCCCAGTTCCGACACCGTGTTCTCGATCTTCGGCACGCGGTTCTGCACGTCCTGGTAGCCGGTGCCGTAATAGGCGCCCGAGCTGGTTTCGACCAGTTTCACTTCTTTCGCGGTGTCGCGGTATTCCGGGTACTCGGCGGCCAGTTCCAGCATCATGTGGGCCAGTTCGCGGATCGAGTAATTGTTCGACGGGTTGCCGATGTTGTAGATCTTGCCGGTGGCCTTGCCGTCCTTGTTGTCGATGATGCGCATCAGGGCGTCGATGCCGTCGTCGACATAGGTGAAGGAGCGCTTCTGCGCGCCGCCGTCGACCAGCTGGATCTGCTCGCCGCGCACGATGTGGCCCAGGAACTGGGTCAGCACGCGCGAAGAACCCTCTTTCGGGGTGTGGATCGAATCCAGGCCGGCGCCGATCCAGTTAAACGGACGGAACAGGGTGAAATTCAGGCCTTCCATGCCGTAGCCCCAGATCACGCGGTCCATCAGCTGCTTCGAGCAGGCGTAGATCCAGCGCGGCTTGTTGATCGGGCCGTAGACCAGTTCCGAGTTTTCCGGATCGAATTCGTCGTCGTGGCACATGCCATACACTTCCGAGGTCGACGGGAAGACCAGGTGCTTTTTATATTTGGCGGCCGAGCGGACGATCGGCAGGTTGGCTTCGAAGTCCAGTTCGAACACGCGCAGCGGCGCCTGGACATAGGTCGACGGGGTCGCGATGGCGACCAGCGGCAGGATCACGTCGCACTTCTTGACGTGGTACTCGACCCACTCCTTGTTGATCGTGATGTCGCCTTCGAAGAAATGCATACGGGGATGACCGAGCAGCTCCGTGATGCGCTCGGAATTCATGTCCATGCCGTAGACTTCCCAATCGGTCGTCTCGAGGATGCGCTTGGACAGGTGGTGGCCGATGAAACCGTTGACGCCGAGAATGAGAACTTTCTTCATTTTAAATAAGCAACATATGCACGTGAACGGGCCATTATATCACCGTGAATATTCACGCAGACCGGGCTCGAGCGCGCCGTAGAGGCGCGGGACGGTTATACTCGTCTTTAAATCAAGGATAGACAGTACATGGGCTCGAAACTCAGGCATTCCGCCCTCCTCACCCTCGGCGCCGTTCTCGGCGTCGCCGTCACCATGCAGTTTTCCGCGCTGGCCCAGAAGCCGGTCGCCGACGGCATGCCGCTCGACAGCCTGCGCCAGCTGGCCAGTGTTTACAGCCTGATCAAATCCGACTACGTCGAACCCGTCGAAGACCGCAAGCTGCTGACCCATGCCATGTCGGGCATGGTCGACGCGCTCGATCCCCACTCTGCCTACCTCGACCAGAAAGCCTACCGCGAGCTGCGCGAAGGCACCGAAGGCAAATTCGTCGGCCTCGGCATCGAGATCGGCCAGGGCGACGACGGCACCATCAAGATCGTCGCCCCGATCGAGGATTCGCCGGCCTGGCGCGCCGGCATCAAGCCCGGCGACCTGATCGCCCGCATCGACGGCGCCCCGGTCAAGGAGATGGCGCTCGACGACGCCATCAAGCGCATGCGCGGCCAGCCGCACACCAGGGTGGTGCTGACCGTCCTGCGCGAAGGCGTCCCGGGTCCGCTGGACATCGGCATCGTGCGCGACGAGATCGTGCAGAAGAGCGTAAAGGCAAAAATCGTGGCGCCCGGCTACGCCTGGATCCGCATCTCGCAGTTCCAGGAACCGACCGTCAACGACCTGGCCGCCAAACTGGCCGCGCTGGCCCGCGAGGAACCCCATCTGAAAGGCCTGGTGCTGGACCTGCGCAACGATCCCGGCGGCCTGCTGCAGGGCGCGATCGGCACCGCCGCCGCCTTCCTGCCGGCGGGCGCCGAAATCGTCTCGACCAACGGCCAGCTCGAGGAATCGAAAGCCCGCTTCTACGGCCGCCCCGAGCACTACATGCTGGCGCGCGGCGAGGATCCTTTGACCAAGGTGCCGGCGCTGTATAAAACCATTCCGATGGTGGTGCTGGTGAACACCGGCTCCGCCTCGGCCTCGGAAATCGTCGCCGGCGCGCTGCAGGACTACAAGCGCGCGGCCATCGTCGGCACCCCCACCTTCGGCAAGGGCTCGGTGCAGACGATCCGCCCGATGGCCGGCGAGACGGCCGTGAAACTGACGACGGCGCGCTACTACACGCCGAGCGGGCGCTCGATCCAGGCGCGCGGCGTGGTGCCCGACTTCGCGGTCGACGAGAACGCCGACGGCGACGGCCTGAATGCGCTGCGCATGCGCGAAGCGGATCTGCGGCGCCATTTGTCGAACGACCGCGACCACGAGGAAGCCACGCGCAAGGAAGACATCACGGCGCAGATGCGCATCCTGGCCGCGGAACGCCACCGCAAGCCGCCCGAATTCGGCAGCGCCACCGACTTCCAGCTGGGGCAGGCGCTGCGCCACCTGCAAGGCTTGCCGCTGCAGTTGTCGAAGCGTTTCGACAACGGCGACAAGGCCACGCCACTGGCACAGCAGACGCATTGATGCACTTTTGAGCCACCTCCAGAGACGTTCCCAGCGTCTGGACAAATGTGTAGAATCGGCAGATTCGCAGGGAGTTTCCTCCCGTTATCACATTTGAAAGCCAACCATGAAACCTGTCGTCATCAGCGGCACCGGCCTGTTTACGCCACCGAATTCGATCTCCAACGACGAACTGGTAACGGCCTTTAACGCTTACGTCGAACTGTTCAACGCCGAAAACGCCGACAAGATCGCGGCCGGCAGCGTGACCGCGCTGGAGCCGTCCAGCAGCGGCTTCATCGAAAAAGCCTCCGGCATCAAGTCGCGCTACGTGATGGAAAAGGCCGGCATCCTCGATCCGAAGCACATGACGCCGCGCATCAAGGAGCGCGCCGACGAGGAACTGTCGCTGCAGGCCGAGATCTGCGTCGCCGCCGCCCGCCAGGCGCTGGCCCGCGCCAACCGTACCCCGGCCGACATCGACATGGTGCTGGTGGCCGCCTCCAACATGCAGCGCGCCTACCCGGCGATGGCGGTCGAAGTCCAGGACGCCCTGGGCATCGAAGGCTTCGGCTTCGACATGAACGTGGCCTGCTCGTCCGCCACCTTCGCGATCCAGACCGCGGCCGGCGCCGTGCAGACCGGCCAGGCGCGCGCCGTGCTGGTGCTGAACCCGGAAATCACCAGCGCCCACCTGAACTTCCGCGACCGCGACAGCCATTTCATCTTCGGCGACGCCTGCACCGCGATGATCGTCGAAGCGGCGGACACCGCCACCGGCGAGCACCAGTTCGAGATCCTCGATTCGAAACTGAAGACCAAGTTCTCGAACAACATCCGCAACAACTTCGGCTTCATGAACCGCTTCGACGAGAGCGGCATCGGCCAGGCCGACAAGCTGTTCCGCCAGCAGGGACGCAAGGTGTTCAAGGAAGTCTGCCCGATGGCGGCGGAGATGATCCGCTCGACCGTGGAAGCGGCCGGCCTGAAGGTCGAGGACATTGCGCGCTTCTGGCTGCACCAGGCCAACCTGAGCATGAACCAGCTGATCGTCCGCACCCTGCTCGGCCGCGACGCCGAAGCGGGCGAGGCGCCGGTGATTCTCGACACCTACGCCAACACCTCGTCGGCCGGTTCCATCATCGCCTTCCACAGCTACCAGGACGACCTGCCGAGCGGCGCGCACGGCGTGATCTGCTCGTTTGGCGCGGGTTATTCGATCGGTTGCGTGGTGGTGCGCAAGAAGTAATCAGCTTGTATTGCCGGGTTCGCTCGTGCGGCGAACTCGGCAGTAACCAATATTCTTCATTCCAGCAAGAATTTTGGTAGTTCTACTCCTACAAAGGTGCGCTCCCGATTCCTCTGGAATACGGCCTTCCCGGCGCGCATGATCTTCCCATCAGCGCATCAACACGCGCAGCACCTGAGGAGGATCAATATGACTAAGCAAAAAGGACCGGACAGCGTCCGCGCACGCGGTATCGCCAAGGAAAAAATCGTCCCTGTTGCCAATGGCAGCCTGCAACCGCGGGCGCCGGGCTGGGTGGCGCCGGGCAGTGCCAACGTGCAGTCGGCGAATATCGAGCAACAGGGTGCGGCGCTGCGTTCGCGCGGTTCGCTGCAGGGTAATGGCATGGGCGACCAGAACGTCGGCAGCCAGCGCGGCGGCGGTGGCGCCAGCCAAGCCGGCTGGAGCGCCCGCCAGAGCGCCCAGCGCATGCAGGCGCGCGGCGAGGAAGACCGCCTGAACGCCTCGCGCCAGTCGGGCTATGGCGGCATGGAGCAGAAGCAGGCGTCGGGTTCGCAGTCGACCCAGACCGCGCAGCCGGCATCGGATTATTCGAGCAAGAAGAGCAAGAAACGCAGCAGCGGGGCCGGGCAGGATTGAGGCCTCTTGCTCCCCAGCGCCGCGCCAGATGATCGGCGCGGCCTTTTTTTGTACTGCCGGCGGCTAGTGCGCCGCCCACAGCAGGGACAGGCCGGACGAGATCATCAGGCCGTCGACGAGCATCCTGAACGTGGCCGGCTGCATCCGCAGCACGACTGACCTGGCGAAGAAAGAGCCACACATCAAGGCCGTGCCCGCGATCAGCCCCTTCGCCACCACGCTGGCCGGCAACGCCCCGAACTCCTTGAATGCCGCGATCTTGCTGGCATACACCGCCAGCGAGCCGGCCGCCTCGGTCGCCAGAAAGGCGCCGCGCTCCAGGCCGTAGGACGTGAACACCGGCACCGTGATCGGGCCGGTCGAGACGACGATCCCCGTCAAAAAGCCCACCGGACCGCCGATCAGCGCCAGCTGCAGCAGGCTGCATTTGAGAGCGCGGCGTGCCATCCAGCGGCGCGCCGGCACCATCGCGATGAAAAACAGGCCGAGCACGATATCGGCAGCATGGGGCGGCAGCGCCAGCAGCGTGCGCACGCCGAACGCCGCCCCGGGCACCGCGGTCGCGGCATACGCGGCGCAGGCGCGCCAGTCGATCTCGCGGCGCCAGGCCAGCACCTTGCCGAGATTGCCCATCACCGCGCCGATCGCCATGATCGGAACAGCCTGCTGCGGCCCGAAGAAGATCACCAGGACCGGCATCAGCATCATCGACGAGCCGGTGCCGACGATGCCGCTGACCATGCCGGCGGCCATGCCGACCAGCAGCACCAGCAGGCAGGCCAGCGACAGGCTGTCCATCACAGGCGCGCCGCCAGTTCCGCGCCTTCCCTGATCGCCCGCTTCGCATCCAGCTCGGCCGCCAGCGCGGCGCCGCCGATCTTGTGGAAGCGCGGGCCTGCCTTCGGCTCATCCGAAGGCATGAGTTCCGCCAGGCTTTCCTGGCCTGCGCAGATGATGACGTTGTCCACTTCCAGCAGCTTCTGCTCGCCGCCCACCGTGATGTGCAGGCCGGCGTCGTCGATGCGGTCGTACTGCACGCCCGCCATCATGACCACGCCATTCCTCGCCAGCGTGGCGCGGTGCACCCAGCCCGAGGTCTTGCCAAGACCCGCGCCGGGACGAGTGGGTTTGCGCTGCAGGAGCCAGATGCTGCGCAGCGGCGTCGGCTTCTCCGGCTCCGCCAGGCCGCCGGCCGTGCGCACGGCCGGGTCGACGCCCCATTCGCGCATCCATTTGTGCGCCGGCACCGGCAGCACCTCGAGCGGGTCGTGCAGCAGGTATTCCGCGGTGTCGAAACCGATGCCGCCGGCGCCGATGATCGCCACCCGCTTGCCGACAGTCGCGCGGCCGCGCAGCACGTCCAGGTAGGACAGCACCTTCGGGTGATCGATGCCGTCGATGCGCGGCATGCGCACGGTGACGCCGGTGGCGACGATGACGTTGTCGTAGCCGGCCGCGACCAGTTCTTCCCGCGTCACGCGCTGGCCCAGGCGCAGCTGCACGCCGGTCAGTTCCAGCTTGCGCCCGAAGTAGCGGATCGTCTCGGTAAACTCTTCCTTGCCGGGGATGCGCATGGCGACCTTGAACTGGCCGCCGATGCTGTCCGCGGCGTCGAACAGCGTCACCTCGTGGCCGCACTCGGCGGCGACGGTGGCCGCCGACAAGCCCGCCGGTCCGGCGCCCACCACGGCGACGCGGCGGCGCCTAGCGGCCGGCCGGTACACCAGCTCCGTCTCGTGGCAGGCGCGCGGATTCACCAGACAGGTGGCACGCTTGTTCGAGAAGGTGTGGTCGAGGCAGGCCTGGTTGCAGGCGATGCAGGTGTTGATCTCGTCGCTGCGGCCGGATTCCGCCTTGACGACCCAGTCGGGATCGGCCAGGAAGGGGCGCGCCATCGAGACCAGGTCGGCATCGCCGCGCGCCAGCAGGTGCTCGGCGTCGAGCGGCATGTTGATGCGGTTCGAGGCCACCACCGGAATGTTCACCTCCTTGCGCAGGCGCCCCGCCACCTCGGCAAAGGCCGCGCGCGGCACCGAGGTGACGATGGTCGGCACCCTGGCTTCGTGCCAGCCGTAGCCTGTATTCAGGATGGTCGCGCCGGCCCCCTCCAGCGCCTTGGCCACCGTGACCACTTCGTCCCAGGTATTGCCGCCCTCGACCAGGTCGAGCACCGAGTGGCGGTACATGATGATGAAGTCCGTGCCGACGGCGGCGCGGATGCGGCGCACCACTTCCACCGGCAGGCGCATGCGGTTCTCGATGGCGCCGCCCCAGCGGTCCGTGCGGCGGTTGGTGCGCGCGCACAGGAACTGGTTCAGCAAATAACCCTCGCTGCCCATCACCTCGACGCCGTCGTAGCCGGCCTGCTTCGCCAGCTTGGCGCAGCGCACATAGGCCTTGATGGTCGACTCGATCCCGCTTTCGCTCAGCGCGCGCGGGCGAAACGGTGAGATCGGTGACTTCTGGTTCGAGGCCGAGACGACCAGCGGCTGGTAGCCGTAGCGTCCCGCGTGCAGGATCTGCAGCAGGATCTTGCCGCCTTCCTCGTGGACGGCGCGGGTGACGCGGCGGTGGTTCAGCACGTCGCCCATGAAGTTCAGGGTGCCGCCGAAGGGCAGCAGCCAGCCCTGGCGGTTGGGCGAAATGCCGCCGGTGACGATCAATCCGACCCCGCCGCGTGCCCGCTCGCGATAGAAGGCCGCCAGCTTGCCGTAGTGGTAGAAGCGGTCTTCGAGCCCGGTGTGCATCGAGCCCATGATGACCCGGTTCTTCAGGGTGGTGAAGCCGAGGTCGAGGGGGGATAGCAGGTGGGGGTAGGTGGTGGTGATAGGTGCGTTCATCCCGCCATTACAGCGGTTTTTGTTGGAGTTGTGGCACTAAAAAGAAGCTCAGACCGTGTAGCTCTCCGGCGAACGCAACTCCGCAAACTGCTCGATGCTGCCAATCCGCACCGTGACGGGGTTCAGACTGGCCGACGGCGACAGCGAGCGCCAGGCGAACTTCCATTCCTTTTCGCGGGCGTGGGCCGCGGTCTTGCTGAAGGCCAGGCCAAGGCGCGAGCGGGCGCCGTATTCGACCGGACCGTCGATGCCGGCCCAGTTGGGCAGCGTGCGCTGCACCGCGCGGTGCAGGCGTTCGCCGAATTCCTCGGTGTTGTGGATGACCAGGCAGGCGTCGGCCGGGCCCAGCACGGTGAACAGGTGCTTGTCCCAGGCCTGCGAGAACGACAGGGTCAGGAAACCATCGGCCGGCAGCAGCTCGAACTGGCCGGCGCTCAGCGCCTGTTCCAGTTCGGAGCGCATGCCGTAGCGATGCAGGGTAGGAGGACGTTGGTAGTCGTGCATAAACTGGTCTTTCTAGTGGGTTGCTTCGTGCAGGTGCATGCGCATGTAGCGGAACGAGAGAAACACCTCGCGCAGCAGATAAATGAAGCTGGCGATCAGCGCCACCATCGCGAGCACGAACATGCCGGCGATGTAGCGGTCGAGCGGGAGGTTGGTGGTATCGTCGAGGAACAGGAAGGCGATGATCACGCAGATCAACAGGCCACAGGCGGTACTGGCGGTCAGCGCGTAGTTGATCAGCTTCCAGCGCGCGTACAGCACGTCCAGCTCCTCGTGGCATTCGGCGCTCGGCGCCTGTCGCAGCACGTCCTTCAATACACGGGTGCGGTCGATGATGCGCGCCAGGCGGTTCATCAGCACGCCCAGCTTGGTCGCCACGCCGGTGAGCAGGAAGACGGGCGCGATGGCCAGCTGGATGACGTGGCCGATGTCTTGGGTCTGGATGTTCATGTTGCCAGTGTAGCAGCCGGACAAGCCCCCGGCGTCTTATTCAAAGCGGCCAAAACGCTTGAACTGTTCCGTCGCCGCCACGAGGGCGCGCGCAATGCCGTGCTCCAGCGCGCCGTGGCCGGCGTCCGGGATCATGCGCAGGCGCGAGCCGGGCCAGGCCTGGTGCAGGCGATAGGCCGACAGCGGCGGGCAGATCACGTCGTAGCGCCCCTGCACGATCACGGCCGGCAGGTGGGCAATCCGGCCGACGTCGCGGATCAGCTGGTCGTTTTCCAGAAAGCCGCCGTTCGCCATGTAGTGCGATTCGAGGCGGCCGACGCCGAGGTCGAGGGTGTCGGACGAGGTCTCCTCCTCCTGCGGCAGCAAGAAGACGCGACGGCCCTCGAAGCGGCTCCACGCGCGCGCGGCCGGCCAGTACTGCTGCGGATCGTCGCACAGCAGGCGGCGGGTGTAGGCCTTCAGCAGGTCGCCGCGTTCCTCGACCGGGATCGGGGCGATGAAGTCGTCGTACAGCTCGGGGTAGAACCACTGCACGCCGTACAGGAAGAACTCGATCTCGGCCGGCGTGCACAGGAAGATCCCGCGCAGCACGAAGCCGAGGCAGCGCTCGGGGTGCGCCTGCCCGTAGGCCAGCGCCAGGGTCGAGCCCCAGGAACCGCCGAACACCAGCCAGCGCTCGATGCCGAACAGTTCGCGCAGGCGTTCGATGTCCGCGATCAGGAGCTGGGTCGTGTTGTTGCGCCACTCGCCCAGCGGCACCGACTTGCCGGCGCCGCGCTGGTCGAACAGGATCACGCGATAGACCGCCGGGTCGAAGAAGCGCCGGTGCTGGGGCGACAGCCCGGCGCCCGGACCGCCGTGCAGGAAGATCACCGGGATCCCGTTCGGGTTGCCGACCTCCTCCCAATACAGGGTGTGCAGCTCGTCGACGGCCAGCATGCCGTGGCGGTTGGGCAGGATGGGCGGAAACAGCGACGGCGGAATGGCGGGCATGGGCATGGTGTATGGAAGCGACAGCCGATTGTAGCGTACCGCCGTTCAGAAGAAAGTGTTGAGTGCCCCGCGCACCGCGTAATCGTCATCCACCGCCAGCAGCAGCGGCCAGCGGTCGAAGGTCGTACACGGATGCGAGATGCCGCAGCCGACCAGATCGCCCACCGTCAGCGCATCGCGAATCGGGTCGCCCTCCGGCAGGCGCAGGTAGGCATGCTGGTCGTTCATCTTGACGATCTCGCAGCCGGCCGGCAGCGCGCGCGGCGTGCCGGGACCGGGGCGAAGGGTCCACAAGGGCACCGGCAGTCCGGCATCGTGCGAGGCGTCGCGCTTGCCCATGGTGAGGATGGCCAGGCCCGGCTCGGGACGCGACTGCACCACGCTCCAGACTTCCAGCGCCGGCCGCAAGCCTTCTCCCGGCGCCAGGCCTTCGCGCTGGTCGAGGTGCTGCAGCTGGACCTGGTACATGCCGTGGTCGCTGGTGAGATAGCAGCCGCTGCGCAGCACCGGCGTCAGGGGCCGCGACAGGCCGTGCAGCTTGTTGAAGCCCTGCGCGACCAGGTCGAAGAAGCCGGAGCCGCCGGCCGTGATGAGGATGTGCGGCATGCCGAACAGGCCTTCGTCGTCGGCTTCCAGCACCAGCTTGCCCAGTTTGTCGACGAATTCCGCCACCGCGTCCGGCTGGTCGAGCAGGCCTTCGTAGCCCTCGAAGCCGGCCAGAATCAGGCCAGGCGCGCGTTCGATGGCGCGCGCCACCGTCATCGCTTCGTCCAGCGTGCGGCAGCCGGCGCGCTTGCCCGACAGCCCGAGTTCGACCAGCACCGGCAGCGGCCGCGCCAGAGGATGCTCCTTTACTTCCTCGGCCAGTCTCGCCACCCCGGCCAGGGAATCGGCCAGCACGAAGCATTCGAAATCGGGGTCGTCGTGCAGCAGCTGCAGCACGGCGCGCACGTCGCTGCGGGCCACCAGCTGGTTCGCGATCAAGACGCGCCGCACGCCGAAGCGGTGCGCCACCTGCACCTGCACCGCATTTGCCAGGGTGATGCCCCAGGCGCCATTGGCCAGCTGGGCGCCGAACAGCTGCGGGCTCATGGTGGTCTTGCCGTGCGGCGCCAGCAGCACGCCATAGCGCTCGCAGAAGGCGCGCATCCAGTCCAGGTTGTGGCGCAGCGCCGAGGCTTTCAAGACCGCGACCGGAAAGCTGGTATCGCCGTGCAGCACATTCCAGCCCTGCACACCGATCGCACCCTGGCGCAGCGGCGCCGTGATCGGCAAGCCCTTCACGCCGGGTTGCAAGACTTGTTCGTCGAGACTCGACAGCGCCAGGCCGCCGTGGGGCAATGCATTCATGGGTTCCTCAAGTTCTTCATGTTCTTCGCTTCGTCTTCCAGGTCGCGGCGCAGCAGGCCGGCGGTCGGCATCACATCGCGCGCCCCCGGCGTATAGAAGATGCCGGTGACGATGCCGTCCTGCTCCAGCTGAGGCAGCAGCTCGCCGAGCAGCTCATCCAGCGGGAAGGCCTGCGGTTCATAGCCGGTCCATTCATAATCCGCACATATTTTCGCAAATTCGCCGTCTGGCCACAGAGGGAAGACCAGGGTGCCGTCTTCCTTCGTCGCCAGCGCCCAGCCGTTGCGGTACAGGCTCCAGACGGTGCCGGTCTCGAGCACGCGGCGGATGAAGTACTCGTAGCGCTGCGGGCCGGACAGCATCACCGTCGCCTGCACTTGCCTGGTATCGATTGCCATGTCTGCCTGCCCCGTCGCTGTCCTCGATGGTACGAGCATACGACAAGCCGGCTTACTCCGGTCGCCCAGTATCGTCTTCCAGCAGCTGCTGCAGGCGGCGCGGATAGTGGTTCAGAAAATCGCGCGTGACGGCATGGTGCTCGGTGTCTTCGTAGTCGACGTGGCTGATGCCGGTGTCGTCGAACAGCAGGATTTTCGATCTCGGATAGGCCAGCAGGATGGGCGAGTGGGTGGCGATGATGAACTGGGCGCCCCGCTTCACCAGCTTGTCGATGACGGCCAGTGCGGCCAGCTGGCGGTTGGGCGAGAGCGCCGCTTCCGGTTCGTCGAGCAGGTAGAGGCCGTCACCGCCGAAGCTCTGCAGGACTTTCATGAAGGCTTCGCCGTGCGAGTGCAGGTGCATCGACGGAGGACTGTCAGGGCCGAGACTGTCCAGGTAAGTGAACACATTGAACAGGCTTTCCGCGCGCAGGAAATAAGAAAAGCGCGGATGCCGAAAACCCTTGACCAGCTTCAGGTAGCGGTGCAGCGGCGACACGGCCTGCTGCTCGCGGTGCACATTGCGCGTGCCGCCCTCGGCCGGCAGACCCAGCGCCACCGCGATCGCTTCCAGCACGGTCGACTTGCCGGCGCCGTTTTCGCCGACGAAGAAGGTGACGTCCGGGTGCGGCTCCAGCACGCCCAGTTCGCGCACGGCCGGAATCGAAAACGGATACGCGTCCGGATCGATCTCGGCGGCGGGATCGAGCGAGACCGAACGCACATAGGGTTTGACGGCAAAGGACATGGGGATCTTTCGCAGGCAGACAAGAAAACACCGCCCGCAGGCGGTGTTCGTGGAACAACAAGCAGCCCGGCTTATTGCATGTGCTGGCCGCCGTTGATGGCGATGTTGGCGCCGGTGACGAAGGCCGCTTCGTCCGAGGACAGGTAGGCGACCAGGCCGGCCACTTCTTCCGGCTTGCCCAGGCGGCCCATCGGGATCTGCGGCAGGATCTTCGATTCCAGCACCTCGGCCGGGATGTCGGTCACCATCTTGGTGCCGATATAGCCCGGCGAGATGGTGTTCACGGTCACGCCTTTGCGCGCCACTTCCAGCGCCAGGGCCTTGGTGAAGCCGTGGATGCCAGCCTTGGCCGCCGAGTAGTTGGTCTGGCCGAAGGCGCCCTTCGAACCGTTGACGGACGAGATGTTGATGATCCGGCCCCAGCCGCGCTCGACCATACCGTCGGCGACCGGCTTGGTCATGTTGAACACGGAATCCAGGTTGGTGCGGATCACGGCATCCCAGTTGACCTTGTCCATCTTCTTGAAGGTCATGTCGCGGGTGATGCCGGCGTTATTGACCAGCACGTCGACCGGGCCGACTTCCTGGGTCACCTTGGCCACGCAGGCCTGGGCCGAATCGTAGTCGGCCACGTCGCACTCGTAGGCCTTGAAGTCGTAGCCCTGTTCCTTCATCGTGGCCAGCCAGCCCTCGGCCTTCTTGCTACCCGGAGAATACGTCGTCACGACCGTATAGCCGAGCGCCAGCAGCTTGATGCTGATCGCTTCGCCGAGGCCGCCCATGCCGCCAGTCACTAATGCCACTCTAGCCATTGTCTTCTCCTAGTTTTCTATAAACTTGTCTGAACCGCTTATTTGCTGATTGCTTATCGCTCGACCGCCAGCGCGACGCCCATGCCGCCGCCGATGCACAGGCTGGCCAGCCCCTTCTTGGCATCGCGGCGCACCATTTCGTGCAGCAGGGTCACCAGCACGCGCGCACCGGAGGCGCCGATCGGGTGGCCCAGCGCGATCGCGCCGCCGTTGACGTTGATCTTCGAGGTGTCCCAGCCCATCTGCTTGTTGACGGCGACGGCCTGGGCGGCGAATGCCTCGTTGATTTCCATCAGGTCGACGTCTTCATGGCGCCAGCCGGCCTTTTCCAGGCACATGCGGGCGGCCGGCACCGGGCCCATGCCCATGATGGTCGGGTCGAGGCCGGCCAGGGAATAGGCCTTGATGCGCGCGATCGGGGTCAGGCCCAGCTCCTTGGCTTTCGAGGCCGACATCATGATGACGGCGGCGGCGCCGTCGTTCAGGCCGGAGGCGTTACCCGCGGTGACGGAACCTTCTTTATTAAATGCCGGGCGCAGGCTGGCCAGCCCTTCCAGGGTGGCGCCATGCTTCGGATACTCGTCGGTATCGAAGATGGTCGGGCCCTTCTTGGACGGGATCTCGATCGGGATGATCTCGTCCTTGAACTTGCCGGCCTTCATGGCGGCCTCGGCCTTGAGCTGGGATTGCAGCGCGAATTCGTCCTGCTCGGCGCGCGAGATGTCGAACTTGCGCGCCACGTTCTCGGCGGTCACGCCCATGTGGTACTGGTTGTAGACGTCCCACAGGCCGTCCACGATCATGGTGTCGGTCAGCTTGGCGTCGCCCATGCGGAAACCGTCGCGCGAGCCGTTCAGCACGTGCGGCGAGGCGCTCATGTTCTCCTGGCCGCCGGCGATCACGATCTGGGCGTCGCCGCACTTGATGGCCTGGGCTGCCAGGTGGGTCGCGCGCAGGCCGCTGCCGCACACCACGTTCAGGGTCGAGGCCGGGATGCTGTCGGGCAGGCCGGCCTTGATCAGGGCCTGGCGCGCCGGGTTCTGGCCGACGCCGGCGGTCAGCACCTGGCCCATGATGACTTCGCTGACCGAGGCCGGGTCGATCCCGGTCCTGGCGACCAGCTGCTTGATGACCTGTGCGCCGAGCTCGGTGGCAGGAATCTTCGAGAGGGTGCCGCCGAATTTGCCGATGGCGGTGCGGCCCGCGGCCACGATGACGACGTCTTCCATGTGAATCTCCAATGCGGTGGATGGGGCTTCAGAGTGCGCTCTTCGGCCGGAAAACCAATAATGTTAGATACCTAACACATAGCCTGTTTGAGCAATATCAATCTTATCAGTTAATTTATTGTAGAGAACCGCCAATTCGGCGAATCGTGTTATTGCAGAGCATCTTTTATTGTTCTGTTTTTTATGTGTGGAAATACCCATTGCCACCTATAACAATTCGGCTGAAACCCTTTACCTTTCAAGGAAATTTCACAGTAGAATGCACGGCTAGTGCCAACCAGAACGTTTTATGTCCAAAAGCCCGAGCTCCCTGCCTATCGAAATCAAGATTTCCACGGTCGTGGCCATTTCGACCATTCTGCATTCGGCCGATCCGATCGCGATCGACGCCGCACTCAAGCAGATGACCGGTGGGGTGTCGGATTTTTTCGAGGATGAATTCGCCGTCATCGACGTCGCCGGCATCGCCGACGTTGCCGCCCAGGTCGACTGGCCGGCGCTGGTGGCGCTGCTGAAGAATTACCGGCTGAACGCGGTGGCCGTACGCGGCGCGCCGGCCGCGCTGCACGAGGCGATCCGCAGCCACGGCCTGTTCCTGGACGACGGCTCGAGCGGGACGCGCGCGCCGGCGGCACGCGAGGACGCCCCGGCCGCACCGGCCCCCGTTGCGGAACCAGCGCCGGCCCCCGCGCCTGCCCCGGCACCGGTGCCGGCCGCCCCGGTGCACGCCATGATCATCGACACCCCGGTGCGCGCCGGCCAGCGCATCTATGCGCGCGGCACCGACCTCATCATCACGGCCGTCGTCAACAACGGCGCCGAGATCATCGCCGACGGCAGCATCCACGTGTACGCGCCGCTGCACGGCCGCGCCCTGGCCGGCGCCTCGGGCAACGCGGGCGCGCGCATCTTCGCGCTGTCGATGCAGCCGGAACTGGTGTCGATCGCGGGCGTGTACCGCACCTTCGACGACGGCTTCCCGGCCGAACTGTCGCGCCAGCCGGCGCAAATTCGTTTGGTTGGCGACCGAATCGATATATCATCGCTGGGTTCGGCTAGCCGCCAGCACTGACCAGATACTGAATAGGACACATCATTTCCATGGCAAGAATTATCGTTGTAACGTCCGGTAAGGGCGGCGTGGGCAAGACCACTTCGAGCGCAAGCTTTTCGACCGGCCTGGCGCTGCGCGGCCACAAGACTGCCGTCATCGACTTCGACGTCGGCCTGCGTAACCTCGACCTGATCATGGGCTGCGAACGCCGCGTGGTGTACGACCTGATCAACGTGGTCAACAAGGAAGCGACGCTGACCCAGGCCCTGATCAAGGACAAGCACTGCGAAAACCTGTTCATCCTGCCTGCCTCGCAGACCCGCGACAAGGACGCCCTGACCGAAGACGGCGTCGAGCGCGTGCTCAACGAACTGGTGCAGATGGGCTTCGAATTCATCATCTGCGATTCGCCGGCCGGTATCGAGCACGGCGCCCTGATGGCCCTGACCTTCGCGGACGAGGCGATCATCGTCACCAACCCCGAAGTGTCGTCGGTGCGCGACTCCGACCGCATCCTCGGCATCCTGCAGGCCAAGTCGCGCCGCGCCCAGAGCGGCGGCGAGCCGGTCAAGGAACACCTGCTCATCACCCGTTACTCGCCGCGCCGCGTGGAAAACGACGAAATGCTGTCCTACCAGGACGTGCAGGAAATCCTGCGCATTCCGCTGATCGGCATCATCCCGGAATCGGAAGCCGTGCTGCACGCCTCGAACCAGGGCAACCCGGCGATCCACTTCAAGGAAACCGACGTCGCCCAGGCCTACCAGGACGTGGTCGGACGCTTCCTCGGCGAAGAGATCCCGCTGCGCTATACCAGCTACGAAAAGCCTGGTTTGCTGCAGCGCCTGTTCGGAGCAAAGTGATATGCCCTTGCTTAATTTCCTGTTTCCTCAGAAACAGAAGAGCGCGAATGCTGCCAAGGAAAGGCTGCAGATCATCATCGCCCGCGAACGCGGCGGCCGCAGCGGCCCGGACTTCCTGCCGGCCCTGCACCGCGAACTGATCGAGGTGATCTCAAAGTACACCAAGGTCAACGCGGACGACATCAAGATCTCGCTGGACCGCCAGGGCAACCTGGAAGTCCTCGACGTCAACGTCGTGCTGCCGGACGCCTGAGCGTCCCGGACCGGAGGTGCGGCTGCTAGACTGGCTGCACCTTGCCTGCCACTTCCTGCGCTACCCTGGCGCAGGCTTCCACGTGCTGATAGCCCATCTGGCGAAACAGCGCGAACCCGATCGCCGCCGAGGCGATCTGCCCCGCCAGCGGGACGATCTTGGTGGCCGACTTGGCCGCCAGCTTGGCCCCGGACTTCTGTAACAGTTTCAGCACCAGTTCCTTCGTCACCAGCTTGCCCACCAGGGTACTGCCCAGTGCCGCCATCGCCTGGTAGGTCGCGACCTTCATGTGCGGCTGCAGCGCCTCGATCTGGGCCGGCGTCAGCCCGAAGTCCTTGTTGATCGCCTCGACCATGGAAGCAAAGCTGGTCAGATCCGCCACCATATCCACACCCGGGATGGGTACCGCCGAGATGCCGGCCGAGATTGCCGCTTTTTTACGCACCAGCGCCCGGCAGCGTTCGCGCACGCTGCTGATGTCCTGCTCCGACACCGGCAACACGGTGACGACGCTGTCCTGCGTCTTTTTCTTGAAGATTTTCTTGAGCATCGTTTTCCCCGGTTTGCTTTCGTAAACACAGTGTATCCCGGCCAGTATTGGGGCGTTGGCACGGCTGTGACGCTATTCCCCAACGAAAATGTAAATTTATCTGAAGCATGTGTAGCTTTGATTTTAAAAAGTCTGCTATATTCGGAAATAAGTTGTAGGAGTGCTCCTACAGCAACATTAGTTGTAGTCCCACCGGCCGAGACCGCTTCATCATGAGAATTTCAGTACTGGACAACGATACCTCCCAAGCAGAGCTGATCTGCCAGGTGCTTAGCGGGGCTGGGCATCAGTGCCAGGCCTATGACAACGGCAAGGAACTGCTGGGACAACTGCGCAAGGACAGCACTGATCTGCTGATCATGGATTGGCAGGTGAACGATGTCCCGGGCGCCGAACTGCTGCGCCGCGCCAAGGAAAAGATGGCGCCGAACACCCCGACCATGTTCCTGGCCGGCAGCTCGTCCGAGGACGATATCGTGTCCGGCGTCACCGCCGGCGCCGACGACTACCTGGTCAAGCCGCTGCGCCGCGGCGAACTGGTGGCACGCGTGCAAGCCCTGCTGCGCCGGGCCTATCCGTCGCAGAATGGCGCCGAGCAGCTGCAATTCGGCCCCTACACCTTTGAAACCCGCCCGGGCCGCCTGACCATGGAAGGCGAGCAGATCGACGTCACGCACAAGGAATTCAACCTGGCGCTGCTGTTCTTCCGCAACCTCGGCCGTCCGCTGTCGCGCGCCTACATCCACGAGTCGATCTGGGTGCGTGAAACCGCCGTGCCCTCGCGCACCATGGACACCCACGTTTCGCGCGTGCGCAACAAGCTGCGCCTGCGTCCGGAGAACGGTTTCCGCCTGGTTCCCGTCTACAGCTACGGCTACCGCCTGGAGAAGCTGGGCGCCTGAAGCAGCGCCGTGAAACCCTCCACGCAAGAGGGTATAATGGGCGCGCTGCCCATTTTTTGACCACCCATGCAACTGCTCGCCGTCGGCCTGAACCACACCACCGCACCGGTCTCGCTGCGCGAGCAACTGGCGCTGGCGCCCGAGCACCTGGGCGGCGCGGTGCAGGCGGCGCGCGGCTGGTTTTCCCGTTTCAATAGCGGCGGCGAAGACGAAGCCGCCCTGCTCTCGACCTGCAACCGCACCGAGATGTACGCGGCCAGCGACGTCGCCGACCCGCTCGACGCCTCGGCGCGTTTCCTGGCCGATTACCACCGCCTGAATTTTTCCGAACTGCGTCCGCACCTGTACATGCTGCCCCAGCATGACGCGGTGCGCCACGCCTTCCGCGTCGCTTCCGGCCTCGATTCGATGGTGCTGGGCGAGGCCCAGATCCTGGGCCAGATGAAGGACGCGGTGCGGGTCGCCGACGAAGCCGGCGGCCTCGGTACCTATCTGCACCAGCTGTTCCAGCGCAGCTTCGCGGTGGCGAAGGAAGTGCGCAGCACCACCGAGATCGGCGCGCATTCCGTGTCGATGGCCGCCGCCGCGGTGCGCCTGTCGGAACGCATCTTCGACTCCGTCAGCACCCAGAACGTGCTGTTCATCGGCGCCGGCGAAATGATCGAGCTGTGCGCCACCCACTTCGCGGCCCACAACCCGAAATCGATCACCATCGCCAACCGCACCCTGGAGCGCGGCGAAAACCTGGCTGCGCGCTTTGCCGGCCGCGCGATCCGCCTGGCCGACCTGCCCGAGATGCTGCCGCAGTACGATATCGTGATCTCCTCGACGGCGTCGACCCTGCCGCTGATCGGCAAGGGCCTGGTCGAACGCGCAATCAAGGCGCGCCGCCACCGTCCGATGTTCATGGTCGACCTGGCGGTGCCGCGCGATATCGAGCCCGAAGTCGGCAAGCTGGACGACGTCTTCCTGTACACCGTCGACGACCTCGCCGACGTGGTGCGCAGCGGCGTCGAGCACCGCCAGGCGGCGGTGGCCCAGGCCGAAGCCATCATCGAGACCCGCGTGCAATCCTTCATGCACTGGATCGGCGACCGCGCCGTGGTGCCGGTGATCCGCGACCTGCACGAGTCCAGCGAAAACCTGCGCCTGGCCGAACTCGAACGCGCGAGAAAACTGCTGGCGAAAGGCGAGGACGTCGACGCCGTGCTGGAAGCGCTGTCGAAGGGTCTCACCGCCAAATTCCTGCACGGCCCGCAACAGGCCCTGCACCGTGCCCAGGGCGACGAACGCGCACGCCTGGCCGCCCTGCTGCCCCAGCTGTTCCGCGGCCGCCGTTAGCGGCCTCCTCCCTTCTGCGCACGGTTGAATATCGGCCGTGTCCGTGTATGCTGCCGCCCTGCGGCTCCCCTTTCATCCCTATTTAGTCGAACGCTATGAAACCATCCATGCTGTTCAAGCTGGACCAGCTGGCCAACCGCCTCGTCGAACTGGACGAACTGCTGGCGACCGAAGGTGCCACTTCGAACATGGACACCTTCCGCAAGATGAGCCGCGAGCACGCCGAACTCGGCCCGCTGGTGTCCGTCTACCACCAGTACCAGACGGCCCAGGGCGACATCGTCGCGGCCCAGGACATGCTGGCGGATCCGGAAATGAAAGAGTTCGCGCAGGACGAGATCGAGGCCGCCAAGGCGCGCCTGGCGGAACTCGACCTCGAGCTGCAGAAGATGCTGCTGCCGAAGGACGAGAACGACGAGCGCAACATCTTCCTCGAGATCCGCGCCGGCACCGGCGGCGACGAATCGGCGCTGTTCGCCGGCGACCTGCTGCGCATGTACACCCGTTACGCGGAACGCAACCGCTGGCAGGTGGAGATCGTGTCGGAGTCGCCGTCCGACCTGGGCGGCTACCGCGAAGTCATCGCGCGCATCATCGGCAACGGCGTGTACTCGAAGCTGAAATTCGAATCCGGCGGCCACCGCGTGCAGCGCGTGCCGGCCACCGAAACGCAAGGCCGCATTCACACCTCGGCCTGTACGGTCGCCGTGATGCCGGAAGCGGACGAAGTCGAGGACGTGCAGATCAACCCGGCCGACCTGCGCATCGACACCTACCGCGCCAGCGGCGCCGGCGGCCAGCACATCAACAAGACCGATTCCGCGGTGCGCATCACCCACCTGCCGACCGGCATCGTGGTCGAATGCCAGGACGACCGCAGCCAGCACAAGAACAAGGCGCAGGCCATGAAGGTGCTGGCGGCGCGCATCAAGGACGTGCAGCTGCGCGAACAGCAGAGCAAGGAAGCGGCCACCCGCAAGAGCCTGATCGGCTCGGGCGACCGCAGCGAGCGCATCCGCACTTATAACTTCCCGCAAGGCCGCCTGACCGACCACCGGATCAACCTGACGCTCTACAAGCTGGACATGATCATGGACGGCGACCTGAACGAACTGACCAGCGCCCTGTCCGCCGAACACCAGGCCGAACTGCTGGCCGCCCTCGGCGATTAATGGTCCAGGTTCAGTCCCGATTAAGTTGGTTCATGCGAAAATCGCAAGATTCGTCATCACAGGAAGACCACATGCCCAGTTCCCGCAACGCCCTGCTCCTGATCGCCGCCGTCAGCCTGTTTCTCGTCGGCGCCGCCCTCTACCTGCAACACGCCAAGGACATGCTGCCCTGCCCGCTGTGCGTGATCCAGCGCTACGCTTTCCTGGGCATCGCGATCTTCAGCCTGATCGGCGCTTTTGCCAATAAAATCAAGGCGCTGGGCGCGCTGGCCCTGCTGTGTGCGCTGGGCGGGCTGGCTACGGTGGGCAAGCATTTGTACGTGCTGGCCCACCCGGGTTTCTCCTGCGGGATCGACCCGATGGAAACCATGCTGAACAAGATCCCGACCGCGACCATGCTGCCCTGGCTGTTCCGCGCCGACGGCCTGTGCGAAGCGGCCCAGGACACGGTATTCGGCCTGAACGTGCCGCAGTGGTCGGCCGTCTGGTTCGTCATCCTCACTGCCAGCCTCATCTGGGTGCTGGTGCGCCGCGCACGCTGATGATCGACGCGGGCATGCCCATCGGCGCGGTCCAGGCCGCGCTGCCGCTGGATGCGCTGGAAAACCGCATCCTGCTGTGCCATGCGACGGGCTTGAGTCGCGTACAGCTGATCACCCGCGCCGAGCAGCCCCTGACGCCAGACGAAGCGGCGCGCCTGTCCGCACTGGTGCAGCGCCGCCTGGCCGGCGAACCGATCGCCTACCTCGTCGGCAGGCGCGAATTCTTCGGCCTCGATTTCGAGGTCAGCGAAGCGGTCCTGATCCCGCGCCCGGACACGGAGCTGATCGTGGAGCTCGCCATCGAGCGCCTGCCCCAAAGCGGCCGCCTGCTCGACATGGGCACCGGCAGCGGCGCGATCGCCGTCTCCATCGCGCACAGCCGCCCGGACGCGGCGGTCACCGCGCTCGACGTCAGCGAAGCGGCGCTCGCCATCGCGCGCAGGAACGCCGCCAATCACCAGGCCAAAATCCGCTTCCTGCACAGCGACTGGTTCGGCGCCCTCGCCGCCGACGAGCGCTTCGAACTGATCGCCTCGAATCCGCCCTACATCGCGGCCGGCGACGAACACCTGTCCCAGGGCGACCTGCGCTTCGAGCCGACCGGCGCCCTGACCGACCACGCCGACGGCCTGTCGGCCCTGCGCACCATCGTCCATGGCAGCCGGCAGCATCTGCTACCCGGCGCCTGGCTGCTGATGGAACACGGCTACGACCAGGCGGCCAGCGCGCGCGCCCTGCTGGATGCGGCCGGCTATACCGAGGTGCAGAGCTGGCGGGATATCGCCGGCATCGAACGCGTCAGCGGCGGCCGGATCGGCTAAGGATTGTTAGAATGGCTCGTCCACATGACGAGCCATCACAATGCCCCGGCTGTTCGTGCCCCTGCTGCTTGCCGCCCTTGCTCTGAGCACGCCCTTCCAGGCGACGGCTGCCGACAAGCTGAGCGATAACGCACCCTTCAACGTCGCCGGCCAGGCGCGCGCCCTGTTCGAGCGCGACTGGCAATGGCGCCTGCGCCACCAGCCGGAGTTCGCCACCGGCATCGGCGAACACCGCTACGATGCACAGTTGTCCGATACCTCGCTGGCCGAGCTGCGCAGCCAGATCGAGCACGAGCGCCGCATGCTCGAGCTGGCGCGCCAGTTCGATCCGGCCCAGGTCAACGACCAGGTACGGCTGTCGCTCGAACTGTTCATCCTCGACAAGGAGCAGCGCCTCGCCAAGGCGAGCTTCGTCGCCTTCGACCCGCAGCCGATCACGGCGCGCGACGGCCTGCACATCCGCCTGCCCCAGCTGGCGGCGCAAATGCCCTTCGTGACCGAGGACGACTACCGCAACTACATCGCCCGCCTGAACGCCGTGCCGCGCCACATCGACGGTTTGATCGAACAGATGCGCGAAGGGATGCGCACCGGCTGGACCGCGCCGAAGCTGCTGATGGAAGGGCTGCCGGCCCAGCTGCGGGCGCTGCGCGAACACCTGGGCGACGGCGCCCTGTCCGAACCCTTCCGCCGCCTGCCCGCCACGATTCCCCAGGAGCTGCGCGAGAAACTGGCGCTCGACGGCCAGGCTGCCATCACCGGCCTGGCGCCCAGCCTGCAGCAGCTCGAGGACTTCGTCCGCAACGACTACCTGCCGGCCGCGCGCCCGACGATCGCGGCTTCCAGCCTGCCCGGCGGCGCCGCCTGGTATGCGCTGCTGGTCAAAAGCGCCACCACCACCGACCTGGCCCCGGCCGAAATCCACGCGCTGGGCCAGAAGGAAGTGGCGCGCATCCGCACCGAGATCGCGGCGCTGGTCCCGCGCACCGGCTTCAAAGGCAACCTGGCGCAATTCATCGCCTTCGCCCGCAGCGACCCGCGGCTCTTCTTCACGGCGCCGGACGCCCTCCTGAACCGCTACCGCCGCACCATCGCCCGCACCTACAGCCACCTGCCGCTGCTGTTCAACACGGTCCCGGCGGACGAACTGGCGGTCAAGCCGGTGCAGGCGCTCGGCGCCGACACCCAGGGCGCGGCCTATTACGAAGCCGGCAGCCCGGAGCGGGCGGCGGCGCTGGTGGTCAACACGGCGCGCCTGAACACGCGGCCGATGTGGGAAGTCGAAACGCTCACCCTGCACGAGGCCGTGCCCGGCCACCATCTGCAGGTCGCGCGGGCCCAGGGCAATGCCGAGCTGCCGGCCTTCCGCCGGAATGCCTGGTATGTGGCGTATGGCGAAGGCTGGGCCCAGTACGCCGAGAGCCTGGGTCCGGAGCTGGGACTGCTGCGCGATCCCTTACCGCGCTTCGGCTACCTGGCCGACGAGCTGCTGCGCGCGGCCCGGCTGGTGGTGGACACCGGCATCCACGCGATGGGCTGGAGCCGCAAGCAGGCGGTCGACTACCTGAACGCCAACACCGCCAACCTCCCATCCGACAACGAGGTCGAGGTCGACCGCTACATCGGCCACCCGGGCGAAGCGCTGGGCTACAAGCTGGGCCAGCTGCGCATCGCCTCGCTGCGCACGGAGGCCCAGACCGCGCTGGGCGAGCGCTTCGACCTGCGCGCCTTCCATGACGCCGTGCTGGAGAACGGGGCCCTGCCGCTGAGCGTGCTGGAGCGCCAGGTCAGGCACTGGATCGCCGCCCAGACACCGCCTCCGGCGCCCCCGGCAGCACCTGCTCCAGCGGCCGCCCCGGCCCCGGCCGCGGTCACGAAACCATAACAATATTTACATATCCTGCGGAATTGGGGGGTGCCCGGCGCGCTTGGCATTTTTCGGTTACTCTCTGCACCTCATCGGCAGTACAAGAAAGGAAACACCGTGTCGAAGCCCGTCTCGAATCAACTAGAACGCCGCCTGGCCCTGCTGGACGACGATGCCCACCGCGGCCTGCTGATGCAGGGCCTGCGCGGCATCGAGCGCGAGACCCTGCGCGTCGACGGCCAGGGCCACCTGGCACGCACGCCCCATCCGGTGCAACTCGGCTCGGCACTCACCCATCCGCAGATCACCACGGATTACGCCGAAGCCCTGCTCGAATTCATCACCCCGGCCGAGCACGACATCGGCCTGGCGATCCACCGCCTCGACGCCATCCACCGCTACGCCTACAGCAAGCTCGGTAATGAGCTGCTGTGGAGCCAGTCGATGCCCTGCGACCTGCCTCCCGAAGAAGACATCGAGATCGCCTGGTACGGCAGCTCGAATATCGGCATGCTCAAGCACGTCTACCGCCGCGGCCTGGCGCTGCGCTACGGCAAGGCCATGCAATGCATCGCCGGCATCCACTACAACTACTCGCTGCCGGAACAGTTGTGGACGCTCATCCTGCAAAGCGAAGGGATCGAGGAAGAACGCCGCCACGCGCTGCGCGACTTCCAGTCCGAGAGCTATATCGCGATGATCCGCAACTTCCGCCGCTACAGCTGGCTGCTGATGTACCTGTTCGGCGCCTCGCCGGTGCTGGCCAAGGGCTTCCTGCGCGGCCGTGCCCACCAGCTCGAGACGCTGTCCGACGACACGCTCTACCTGCCCTACGCGACCAGCCTGCGCATGAGCGACCTGGGCTACCAGAACGACGCCCAGTCCGGCCTGCGCCCGCACGAGAACAGCCTGGAAAGCTATGTCACCTCGCTGATGGACGCGGTCAACCGCCCCTACCCGCCCTACGCCGAAGTCGGCACCAAGAAGGATGGCGAGTGGGTCCAGCTGTCGACCAACATCCTTCAAATAGAGAACGAATACTATTCGACGATCCGCCCGAAGCGCGTGATCCGCACCGGCGAGCGCCCGGTACAGGCGCTGTGCAACCGCGGCGTGCAGTACATCGAAGTGCGCTGCCTGGACGTCGACCCCTTCGAACCGGTCGGCGTCGCGCTGGAAACCGGCCGCTTCCTGGACGCCTTCCTGCTCTTCTGCGCCCTCGAGGAAAGCCCGAAGATCAATGCGATGGAGGGACAGGTCCACGCCCGCAACTTCGCCCGCACCGTGAAGGAAGGCCGCCGCCCGGACCTGACGCTCACCCGCGACGACCAGGAGGTGCCGCTGAAGGACTGGGCTTTGGCCCTGATCGAACGCATCCGCCCGCTGGCCGAACTGCTGGACAGCGAACACAATATCCAGGGCGCGCACGTCGGCTCGCTGGAAGCGCAGAAGGCCAAGGTGCTGGACGTGTCGCTCACCCCTTCCGCCCGCGTGCTGGAAGAAGTGCGCGCGCTCGGCTCCTTCGCCAAGTTTGGCCTGCAGCAGAGCGAACTGCACGCGCAAGCCTTCCGCGCCGAACCGCTGATGCCGGCCGAGGTGGCCGTGTTCGACGAGACGGCGCAGGCTTCGCTGGCCGAGCAGGCGCAGATCGAGCAGACGGACACGGGCAGCTTCGATGATTTTGTTGCTGCGTATAACAGCAGTACACTGTGCGGTAATTGCTGACACCCCGTCGTTCCCGCCTCCGCGGGAACGACGTTAGGGCCACCGCGCGGGGAAGCCTTGCTCACCTTCTACAACGAACACCACGCCCACCACGCCCCGCGCCACGACATCGTCCGCGGTGACCGCGTCCCGTGTTCGGAAAAACCCGAGCGGGCCGATCTCGTCGTTGCGGAACTGAGCCGGCGCGGCCTGGGCCAGATCGTCACGCCCCACGGCGTCCCGCTGGTGTCGCTGGAGCGGGTGCACACGCCGCGCTACCTGCACTTCCTGCGCAGCGCCTGGAGCGAATGGCTGAACCTCGACCCGCGCAATGCGGAACGCGACGCCCTGCCCGCGGTGTGGCCGATCCGCGGCATGCGCCACGACGTCGAGCCGGACAATTTCACCGCCCGCCTTGGCCTGTACTCGATGGACGACGGCACGCCGCTGACCAGCGGCACCTGGGTCGCGGCCAAGACCGGCGCCGACTGCGCCGTCAATGCCGCCCACGCGCTGCGCCTGGGCGAGCACGGCAGCTTTGCGCTGACCCGCCCGCCCGGCCACCACGCGGGCGCGGATTACTTCGGCGGCTACTGCTTCCTGAACAACGCCGCACTGGCGGCCCAGCACCTGCTGGACGACGGCCTGCAGCGCGTGGCCATCCTCGACATCGATTACCACCACGGCAACGGCACCCAGAGCATCTTCTATCACCGCAAGGACGTGCTGTTCGCCTCGATCCACGCCGACCCGCGCCAGGACTACCCCTTCTACCTCGGCCACGCCGACGAAACCGGGGAGGGAGAGGGCCTCGGCTACAACATGAACCTGCCGCTGCCGCGCGGCGCCACGGCTGGCCAGTGGTTCGCGGCGCTGGAGTCGGCCTGCCTGAAAATGTCGATGTTCGCGCCGCAGGCGCTGGTGGTGTCGCTGGGGGTGGATACCTTCGGCGGCGATCCGCGTTCGCAGTTCGGCTTGTCCAGTGCCGATTTTTTACGCATCGGCGAGCGTATCGGCTTCCTCGGCCTGCCCACCGTGTTCGTGTTCGAAGGCGGTTCCGTGGTGCCGGAACTCGGCATCAATGTCGTCAACGTCCTCGAAGGCTTCGAGACCGCGGCCTGAATCCTCAACAATTGTTTATAGAAACAAACAAATGATTACCTGGCAATGGAGCAAATTCGCCGACCTGACGGTATCGCAGCTGTACGCCATGCTGGCCTTGCGCCAGGAAGTGTTCGTGCTGGAGCAGACCTGTCTCTACCCCGACATCGACGGCCTCGACCCGGCCGCCCAGCACCTGCTCGGCTGGCGTAACGCCGGCGACAAGCTCGAGCTGGTGGCCCACCTGCGCTGCCTGGCGCCGGGCGCCAAATATGAGGAGATGTCGATCGGCCGCGTGGTCACCAGCCCGGCCGCGCGCGGCACCGGCCTCGGACGCGAACTGGTGGCACAGGGTCTCGAATTCGCCCGCCTGCTGCATCCGGGCCACGCGATCCGCATCGGCGCGCAAGCCCATCTGGAAGCTTTCTACGCCGGCTTCGGCTTCGTCACCGTCTCCGAGCCCTACGACGAAGACGGCATCCAGCACATCGACATGATTCTCGCCGCGGAATAAACGCTACTTGAGCAGCCCACGCTTGGTCGGATCCGGCATCTTGATCGCGACGATGCAGGCGATCGCGCACATGATGCTGACGTACCAGTAGAAGTTCGATTCGTGGCCGGTGGTCTTGAACCACAGCGCCACATACTCGGCCGAGCCGCCGAACACGGCGTTGGCGATCGCATACGAAAAGCCGACGCCCAGCGCGCGCACCTCGATCGGGAACATCTCGGCCTTGATCAGGCCGCCGATCGACGTGTACAGGCTGACGATCGCCAGCGCGCAGGTGATCAGCACGCCCGCCATCACCGGACTCTGGACGCCGCGCAGCGTGCTCATGATCGGCACCGTGAAGATGGCCGCCAGCGCGCCGAAGGCGATCATCGAGGTGCGCCGGCCGATGCGGTCCGACAGCGCGCCAAAGGCAGGCTGCAGCACCATGTAGATCAGCAGGCAGACCGTCATCACCCGGCTGGCGGTGGGGGTGCTCATGCCCACCGTGTTGACCAGGTACTTCTGCATATAGGTGGTGAAGGCGTAGAAGATCAGCGAGCCGCCTGCCGTAAAACCGAGCACGGTGATGAACGCGGCGCGGTGGTGCTTGAGCAGCGAGCCGAGGCTGCCCGCGGCTTCGCTCTTGCGTTCGGATTCCTTGGTGGTTTCGTGCAGCGAGCGGCGCAGGTAGAGCGAGACCAGGGCCGAGCAGGCGCCGACCACGAAGGGAATCCGCCAGCCCCAGGCCACCAGTTCCTCATGCGACAGCAGCAGCTGCAGGATGCCGAGCACCAGCAGGGCCGCCAGCTGGCCGCCGATCAGGGTCACGTACTGGAAGGACGCATAGAAGCCCTTGCGCCCCGGCTCGGCCACTTCGCTCATGTAGGTGGCGCTGGTGCCGTATTCGCCGCCCACCGACAGACCCTGGAACAGGCGCGCCACCAGCAGCAGCAGCGGCGCCGCCGTGCCGATCGTGGCATAGGTCGGCAGGCAGGCGATCAGCAGCGAACCGCCGCACATCATCAGCACCGAGATCATCATCGAGTTGCGGCGGCCGTAGCGGTCGCCGATGCGGCCGAACAGCCAGCCGCCCACCGGGCGCATCAGGAAGCCGGCGGCGAAGATGCCGGCGGTGTTCAGCAGCTGGACGGTGGGGTCGGCCTTCGGGAAGAAGGCGGACGAGAAATACAGCGCGCAGAACGAGTAAATATAGAAGTCGAACCATTCGACCAGGTTGCCCGACGAGGCGCCCACGATGGCGAAGATCCGCTGGCGTGAAGTGAGATGTTCGATCGCGTGCGGGTCGTTTGCACCTGTCGTGTCTGTGGTATCCATTGTTGCCATTGCTTCCTCCAAATCTGCCCCGGCCAGTGCGCCGAGGCAGACTTAGCATAATGGCTATTCGCAATGGGTGGCGCGCAGGAGGGTCTCAGAAAGTGAGGACGAAGCGCGCGCCGCGGCCTACCGGGCGCGCGTGGCGCACCGTGCCGCCGTTTTCGTGCACCAGGTGGCGCACCATCGCCAGGCCGATGCCGCCGCCCTGCTTCTTGGTCGTGAAGAAGGGCGTGAAGATGTGCGCGGCCAGCCCGTCCGGCACGCCGGGACCGTCGTCGGACACCTCGATGCGCAGGCGCGCGCCGCGCACCAGGCGTGCCGTCACCCAGGCGTTGCCGGCCTTCCCTTGATGATCCGCGCTGGCCTCGAAGGCGTTCTTCAGCAGGTTGATCAGGGCCTGTTCGAGCTGGCCCGGGTCGGCCATCAGTTCCAGCGAGGCCGGCTCGGTCGAGAAGTGAACGTCGCCGCCGCGCGCGCGCCAGGCCGGCCCCACCAATGCGGCGATGCGTTCGAACAGCGCGTCCAGGCGCACCCGTTCGGGCCGCGCGGCCGGCACGTTCGACAGGCTGCGGTAGCTGGCCACGAAGGCGACCAGGCTGTCGGCGCGGCGCCGGATCGCATCCAGCGCGGTGCTCAGGTCCGTGCCGACGTCGTCCGGCAGCGCGCCGCGGAACTCGCCCAGCAGACCATAGGCCGTGTGCGACAGCGACGCCACCGGCGTCAAGGAATTCATGATCTCGTGGGTCAGCACGTGCACCAGCTGGCGCCAGGCGTGCAGGGCCTCGGCTTCGAGCTCGCTCTCGACCGGCATCAGGGCCGCCAGCCGCTGCGGCCGCCCCTGCAGGGTCAGCGCGGACACCGCCAGCAGCGCGCGTTCGGTGCCGCGCTCGGTCTCGAAATCGATCAGCCCACGTCGCTCACCCGGCTGCGCCGCCAGCTGGCGGTACAGGTCGGCGGGATCGCTGGCGCGGCCCGGCGCCACCAGCTTGCGGGCGTTGGCATTCAGCGGCGCGACCTGGCCTTCGCCATCGCCGCCGTCGATGCGGAACAGGGCCACCGGCGTGTGTTCGAGGCGCGCCTCCAGCGCCAGCGCATTGTCGAGCAGGGTTTGCTGGCCGATCGGCAGTCCGGGCGGCGGCGCAGGCGGCGTGCGCTGCAGCGCGGCCAGCCGGTCCAGGCAGCGCCACAGCGCGAGCAGCAGCGGCAGCGCGGCGAGCGCGCACAGCACGGTCAGGCGCGGCAAGTCCAGCGTCGCCAGCTGCGGCGACGCCAGCAGCGCACCGGCGCCGAAGGCCAGCAGGGCGATGCCGCCCACGGACAGCAGCGCGCCCGCCTTCAGGCGTCCTTCAGATACCATGCTTGCCCAGTTTGCGGTACAGCGCGGCGCGGCTCAGGCCGAGCATGCGCGCGGCCAGGCTGATATTCCCCTTGGCCTTGTCGAGGGCCGCGGCGATGGTCTCGCGTTCGAGGGCGCCGAGGCGGAATTCGCCCTCTTCCGCATCGCCGCTTGCGGCCGCGCGCGCGGGCACGGGCGCCTCGGCGGCCGGCGCCGGCAGCGCCAGGCCGAAATCCTCGTAGCGGTACTCGTCCTGGGACGCCAGGATCACGGCGCGTTCGCAGGCGTGGCGCAGCGCGCGCACATTGCCCGGCCACGACCATGCGCACAGGCCTTCCAGTGCGCTCGGCGCCAGCTCGCGCACCGGGCGCGCGTACTGCGCCTCGTACAGCGACAGGTAATGGTGCAGCAGGCCCGGGATGTCGTCGCTGCGTTCGCGCAGCGGCGGCACGCGGATCACGATGGTATTCAGGCGGAACAGCAAGTCCGGCCGGAACACGCCCGGATCGAACAGGCGCCGTTCATCGAGATTGGTGGCGCTGACGATGCGCACGTCGATCGCTTCCGGGCGGTCGGCGCCGATCGGCGTGACTTCGCGCCGCTCCAGCGCCGTGAGCAGCTTGGCCTGGCTTGCCAGCGGCATGTTGCCGATCTCGTCGAGGAACAGGGTGCCGGCGCGCGCCGCCTGGAAACGGCCGGCGCGGTCGCTGCGCGCATCGGTGAAGGCGCCCTTGCGGTGGCCGAACAGTTCGCTCTCGAAGGTCGATTCGGGCAGCGCCCCCATGTCCACCGCCAGGAAGGTGCTGTTCGCGCGGCGCGAGGCCGCGTGGATGGCGCGCGCCACCAGTTCCTTGCCGACGCCGTTCTCGCCCAGCACCATCACGTTGGCTTCGGTGGGCGCGACGCTGGCGATCATGGCCTTCACTTCGCGCATGGCGGCGGACTCGCCCATCAGGCCGTCGATGCCGGCGGCGCCGGCGGCGGGTGCGCGGCGTGCCAGCGCACCGTCGACGGCCGCGCTCAGGCGTCCATTGTCCCAGGGCTTGGTGATGAAATCGCTGGCGCCGCGCTTCAGGGCTTCCACCGCCAGCGGCACGTCGGCGTAGGCGGTCAGCGCGATCACGGCGGGCGGATGCGCGAGCGCGCGCAGGCGGTCGAGCACCGCCAGGCCTTCGGCGCCGTCGATGCGGCCGGGCGTGAAATTCAGGTCGAGCAGCACGACGTCCGGCACGCCCTCCTCCAGCACCCTGGACAGGCGCACGGGGTCGTCGAGCGTCGCCACCCGGCCATGGCGGCGGCGCAGCAGCATCTGGGCGGCGCAGGCGACGTCGGTGTCGTCGTCGAGGATCAGGATGTGGGCTGCGGTGTCGGCCATAGTCTTGCCATTCTAGCAGCGCAACCCGGCCGCGGCGACCATCCCGGCCGCCTGCCGCGGACGCCTGTTCGCAAGCGCACATGCATACCTGTCCGCTTCCGGACAGGTACACGCCGAACACCCGGGCAATCGATCGAAAAGCCGCCAAAACCGGCCTGGCACGGCGCTTGCAAAAGAGTCCACCATCGTTCAACCATCAACGCATCAGCATGGATCACATTCCTCCTCCCGCCGTCACCGGCGCCGCCATGGACACCGTCGTCCCCAAACGGCGCGGCCGGCTGTTCAAGCGCATCGGCATCGCCGTCGCCGTCACGGCCAGCCTGGCCTGGGCCAGCTGGCAGTTCGTCCCGCACGGCCTGCAGGTGGCCAGCCGCGACGTGCGCCTGGCGCGTGTCGAACAAGGCGTGTTCCGCGACGATATCGTCGTGCGCGCCACCGCCGAGCCGCTGAATTCCATCATCCTCGACTCGGTCGAATCGGGCCGCGTGGAAGAGGTGTTCGCCAGGGACGGCCAGG
>Ga0065165_1000304_pt1 | contig 81791 bp, 68 predicted proteins | sample AraplaMF_Cvi_mMF_FD_63813 | JGI IMG/M metagenome (GOLD analysis project Ga0065165, IMG submission 63813) | Arabidopsis root microbial communities from the University of North Carolina, USA - plate scrape MF_Cvi_mMF (version 2) (version 3) | ecosystem: Host-associated > Plants > Roots >... | reverse complement strand
AATTTGCAAATTAAGGCTAGGGTTTTCCTTGGTATATGCCGGTTTAGAAATGCCAGTCGCCCCCTCCTATTACTAAGCGCACCCGAGCAACAAAAGTACACGGCACCTTCTGCACACTGCCCGTCAGCCGCGGATACCTCGTGGCCTTTTTTTGTTACGCCGTTCTGACAAGACTGGCGTAACCAACCGGAGCAGCAGAGATGTACAAATTGAACGCGGTGAGCCTGGCAGTCGCCGCCACCATTGCGGCCGCGTCTTTCCCGACGCTGGCCCAGCAACAGGCCGACCAGTCGCAACTGGAACGCGTGGTCGTGACCGGTTCCGCCATCAAGCGTCTGGACGCCGAATCCTCGGTGCCCGTGACGACGCTGAAGATGAGCGACATCCGTGAGCAGGGTCTCACGACGGTCGAACAGATCCTGAGCACGCTGACCGCCAGCCAGAGCAGCCTGGGCACCAGCCAGGCCGTCGGCTCGTCGACCGGCGGCGCGTCCTTCGCCGACCTGCGCGGCATCGGCGCCAACAAGACCCTGGTCCTGCTGAACGGTCGCCGCATCGCCAACAACGCGTTCGACGGCTCGGCCCCCGACCTGAACATGATCCCGCTGGCGGCCATCGAGCGCATCGAAGTGCTGCGCGACGGCGCCTCCTCGCTGTACGGCACCGACGCCATCGGCGGCGTGATCAACTTCATCACCCGCAAGGACTACACCGGCGCCACGGTGTCGGCCGGCTTCGACTCGCCGCAGCACGCCGGCGGCAAGACCCGCAACGCCAACGCCGGCTTCGGCTACGGTGATCTGGACCAGCAGGGCTTCAACGTCTTCGGCTTCCTGGACTTCCAGAAGCAGGACGCCGTCAAGGGCTCCGAGCGTCCGTTCAACCTCCGCTACCCGGGGGGCATCTCGAGCAATACCGCGCCGGCCAACTACTACACCGGCAACGGCGACGTGGTCTACAACCCGACCGGTCCCGGCTGCGGCGCCAACCTGCTGATCCCCTCGGGCGACGGCAGCTCGTGCTACATCACGACCGCCCCGTACGTCGACTACCTGCCGGAGAGCCAGCGCGTCTCGGGCATGCTGAAGGGCACGCTGAAGCTCAACAACGATCACCAGATCGGCGCCGAGTACTTCATCACCCGCAGCACCGTGCGCACGGAAATCGCGCCGGTGCCGTACGGCGCGCTGAGCATGAGCGCCGGCACCCCGTTCTATCCGAACAATCCGGACCTGAACGGCGGCGACTTGGTGGTCAAGTGGCGCGACACGGTCAACGGACCGCGCCGCGACAAGAACACCAACCAGCAGCAGCGCTTCCTGCTGACCGCCGACGGCACCGTCGCCAACTGGGACTACTCGGTGGGCGCCAGCTACAACGTCAACAAGGTCACCGAGGCGCTGACGCACGGCTACGCCGACGGCACGATCATCACCAAGGGCGTGAAGGACGGCATCATCAACCCGTTCGGCGACCAGACGCCGGAAGGCCTGGCGCTGCTGCAGTCCGCGGCCGCCTTCGGCACGCTGATGACCGGCAAGGGCGAGACCTGGAACCTCGACGCGCACGCCAGCCGTGAAATCGGCGACTGGTTCGGCGCCGGCCGTTCCGCGGCCCTGGCCGTGGGCACCGAGTTCCGCAAGGAGAAGTTCTCGCAGGTCGCCAACGAGGACTACGCCGCGATCGTCGTCGCCTCCACCGGCGTCGACCCCGCCACCAACAGCGTCGGCGACCGCAAGGTCTCCGCGGTGTACAGCGAGCTGAACGTGCCGGTCCTGAAAGACCTGGACCTGACCGCCGCGATCCGCTACGACAAGTACAACGACTTCGGCAACACGACCAATCCGAAGTTCAGCTTCCGCTACCAGCCGACCAAGGAAGTCCTGGTGCGCGGCTCCTACTCGACCGGCTTCCGCGCCCCGTCGCTGTATGAGCTGCACGCCGCGCAGACCTACACCAACTCGAGCACCGTCAGCGATCCGCTGCTGTGCCCGACCGGCACCGGCAGCGCGCTGAACTGCAAGACGCAGTTCATGGCCCTGAACGGCGGCAACGTCGACCTGAAGCCCGAGAAGAGCAAGAGCGCCACGCTGGGCTTCCAGTTCGCGCCGATCGCCGACGCCAGCTTCGGCATCGACTTCTGGTGGCTGCGCCTGAAGAACCTGATCGGCGTCATCGGCGACGCGTCGCTGTACAGCCCCGCCAACTACGATCAGTTCGGACAGTACTTCCACCGCAACGCGGCGGGCCAGCTGTCCACGGACGGCACCAGCTGCCCGGGCGCCAACTGCGGCTACATCGACGTCCGTCAACAGAACCTGGGTGGCACCAACACCAACGGTTTCGACCTGAACGGCAACTACCGCCTGCGCACCGCCTACGGCAACGTCACCTTCGGCCTGAACAGCACGTACGTCACCAAGTACGAGTTCCAGGAGTTCCAGAACGGTCCGTGGAAGCAGAAGGTCTCGACCTTCGCCGGCGACGCGCCGGTCTTCCGTTGGCAGCACACGCTGAACGCGGTGTGGAGCTACGCCAACCAGTACACGGTCGGCCTGACCGCCCACTACAAGTCGGGCTACCAGGACGATCCGACGCTGGACGAAGGCAAGACCAACCGCGTCGCGTCGTACACGACCTTCGACCTGTTCGGCGTGTACAAGCCGATCAAGACGCTGTCGCTCACGGCCGGCGTGCGCAACCTGTTCGACCGCGATCCCCCGCTGTCGTACCAGCAGGCCGTGTTCCAGGCCGGCTACGACCCGCGTTTCGCCGACGCGACCGGCCGCACCTTCTACGTGCGCGGTTCCTACGACTTCTGATCGTCGGAAATCCGACACAATCCGAGGGCCCCATCCGGGGCCCTTTTTCATTTCCGGGTCCGTTCCACGGTCCCGCCCCGCGATCCTGCAGCCCCGCCGCGCCACGTATGTCCGACAGCCGCTCCGCTCCGCCCTCCCGATGCCAGGTCCTCATCATCGGCGCCGGCCCCGCCGGCAGCGCCGCGGCGCGCTGGCTCGCCAAGGCGGGCGTGGACGTCGTGTTCGCCGACCAGCAGCCGCTGGGTCGGGACAAGGTCTGCGGCGACGGCCTCATCCCGGACGCGCACAAGGCGCTCGACCGCCTGGGCCTGCTGGACCGGGTGATGGCCAAGGCGCAACGCTCGGCGCACGTGGGCTGCATCGGACCGCGCGGCGGCCGCATCGATGTGCCGGGCCACCTCGCGGTGCTGCCGCGCAGGCAGCTCGACGAGATCCTGAACCTCGGCGCGCAGGAAGCCGGCGCGCGCTTCCTGGCGCCGGCGCGCTTCGAGGCGGCGCTGGAGGATGGACAGGGGCGCGTGCGCGGCGCATGGTTCACCATCGACGGCCAGCCCCACGAGATCGCCGCCGACTGGGTGATCCTGGCCACCGGCGCCGTGCCCAAGGCGCTGACCGCCGCCGGCATGTGCGAACGCCACACGCCCAGCGGCGTTGCGCTGCGCGGTTATGTCCGCGCGCCGTCAATGGTCGGCGAGATCAAGGCGCTCGAGGTGGTCTGGTGCAAGCCGGTGCAGCCCGGCTACGGCTGGATCTTCCCGGCGCCGGACGGCAGCTTCAACATCGGCGTCGGCGTGACCGACAGCCACAAGGACCTGGCGGGCAAGGGCCAGAAGAAGGACGTCAACCTGCGCGCCATCTTCGACGCCTTCGTCGAGCACTACCCGCCCGCGAAGCGCCTCATGGCCGAGGGCGAACTGGTCGGCGAGCTCAAGGGCGCGCCGCTGCGCTGCACGCTCAACGGCGCGCGCTGGTCGCGCCCCGGCCTGCTGGTCACCGGCGAGGCGGCGGGGTCGACCTACTCCTTCACCGGCGAGGGCATCGGCAAGGCGATGGAGACCGGCCTGCTGGCCGCCGAGGCCATCCTGGCGCACCGCGCCGGCGCGACGGGAGCGGCGGGTGCCGGTGCCGTCGACGCACCGGTCCGCGAGCAGTACGAGCAGGGACTGCGGGCGCTGCAGCCGAAGTACGACCTGTACGAGCGCGGCAATCGCGTGAACCGTTTTCCCTGGCTGGCCGACCTGCTGATCTGGCGTGCGAAGAAGAGCCCGCGCCTGCTGCGGCGGATGAGCGGCGTGCTCAACGAGACCAGCAACCCCGGCAACCTGGTCAGCCTGAAGGGGATCACGCGGCTGTTCCTTGAATGAGCGCCGCGACCTGAGCCTGGAGCAACCGCGATGTGCCAACTCATGGGCATGAACGCCCGCCGACCGACCGACGTGATGTTCAGCTTCGCCGGACTGGCGACGCGGGCGCACGAACACAAGGACGGCTTCGGCATCGCCTTCTTCGAGGGGCGCGGGCTGCGGCACTTCGTCGACCACCACAGTGCGCGGGTGTCGCCGCTGGCGGAGTTGGTCAAGACCTATCCGATCCGCAGCGACGTCGTCATCGCGCACATCCGCAAGGCCACGCAGGGGGTGGTGTCGCTGGAGAACACGCATCCGTTCGTTCGGGAGCTGTGGGGCCGCTACTGGGTGTTCGCCCACAACGGCGACCTGAAGGGTTTCACGCCGCGTTTGCATGCGGCGTTCAAGCCGGTAGGCCAGACCGACAGCGAGCAGGCCTTCTGCTGGTTGATGCAGGAACTGGCCAAGGCGCATGCCGACATGCCGGCGATCGAGGAGCTGAACCACACGCTGAGAGAGTTGCTGCCGCGGCTCAACGGCCACGGCACCTTCAACATGCTGTTGTCCAACGGTCAGGCGCTGTGGGCGCACGGCTCGACCAAGCTGCACTACCTGTTGCGCCAGCCGCCCTTCGGCCAGGTCACCTTGCAGGACGAGGACCTGAGCGTCGATCTGGCGGCCAAGACCACCGAGGACGACCGCATTGCCATCGTGGCCACCGAGCCGCTGACGCGCGACGAGGCCTGGATCCCGATCGAGCCGGGCACCCTGAAGGTCTTCCTGGGCGGCGAGCCTCTGTGCTAGCCGTGGCGGCCGGTGCCCCGTGGAGCGAATGCCGAGCGTGCGGAGGCGATTGAGCGGAACGGGGCACCGGCCGCCACGGCGGCCGCTCGGTCGTCTCAGTCGGCTGGCCGTCCCTGCCCACTGCCATTCGCCGCATCCGGGGGCTGTCTCCGCCCCCCTCGCCTAGACTTGCCGCATGACTTCGCCCAGCTCCTCCGCCGAGGCTGTCCCGGACGCCGGCCTGTCCGCCGGGCCTGTCGCGCCTGCCGCACCTGTCGCTGCCGCGTCGCCGGTCTCATCGAGCGGTGCGACCACGACCCAGGTCGACTGGACGCAATGGCTGTTCCCCGGCCCGCGCCGCAGCTTCAGCGACGCGGAGATCGAGCGTTCCGGCCTGAGGACCTGGTCCACCGCCATCGACTGCTACGTGATGAGCAACGTGCTGGTGCTGGTGCTGGTTTTCTACACGATGCTGCCGCGGCACCTCGCGCACGTGATCCTGATCGGCGGGTTGGCGATGGCCTCCGTCGGGTTGGGTGTCGCTCGCTGGCTGTGGCGCCAGCCGACGCGTACCCGTTTCAACGGCGCGACGCTGGCGCTGAGCGTGGGCATGGTGCTCTTCACGCTCGGCATGGTGAAGGCGGGCTTCCGCGAGGAGGCGCGCGACCTGCTGCCTTTCGCCGCCGGCGGCATGACGCTGGTGGTGTCCTCGTGGTGGTTCCTGACCTTGTACCGGACGCAGCAGCTGAGCGCGCGGCTGTCGGAGCTGGACGCGCAGGAAGAGCGCATCGCGATGGCGCAGCGCCTCGCGACGGCGCAGATCCAGCCGCACTTCCTGTTCAACACGCTGGCGTCGCTGCAGCACTGGGTGGACACGCGCGACGACCGCGCCGGGCCGATGCTGCGCTCGCTGACGCGCTACCTGCGGGCGACGCTGCCGATGTTCGAGCAGGACCGGCTGCCGCTGGAGCAGGAGCTGCAGATCGTGCGCAGCTACCTGGACATCATGCAGGCGCGGCTGGGGCAGCGGCTGAGCTGGTCGCTGGACACCGACGGGATAGCGCCGGCCGCGATCGCCGGCGCGAGCCTGCCGCCGGGAACGCTGCTGACCTTGGCGGAGAACGCGATCACGCACGGCATCGAGCCCAGCCTGCGCGGCGGCCACATCGCCGTGCGGGTGAAGGCGACACCCGACCGGCTGCGCCTGGAGGTGCAGGACGGGGGCCAGGGGCTGTCGGCGGGCGCCTGCGAGGGCCTGGGGCTGGCCAACACGCGGGAGCGGCTGAAGACGCAGTTCGGCGACCGCGCCGCGCTGGGGCTGGAGCCGGCCGCGGCAGACGCGCCGGGCTGCCTGGCCTGGGTCGAGGTGCCGACCGCCTGACCGGCTCGGCAGTCGCCGCCGGGACGCGTCGAATCTCGCTTCCTTCCGGAAGTCGAGCCACAGATCGAGGGAGACACGCATGACGACGAAGATCCGCACGCTGATCGCGGACGATGAGGAAGGCCCGCGCGAACAGCTGCGGGCGGCGCTGGCGCGGCTGGCGCCGGAGCTCGAGATCGTGGCGGCGAGCGTCAACGGCTGCGACGCCTGGGACGACTGCCTCGAGCACGATCCGCAGCTGTGTTTCCTGGACATCCGCATGCCGGGCATGTCCGGCCTGGAGGTCGGGCAGCGGCTGTCGCAGCTGGCGGAGCCGCCGCAGGTGGTCTTCGTCACCGCCTACGGCGACCATGCGCTCTCGGCCTTCGAGGCCGGCGCCGTCGACTATGTGCTCAAGCCGGTCGAGGATGCGCGGCTCGAGCAGTGCCTGCAGCGCCTGCGGCAGCGACAGGCGGCGAGTCCGGCGGCCGGTGCCGATGGCGCCGATGCCTCGTCCGGCGACGCAGGCCAGGGCGCGACCGCCGCCCTGCCGGGCATGCCCGCCGCGACGCTGGAGCTGCTGCGTCAGCTGCTCCCGTCGCAGCGTCCGGCAATGCGCCCCATCCAGGCCAGCCAAGGCCGCGAGATCCAGCTGATCGCTCCCGACGACATCCTGTTCTTCCAGAGCGACAGCCGCTACACGCGCGTCGTCCACCGCGACGGCGAGGCGTGGATCCGCACGGCGCTCAAGGAGCTGCTGAGCGACCTCGATCCGGGCGTGTTCTGGCAGGTCCACCGCTCGGTGCTGGTCAACAGCCGCTTCATCGCAAGCGCGACCCGCGTCGACGAGAACACCATGCAGCTGTCGCTCAAGGGCAGCGCGGAGAAGCTGCCGGTGTCGCGACAGTTCCAGGGACTGTTCAAGGGTCAGTGATCGCCGGCTGATCGTCGCCCGCGCGCCGAGGTAAAACCCGTTCTTCATCCACGAGGCGCGGACGAGGATCAGGCGATGCGGAAGGCAAGAACGCGAGGGGGCCGTGCGACGGCCCGACTGCTGGCGGCGATGACCGCAGGACTGCTGGCCGCCGGCGCGGTGCAGGCGCGGGTGACGCGCATCGTCGTCGACGAAGTGACGCCGCTGATCGGCGCGCAGCGCGGCTACGAGCAGCTCCGCGGCCGCGCCTTCGGCGAGCTGGATCCCGCCGATCCGCACAACGCGATGATCACCGACATCGCCCTGGGCGCCGATGCGGACGGCAAGGTTCGCTACGAGACGAACTGGGTGCTCACGCGGCCGGTCGGGCGCAAGGCGTCCAGCGGCTTCCTGTGGCACGACGTCCCCAACCGCGGCGGCGAGGTGCGACTGGAGCCCGGCGAGATTGCCGCCGGCGACATCGGACTGCGCAGCGGCTGGCAGGCCGACAACGCTGGCAACACCGGCGTGCCGCGGACCCGGCCCGAAGCCGCCCGCCACCACTACGTGCGTGTCCCCGTCGCGCGCCTCGACGGCCAGCCGGTCACCGGACGGGTGATGGCGCGCATCGTGAATCGCGCCGGCGCCTCCTCCCAGTCGCTGATGGTGCAGGGCAATCCGATGCCTTACCTGCCGGTCTCGCTCGACACGGCCGACGCGACGCTGACGGTCCACCGCAAGGAGACCGTCGACGGGCGCATCACGACCGCCGGGACGATCGCCCCGAAGGACTGGGCCTTCGCCCGCTGCGACGCCGATCGTCCCTTTCCCGGTACGCCGATCGACATCGATCCGTCGCATGCGCCGGCGAACCTGCCGATCCACGTCTGCCTGCGCGGCGGATTCGAGCCGGACAAGGTCTATCAACTGGTCTACACGGCCGGCAATGCCTACGTGCTGGGCGTCGGGATGGCGGCGTTCCGCGACGTTGGCGCCTTCTTCCGGCACGCGAAGGCGGACGACGCCGGCACGCCCAATCCGATCGCCGGCCAGGTTCGCGGCAGCGCGATCCGCGGCGTCTCGCAATCGGGGAACATGGTCCGGCAGTTCCTGTTCATGGGGCTGAACCAGGACGAGGGCGGCCGCAAGGTCCATGACGGCGCCTGGGCCATCATCGCCGGCCGCCGCGTCGCGGCGAACGCGCGATGGGGGCAGCCGGACGGCGTGCTGGAGCTGTTCCAGATGGGCAGCGAAGGACCGCAGTGGTGGGTGGACTGGGCCGACAAGGCCCGAGGCCTGCCGGCGAAGGGATTGCTGACCCGCTGCGCCGCGAGCAAGACCTGCCCCAAGGTGTTCGAACACTTCGGCGCCGCCGAGGTCTACGCGCTGAAGCTCTCGCTGGAATGGGTGGGATCGTCGGCGGACATCGACATCCCGCTCGCGCCGGATGTGCGCCGCTACTACGTCGCCGGCAGCCCGCATGGCGGTGGTGCGGGCGGCTTCCTGCACGAGGCGCCGGCGAAGACCTTCAACTGCCCGGGCAACAACTTCGGCCAGGCGACGCTCGCGCCCAATCCGCTACCGCATCGCGAATTGCGCAACGTGTTGAGCGCTGCGATGCGCGACTGGGTCCTCAAGGGAACTCCGCCGCCGCCGAGCCGCTATCCGACGCTGGCGCGCGGCGAGCTCGTCGATCCGGCACGCGAGGCCATGGGCTTCCCGCGCGGCGTGCCGGGGATCCCGGACAGCATCTTCCTGCCGGAGAACTTCGTCTTCCCCGTCTTCGATTACGACTGGGGCCCGGGCTTCGATCGCGTCGAGGCGTCGGGCGTGCCGGACCAGATCCCGCCGAGGATCAGGCGCGTGCTGCCGGCGAAGGTGCCGCGCGTCGATGCCGATGGCAACGAGCTCGGCGGCGTGCCGACCGTGCTGACGATGGCGCCGCTGGGCACCTACCTCGGCTGGAACATCACCGCCGACGGCATCCATGCCGGGCAGGTCTGCAACTACGCGGGTGGCTACGTGCCGTTCGCGCGCACGCGGGCGGAGCGCGAGGCCAACGGCGATCCCCGGTTGTCGCTCGAGGAGCGCTACCGCGACCACGCCGGCTACGTCGACGCTGTCCGGGCCGCCGCCCAAAAAGCATCGGCGGAAGGATTTCTCCTGTCCGCCGATCGGGATCGCCTGCTCAAGGAAGCCCTCGAGAGCGACGTGCTGCGCTGATCTCAGCGCATCGCGGTCGGTGCCGGCGCCTCCACGTCGATGCCGCCCGCCAGCGCCTTGTAGACGCCGACCAGCGAGGTGGCCGCCGCCGTCTGCGACTGCGCCAGCTGGTTGCGCGCGGTCAGCAGTTCCCGCTCGGCGTCGAGCACCGCCAGGAAGTCGCTGATGCCGACCTTGAAGCGCTCGCGCGCGATGTTGGCAGCCTTCTCCGCCGACACGGCCGCATCGAACAGCGCCTGCGCCTGCTGCTGGCTGCGGTTGTAGGTCACCAGCGCGCCTTCGGTCTCCTCGAGCGCCGCGAGCACGGTGCGCTCGTAGCTGACGAAGGCCGCCTCGTTGCGCGCGTCCGCCGCCGCGATCTGCGCGCGGATGCGGCCGAAGTCGAGCAGGTTCCACACCAGCTGCGCGCCCAGGTTGTACGCATACGCGGGACCGTCGTTCAGGTCGCCGATGCGCGTCGCGTTCTGGCCGATCGTGCCGCCCAGCGTGATGCGGGGGAACATCGCCGATCGCGCCACGCCGACACGCGCCGCGGCCGCGGCCGCCTGGGCCTCCGCCGCGCGGACGTCGGGACGGCGGCGCAGCAGGTCCTCGGGCGTGCCGATGCGATCCAGCGCGATGGTCTTCAGGCCGGGCAGCGGCTTGACATCGGACAGCTCCACGTCGAGCGCCGTGGGCGGCTGCCCGGTCAGCACCGCCAGCCGATACCGCGTGCGCGCCAGCGACATCTCCAGCGCGGGGATGGTGGCCGCCGTGCTCTGCACCAGCGCGCGGGCGCGCTCGGTATCGAAGCCCGTGCCGCGGCCCGCTTCCTGCCGGCCGGCCACCAGCTTCAGCGCGCCCTGCTGCGTCTCCAGCGACTGCTGCGCCACGCGCAGCTGCTCCTGCAGGCCGCGCAGCTCGAAGTAGTTGCGCGCCACTTCCGCCGCGACGCTGACCTGCGCCGAACGCAGGCCCGCTTCGCCGGCCAGCAGGTCGGCAGCCGCGGCGCGGCGCTCGTCGGAGAGGCGGCCGAACAGGTCGGCCTCCCAACGCACGTCGAAGCCCACCGAGAACGCGTTGTTGCTCTGCGGGTTGCCCTGCGAATCCGGCGCGCGGACGCGACCGGCGCCGGCCGTCAGGTCGACGCTCGGGAACAGCTGCGCATCGGCGAAGCGCGACAGCGCGCGTGCCTCGCGCAGGTTGGCGGACGCGATGCGCAGGTCCGTGTTGGCCTGCAGCGCGCGGCTCACCAGCGCATCCAGCCCGGTGTCGTTGAAGCCCTGCCAGAAGCGGCCCACGGGCGCCTGCGCCAGCGTGGCGCCGTCGCCTTGCGGCGCGTTGGCGAAACCGGCAGCGACCGCGACTTCAGACTTCTTCGGCGCGGGCGCCGTCGAGCAGCCGGTGAGCGCCACCGTCGCGGCCGCCGCGGCGGCCATCAGAGAGACTCGGTAGAACATCATGCGCCCCCCTTCGGCGAAGGCGTGCCGCCCTTGGGCGGGTCGGCGTCGTCGACGCCCGGATGGAACGGATGGGCGGCGGCATCGATCTGATGACGCAGCTCGACCGCGTGGGCCCGCTTCTTCTCCGTGCTCTTGCGCAGCAGCGCGTAGAACACCGGCGTCAGGAAGATGCCGAACAGCGTCACGCCGACCATGCCCGAGAACACCGCGATGCCCATCGCGCGACGCATCTCGCTGCCGGCCCCACTCCCGAGGATGAGAGGTATCACGCCGGCGCAGAACGCGATCGAGGTCATCAGGATCGGACGCAGCCGCATGCGGCAGGCGTGGATGATCGCGTCGTGCAGGGCCTCGCCGCGCTCCTCGAGCTCCTTGGCGAACTCGACGATCAGGATCGCGTTCTTGCACGCCAGGCCGACCAGCACCACCAGCGCCACCTGCGAGAAGATGTTGAGATCCCCCGCCTGCATGAACGGCGGGAAGTGCGACAGCCACACGCCGAACAGCGCGGACAGGATGCACATCGGCACGATCAGGATGATGGCCAGCGGCAGCGACCAGCTTTCATACTGGGCCGCGAGCACCAGCACCACCAGCAGCACCGAGATCGCCAGCACGGCGCCCAACGTCGGGATCGAGAAGCCGCCGACCTTGATGTCGCGGGTCAGCCGGTCCTGGTAGGTCAGTTCCGTCCACTCGTAGGTCATGCCGCGCGGCAGGTTCTTCAGCCGCTGCTCGATCTCCGCCTCGGCCTGGCCGCTGGAGAAACCGGGCTTGGCCGCGCCGTTGATGTCCGCGCTCGGGAAGCCGTTGTAGCGCGTCACGCGCGTCGGCCCGAAGGTCGGATCGACGTTCATCAGCGCGCCCAGCGGCACCATCTCGTTCTTCTCGTTGCGCGTCTTCAGGTCGGTGATGCTGCCGGCGTTGGCGCGGAATGGCGCGTCCGCCTGCACGATCACCTGGTAGGTCTTGCCGAAGCGGCTGAAGTCGTTGACGTACAGCGAGCCCAGGTTGATCTGCAGCGTGTCGTAGATGTCCTGCAGCCTCACGCCCATCTGCTTGGCCTTGACCCGGTCGACGTGCGCGAACAGCTGCGGCACGTTGATGTCGTAGGTCGAGTAGGGCGTGCCGATGCCGCTCTTCGGATCGCCGTAGATCGGACCCAGCGTGCCCCAGACGGAGCCGAACAGCGCCTGCTCGCCCAGGCCGGCACGGTCCTGCACCTGGATCTTGAAGCCGCCCGCGTTGCCCAGGCCGTCCACCGCCGGCGGCGGCACGACGAACATGCGCGCGCCCTGGATCTGCTGGATCGCGCCGTTGACCTTGCCCAGGATCGCGTCCTTGGACTTGTCGGCGGAGGTCCGGTTCTCGAATTCATCCAGGCCGAAGAACACGATGCCTTCGTTGGGCGCGGCCGAGAAGCCGGCGATCGACAGGCCCGGGAAGGCGATCGAGTCGCGGATGCCGGGGACCTTCAGCGCGATGTCGCTCATGCGCCGGATGACTTCCTCGGTGCGGTCCAGCGTGGCGCCGGCCGGCAGCTGCGCGATGCCGATCAGGTACTGCTTGTCCGGCGCCGGCACGAAGCCCGACGGGATGCGCGTGAACAGCAGGGCGGTCAGGCCCAGCAGCACGGCGTAGACGATCAGCGCGCCGCCCTTGCGCTTGAGGATGCCGGTGACGCCGCGGCTGTAGCCTTCGCTGCGGCGCTGGAAGAAGCAGTTGAACCAGTGGAAGAACCGGCCGAACAGCTTGTCCATCACTTTCATGATCGGGTCCTTGGGCGCGTCGTGCGGACGCAGCAGCAAGGCCGCCATGGCGGGCGACAGGGTCAGCGAGTTGAACGCCGAGATCACCGTCGAGATCGCGATCGTGACCGCGAACTGGCGATAGAACTGGCCCGACAGGCCCGGCACGAAGGTCAGCGGGATGAACACCGCGCACAGCACCAGCGCGATCGCGATGATGGGCCCGGAGACTTCCTGCATCGCCTTGACCGTCGCGGCATGCGGCGTGAGCCCGTCCTCGAGGTTGCGCTCGACGTTCTCGACCACCACGATCGCGTCGTCGACCACGATGCCGATGGCGAGCACCAGCCCGAACAGCGTCAGCGTGTTGATCGAGTAGCCCAGCAGCAGCAGCACCGCGAAGGTACCGACGATGGACACCGGCACCGCCAGCAGCGGGATGATGGACGCGCGCCAGGTCTGCAGGAAGATGATCACCACCAGCACGACCAGCAGCACGGCCTCGATCAGGGTGTGGATGACCTTCTCGATGGACGTGGCGACGAAGCGCGTCGGGTCGTAGACGATGTCGTAGCTGACGCCGGCGGGGAAGCTGGCCTTCAGGCGTTCCATCGTCGCGCGCACATCCTTGGAGATGTTGAGCGCGTTGGACTGCGGCGCCTGGAAGATGCCGATACCGACGGCTTCCTTGTTGTTCAGCAGGCTGCGCAGCGCGTAGGTGCCGGGGCCCATCTCGACGCGGCCCACGTCGCGCACCCGGACCAGGCCGCCGGTGGCGGTGTCGGTGCGGATGATGACGTCGGAGAACTCTTCCTCGGTGACGAGTCGGCCCTGCGTGTTGATCTGCAGCTGGAAGTCGGTGCCCTTGGGCGCCGGCGGCGCGCCGACCACGCCGGCCGCGACCTGCGTGTTCTGCTCACGGATGGCGTTGGTGACGTCGGTGGCGGTCAGGCCGCGACCGGCGAGCTTGGCCGGATCCAGCCAGATGCGCATCGCGTAGTCGCCCGAGCCGAACACCTGCACCGAGCCCATGCCCTGCACGCGCAGCAGCTCATCGCGGACCTGCAGCTGCGCGTAGTTGCGCAGGTACAGCGCGTCGCGGCTGTTGTCCGGGCTGACCATGTGCACGACCATGGTCAGGTTGGGGCTGGACTTCTCGGTCGTCACGCCGATCTGCCGGACGATGTCGGGCAGGCGCGGCAGCGCGCGGTTGATGCGGTTCTGGACCGCCGTTTCCGCGGCTTCCGGATTGGTGCCGATCTTGAAGGTGACCGTCAGCGTCATGCCGCCGTCGGCGGTGGCCTGGCTGTCGAAGTACAGGACGTTTTCCAGGCCGTTGATCTGTTCCTCGAGCGGTGTCGCCACCGTCTCGGAGATCACGCGCGGATTGGCGCCGGGGAACTGGGCGCGCACGACGACTTGCGGCGGCGCGACTTCCGGGTACTCGGAGATGGGCAGCCGGAAGATCGCCAGCAGGCCCACCAGGAAGATGAAGATCGAGAGGACCGACGCGAAGCGCGGCCGCTCGATGAAGAAGCGTGAGATATCCATGGACGACCTCGCGTCGGGTTACTTCGACGCGGCGGGAGCGGCGGAGGCGGCGCCTTGCGGCGGGGCGATCGGACGGGCCTTGTCGTCGAGCTTGGCCTGCTGCGGCGTGACCGGCGCGCCGGGCATCGCATGCTGGAGGCCGTCGATGATCACGAGCTCGCCGGGCTTGACGCCCTGGACCACGCGGTAGCCGTCGAACAGCGCGCCGGCCTGGACCGGGCGCGGCGCGACGATGTTGTTGGGGCCGACGACCATCACGACCTTGTTGGCCTGGTCGGTGCCGATGGCGCGATCGGGGATCAGCGTGGCCGTGTAGGAGCCGGTGCCTTCGAGCTTGACGCGCGCGAACAGGCCGGGCGTGAACAGCCCGTCCTTGTTGTCGAACACGGCACGGCCGCGGATGGTGGCGGTGGCGGTGTTCAGGCGGTTGTCGACGAAGTCCATGCGGCCCTCGTGCGGGTAGCCCTGCTCATTGGCCAGGCCCAGGTGGACCTTGGTGGCCTGCTCGCGCTTGGCGCCGCCGGCGCGGGCGGCGGCCGCGTACTTCAGGAAGGTCGCCTCGCTGGCGTCGAAGTAGGCGTAGACCTTGTCGCTGGAGACGACGGTGGTCAGCACCGGCTCGCCGATGTTCACGAGGTTGCCCGGGGTGACGTTGGCGCGCGAGCTGCGGCCGGTGACGGGGGCGCGGACCTGGGTGAACTCCAGGTTCAGCCTGGCCTGGGTGACGGCGGCCTCGGCGGCGCGGATGTTGGCGTCGTTGTTGCGGACGGCGGCCTTGAGCTGGTCGATTTCCTGCTGGCTGACGCCCTGGATGGCGACGAGCTTCTCGGCGCGGCCCAGGTCGGACTTGCTCAGCTCGGCGGCGGTGCGGGCGGCGGCGGCCTGCGCCTCGGCGCGGGCGACCTCGGCCTGGAACGGACGCGGGTCGATGGTGAAGAGCGGGTCGCCCTTCTTGACGACCTGGCCTTCGCGGAAGTGGACCTTGTCGAGCGTTCCGGCGACACGGGCGCGGATCTCGACGGTATCGGGCGCTTCCAGGCGCGCGGTGAATTCATCGAAGTCCTGGACTTCGCGCGAGATCGCCGGGGCGACCGTCACGGGCGGCGGGCCGCCATGGTGTTGTTGTTGATCCTGTTGTTGCCCACAGGCGGTCAGCAGCAGTGCCGCGAAGGCGGCGGCGACGGCGTTGCGATTGAAAGAAGGTCCAGCCATGCATCACTCCCGAAAACGCCCACGGCATCTGTTGCACCGCAGCGTGCGGCGGAATGTACGCGGTACATGAAAAGCCTTCCAGTGCCCCAGGCAATACCTGTCCCTTGGCCTCCGGGCTTCCAAAAACAAATTGACTGCCTGGGCAAGGTTGTGAGCAAGTCTCGCGGGAGACACTGCCCGAAAACGTCAGCAGGATGCGGGTTCGGAGGATTGGGCAAGGGTGGCGGAGCAGCCCCGGAATGGTGCTTCGCCCCATCGACCAAGTCTTCGCATACCGGAGGGACCACCTCGTCAGGCAAGCAGCTTCCGCATTTGCCTGGCCTCCAGGATCGCGGCGTGGAGTCTGCGTTTGGTTGATTCGCTCATCAGGTCGAGTCGGCCACGCCGCGGATGCTTCGACCCCTTCCCAGGGGCAGGACTGAACCACTCGTCGTTGAAGGGGAGCACCCGCTGATTGACGAGATCAAACTTCGTCAACTTGACCAGACCGGTCTTGGTGCTCGGCTCGACCACGAACTCCCCAGGAAACAGCATTCCGGTGCGTCGCGAAGTCGCATAGGCCACGATGACCACGCTTCCCGCAGCATCGTCGACGGCCTCTTCGACCTGAAGCACGAGGGCGGGGCGTTCCTTGGGGCCTGGCACGCCGACCCTCTCAGGAAATCGGCACTGGACGATGTCGCCCGACTTGGGACGCGGCGTCCAGTACATGGGACCTCACAGCAGCGAGTCCAGCACCTTGCCACGGCGACGTGGCTCAGCCTTCGCGATCTCTTCGTGATGTTCCTTTGTCAGCGGCATGAACTTCTCCATTTCCTGTTCGTTGAAAACCTCGTCCCTCAGCCGGGCAAGGGCAAAGAGAACGGTCTGCGTTTCGTTGAATCCGAGCTTCTTGGCCATCGCCCTCAAGGCATCTCTCGATACCGTGGTGAGCGTGTCTTCCTTGAAGTTCAGCTTCAACGCCTGTTGGCTCGATGCGGCGGTTGGCATGGCAGCTCCGAAGAATAGAGGGGCACTGAGTGCATAAACAATAGCTAAAGTTTATGTACTGATCAAACGGGGGGAATCGAACGCCGGCAACAAAAAACCCGGGTACTGCCCGGGTTCGTTGTGGCAAGTCCCTAAGGACCCTGTCGTGGCGCTCAATGCACGCCGTGCATCAGCTTCTTCATCCACGGGCTGAGCAGCATCAGCAGCACGCCGGCACCGGCCGGGATGATCGTGAAGATCAGGAAGAAGGTGGACATCGAGTAGGTCGACGAGATCGCGTCGATGTACGAGCCCGTCGCGCCTGCGATCTTGTTGGCGATCGCCGCGTTGACGAACCAGACGCCGAACATCAGGCCCAGCAGGCGCGCCGGCGCCAGCTTGGAGATGTAGGACAGGCCCACCGGCGACAGGCACAGCTCGCCCATCGTGTGCAGCAGGTAGGCCAGCGTCAGGAAGATCATGCTGACCTGCGCCGTCTTGGCGCCCGCCGGGATGCCCGACGCGCCGTACGACAGCGCCGCGAAGCCCAGGCCCAGCAGCACCAGGCCGACGCCGAACTTGACCGGACCGCTCGGGTTCCAGTGACGCTCCCACATCTTGCTGAACATGGGCGCCAGGATCACCAGGAAGAAGGAATTCAACACGCCGAACCAGGTGGCCGGAATCTCCGATTGCTCCATCTGGAACTCGCGGCCCAGCATCCACAGCGCCAAACCCCAGATCACCGCCAGCGCCAGCGCCAGCAGCGCGTTGGACAGCTTGTACAGGCCCTCGGTGCTGCGGCCGAGCTTGACCAGCAGCCAGCTCAGGATGGCCACCGGGATCAGCGTCATCAGCGAGTTGACGATCTTGAAGACCAGCCCGCTCGTGCCCACCAGCGCCCGGTCGGTGTAGTCCGCCGCGAAGATGGTCATCGATCCGCCGGCCTGCTCGAAGGCGAACCAGAAGAAGATCGTGAAGAACGAGAACACCAGGATGGCGATCAGGCGATCGCGCACGATGTGCCCCGGCGTGTCGTCCAGCTTCTCGCCCGGATCCACCATCGGCGCATCCTTGCTCGGCTTGCCGCCGATGTCGCCGAAGATGCCCTGCGCCAGCCAGAACTGCAGCGCGCCCAGGATCATGAAGATCGCCGCCAGGCCGAAGCCGTAGTGCCAGCCGATCTTCTCGCCGATGTAGCCGCACAGCGAGATGCCGAAGAACGCGCCCGCGTTCACGCCCATGTAGAAGAGCGTGTAGCCGCCGTCGCGCTGGCCCTCGTTGTCCTTGGTGTAGAGCTGGCCGACGATCGCCGAGATGTTCGGCTTGAACAGGCCCGTGCCCAGGATCACCAGACCCAGGCCGACGTAGAAGGTCGCCTTGGTGTCGAAGAACAGCGCGATGTGGCCGGCCGCGATGATGAAGCCGCCCAGCACCACCGAGCGCCGCGTGCCGAGGAAGCGGTCCGCGATGTAGCCGCCGATGATGGGCGTCAGGTACACCAGCATCGTGTAGGTGCCGTACAGGCTGGTCGCCTCCTCGCGGGTCCAGCCCCAGCCGCCCTTGGCCGCCTCGGAGATCAGGTACAGCACGAGCAGCGCCCGCATGCCGTAGTAGGAGAACCGTTCCCACATCTCGGTGAAGAACAGGACGAACAGGCTGTTGGGCTGGCCGAGGATGGTCTGCCGCGCCCCGGGGGTTTGAATTGTGTTCAAACGACGCTCCGTGATGGATCGCTGATGGGTCAATGACCCGGCGCCGCCGGGTCCGCAAAGGCCGCGCTCCAGGGACCAGAACGCGTTTGCCGCTGGTCCAGGCCCCGGATCGGTCCGATCCCTCGGGGCCCGCCAGCGGCAGGCGGCGCCATTGTCAGCGAAAGGTCGGAGCCAGCCGTCCCGTCGGGATTAGGGCTCACCCTAGGTGCCGGCGTCCTTCCCAGGGCGACGCGCACCGGCATTCACGGCGCGTCCACAAGGCTCAGGGGCGCTCCTCGCGCAGCAGCCGCAGGCCGTTGAGCACCACCAGCAGGCTCGCGCCCGCATCGGCCAGCACCGCCAGCCACAGGGAGCCGATGCCCGCCAGCGTCAGCGCCGCCACGATCGCCTTGAGGCCCAGCGCAACGACGATGTTCTGCTTCAGCACCGTCGCGACGCGCTCGGAGAGCCCGATCAGCTCCGGCAGCTTGCGCAGGTCGTCCTGCATCAGCGCGATGTCGGCCGTCTCGAGCGCGGTCGCGCTGCCGGCCGCGCCCATCGCGATCGCGATGTCGGCGCGCGCCAGCGCCGGCGCGTCGTTCACGCCGTCGCCGATCATCGCGACCGGGCCCTGTTCATCGGCCATCCGCGCGATCGCGGCCAGCTTGTCCTGCGGCAACAGCGGCGCGCGCACCGCGTCCTCCGCCAGGCCGAGCCGGCCCGCCATCGCGACCGCGCTCGCGCGCTGGTCCCCGCTGAGCATGGTCAGCGCCAGGCCGCGCGAACGCAGCGTCGCCAGCACGTCGGCGGCCTCGGGCCGCGGCGTGTCCGACAGCGCCAGCAGGGCCAGCGTCTGCGCGCCGCGCATCAGCCACACCAGCGTGTGCCCCTGGGCCTGCAACGCGCGGGCAGCCGTGCGGGCCTCGTCGTCGACGGCGCCGCGCTGCTCGGCCAGGCGTTCGTTGCCGAGCGCGAAGTCCGCGCCGTCGAGCTGTGCCGCCAGGCCCAGGCCCGGCAGGTTCTGCAGATGGTCGACCGGTTCCAGCACCGTGCCGACGCGCTGCGCATGCGCCGCGACGATGGCCTGCGCGAGCGGATGCGTGCTGCCGGCGTCGAGCCGCGCGGCGAGGTGCAGCGCCTGGTCGGCGCTCACCGACGGGTAGAGCGGCTGCACCGCGGCCAGTTGCGGCTTGCCTTCGGTCAGCGTGCCGGTCTTGTCGAAGGCCAGCGTCTTCAACTGCCGGGCGCGCTCGAGGTAGAGACCGCCCTTGATCAGGATGCCGCGCCGCGCCGCCGCGGCCAGGCCGCTGACGACCGTCACCGGCGTCGAGATCACCAGCGCGCACGGGCAGGCGATGACCAGCAGCACCAGGCCCTTGTAGATCCAGTCGCTCCAGGCGCCCAGGCCCAGCAGCGGCGGCAGCACCGCCAGCGCGACGGCCACCAGCACCACCGCCGGCGTGTACACGCGGGCGAAGCGGTCGATGAAGGCCTGCGTCGGCGCGCGCTGCGACTGGGCCTGCTGCACGGCCGCCGCCATGCGGTCGAGCAGCGTGTGGCCCTTGGCGGCGCTCACTTCCATCTCAAGCAGGCCATCGCCATTGATGCTGCCGGCCAGCAGCGCGTCGCCGGGCGCCTTGTCGACCGGCATCGCCTCGCCGGTGAGCGCCGCCTCGTTCAGGCTCGAGCGCCCCGTGAGCAGCCGGCCGTCCAGCGGCACGCGCTCGCCGGGAGGGATGCGAACCCTCGCGCCGATGGCCACGTCCGCCGCCGGCACCGAGGTCCAGCGGCCGTCGGCGCCTTGGACCTGCGCCGTCTCCGGCGCGAGCTGCGTCAGCGCGCGGATCGCGTCGCGGGCGCGCGCCAGGCTCAGGCTCTCCATCATCTCGGACAGGCCGAACAGCCACACCACCATCGCCGCCTCCGGCCACTGGCCGAGCACGATCGCGCCGATCACCGCCAGGCTCATCAGCAGGTGGATGTTGAGCGTCACGCTCTTCAACGCGATCCAGCCCTTGCGCAGCGTCGGCAGGCCGCCCAGCAGCATCGTCGCCAGCGCCAGCGCGATCACCAGCGGTCCGGATTCGTCGAAGCCGGAGAAGGCCAGCGTCTCCGCCGCGATCGCGGCGATGCCGGCGATCGCCATCCGCCACTTCAGGCCGGCCGTGACCGCCGGCGGCGGCGCGGGGGGCGGGGCCTCGGTATCGATGGGCTCCGCGCTCATGCCGGCCGCGGCGATCGCGGCGCGCAGCGGCGCGTCGTCGGGCAGGCGGTGGTGGACGTCGAGCAGCCGGTTGATCAGGTCGAATTCCAGCGCCGCCACACCCGGCTTGCCTTGCAGCTGCTTGCGCAGCAGGCCTTCCTCGGTCGGGCAATCCATGCCGGCGATGAAATAGCGCTGGCGCGTCGTGCCCGCGAGTTCCGCCGCGCTGGGCGCTGCTGCCTTCGGGGCCGGGGTAGCGCACGCGCCATGCTCATGCCCAGCATGGTCGTGGTCGTGGTCGTGGTCGTGGTCGTGGTCGTGGCCATCGTCGCCATGACGATGCGAGGCCGTCGCCGTGGGAGACGGCGACGCCAGCGCGACCTCGGCCGAGTGACCGCAGCAGCCGCCGCAGGAAGCGCCGGCGGCATCGGGCGCGGCGGGGCGATGTTCGTGTTCCTGATGTGCCATGGGGTGAATTGGAGACCCTGTAGCCGCTCCAAGGTCAAGCGGCTATCCTGACCCCATGCGAATCGGCGAACTGAGCAGGTCCACCGGCGTGGACATCGAGACCATCCGCTTCTACGAAAAGAGCGGCCTGCTGCCGCCGCCCGCGCGCAGCGAGAACGGCTACCGCGACTACGCCCACGAGCACCTGGAGCGGCTGGCCTTTATCCGTCATTGCCGTGCGCTGGACATGTCGCTGGCGGATGTCGCGCTGCTGCTGGACAGCCTGCAGACCCAGGATCCCGAGGAACTCGTGAAGGTCGACGTGCTGGTGGCGTCCCAGCTCGGCAAGGTCCGCGCGCGGCTGCAGAGCATGCGGGCGCTGGAGGCGCAGCTGGTCGCGCTGCAGAAGCGTTGCGACGCGGACCACGACCATCACGCCTGCGGCATCCTGGAGGAGCTCGTGTCGGCGGCGCACGGCGAGGCCTGCGCCTGCCATCCAGCTACGGAAGCGCCGCCTGCGTCAGCCGCTCGCGCAGCCGTGGCACCGCGAAATCGATGAACGCACGCAGCTTCAGCGGCAGCCGGGCCTGCGGCGCGTAGACCAGATGCACGGGCCGCGGCGCGGCTTCGAAGTCTTCCAGCACCAGCTGCAGCCGGCCCGCGCGGACGTCGTCGTTCACCTGGTAAGACAGTGCCCGCACCAGGCCCGCGCCTGAGCGGCCCGCGTCGATCGCGGCCTCGATCGTGTTGACGCCCAACCGCGACCGGAACGCGCCGGTACGTGCGACGCCGTCCTGGCGGAACGGCCAGGCGCCACCGGTGGACACGCTCTCGAACGAGATCACGCGATGGCGCGTCAGGTCGTCGGGCGACAGCGGCGCGCCCTGTGTCGCCAGGTACGCGGGCGCCGCGCAGATGACATGGCGCACCTCGCCCAGCCGCGTCGCGACCAGGCTGCTGTTGGGCAACTGGCCGATGCGCAGCGCGACGTCGATCTGGTCGTCGAGGAAGTGCGCGACACGGTCGGTCAGCTTCAGGTCGACCGCCACATCGGGGAAGGCATCGAGAAAGCCGGTCACCGTCGGCAGCACATGCAGGCGGCCGAACATCACCGGCGCCGTCACGATCAGGTCGCCTCGAGGCTCGGTGTACTCGCCGGCGGCGGCGCGCTCGGCCTCGTCGAGCTGCTCGAGGATCGCCTTCGCCGACTCGACGTAGGAGCGGCCCGCGTCCGTCAGCTCCAGGCCCTTGGCGGAACGGATCAGCAGCGTCGCGCGCAGGTGCTTCTCCAGGTCGGCCACCTTGCGGCTGACGGTCGCCAGCGGCAGTCCGAGCCGCCTGCTCGCCTTCGAGAGGCTCCCCGCGTCCACTGCGGCGATCAGCATCGCCATCGCGTCGAGTCGATCCATGCGCGTCCAGGCCCGAGGCCTTCCACATTTCGAGAGGATTGTTCTCGATCCTAGCGGCTTCCGAATAAATCCGGGAAGGTCGAGACTGCATCCCATGCCTTCCGTAGCGGGTCGCCGATCCGGGGAAGGCGCCAAGGACACCGCCATGCGCACCGACACCTCCGCCCTCCGCCACCGCACCGCGACCGTTCTCGGACGGCGGGTGTTCTACCGCGAGGCCGGCGACCCCAAGGCCCCGACCCTGCTCCTGCTGCACGGCCTGCCGACCAGCAGCCGCATGTTCCTGCCGCTGATCCCGCTGCTCGCGGACCGCTTCCACGTGATCGCACCCGACTACGTCGGCTTCGGCCACTCGGAAGCGCCGTCGCGGGAAGACTTCGCCTACACCTTCGACCAGCTCGCGGCCCATGTGGCCGGCCTCGTCGACGCGCTCGAGCTCAGCGCCTATACGCTCTACATGCAGGACTACGGCGGCCCGATCGGCTTCCGGCTGTTCCAGCAACGGCCCGAACAGGTGAAGGGCTTCATCATCCAGAACGCCAATGCCTACCTCGAAGGCGTCGGCGAACCCGCCAGGCAGGTGCTGATGCCGCTGTGGGAGCAACGCACGCCGGCGTCCGAGCAACCCGCCCGCGCGCTGATCAGCCTGGAGGGCACGATCCATCACTGGCTCGACGGCGTGAAGGACGCGTCGCGCGTGAACCCGGACAACTGGGTCATCGACCAGGCGCTGCTGGACCGGCCCGGCATGCAGGACGCCAACGTGGACCTGCTGGAGAACTACAAGACCAACGTCGCGCTCTACCCGGAGTGGCAGGCTGCGTTCCGCCGCTACCGGCCCAGGACGCTGGTCGTCTGGGGGAAGAACGATCCGATCTTCATCCCGCCGGGCGCCCGCGCCTACCTCAACGACCTGCCCGAGGCCAAGCTGGTCTGGCTGGACGGCGGCCACTTCGTGCTCGACGAGTACGCGCCGCAGGTGGCTGCGGAAATCCGGGCCATGTTCGGCTGACCCGGCGCCGCGGCGCGCTCAGCGCGGCATGGCCCGGGCGAATTCCTCCAGGCGGCGGCGGAGTTCGTCCCGGAGCTGCCGCAGCGCCGGTGACAACTGGGCTCGACCGGGCACCACCAGGTGCAGCGGGGCGGCGTCGCCGCGCCAGTGCGGATTGACGTGGACCAGCCGGCCGCTGGCCAGGTCCTGGGCGACGTCCGGCCAGGACTTGTAGGCCAGGCCCAGCCCGGCCAGCGCCCAGCGTTTGACGACTTCCCCGTCGTCCGCGACGCGGCGCCCCGACAACGGCAAGTCCACCGGCTCGCCGGCGATCTCCACCGGCCAGTGGGTCGGCACCTCGCCGCCGACGAGGAAGCGGAGCGCCTCGTGGCGCGCCATGTCCGCCGCCGACGACGGCATCCCGTGCAAGGCCAGGTAGTGCGGCGCGGCGACCAGCACCCGGCGGCAGTCCGCCAGCAAGGGCAGCGCCACCTGCGCGCCGCCCGCCGGCTGGCCGTAGCGGATCGCGGCGTCGACCGGACGCCGCAGCAGGTCGGTCAGCGGGTCGCCGATCTGGAGCTTGAGGCTCAGCGACGGGTGGCGCTCCTGGAACTGCTCCAGCCAGGGCAGCAGCACATGGCGGCCCAGGTCCGAAGGCAGCGTCAGATGCAGTTCGCCGGCGAGCGCCTCGCGACCGGCCGTCGCCTCGTCACGGCCATCGACCAGCGCCTGCAACGCGGTCCGCGCATGCGGCAGATAGCGTTGACCCTCACCCGACAACCGCAGGCTGCGGGTGCTGCGCACGAACAGGGCAAAACCCAGCTGTTCCTCCAGACGCTTGAGCGCGGCGCTCGCCGCGGCTGGCGACCAGTCCAGCGCCTTGGCTGCCGCCGTGAGGTTGCCGAGGTCGGCGATGCGCACCAGCAGTTCGAGGTCGGCGATCCGGGTCATTGTTCGATTTTCTTTGAAAAAGCTTCGCCGATTGGCTGGTCCAACCCCGATGCCGTTGCTTCCAGACTCTCGATCATCAAACAGCCTGGAACACACCATGTCCCACCTCACCGCTCCTTCGTCCCCGTCCTCGTCCTCTTCCTCTTCCTCGACTTCATCCTCCCCATCTTCCCGGTCATCGGCCTTCACGGCGGAGACCGTCAGCGTCGTCATCGGCGGCACATCCGGCATCGGCCGGGCGGTCGCCGAGGCCCTGGCGGCGCGGCCAGGCCGGGTCGTCGCCGCGGGACTCACGACCGGCCTCGACGTGTCCGATCCCGACGCCGTCGCGGCCTTCTTCGCGTCGATCGGACCGGTCGACCACGTCGTCTTCACCGCCGGCTCGCAGGCGCCCGGCGGTCCGGTCGCGGCGATCGACCTCGAGGCCGCCAAGGCCGCGTTCGACATCAAGTTCTGGGGCGCGATCGCCGTCGCCCGCGCCGCCGCCGCGCGGCTTCGCCCGGGCGGTTCGCTGACGCTGACCTCGGGCTTCCTGTCGCGCCGCGCGATGCCCGGGAGCTTCGTGAAAACCGCGATGAACGCCGCCCTCGAAGCCAGCGCGAAGCTGCTCGCCCGGGAACTCGCGCCGCTGCGCGTCAACGTCGTCAGCCCCGGCCTCACCGACACCGAGGCCTACTCCGCGATGGCGCCGCAGGCCCGCGAGGCCATGCTGGCCAAGGCGGCGGCGACGCTGCCGGCCGGTCGCGCGGGCAAGGTCCAGGACCTCGCCGCGGGCTACCTCTTCCTGATCGACAACCCCTTCGTCACCGGCAGCGTGATCGACATCGACGGCGGCGCGCTGATCCAGTAAGCGCACCGGGGCTGGCCGATTCCGTGACGGAGTGGGCGGACGTCTTCTCCCCGCAATGCAGGGGGAACCCCCGGGGTTCAGTCCTGGCCCCGGACGGACGATGTAGAGTGCGGGCCGCCCGCGTTACAACTTCGAGACATGTTGGACGCCGCCGGCTTTCCCTCCGCTCCTCGCGTCCTTCATGCGTGTCTGTTCACTGTCATCGGTCAAGAACCGCATCGTCCTCGGCCAGCCGCTCGCCTTCAGCGTGCGGGACAGCGACCGGACCTTGCTGCTCGCCCGCGGGCAGGTGATCGCCGATGAAGCGCAGCTCAGCGCGCTGATGCGCCGCGGCGCCCTGGTGGACGCCAACGAGCTCGCCGAGTCGATGCGCCAGGCGGCGCCGGGGCCCACGCGCTCCGCCGCCTATCTCCGCGAGCGCCTGCCCGAGGAATGGGACCGGGGCCAGCAGGACGTGCGCAATGCGCTGTCGGCGCCGCCCGAGCGCATGGCCGAGGCGCTCGACGGTGCCACGGCGCTGATGCTGACCTTGATCGACAGCTCGCCCGAGGTCGCACTCTCGCAGGTGGTGAGACAGCCTGAATCCACCAGCGGTCACTATGGCGTTACGCATTCCTTGCATGCGGCCACGGCCTGCCACGCGGCGGCCCGCTATCTGGGCTGGGGGCCGGACGACCAGCGGCGGGCCTTCCAGGCCGCGCTCACGATGAACCTGGGCATGCTGGACCTGCAGGCGCGGCTGTCCAGCCAGGTGTCGCCGCTGACGGCCTTGCAGCGCGAGGCCATCAACGAGCATCCGATCCGCAGCGTCGAGATGCTGAGCGCCGCGGGCATCGATGATCCGGACTGGCTGGAGGCGGTGCTGCAGCATCACGAGACGCCGGACGGCCGCGGCTATCCGCACGGCGTCAGCGACATCGGCGAACTGGCCGAGATGCTGCGGTATGCCGATGTCTACACCGCGCGGCTGAGCAGCCGGGCGAACCGGCCCGCGATGAGCGCGGCCCAGGCGGGGCGCGAGTTGCATCAGATGGCGGCGCAGAGTCCGTTGGCGGCGGCGCTGATCAAGTCCTTCGGCATCTTCCCGCCCGGCAGCTTGGTGCGGCTGGCCAACGGCGAGGTGGGGCTGGTCGTGCGCAACGGCGACAAGGCGCATCGCCCGATGGTCTCGGCCTTGACCAACGCCAACGGTGAGCCGAGGCAGACGCCGGTGCTGCGCGACAGCAGCCGCGAGGATCATGCCGTGGTGGCATTGCTGCCTGCGAACGGCTCGCCGATCCGGCTCTCCGACGAGCGCATCGCGGCGCTCATCGCGAACGGCTGACGCTTCTCCCGCGCATCCCGTACGCCCCGTACGCCCCGGTCCTGATCGTCGAACACCACGAGTGGTGGGGGACGGGATGGCATGGGGTTCAGGCGCTTGCCGCCTGTGGCCCCATGCCATCGCGGCCGGCGCGCCGAAGGGGGCAGTCGGGGTGCCTCTGCAAGCCATTGCAACTCCCCCACCTCGATACATCAAGCTCGCAGCAAGCAACCTCTCTTTAGGTGGAGCGAGCCCCCACCCCCCGGTCGCAGACTGCGCCGCTTTGGGACACCGGGGATGGCAGTGGCACGAGATATCGAATTGAAATCGGGGCGTTGGCGCGCGGTGATCGCGCCGGAGCGTGGGGGCCGGTTGCGCTGGCTGGGGGAACTGGGTTCGGGCGGGAGAGAGCCGTGGCTGCGTCCGATGTTGAGCGAGCGGGGTCAGCTGGTGGGCGGCGGCGCCGTGAGGTTGCTGCCGCCGTCCGAGGTGGCGGAGGACGTGGCGCACCTGGTGCCGGATCCGGACTCCTTCGACGAGACCTGGCGCGCGACCTACCAGACGGTGGACGAGCTCACCTTGACCCTGTATCCCTGCAGTCCCGCGCCTGGTTCGTGGGGATTCCAGGCGAGTCAGACCTTGCGACTGGACGAGCACCGGCTGGACTGGAGCTTGTCGGTGCGCAACCTGGGCCGGATGCCGATGCCGGCGCGGTTGGGGTGGGTGCTGAATTTTCCCGACGACTTCGCTGGTGCCGCGTGGCTGGACGAGACGCTCGACGTCGTGAAGCTGTCGGGCCGAGAGCGGAGCGAGCAGCGGGATCCCTGGTGCGGCATCGCCTCGTTGAGCGGAGCGGGCGGGCGCATCGTGCTGCTGCGCGGGGAGCGGCCGATCGACACGCTCTGCTTCGAACGGCATCCGACGCGGGCGTCGGTGAGGATGCGGCTGATGACGCCGGACACGCCGCGCCTGGTGCCCCTGCCGCGCGGGGAGGAGCTGACGCTGCGGCTGTCGATCGACCTGCTGGCGCCGAAGACCCCGCTGCTGCCGCGCGCGCCGGTCGGGCACCCGTCGGGATCGGTGATCCTCTGATCGGCCCCTATACTGCCGCGCGCCGTGCTGCTGCCGCGGCCTTCCTCCATGCCGACGCTGCCGACCCTCGCCGCCTTCCGGCCGTACCTCCGCGACGCCTTGCGCGACGATCTTGTCGCCGCCGTCGTGGTCAGCGTGCTCCTGATCCCGCAAAGCCTGGCCTACGCGATGCTCGCGGGCCTGCCGCCGCAGGTGGGCCTCTATGCGAGCCTGCTGCCGCCGCTGTTCTATGCGGCGCTGGGTTCCAGTCCCTTCCTGAACATCGGTCCGGTCGCCGTGCTGGCGCTGATGATCATGCAGACGCTGCAGCTCGCGCCGGCCGGCGTCAGTCCGAGCGAAGCCGCGCTGGTGCTGGCGGCCGAGGTCGGCCTGTTCCTGGGCGCCGCCGCGCTGCTGCGTCTGCATGCGCTGGCGGCCTTGCTCTCGGTGCCCGTGCTCCACGGCTTCGAATCCGGCGCCACCATCGCCATCGGGGCGAGCCAGCTGCCCGTGCTCATCGGATCGGGCGCGAGTGGCAGCACGCTGCCGGATCTCGGGCGCTCCTTGTCGGAGCACGGTTTCGACTGGCGCGGCATCGCGGCGATGTTCGGCCTGGTGTCACTGCTGGCGCTGATCGCGGTCCGGCGCCTGCCCAAGGGTTTCGTGTCCCGCATCGCGCCGCTGGCGGTGCTGCTGGCCGGCATCGGCGCCGCCTGGGGCTGGGATCCGCAAGGACTGCCGCGCGTCGGCGAGCTGCCGCCGCTGGCGATGGTCTTCACGCTGCCGCGCCTGGACGCGGAGCTCTGGACCGCGATGCTGCCGGGCGCCGCGTTGATCGGGCTGCTGGGCTACGTGTCCAGCCTGGCCGTGGCCGAATCGCTGGCACGCCGCGTCGGGCAGCGCGTCGATGCGCGACGCGAGTTGATGGGCCTGTCGGTCGCCAACCTGGCCGCGGCGCTCTCCGGCGGCATGCCCGCCGCCGCGAGCTTCTCGCGCAGCGTGCTGATGAGCGACGCCGGCAGCCGCACCCGCATGACCGGCGTCTTCGTCGCCGCGTTGATGGGGATCGTCCTGCTGACGCTGTCGCCGCTGCTGGCCTGGGTGCCCAAGCCGGTGCTCGCGGCCAGCATCATGGTGGCGGTGCTGTCGGGGCTGAAGTTCGGGCCTTACGCGGATGCCTGGCGCTATGACCGCGCCGAGGCGCTGCTCATGACGGCGGTGACGCTGCTGGTGGTCTTCGTCGGGATCACGGCGGCGCTGGGACTGGGCGTGGCCGCCTCCATCGCGCTGCTGCTGCAGCGCAGCGCCCGGCCGCATGTCGCGCTGATCGGCCGCATCCCCGGGACCGAGCACTACCGCAACGTCGAGCGCTACCAGGTCGAGCTCGATCCGGAGGTCCTCGGCCTGCGCATCGACGAGAGCCTGCTGTTCCTCAACGGCCGCAGCCTGGCGGACGTCGTGCAGGCCCACCTTGACACGCACCCGACCACGCGGCGCGTGCTGCTGCAGATGTCGCCGGTGAACACGATCGACTTCAGCGGCCTGAGCGCGCTCAAGGAGCTGCACGAGACGCTGGAACGCCAGGGCCGCCGCCTGGACCTCAGCGAGGTCAAGGGTCCGGTGCTCGACCGCCTCAAGGCCAGCGGCTGGGAGTCCTGGTTCCGCGGACGGATGTACCTGTCGCATCACTTGGGGATGCGCGACACGGCCTGAGGCGCCTGACGTTCAATGCACCTCGTTCAGATGCCCATGCTTGCGCAGGTCCGGCATCAGGAAGCAGACGAGGAACGCGAAGAAGCACATCACCGAGACGTAGACGTAGAACACGCTCTCGACGTTCGCGGCCTTGAGGCTGAGCGCGACGTACTCCGCCGAGCCGCCGAAGATCGCGTTGCCGATCGCATACGACAGGCCCACGCCCAGCGCCCGGATCTCCGGCGGGAACATCTCCGCCTTGATCAGCCCGCCGATCGAGGTGTACAGCGACACGATCGCCATCGCCACGATGATCAGCCCGAAGGCCGCGTACGGGCTCTGCACGCCCTTGAGCGCCGACAGGATCGGCCAGGTCCCCAGCGCCCCCAGCACGCCGAACCACAGCATCGACGTGCGCCGCCCGATCCGGTCCGACAAGGCGCCGAACAACGGCTGCATGCACATGTAGACGAACAGCGCCGCGGTCATCACCGTGCTCGCCACCTTCTTGTCCATGCCCACGCTCAGCACCAGATACTTCTGCATGTAGGTCGTGTACGTGTAGAAGGCCAGTGACCCGCCCGCGGTGAAGCCCAGCACGATCAGGAACGAGCGCATGTGCTTGCTGAACAGCTCGCGCATCGAACCGGATTCCTTGCGCTCGAGCTGCTCCGCCTTCGCCGTCTCGGCCAGCGAGCGGCGCAGGTAGAACGCGATCACCGCCGTCGCCGCGCCCGCGGCGAACGGGATGCGCCAGCCCCAGGCGTGCATCTGCGCATCCGTCAGCGTCTGCTCCAGGATCGCCACCACCAGCACCGCCAGCAACTGGCCGCCGATCAGCGTCACGTATTGGAACGAGGCATAGAACCCGCGCTGTCCGCGCAGCGCGACCTCGCTCATGTAGGTGGCGCTGGTGCCGTACTCGCCGCCCACCGACAGCCCCTGGAACAGCCGCGCCAGCAGCAGCAAGGTCGGCGCCAGCACGCCGATGGTCTCGTAGGTCGGCATGAAGGCGATGGCCAGCGAGCCGCCGCACATCATCAGCACCGAGATCATCATCGCCGTCTTGCGGCCCTTGCGATCGGCGATGCGGCCGAACAGCCAGCCGCCGATCGGCCGCATCAGGAAGCCCGCCGCGAACACGCCCGCCGTGTTGATCAGCTGCACGGTCGGATCGCCCTTCGGGAAGAACGCGTGCGCGAAGTAGATGGCGGTGAAGGCGTAGACGTAGAAGTCGAACCACTCGACCAGGTTGCCGGACGAGGCGCCGACGATGGCCAGGATGCGGTCGCGCTTCTCGTGCGCGGTGTAGTGCCCGGGGACGCCGGACGCCGGCGTCGACATCGCGCCGCCGGACAGGGGAGGGGTCTTGGCATTCATGCGGGAAGACTACTCCCGCGATGAAAAACCCGCAGGCGCGGTTCGGCCAAACCGAACGCCAGCCGCACCGCGGACGGCTTACGCCATCTCGGCCATCGCCAATCGCACGCCGAAGGCCAGGAACAGCGCGCCGATGCCGCGGTTGAGCCATCGCCCGAGCGTGCGCGCCCACCCCCGCCCACGCGCGCGGGCGCCCGCCGTGGCGCTGGTCCAGGCGAGCAGGTGGCACCACAGCATGCCGTTCACGTTGAAGACGGCGCCCAGGAACAGGAAGGCGGCCGCCTTGCTCGGCGCATCGGCCGAGATGAACTGCGGCACGAAGGCCAGGAAGAACAGGCCCACCTTGGGATTGAGCACGTTGGTCAGGAAGCCCTGCGCGAAGACCCTGCGCAACGGTGCCAACGGCGGCGCAGGCAGCACAGGCGCTTCAGCCGTCGCCGAGGCATCGGCGCCGCGCCCGGCCTCGCCCCGAGGCTCGGGCGCGGCGCGCTTGAACAGCAGCCCGATGCCCAGGTAGACGAGGTAGGCCGCGCCGAGCAGCTTCACCACCGTGAATGCCGCCGCGGACGCCGACAGCAGCGCCGACAGTCCGAGCGCTGCCGCCAGGATGTGGACGCAGGTGCCGGCGCCGATGCCCAGCGCGGCGGCCGAGCCCGCGCGGAAGCCCTGCGTGGCGCCGCGCGCCATGATCAGCAGCGAGTCCGGGCCGGGGGTCATGTTGAGCAGCAGGCCCGAGGCGATGAACAGGCCGAGGTCGTGGGTGCCGAGCATGGCAGTCGTCTCCCGAAAGGCCGCCATCATGCCCGTCCCCGACGCCGGCCACGCGACATGCGCGCAGTGATTGTTCCGATCTTTTCAACGGACTGTTGCGAAGGAATGGATTTAAGGGTGAACCCTTATCGTTCATAGTTCATCCCATCGACACATCGAAACCGCTTCCGGGAATCTCCACCAGGCGACGACTTGAAACCTCCGGGCAACCGACAGATTTCAAACGAAACCCAGTTGAATCCCTGGCGCAATCGACGGGCCGAATCATCCACCCCGCGCCCCTTCGCTGTCGCCCTGGGACGAATCTGAAAGGAAAGATCATGAGCACCAAGAACATCCTGGCTTCCGTCCTGTTCGCTTCCGCCGCCCTGGTGGCCGGCAGCGCGATGGCCAACGACAACCCGCACACCCAGCCCGTCAACACCCCGAGCGCCGTGAGCCGCGCCGAAGTGCTGGCCGACCTGGAGATCTACCGCGAATCCGGCCTGGCCGCCGTCGAGCAGTCCGAAACCTACGGCTACGACAACGCCCGCCGCGACGCCGCCAAGGCCAAGTACGCCGAACTGCGCAGCTCGCCGTACTACGCCACGCTGGTGAAGAAGTTCGGCGGCACCGCCCCCGCCACCGCCGTCGCCGGCCGCTGAGCAATCCCCTGCAAGACTCCCCCTGAGAGACCTGAGAGAGAACTCGAACAATAGTTGAGAGAGCAGTTTTGAGGTCAAGGGCTCCGGCCCTGGTCGGCGGCGGTTCTCCGCACTCCTCCCTCCTGTCCGTCGTCGACCGCCTATACCCCCCTCGGATGAGCCACCGCTCGCCGAGGGGGTTTTCTTTTGCTTAAGCCGCTTCTAAGTATTGGCAGCGGCAGATACTCGATACGTCGGCAAAGATATTCATCCGATATTCGCCCGAGACGCCCCGCGACGGCGCATGACGCGGCAATCCGGCGCGCAACGCGCACGGCCGTGCGGAATCCCGGAGAATCGCCCGTCGGCCCGCCAGCAGTCTTCCCCTCCCGGGCCGCCAGATCGAGGGCATCGGATGGACCGGATCGTGCAAATGCGGGCGTTCGCCCGGGTGGTGGAAACCGGCAGCTTCACCAAGGCGGCCGACTCGATGGACCTGCCCAAGGCCAGCCTGACGCGGCTGGTGCAGGCGCTGGAAGCGCGGCTGCGGGTGCAGCTGCTCACGCGCACCACCCGCAAGGTGACCGTGACGCAGGACGGCGCCGCCTATTACGAGCGGACCATGGCCCTGTTGAGCGAGCTCGAGGCCATCGACCAGGGGATGCTTCACGACCAGAGCAAGCCGCGCGGCCGCCTGCGCGTCGACGTGACGACGCTGACCGGCTCCCGCGTGCTGATCCCGGCGCTGGGCGACTTCCACGCGCGCTATCCCGACATCCAGATCGCGCTGGGCGTCAGCGACCGCGCCATCGACCTGCTGGTCGACAACGTCGACTTCGTGCTGCGCGTCGGCACCGTGCAGGACGCCGGCCTCGTGGCGCGCCGCGTCGGACAGATCCAGTTCTGCACCTGCGCCGCGCCGCAATACCTGCAGGCGCACGGCACGCCGCAGACGCCCGAGGACCTCGACCGCGAGCCTCACCAGGCCGTGGGCTACTTCTCGTCGCGGACCGGGCGCGTGTTCCCGTTCGTCTTCCACCGTGGCGATGAGCGCATCGAGGTCGAAGGCCGCCGCCGCCTCGACGTCAACGACAGCAATGCCTACGTCGCGGCCGGCCTCGCCGGACTGGGCGTCGTGCAGCTGGCGAAGTACGCGGTGCAGGAGCACCTCGACAGGGGCGAGCTGGTGCCGCTGTTCCCCGAATGGCATCACAACGCCGTGGCGGTGTCGCTGGTCTATTCGCCCAACCGCTACGTCTCGGCACGCATGCGCGTGTTCATCGAGTGGGTGGCCGAAACACTGGCGAAAAAGGGACTCGGTCCCGATTGAGCGTCGGGCGATGCCGGCGCTGCCGCGCCGGTCAGGCGGGCGCTCAGACGCTGCCCCCGCCGCGGCCCATGAGCCACACGACGAGCAGCACCATCAGCAGCACCCACAGCACGACGATCGCGCCGGCGACCTTGAGGTTGCGCGGCAGCCGGCCGCGTTGCTCGGCGGCACGCACGCGCGCTCGCGCGATGACCGCCGGCGGCATCAGCCGCAGCACCAGCCAGAACCCGAGCGGCACCAGGATCAGGTCGTCGAGCAAGCCCAGCACCGGGATGAAGTCGGGGATCAGGTCGATGGGGCTGAGCGCGTAGGCGGCGACCGCGATCGCCACCAGCCTCGCCACCCAGGGCGCCTCCGGATCGCGCGCCGCGAAGAACACCGTGAGCAGCTCGCCCTTGAGCAGGGCGGCCCAGCGCTTGAGGGATCCGCGTTTCATCCGCCCATCATGCGCCAGGCGGCAGGCCGGCGCTCAGTCCGCCCAGATGACTTTCCGGCGCTGGGCGATCCAGTTTTCCAGACGCGGACCGAAGACCTCGTCGACGCGGTTGCGGCGCACCTTGAAGGTCGGCGTGATCAGGCCGTTGTCCACCGTCCACGGCTTGGCGGTGACGATCAGGCACTCGAGCTGCTCATGCGGATCGAGGCGCGCGTTGACCTTCTCCAGGTGGGCGGCCAGCTCCTTCTCCAGGGCCGCGCGATCGGCCGCGGCGGCCTCGGGCGACAACATCGCGATGCCGACCGGCTGCACGAAGTTCGCACCGGTGACGGCGCAGGCCTCGATCGCGGGATTCGTCGAGAGCCTGTCCTCGATCGGCGCCGGCGAGACGTACTTGCCCTTGCTCGTCTTGAACAGGTCCTTCACCCGGCCGGTGATGCGCACGCAGCCGGCGAGCGCGCCCTTGTCGGAGACCTCCGCCTTGTCGCCCGTCTTCAGCCAGCCGTCGGCGGTCATCGTCTCGGCGGTCAGCTCGGGCTGCTTGTAGTAGCCCAGCATCAAGGCCTGGCTCTTCATCTGCAGCTCGCCGGTGATCGGATCCAGCCGCGTCTGCACGCCGTCGTAGGCCGGGCCGACCGTGCCGATCTGGTCCTGCCCCGGCAGCGTGATGTGCGACAGCGCCAGGTTCTCCGTCATGCCGTAGCCCTCGTTGATCGCCAGGCCCAGCGCGCGGTACCACTTCAGCAGCGCGACCGGCATCGGCGCGGCGCCGCCGGCAGCGAACTTGCACTCGTTCAGGCCCAGCGCCTTGAGGATCTTCTTGCGCACCAGGTTGCCGATGATGGGCAGCTTCAGCAGGCGTTCCAGCTTGGGCTGCGGCAGCTTGGCCTGCACGCCCTGCTGGAACTTGGTCCACAGGCGCGGGACCGAGAAGAACACCGTCGGCCGCGCGCGCTGCAGGTCCGCGGCGAAGGTGTCGAGGCTCTCGGCGAAGTACAGCGTCATGCCGGTGTGCAGCCAGCCGTGCTCCACGAGCGCGCGCTCGACCACGTGCGCCAGCGGCAGGTAGGACAGCATGCGGTCCTGCTCGTTCAGCGGAATGCGCTTCAGCCCCGAGGCCAGGGCCCAGGCGAAGTTGCCGAACGAGTGCATCACCCCCTTCGGCGTGCCGGTCGTGCCGGAGGTGTAGATGATGGTGGCGAGGTCGTCGGCCGGACGCACCGGCTTGCCCTTGAGCGGCTGGGTCTCCGCGCAGATCGCGTCCCAGTGGTCGTAGGTGTCCTGCGCGTCGTCGGGCGAGACCGGGTAGGAGATGCAGGGCAGGCCCAGCGGCACGCCGGGACGCATGCCTTCCCAGCCGTCGAGCTTGCCGACGAACAGCAGCTTCGATTCGCTGTGGGTGAGGATCTGGTGGATGGTGTCCGGCGCCAGCGTCGGATACAGCGGCACGCTGACGTAGCCGGCCATCCAGATCGCGAGGTCGCTCATCAGCCACCAGGCACAGTTCTTGGACAGGATGGCGATGCGCGCACCCGGTTCCCAGCGCTGCTCGAGGCCCAGCGTCTTCAGGTGGGCGGCCATGCGACGCGCCTGGTCGGCGACTTCCTTCCAGGTGAAGTCCTTGACCACGCCGCCGCCCATCGGCTGGCGCAGCGTGACCCGGTCCGGCGCGTCGAGTTCCCAGGTGTACAGGCGCTGGAGCGCGAGGGAATCGGCCGTCAGGCGGGTCGTCGTGGACATCGAAGGTCTCCTTTGTTGTGGTGTTGAATCGTGACGGAATCAACGCCGGAGACTACGCCCCCTCACGCCCCCGAACGAGCGGGTTTCTTCGATGAACGTGATCGACTTGGCACCCTCATCCAGGGTTTCCTTTCGACACGCGGGGGCGCTCGGCCCTTGCTCAGCCCGTGCTCAGCCCTTGGCCGCGGCAGCCTCCAGCTCGGCGGCCACGAGGGCCTCGAGCGCCGGCAGCAGCAGCTCGTCGCCGGTCTCCCGGGACACCGGCGCCCCGGCCAGCGCGGCGGCACCTTCGCGCTTGAGCTTCGCGACCCACTGCCCCGCCTCCTTGCCCTGCGGCAGGCCGGTGCTCTGCAGCAGCAACGTGCCGTCGGCCGCGAGCAGCTTGAAGTAGAAGAGCCCGTCGGCTTCGCGGTACTGCTTGAACGCCGGCACCGTCGACTTTGCCCTGGCGGCCTGCGCGACCGGCGCGGCCAGCGGCTGGAAGCGGCGCAGGCCGACGGCCTCGCGGGCGCGCGCCAGCAGCGGACCCGCGATGGCGCGCGCCTTCGCGGCGCCTTCCATCAGGATCGTCTCGATCTGCTCGGGGTTGGCCATCAGCGCCTCGTACTTCGCGCGCATCGGACCGATCTCGGCATTGATCAGCGCGAACAGCTGGTCCTTCGCCTCGCCCCAGGCGAGTCCGCCCCGCAGCGCCTCGCGGAAGGCCTGCCGCTGCGCGGGCGTCGCGAACGCGTCGTAGATCTGGACCAGGTGCGAGCCCTCGGTCTCCTTGGGCTCGCCCGGCAGGCGCGAGTCGGTGACGATCTTCGAGATGGCCTCGCGCAAGGCCTTCTCGCCGCCTTCGAACAGCGGGATCGAGTTGTCGTAGCTCTTGGACATCTTGCGGCCGTCCAGGCCCGGCAGCAGCTCCATCTCCTCGTCGACGCTGGCCTCGGGCAGCGTGAACAGCTCCGTCTTGAAGGTGTGGTTGAAGCGCTGCGCGACGTCGCGCGCCATCTCGATGTGCTGGACCTGGTCCTTGCCGACCGGCACGCGGTGGGCGTTGAACATCAGGATGTCCGCCGCCATCAGGATCGGATAGCTGTACAGGCCCATCGTGATGCCGGCGTCCGCGTCCTCGCCCGCGGCGACGTTGGCGTCCACCGAGGCCTTGTAGGCGTGCGCGCGGTTCATCTGGCCCTTGGAGGTGACGCAGGTCAGCAGCCAGGTCAGCTCGGGGATCTCGGGGATGTCGCTCTGGCGGTAGAAGACGACCCGGTTCGTGTCCAGGCCGGCGGCCAGCCAGGTGGCGGCGATCTGCAGACGCGAGGCTTCGATGCGGGCCGGCTCGTCGCACTTGATCAGCGCGTGGTAGTCGGCCATGAAGAAGAAGCTCTCGGCGCCCGGCTCGCGGCTGGCCGCGATGGCGCGGCGCACCGCGCCGACATAGTTGCCGAGGTGCAGGGTGCCGGTGGTCGTGATGCCGGTCAGGACACGCAGGGTCATGGGAGCTCGTCGCCGTCGTTTCGCAAGACGGCGATTGTCCCGCAAAGGCGGGCCCCGGTCAGGGCACGCTCAGCCGGGCGTCGCGAGCGTCGCCATCGGCTCGCCGAGCCGCACCGCGCCGGCGGGCTGCCAACCGGCGTTGAACTGCATCGGCAGTTCCTTCGGGAACAGCAGCACGACGGTCGAGCCGAGCAGGAAGCGACCCATCTCCGCGCCCTGCGCATAGCTGAAGTGCTCGTTCTCGTAGTGCCAGGTGCGCAGGCGACCGGGCCGCGGCGGATTGACGACGCCGTGCCACACGGTCGCCATCGAGCCGACGATGGTCGCGCCCACCAGCACCAGCACCCAGGGGCCGTGCTCGCCCTCGAAGAGGCAGACCACCCGCTCGTTGCGGGCGAACAGGCCCGGCACGCCGCGCGCGGTGGTCGGGTTCACCGAGAACAGCTCGCCCGGCACATGCACCATGCGCAGGAGGCGCCCGGCGCACGGCATGTGGATGCGGTGGTAGTCGCGCGGGCTCAGGTAGATCGTCGCGAAGTGGCCGTCGCGGAACTGCGCGGCCAGTTGCTGGTCGCCGCCCAGCAGCGCGGCGGTCGAGTACTGATGGCCCTTGGCCTGGAAGATCTGGTCGGCGCGGATGGGGCCGAACTGGCTGATGGCGCCGTCGACCGGGCAGATCAGCGGCGCATCGGCCAGCGGGCGGGCGCCGGGCTTCAGCGCCCGCGTGAAGAAGTCGTTGAAGGTCGAGTAGGCGGTGGGATCGGACTCGGCCGCCTCGGCCATGTTCACGCCGTACTTGGCGATGAAGCGCTGGATCGTCCAGGTCGTGAAGCCGCCGAGTTCCGCGCTCGCCAGGCGACCGGCCAACCGAGTCATGGCCCCCTTGGGCATCAGGTACTGGGGCAGGACGGCAAGGCGATCGGACACGGCGGTGGGCCCCCGGAAGGGCAGAAAAAGGGTGGCGGATTCTAGGCGGGCAAGTCCGAGTCCCGCACCCGGGTTGGTCCGGGCGGCTTCGGGCCGCCGGTCCCGCACGCCGCATCGGGCGGCGCGGGCGTCGGTACCATCGCAGTCTGCCCGCCTTCCCATACAGCGTCCGTCTTCAGTGGCTCCTCCCATGTCCTCCCTCGCGCCTTCGACCGAGCGCCCGCACGAGCACAGCTCGTTCTACCTGTTCGTCCGGCTGGACGAGACCGCGGCACTCGCGCAGCGGCTGCGCGATCTCAACGCGACCCTGGGGAACGCCATCGGCGGGAACATCCTCCTCGCGCCCGAAGGCATCACCGGCGCCATCGGCGGACTGCCCGAGCACCTCGCGGCCTACGAGACCGCGCTGCGCGCCGAAACGCCGTTCGCCGACCTGCGCTTCAAGCGCAGCTTCTGCACGACCCGCCCGTTCACGCTGCTGAAGGTGCATGAAAAGCCGGAACTCGTCGCCTTCGGACTGGACGGCGTGAGCGGCCTCACCGACACGCGCGACACGCACGTGTCCCCGCGCGAATGGCGCGAGCTGATCCGCCGCGAAGACGTCGTCGTGCTCGACAACCGCAACCACTTCGAATTCGAACTCGGCCACTTCGAAGGCGCCGTCGATCCCGGCGTGCGGCACTTCCGCGACTTCCCCGCCTACGTCGAAGCCCACGCCGAGACCTGGCGCCGCGAAGGCAAGACTGTCGCCATGTACTGCACCGGCGGCATCCGCTGCGAAAAAATGTCCGGCTGGATGAGCGATCGCGGACTCACCGTGCGACAGCTCGACGGCGGCATCCTCAACTACTTCGAACAGATGCCCGACGCCGATGCCGATTGGCGCGGCGAGTGCTTCGTCTTCGACAAGCGGATCGCGATCGATACCCATCGGCAGGAAACCGCCACCACCGCGGAAGAAGTCTACGGCGACGACCCGGCGGAGGCCTGGCGCCTGGCGCGGGCGAAACGGCTCGACCCCAAGGGGTGAGGCTTCAGTCTCAGACCGCCCAACTGCAGTCGCCAAGCGCGGGCTCTCCACGACGCGTGAGGGCTCCCTCCAGGACCCTCACGCATCATTCCGGCCCCATCGCCATTCGGGCGTTCGGGCCTGGGGGTTCAGCCGGTCAGGTCTTCGGTCAGGCGCAGGCGGCGAGGGTTGCGGGTGTCGATCACCGCGGTGTGCGCAGCCTTGTCGTGCAGGCCCTGGCGGTTGGCGTCCCAGAGGATCTGCAGGAAACCCATGCCGCCCGTCGTCGCGCCAGCGGCATAACCACCGTAGCGGCGCACGCAGAGCATCGGCTTGAGCGGCTTGCCGGTCAGCTCGACGATGCGCAACCCCATCAGCTTCTTGCCCGGCGTCTGGCCCGGCCAGATCAGCGGGAAGGCCACGAAATAGGCGAAGGCCCACACCAGGTTCAGGCCCACCACCTCCCACCAGTGGCGAAGCTTCTCGATCGGCGAGCGCCTGGCCTCGTCCTTGAGCTGGCGGACTTCCTCCTGCAGCGCCTTGATGCGCACCCGGTCCGCCTTGCGCTGGAGCTCGCCATCCTTCTCGATCTGCTCGACGATCTCGCGCTCCATCGCGCCCGACGCGGAGGCGGACGCCGCCGACGCCGCGGTCGCGACGACGTGCTTCACGAGGTCCTTGAGGTCCTCGCGCGCATCGGCGGAATCGGCCGAATCCCCGTCCTCATCGGCATGAGCGGCCCGCGCCGACTTCCCCGCCCGGTCGGGCGAGGCGGCGGCGACAGCCTCACGCCGCGCCTGCTTCGTCGGCTCGTCGATGAGCGCCATCGTGCTCGAGTAAAGCCCGAAAGCCACCAGGCACAGGGCCGGTGCCCAGCCGAGCCAGCCGACTTCCTTGACGACCTCGCCGCGCGAGGCACGCTGCAGCTTGTACCAGCGCCAGGCGACCCAGCAGCAACCGGCCAGCAGCGGCGTGTTGCCGAAGTTCGAGAGCATGGTCACCAGCGTCACGTCGACAACCATCGCCTTCGCCCGCTGCCAGGGCGAGGCCAGCGGCAGACCCAGCAGCGCAGGCGCGACGTTGAGGTCCTCGGGCGTGATCCAGTCGCGCGGATCCTCGGGCGCCTCCGCCGCACCGCGCCGCTTCGCGAGCAGCCGGCGGACGGGGGACGACGCGGGCGAAGGCAGCGGCACTTCCGGCACCGATGGCGCGGGCTCGGAAGTCGACGGATCGGCGGGCGGCATCATGGAGCGGGATTGTCGCGAGGGCGCCCGCCGCGCGAGGCCCATGACTTCCCTAGATCCGGCCCCCTCCGAAGGGTGATCCGGCATCGCGAGGCCGGAAGATTTCCTCCGTGGGCGGAACACAAGCTCGCTGGTGCCCGGCGGGCCCGCGTTGCAAGATGCCATCCCATGTCCCGTTCGAGCGCCGGGCCATCCAGCAAGCCCCGATAATTCGCGCTCGTCCACCGAATTCCACCCGCGCGCCCCGCGCCAGGCCATGTCCAATCTCATCGTCCACGGCGGTTCGCCCCTGAAGGGCCAGATCGTCCCCTCGGCCAACAAGAACGCCGTCCTGCCCATCCTCTGCGCCACGCTGCTCACCCGCGAGCCGGTCCGGCTGCATGGCGTGCCCGAGATCACCGACGTCAAGAAGATCCTCGAGGTCTTCCGCAAGCTCGGCAGCAGCGTGTCGGTGGACTTCAAGAGCGGCGTGCTGGACCTGCACCACCAGGACACCCACTTCGATCCGGCCAAGGACCATCTCCCGGAAGAGATGCGTTCGTCGATCATGCTGGTGCCGGGCCTGATGGCTCGTTTCGGCGCCGCCCGCATCGAGGACGACGTCAAGGGCTGCACGCTGGGCGCCCGCGAGATCGATCCGCACGTGGAGGTCTTCGAGCGTTTCGGCGCCAGCGTCGACCGCGCCGCCGACGGCCTGCTGCTGCAGGTCGACGGCCAGCTCAAGGCCAACGACCACTGGACCGACTACGCCTCCGTCACGACGACCGAGAACTTCGTCCTCTGCGCCGCGCTCGCGCACGGCACGTCGACGCTGATGAACGCCGCCAGCGAGCCGCACGTGCAGGAGTTCTGCCAGTTCATGCAGATGCTGGGCGCGAAGCTCGAGGGCATGGGCACCTCGCGGCTGACCATCCACGGCGTCGCGTCGCTGGGCGGCGGCGAATTCACCTTTGCCGAGGACTTCCACGAGATCGTCACCTTCCTGGCCCTGGGCGCCATCACCGGCGGCGACGTGAGGGTCAAGAACTCGCACCCCGAGCAGTTCCCGCTGATCGACCGCACCTTCGCCAAGTTCGGCGTGCAGATCGTCCACGAGGACGGCTGGTCGCGCTCGGTCGTGGACGGCAAGCTCAAGGTCAAGGAGCCCTTCACCCGCAACATCCTGCAGAAGGTCGAGGCGGCGCCCTGGCCCTACCTGCCGGTGGACCTGCTGCCGATCTTCGTCGCGCTCGGCGTCAAGGCCGAAGGCAGCGTGATGTTCTGGAACAAGGTCTACGACGGCGCCATGGGCTGGACCACCGAGCTGTCCAAGTTCGGCGCCCACGCCTTCCTGTCCGACCCGCACCGCATGGTCACCTTCGGCGGCAAGACCTTGAGCCCCGCCGAGGTCGAGAGCCCGTACATCATCCGCGTCGCGATCGCACTGCTGATGGTCGCCGCCAGCATCCCCGGCAAGTCCGTGATCCGCAACGCGACGCCGGTCCGCCGCGCGCACCCGCAGTTCGCCGAGAACATCACCCGCCTCGGCGCCAAGGTGGAATGGGTCGAGGGCGACTGACTCCTCTCCGTCGACTGAAGTCCTTCGGACGCGCCCTCCGCGCCGCCGCGGGCGGCTTGGCCATGCCCGCGCGGCGACCAGCCATCGCGCGACCGGCCGTCGCGCGTCTGGCGGCCGCCCTGCTGTCCGCGGCCCTGCTGCCCGCCGGCCCCGCGTCCGCACAGCCGACACCGCCGCCCGCGCCCCCGGCGCCGCCGGTGCTGCGCTGGCTGGTGCAGGACATGCCCCCGCACTTCGTCTATCGCGACGGCAAGCCGCCGCAGCGCGTCGAGGACCTCGGCCAGGGCGAGGTCGACGGCTTCCTGCGCCTGCTCATCGAGCGCATGCCGCAGTACCGCCACGAGTTCATCGAACTCAGCCTGCCGCGCTTCGAGGCCCAGGTGCGCCAGGGCGAGACGCTCTGCTCGGTCCTCCACGTCCGCACGCCCGAGCGGCTCCAGTGGCTCTACTTCACGACGCTGTATCCGGCGATGCTCTCGCGCCAGATCCACGTCGTCGTGCGGCGCGAAGACCTGGCGCGTTTCGAGTCCAACGGGCAGCCGCTGCAGCTCGCGGACCTGCTGCGCCGCACCGACCTCAGCGGCCTGCTGCCACGCGACCGCAGCTTCGGGCCACGCATCGACCGCCTCCTCGCCGCGAACGCCGAGCGCGCGCCGCGATCGATCGTCGCGGGCCGCGGCGCCAACCTGCTGCCGATGCTGCGGGCCAAGCGGATGGACTACACGCTCGAGTACCCCGTCGCCGTCGATGAATTCAGCGCCACGCATCCCGGCCCGCCCGAACTCGCCAAGCTGTCGCTCGCCGAGGGCCGCAGCACCGTGATCGCGACCGCCGGCTGCAGCCGCACGCCGGAAGGGCGTCGCGCCGTCGAGGCGATGGACCAGGCGGCGCGACAGCTCGCCGCCGATCCGCAGCGCGACGCCTGGATCAGGGCCTGGCGCAACGGCGCGCCGGTCGACGCCGACGACCTGCAGCGCTTGAACCGCTTCCTGGACGAACGCGCGCGGGGCTCCTCCCAGGTGGAGTGACCCATGGCGCGCCCGCCCAAGCTCGCCCTGCCGCTGCGCGACGGCGTCGCCGCGAGCGCGCTGGCCTGCCCGCCGGGGCCGTGGGCCCTTGTGCTGGACTTCCTGGCCGAACGCCTGCCCTTGGTCACGCGGGACGACTGGGCCGCGCGCATGGCGCGGGGAGATGTGCTCGACGACCGTGGCGTCGCCTTGCCGCCCGATGCCCCGTACCGCGCGCAGCGTCGGCTGTACTACTGGCGCTGGCTCGACGACGAGCCGCAGGTGCCATTCGAGGCGCGCATCCTGCATCTCGACGATCACCTGCTCGTGGCCGACAAGCCGCACTTCCTGCCCGTCACGCCCAAGGGGCGCTACGTGCAGCAGACGCTGCTGACGCGCTTGCGTCGCGAGACGGGACTGGCTGATTTGAGTCCCGTGCACCGGCTGGACCGTGAGACGGCGGGCTTGACCTTGTTCTCCGTGCGGCCGGACACGCGTGACGCGTACCAGCGACTGTTCCGCGAGCGCGACGTCGCGAAGGTCTATGAGGCGATCGCGCCATGGCGGGACGAGGTTGGTGCACGGCTGCCGTTCGCCTACGAGAGTCGCCTCGAGGAACACCCGGTCGACTTCATGCAGATGCGCACGATCGACGAGATCGGTGCCGCCCCGAACGCGCGCACGCGGATTGCGCTGATCGAGCGGCTGCGTACGGAGCGGGCGCGCTACGAGCTGCATCCGCACACCGGCGTGAAGCATCAACTGCGTGCGCAGATGTGTGCGCTGGGTCTGCCCATCGAGGGAGATCGCATTTATCCGGTGTTGCGGCCGGTCGAGGACACGGTGGACTTCACGCGCCCCCTGCAGCTCCTGGCTCGAGAGATTGCCTTCTCGGATCCGTTGACTGGCCAGCCGAGGAAGTTCGTGACTTCGCTGCGGCTGGCGGCCGACGCCGCACCCGGGTAGGGCGCCCATCGCGGATCGACGCGCGGATCGACGCGCGTGGACCACGTGGCTCACTGGGCCCGGAGTAGGGCTTGAGGGTCCTGGAGGGAGCCCTCATGCCCTGCGATGGGCCGCGCTTGGCGACGGCATGAGAGCGCCGCCGCTCAAACGCTCAAGCCTTCATCGCGCTCAAGCCGTGAGTGCGTCCAGCTTGCGCAAGGCCGCGAGTGTTGCCCGGCACGCGCCGGCGAGTTCGGTTCCCTTGATCACCAGGTGTTCATGGAAGAACCCGTGATGGGTCGCGTGTTCGTGGAAGGCTTGCGGCGTCAGCACGGCCGAGAACACTGGCACGCCGGTATCGAGCTGAACCCGCATGAGTCCGTCGATGACCGCCTGGGCCACGAAATCGTGGCGGTAGATCCCGCCGTCGACGACGAGCGCGCAGGCGAGCACCGCGTCGAACTGTCCGCTGCGGGCGAGTTTCATCGCGTGGAGCGGGATCTCGAAGGCGCCGGGCACGTCGAAGGTCTCGACCCGGACGGGACCGGCGGCTTCGAGTCCGCGGATGGCGGCGTCGCGACATCGGCCGACGAGGTCGGCGTGCCAGCTCGCGGACACGATGGCCACGCGAGGGCCGGCGGAGGAGGAGTGGGGATTGGTCTGATTCATGTGAACCCTTTGGAGGTGGAACGATGAATCAGGGCGCACGCACAGCGCGGCCACGCGGCGGCGCAGGCGCGAACGCTTGCGCCGGCCCGCGGGGCCGACGATGGACGCGATCTCTTTCATCCGGACTGTGACCGTCGGCCCTGGTTTCTCACCAGGTCTGCTGACCCCGGTACCGCAAGGGCGATGCCGGGCGCTCGCGGGCTCCCGGGGTCGTGGTCTGTCGACCGTGCCCCGGATACCGCCGGTGGGGACTTCCACCCCGCCCTGAGAACGCTGCCCCGGGCGTCCTCGCCAGAGGAGAACGCATGGGGCGACCGCATTCTAGGAGGGGGATCGACCTCGTTTTCCCGGCCTGGAGTTTCCCCGGGGAAGGCAAAGGGCATCGCTCGGCACAATGGGCCGACGATGACTTGACGGTGTAGACGCGACCTCCGTCGCGGCCTCGGCATCCACGCATGACCCACAAGGCCATCCGCATCTCGCTCGGCGCGCGCCCGGCGCTGGCGCTGTTCGTATTCGGGCTGCTGCTGGTCGCGTTGTCCAGCGGCTGGCAGTTGCGCGAGACCACGCAGCGTCGCGCCGCCGAGGCCGATGCGGAGTTGAGCGCGATCCCGCTGCTGTATGCCGGGCCGCTGGCCTACAGCCTGCAGCAGCGGCCCGAGCGGCCTGAAGCGCTGCATGGGTTGCTGCACCACATCCTGACTCGCCACAACCTGCGCCGCGTCGAACTGCGCACGCGCGACGGCGAGCAGTTCCGCGCGCTCTCCGACGATGACGGCGAGCCGGGGCAGAGCGCCGAGTTCTCGTTGGCCGGCAGCGGCGAGCTGCGCCTGCAGGCCTCGGCCGCGACGATCGAGGACACCTTGCGTCGTGATCCGCTGCTGCGCTCGGCGTTGATCCATCTGGCGCTGGCGACCGTGCTCGGCTTGGCCGCCGCGCTGATGCTGGACCGCTGGCTGCTGCGCCAGCTGGGTCGGCTGTCCGAGCAGGCGAGCCGGTTCGATCCGACGCTGCCGCCACAGAGCCTGACCTGGCTCGAACCCGGTGAACCGCGTCCACGCGAACTGCTGCGGCTGGAGCAGGCCATCGATCATGTCCGGACCTCGCTGGGCGATGAGCTGCATCGCGAGCAGTCCCGAGGGCGCGAGCTGCGCGAGGAGATCGCCCGGCAGCATCGCGCGCTGCAGCAGGCGGAGCGTTCGCTGGAGATCAAGCGGCGCGAACTCGCGTCGATGGAACGCCATGACGCGCTGACCGGCATCGCCAACCGGAGGGAATTCGATGCCGCGCTGCGGCGCGAGTTCAAGCGCGCGCAACGCGATCAGGGGCGGCTGGCGTTGGCCATCCTCGACGTCGATCACCTCAAGCCATTCAACGAGCATCATGGCCGCGGTGCCGGGGACGAGGTCCTGCGCCGGCTGGCCCGGCTGCTCGCCGAGCATTTCCAGCGCGATACCGATCTGGTCGCCCGGCTGGGCGGCGAAGAATTCGCGGTGCTGTTGCCCGGCTTCGACGCCGATTCGGCGCAGGGGCTGATGGAGACCTTGCGCGAGGCCTGGCGCGGGCTGGCGGTGCCGCACGGCGCGCTGCCCGGCGGCGCATCGGCGCCAGGGATCGTGACAATCAGCGCGGGTCTGGCCGCCTCGCAGCCCGGTCATCCCTACCTGAGCGCGCAAGCGCTGCTGCAGGCCGCGGACGAGGCGCTCTACCTCGCCAAGCACATGGGACGCGACCGCCTCTGCATCGCGTCCTGACCGAGGCGGACAGGGCCTTTCAGCGGCCCCGCGATTCGGCCTGCTGGAGCTGCTCCTCCACGCGGCGCGCGGCGCGCAGCATCAAGGTCTCGTCGAGCTGCGCCTGCGGGGCGATCTCCATCACCGTCTCGTCGAGCGCTTCCGGCTTGTTCATCAAGGTCCACGCCACCAGCGAGATCGCGCCGACACCGCGGCGCTGCATCGCCTCGGGCATCGTCAGTTCGCTCTGCACCTGCACGTGGTATCGCACGCTGGCCACCGCCGCGGGCGCCAGGCCCCAGCTCTCGCACAGCGCCGCGCCCAGCGCGTCGTGGCTGACGCCGAAGGCCGTGTGCTCCAGCTGGACCAGTTCCTTGTCGCTGGCGGTCGCCCGCAGCATCGCCGGATAGTGTCCCGGCGCATGGCGGTAGAGCACCGCCTTGCCGCATTCCTCGAACAGGCCCGCCGAGTGCGCGGCCCATGGGTCCACGCCCAGCATCTGGCCCATGCGGCCCATCAGCAGGCCGCGCTTGGCGGCGCGGGTCCAGACGGGTTCGAGCTCGGCCGCCGGCGGGAAGGCGGCGCGCAGCCCCATCTCGAAGGTGATCGCGGCAACCTCTCTCATGCCGAGGTAGGTCAGCGCCTGGTGCACCGTCTGCACCCGGCCGCGCAGGCCGTACAGCGACGAGTTCACCGCCTTCAGCACCGCGGCGGCCAGCGCCATGTCGGTTTCCACCAGCTGCGAGACGGCCTGGAGGTCGATGTCCTCGTCGGCCATCAGTAGCGAGAGCTTGACCAGCACGTCCGGCTGGGTGGGGATCTCGATATCCAGCGCGCGGAGTTGAGGATCGACAGGCATGGTGGTCAACGGTTGTTTAGTCGGATGGTAGCCCGGGCAAAGGGCCACCGGCATCCCGCCTTTGGCGGACGGGCCGGGTGGTGTTGTTCGAAGGGCGTTTGGCGTGCCCGCCGGGCGGCGTGCGGCGCCGGTGTTCCCCCGCGAAGGAGGGGGATCCGCCGCAGGTTCAGCGCAGGAAGGCGTCGTAGCCGGTCTTGAGGATGAGCAGCGACACCACGACGACGAACATGCCGCGCACGAAGCCCGCGCCCTTGGCCAGCGCCATGCGCGTGCCCACCAGGCTGCCGGCGACATTCGCCACCGCCATCACCGCCGCGACGTGCCACCAGACGTGGCCCTTGGCGGCGAACAGCACCAGCGCGGCGAAGTTGGTCGCGGTGTTCATCAGCTTGGCGGTCGCCGACGCATGCAGGAAGTCGAAGCCCAGCAGCCGCACGAACAGGAAGACGAAGAAGCTGCCGGTGCCCGGACCGAAGAATCCGTCGTAGAACCCGATCGTCATGCCGATGGCACTGGCGATCAGCGTCTGCTTCGCCGCCTCGTGGCGCGGCGCGTGGTGGCGGCCGAGGTCCTTCTTGGCCAGCGTGTAGAGCAGCACGCCGAGCAGGATCACCGGCAGGGCCTTGCGCAGGCCGCTCGGATCCACCTGCGTGACCGCCCAGGCGCCGCAGAAGCTGCCGACCAGCGCCGCGCCGGCCGCCGGCATCAGCGCCAGCCAGGGCAGCGATACGCGCTTCGCATATTGGTGGGTGGCCCAGGCCGTCCCCCAGATGGACGCCCCCTTGTTGGTGCCGAAGAGGGTGGCCGGGGCGGCGCCGGGATAGACGCTGAACAGCGCCGGCACCAGGATCAGCCCGCCGCCGCCCACGACGGCATCGACGAATCCGGCCATCAGCGACGCCAGGGCCGCGGTCAACAACTCGATCATCAGCAACTCGCAAGAACGGCCCCGGGGCCGCGGACACGGGCCGAGAACGATCGCGGGATGCGCGCAAAACCGGGCCACGAAAACAAAACGGGCACCTGATCCAGGTGCCCGCGAATTGTGACAGTGTCACTCGTATTCGTTGGTGTTGGTTTGATCTGTTTGTCTCCTCAGCCCCCGTAGGCAACGCCCTTGTGCACCGGCTTGTCGTCGGGGCGGGACGGGTGTCGCGTCGAGTGGGGTGGATGCTAGGACCCGGCCCCCATGCACGCACTTGGGGTTTTCACTCGTCGAATGCACCAAGATGGAACGGTTGGCCGGCGCTCACTTGCGTGAAATGGCCTCATCGAAAACGATTTGCGCGGATCGCCCGGCGCACTGTTCTTGACCCTTGGGCGAGGGTCGCCCGGTGTGGCGTGGAGGTGTCATCTCCCTGAAACGAGGGGCAAGGCCGACGGCGTCGACATCCCCGCAAAGGAGGCAGCGCTTTCTTGTGTGCGAGCCGGGAACTTTCGGAGCCGCTCGCGCAATACGGTCATGCTGCGAGGATCGTCTCGCGCTGTCGAAGCCCCGGCGAACGTCTTCGCCGGGTCCTTGGATCCGATGCAACGCACGCCGAACGCCCGATGAGCTTCTGGACCCGCCTGGCCGGCCGCGCCCGCCCCCAACCCGCCGTCGGCGATCCGGACCCGCCCCCGGCCACCGCTGCCGCTGGCGAGGCCCTGGTCCGCCGCCTGCGCCAGGGTGACGCCAGCGCCCTGGAACCGCTCTATCGCAGCGAGTCCCCCGGCGTCTACCGCTACGCGCTGGCCCTGTGCGGCCAGTCCGACTGGGCGGCGGACGCGATGCAGGAAGCCTTCGTGCAGTTCGCCGGCCGGCCGGAGGGCTGGGACCCGGGCAGAGGCGCGCTCGGCGCCTACCTCGCCGGCATGGCGCGGCATCACCTGCTGGCGCGCTGGCGCGATCTGCCGGTCGCGCGGGACGACGAGCGTGAAGACAGCCGCGCCGGCCACGCCGAGGCGCCCGAGCAGCAACTGGTCCGCGCGCAGGACCAGGCCCGCGTGTGGGCCGCGCTGCAGACGCTGCCCTGGACCTTCCGCGAAGCCGTCGTGCTGGTCGACCTGCAGGAACGCGCCTATGCCGAGGCCGCCCGCATCGCCGGCATCGAGCTCAACACCTTGCGCACGCGTCTGCACCGGGGCCGGGCCCGGTTGCTGGCGGCCTTGCAGGAGGACGCGCGGCCGCAGTCGGCCGCCGCCTCCACGACCGCGATCGAACCGTCATCGAAGTCCGCATGATGAAGACCACCGACACCTCCCCACCCCGCACCGCGCGCCTGGCCGACTGGCTGTGGGCCGTGGCCCAGGACCTGCGCCAGCGCAGGCCGCCGCTGGAGCGCGACGACGCGGTGCTGTCCGCGATGCTTCAGCAGTTCGCCGCGCGGCAGAAAGGCGCCCGCGCCGGTCGCTGGAGATGGGCGCTCGCGGGACCGGCGTTGTGCGCCTCGGTGCTGGTCGCCTGCGTCTGGCTGCTGGGGTCCGCGCCGCCGGGCGAATCGGGTGCCACCGTCATGGGCCACCCCGGCAGCGGGTTCATCGTGCTCGTCTCGGCCGACCGCTGGGCCGCCTTCGAGAAAGCCGGCACCGGCACCGCCTGGCTGGTTCCCACGGAGGTCCCGCGCGAACGCCTGGCCCTGCTGGGCCTGCCCTACGACCCCGCCGACGCCGCCGCGCCGGTGCGCGCCGAACTGCTGGTGCACGCCTCGGGCGACGTGCTCGCGATGCGCGTCATGCCCTGACCCCTGCTCCGAGCCACGCGCCGATGACCTCCGTGCCGATGCCTTCCCCGTTTCTTTCCCCGTTTCTTTCCTCGCTTCTTTCCGCGCTTCTTTCTCCGTTGCCCTTCCCGATGCCTTCCCTGGAGACCGCCATGAAGACCTCCCTCTCCGCCCTCGCCCTGGCGCTCGCCGCCGCCGCGGTCCAGGCCCAGCCGGCCGCGCACGCCTCGCCGGATCCCGGCGCGCAGCCGTCGCCGCCCGCGCCGCCGGTCATGCCCGCGGTGGTGCCGCCGGTACCGCCGACGCCGCCGGTGCCCGATGTCGCGGAGCTTCTCGCCGAGTCCGGCGTCGCGACCCAGATCCTCAGCACCGAACGCGTCGTGAAGGGCGCGCCGTACTGCGCGCAGGCGGTGCACGAGACCGTCCAGCCGCTGGCCGACGGCAACCGCATCGTCCATCAGCAGACCAGCCAGCTCTGCCGCGACGGCGAGGGCCGCACGCGCCAGGAGGTCGAGCGCCAGGGACGCAAGGTCGTGTACCTGCGCGACGCCGTCAGCGGCGAGAACTGGCTGCTCGACCCCGAGCGCAAGACCGCGCGTTACCTGGGCGGCGGCCGCGCCGATGCCGAGGCGCAACGCGAGTACGGCGAACGCATGCGCGAGTACCAGGGCAAGATGCGCGAGTACAACGAGAAGATGCGCGAGTACGGACGCCGCATGCGCGACTGGGCGCGGGAGAACTTCAGCACCGGCGAGCCCACGCATCGTGTCGAGGCCCCCAAGCCGCCGTCGCCGCCGGCCGCGCCGGTGACGACGGCCACGACGCGCATCGCCACGCCCGTGGTGATCGCGCCGGGAGACGGCGGGCAGGAGGTCCGCGTGATCCGCATCGAGACGCCGCTGAACCCGCTGCCGCCGATGCCGCCCCTGCCCGCCGCCGTGGCGATGCGTATCGAGCCGCTGATCCTCAACGGGCGGGACGACCTGGCGGACAAGCTCCCCCCGAAGGAGATCGACGGCCTCAAGGTCACCGGCGGACGCTCCACCCGCACGATCCCGGCCGGCAAGATCGGCAACGAGAAGCCGATCGTGATCTCGCGGGAGGTGTGGACCTCGCCCGATCTCAAGGTCACCGTCAGCGCCCAGACCAAGGACCCCCGCAGCGGCGAACAGAACTACCAGCTGCGCAACATCCGCCGCGCCGAGCCGGATGCCGCGCTGATGCGCGTGCCGGCGGACTTCGCGAAGACCGGTCTGCCCAGAACGCGGACGCCGAAGGACGGCAAGGAGAACCGGGAGCACAAGGAAGGCTGACCGGCCCGGCCAGCCCGGTGGCTGCCCTTGGCTGCCGGGTTGCGCCGTGCGGATCCGCGCCCGGCGAAGACCGGGCGCAGCTTCGCGGCGGCGCGCCGGACGGCGACGACAATGCCGTTCCGATGACCGCGCCGCCCGCCCCGCCTCCCCCGAAACTGATCCTGCAGACGCTCAACCGCGGCGACGGCCTGCTCGGCATGCGGCCGCACGGCAAGCTCGGGCCTCGCGGCGACCGCGTGTCGCTGCTGCGCCTGGAGCGCTGGCCGTCGGATCCGGCGGCGCTCGAGCAATGGCAGGCGCTGCCGTTGCAGCCGGTCGACATCGAGATGCTGCAGTGGCGCGACGCCTCCTTCGGTCGCGGCCTGACCCCCTGCTGGACGCTGACGCAGGAGGAGCTGTTCCCCGACTTCGCCGCGGATGAGGTGCCCCGGCTGCGTCAGCTCGGCTGGGAGATCGAGTTCCTGCCGGGCTTCGCGCATCACAGCGTCGCGATCGACGCGTGGTCGCTGGAAGTCCAGCCGGAGGACGACACCCCCTTCGACGTGCAGACCGCCATCGCGCCCGGCAAGGGCGACCGTCTGCCGACGCTGGCGCTGTCGCGCCGCAAGGGTTCCTGGATGCTGAGCCTGGGCGTGACGGTGCAGGGTCAGCGCGTCGACCTGGCGCCGATGATCTGGGACCTGCTGCGCAAGGACCGGCGCTGGCTCTACGCCGAGGCGATCGCCGGCATCGACGACGACGCCATCGTCAGCCTCAAGGCACCCGGCGGCCGCCGGCTCCATTCGACGGCGGCGCCGCTGAAGCGGCTGATGCTCAACCTGCTGGACGTGCTGGTCGCGCAGCGCTCCAGGCGCGGGCCGGTGAAGCTCACGTCCTGGGAAGCGGCGCGGCTGGCGGCGCTCGACGTGCCGGACAGCCGCTGGCAGGTGTTCGGCGCCGACGAACTGCGCACGATGTGGGAGCGCCTGCGCGACGCCGGACCGCCGCCCGAGGCCTCGGCCCCCGAGGGACTCGGCATCACCTTGCGGCCCTATCAGCTGCAGGGCCTGGCCTGGCTGCAATACCTGGCCCGCCAGGACCTCGGCGGCATCCTGGCCGACGACATGGGCCTGGGCAAGACCGCGCAGGCGCTGGCGCACCTCTGGCTCGAGAAACGGGCGGGACGGCTGGGCGCGCCGGCGCTGGTGGTCGCGCCGACCTCGCTGATCTTCAACTGGACCCAGGAGGCCGCGCGCGTCGCGCCCGGCCTGCGCGTGGCGGCCTTGTCCGACCCGTCGGAGCGGGCAGACGTGCTCAAGCGCCTGGGCGACATCGACCTGCTGTTATGCAGCTACGGCCTGGCCTGGCGCGAGGTCCGGACGCTCTCCCGGCGGCAGTTCTCCGTCCTGGTGCTGGATGAGGCGCAGGCGGTGAAGAACCCCCGCTCGCGGGCGGCCCGCGCGCTGCGACGTTTCCAGGCGGACCAGCGGCTGGTGCTGACCGGCACGCCGCTCGAGAACCACCTGGGCGAACTCTGGACGCAGTTCGACTTCCTGATGCCCGGTTACCTGGGCGAGGCCCGGTCGTTCGCCCGGCACTGGCGCAAGCCGATCGAGCAGACCGGCGACGCGCGCCGGGCGCGCGAACTCGCGTCCCGCGTCCGTCCGTTCATCCTGCGCCGACTGAAGCAGGACGTGGCCAAGGACCTGCCCCCGATGACGGTCCTGACCCAGCGCATCCCGTTGCAGGGGCGCCAGCGCCAGCTGTACGAAAGCGTCCGGATCGGCGCGGACCACCTGGTGCGGCGACTGCTGAAGGAGTCGGAGATCTTCGGCTCCGGGCTGATGTCGGTGCTGGACGCGATGCTGAAGCTGCGTCAGGTCTGCTGCGATCCGCGGCTGGTGCCGGGGATCGAGGTCCCGCCGGGCATGGAGGCCGCCAAGCTGGAATGGATCCGGGAGAAGGTGCCCGAGATGATCGCCCAGGGCCGCACCATCCTGGTGTTCTCGCAGTTCACCGGCATGCTGGACCTGATCGAGGCCGCGATGACCGAGTCCCGGGTCCCGATGATGAAGCTCACCGGCGCGACGCCGGAGTCGAAGCGGGGCGAGGTGGTGCGACGCTTCCAGGCGGGGGAGGCACCGTTGATGCTGGTGAGCCTGAAGGCGGGCGGCGTCGGGCTGACGCTGACGGCGGCGGACACCGTCATCCAGGTCGACCCCTGGTGGAACCCGGCGGTCGACGCCCAGGCGCATGCCCGGGCGCACCGGATCGGGCAGACGCGGCCGGTGTTCGTCCACCAGCTGGCGATCGAGGGCTCGATCGAGGAGCGGATGCTCGAACTGCAGGCCCGCAAGCGCGCGCTGGCCGACGGCCTGCTGGGCCGCGATGGCGGGGAAGTGCTGGAGAAGTTCAGCGCCGACGAGATCGACCGGCTGCTGGCGCCGTTGCAGTCCCCGGAAGACGAGGACTGAACGGCCGGCGGGAGCGGGGCGACGCCCTGGACCGGGGCGCCCCGCCGCGCATCAACGCTTGCGGTCGAAACGCAGGGCGCGCGCGACGCTGCGACGGTCGCAGCCCAGGCTGGCGACTTCGAACGCCTCGTGCTTGCGACCCTTGTCTTGCTGCGCCAGTTCCGGCATCGGGAGGCGGCGCGGCTGGGATTCGGTGCGGGTAGGAGACTTCATCATGGTCGGGGACCTTCTTGCCTTTCGGCGATCTGGGGCGGGGGGAAGACCGCTCGCGATGACCGCTTTGTGCCAGCTAACGCAAGCCGTCGGGAGGTCGTTGACAGCCTCCTCACAAATCTGAACAAAGCTCGCGCCATCGTCACGCGATCGGCACCAATATGGTGCTTTGGACGTATCGTGAACAAATTCGTGTCCCGGCCAACTCGGCTAAGCTCCGTCCCCATGTCCGCCGTTTCCCCCTCGTCGCCGCCGCAGGCCCCCGCTCCGCAGGGGTCCTCCGACCTGCTGGTCGCCTGCCTGTGCGCCGCCTGGTGCCGGACCTGCGACACCTACCGGGACGACTTCGCCACGGTGCGGCAGCAGTACCCGGGCGCGCGCTTCCATTGGGTGGACATCGAGGACGATTCCGAACTGGTCGACGACCTGGAGGTCGAGACCTTCCCGACCCTGCTGATCGGGCAGGGCGAGCAGGTGTGCTTCATCGGGCCGGTCCTGCCCGGTGCGGCCGCGGCATCGCGCCTGGTCCAGGCGGCCGTGGACAACCCCGCGATGTCCGCCGCCAGCCCCGGCGCGCCGGCCGGCACCGCGGCCGCGGCCCAGGCGCTGCTGTCGCGGCTGCGGCAGTCCTGCTGAGACCCCAGCCCTCACCCCCGCCCTCTCCCGCAAGCGGGAGAGGGAGTGAGAGTGCACCAAGCTGACCGACCTGCTCCCTCCCCCGCTTGCGGGAGACGGAATGAGAGTGCACCGAGCTGACCGACTTACTCCCTCCCCCGCTTGCGGGAGACGGAATGAGAGTGCACCGAGCTGACCGACTTACTCCCTCTCCCGCTTGCGGGAGAGGGTTGGGGTGAGGGCCAGCGGCCGTGGCAGTACAAAACGGGCAACGCTCGTCGCCATCGCACCCCCGAACAGCGCAAGGCCCCCACCTTCAGAGGGAGCGCGAGCGAGAATGCGCCACCGCCAACCCCCAAGGCCGGCTGCCCGCGTGACCCGCGTCGAGCCGGTGCATCGATGAACGTCCAATTCAAGAACTCGCTGGCTCGCGCCACGCCCATCCTGGCGCTCGATCGCGCCGCCTACCAGGCCCTCGCCCCGAAGCTGCCCAAGCGCACGCAGCAGTGGCTGGCGACGCTGGGCTTCTCCGCCGCGCCGGACACCTTCGCGCTGGTGCCCGGCGAGGACGGCAAGCTCGCCCAGGTCTTCGCCGGCGTGGCCCATGCGGCGCACCCGTTCGCGCTGTCGGCCCTGCCGCTGGCGCTGCCCGAAGGCAACTACAGCCTGTCGCCCGACGGCCTGCCGCTGCAGGACGAGGCGGCCGCGCTGTCCTGGGAACTGGGCTGCTACCAGTTCGACCTCTACAAGCCGCGCAAGCGCGAACCGGCGCAGCTGCTGCTCAAGAGCACGCCGGACGGCCAGCGCGGCCTGGCGATCGCGACCGCGATGACCGCGGTGCGCGATCTGGTCAACACGCCGGCCGAGCACATGGGTCCGGAGGAACTGGCCAAGGCCGCGGCCGTCGTCGGCAAGCAGCACGGCGCGAAGTTCAAGGAGATCGTCGGCGACGACCTGCTGAAGAAGAACTTCCCGGCGATCCACGCGGTCGGCCGCGCGAGCACCCGCGCCCCGCGCCTGATCGAGCTGAACTGGGGCAGCGACAAGCATCCCCGCCTGACGCTCGTCGGCAAGGGCGTGTGCTTCGACACCGGCGGCCTGGACATCAAGCCGGCCGACGGCATGCGCCAGATGAAGAAGGACATGGGCGGCGCGGCCAACACGCTGGGCCTGGCCACGCTGATCATGGCGCTGAAGCTGCCGGTGCGCCTGCAGGTGCTGATCCCGGCGGTGGAGAACTCGATCAGCGGCAACGCCTACCGTCCGGGCGACGTGATCAAGACCCGCGCTGGCCTGCACATCGAGATCGGCAACACCGACGCCGAAGGCCGCGTGATCCTGTGCGACGCGCTGGCCTATGCCGCCGAGTCCAAGCCCGAGCTGATCGTCGACCTCGCGACGCTGACCGGCGCCGCGCGCATCGCGCTGGGCGCGCAGCTGCCGGCGCTGTTCGCCAAGCACATGGACACCGGGCGCGACCTGGTCGACCTCGGCCTGAAGATGGACGACCCGCTGTGGCACATGCCGCTGTGGGCGCCCTACAAGGAAGGCATCACGTCGAGCATCGCCGACATCGTCAACACCGGCCGCAGCGCGCTGGCCGGCGCGATCAACGCGGCGCTGTTCCTCGAGGCCTTCATCCCCGCCGAGCAGGACTGGCTGCACATCGACCTGTTCGCCTGGAACGACATCGCGCGCCCGGGCCGTCCGATCGGCGGCGAGGCCCAGACGATCCGCACGCTGCTGGCCTATCTGGAAGAGCGCTTCAGCGCCTGACCGGTCTTCCTGACCAGTCTTCCTGGCCTGTCGTCCTGGCCGGCCCCGGGCCAGTCCCCGATCGCGGGGATCACTCCCCGGCGCGCAGCCAGGCGGCGGCGCGCTCCGCGATCATCAGCGTGGGCGAGTTCGTGTTCCCGCTGGTGATCGTCGGCATCACGCTGGCGTCGATGACGCGCAGCCCGCTCACCCCGCGCACGCGAAGACGGCTGTCGACGACGGCCGTCTCATCGTCCGCGCGGCCCATGCGGCAGGTGCCGACCGGGTGGAAGATCGTCGTCGCGATGTCGCCCGCCAGCCGGGCCAGTTCCTCGTCGGTCTGGAACTGCACGCCGGGCTTGTGCTCGCGCGGCCGGTAGCGGGCGAGCGCCGGCTGCTCGACGATGCGCCGCGTCAGCCGCAGGCTGCGCGCGGCGATGTCGCGGTCCTCGGCGGTGCTGAGGTAGTTGGGCGCGATCAGCGGCGCGTCGGCCGCGTCGGCGCTGCGTATCCTCACCGTGCCCCGGCTCGTGGGATTCAGGTTGCAGACGCTGGCCGTGAACGCGTTGAACGCATGCAGCGGCTCGCCGAACGCGTCCAGCGACAGCGGCTGCACGTGGTACTGCAGGTCGGGCCAGGTCTTGTCCGGACCGCTGCGGGCGAAGGCGCCGAGCTGCGACGGCGCCATGCTCATCGGTCCGGTGCGGCGCAGCGCGTACTCGAGCCCGATGCGCGCCTTGCCGAACCAGCTCGACGCCAGCGTGTTCAAGGTGCTGACGCCGTCGACCTGGAACACGGCGCGGATCTGCAGGTGGTCCTGCAGGTTGCCGCCGACGCCGGGCAGGTCCTTCACCACCGCGATGCCGTGCTGCTCGAGCAGCGACGCGGGCCCCAGCCCCGACAGCTGCAGCAGTTGCGGCGACCCGATCGCCCCGGCCGCAAGCAGCACCTGGCCGCCCGGATTCAGCCGGATCGATTCCAGCCCCTGCGGCGTGCGCACGAGCACGCCGTCGCAGCGGACCTCGCCGTCGGCCTGCTCGAACAGCAGCCGCTGCGCGTGCGCGCCGGTCCACATCTCGAAGTTGGGGCGCCGGTAGCAGGCCGGCCGCAGGAAGGCCTTGGCCGTGTTCCAGCGCCAGCCGGCGCGCTGGTTGACCTCGAAGTAACCGACGCCCTCGTTGTTGCCGCGATTGAAGTCGGGCGTCGCGGGAATGCCGGCCTCCTGCGCGGCCGACGCGAACGCGTCCAGCACCGCCCAGCGCAGTCGTTGCTTCTCGACCCGCCATTCGCCGCCGTGACCGTGCATCGCCGGATCGAAGCCGGGCGGCCGTTCCGCGCCCTCGTCCAGGCGCCAGTGGTCCTCGTGCCCGCGGAAGTGCGGCAGCACGGCATCCCAGCGCCAGCCGTCGTCGCCGGTCGCGTCGGCCCAGCCGTCGTAGTCGCGGGACTGGCCCCGCATGTAGATCATCCCGTTGATGCTGGAGCAGCCGCCCAGTACCTTGCCGCGCGGGTAGCGCAGGCTGCGCCCGTTCAGGCCCGCGTCCGGCTCGGTCTTGAAGAGCCAGTCCGTGCGCGGGTTCCCGATGCAATACAGGTAGCCGACGGGGATGTGGATCCAGTGGTAGTCGTCGCGGCCGCCGGCCTCCAGCAGCAGCACGCGCTTGCCGGGGTCCGCGCTGAGCCGGTTGGCCAGCAGGCAGCCGGCGGTGCCGGCGCCCACGATGATGAAATCGAAGCGGCCCGATGCCGCCTCGGCGGCCGCTTCGCGGTGGCCTGCCGGGTTGTCTCCGCCCATGTCTGTCTTGTCGCGCAGGGTCTGTGGAGACCCATGCTGACCGAGCCGGCCACGGGCGGCAAGCGCGTTCTCACCGAGTGCCGGCCGGCGCCGCTTGCGGCAGATCCGCAGTGCGCCCGCCCATGGCGTACCAGTCGACGCGCCGCGTCAGCGCCATCACCGCCGCCAGTACCGCGAAGAGCAGCGTCGCGCCGACCACCAGCGAGGCCTTCTCCAGGCTGAGCAGCACGTACAGCGCGCCGTAGAGCACCGCCACCAGCGCGCCGAATCCGAGACCCCGCCGTGCGGTGCCCAGCATGGCCGCGCCGTAGAAACTCAGCAGCCCGATCGCGGCACCCGCGGCCAGCGCATAGGACAGCGCGAAGTTCAGATGCTCCGACAGGCTCAGCAGCAGCAGGAAGAACAGCGTCATCGCCAGGCCCACCAGCAGGTACTGGACCGGATGCACGCGCCGGCCCGACAGCAGTTCCAGCAGGCCCACGCTGACGAAGGTCAGCACGATGAACAGCAGGCCGTACTTGATGGCGCGGTCGCTCATCACATACGGGTTGACCGGGTCGATCATGGAGAAGGCCAGCGTGTCCGACACGACTCCCGGCGACCCTTGGCGTCCCGGCGTCGGATTGGGCGCCGAATTGGGCGCATACACGCGCGCGGCTTCGGGATCGCGCTGGACACCGGGCAGCGCAAAACCGGCCACCACGTCGCGGGGCGCGGTCGTCGCGAGCTCGGTCACCTGCCACTGCGCCTCGAAGCCCTGGTCGTCGATGCGCTTGGAGGTCGGCAGGAAGCGGCCGCCGAAGCTCGGATGCGGCCAGTCGGAGCGCAGCTTCACCCGCGTCGCGGAGGCCGCCGGCACGATGCCGAAGTCCGTCATGCCGATCAGGTTGATCGACAGCGACAGGCTCAGCGGCTCGTCCAGCGACTGGTTCGGCAGCGAAGCATGCAGGCCGTGCGGATAGCTGTCGTTGCGCGTGCCGGGCCGCACCGCGAGCGCTTCGGCGCCACGCTTGAGCGTCACCGCCCGCAGTCCTCGCGCATCGCTGACGGCGAGCATCACCCGCGGGTCCTCGCAGTTCAGCTTGCCCTTGTGCTCGGCCACCGGCGTGAGCGGCGCCAGCGAGGCCCAGCGCGCCTGCAGCGTCACTTCGCCCGCATAGCCGTTGATCTTGAACAGGCCGCGCTCGCGTTGCTCCTGGTTCAGGACGCCGTCGACCGCGAGCTCGGCCGGCACCGCCGACAGCACGAAGTCCCGGCGTTCCGGCGTCTTGGTGATGTCCTTGCCGGTGCCGGTGACGCTCTCCCATTCCTCGGTGCAACTGCGCTGGAGCAGCGGTCCCAGCAGCACCTGCGGCCCGGACTGCGCGGCGGCCACGCCGGCCTCGGCGGCCCGCTGGCGCTCCTGCCGCTCGTCGACCAGCCAGCCGATCCGCATCAGCACGAACAGCAGCAGCAGCGTCACGCCGCCCAGGATCACCAGCTTCCACCACAGCGCCTTGCTCTGCATCCTCTTCTCCTCGCCCTCGGGCAGTCTCGGGAAGGCGGCAGTCTCGGCAGCGGCCGTGAGCTCAGGACGAAGTTTGTGAGGCGGCGGTGAAGTCCGGCAGCGGCAGCGACAGGCGCACGCGCAGACCGGGCTCGGCCGGTTCGAAGCGCAGCTCGCCGCGGTGCAGACCGGCGATCTGGCGCACGATCGCCAGCCCCAGGCCGGAGCCCTTGCGCAGGCTGCCGGGGCGGGCCGTCGAGAAGAAGCGCTCGCCCAGTTGCGCGAAGGCGCCCGGCGGCACGCCCGGGCCGTGATCGCGCAGTTCGACGAAGGCCCGCGCCGGTCTCGACTCGGTCGCGGGCTCGACGCCCACCTGCAGGTCCAGCCCGGAGCCCGCCGGCGCGAAGTCGATCGCATTCGTCAACAGGTTGCTGATCGCCAGCGCCAGCATCTCGGCGTCGGCCTGGAGGTCGACCGGATCGCGGCGCAGCCAGCGCACCGTCAGCGCCTGCTGCTCGAGGCGGTCGCGCAGCTGGGCGATCGCCTCGTCCACGGCACCGACCAGCGCGACCGCGCGCGGATGGTCCGGTCCGCGGCGCAGCTCGAGGGTGGACAGCGCCAGCAGCCGCTCGACCAGTTCCGTCATGCGCTCGCTCTGCGCCACCACCTGCGCGGCGAAGCGTTGCCGGTCGGCGGCCGGCAGCTCGTCCTGGAGCAGTTCGCCAGCCCCGCGCAGCGCGGCCAGCGGGCTCTTGAGCTCATGCGTCAACGCGCGCACCAGGTGCTCGAGGCGCTCCCGGCCGTCCAGCCGTTCCCGCATCGCGTCCATCGCCTGCGCCAGTTCGCCCAGTTCGCCGGGCACCTTCGGCGGCGCCTGGCGTTCGCCGAGCTGCACGTCCTGCGCATACCGGCGCAGGCGGCGCACCGTCGAGATCATCCACAGCGTCACCGCCACGCCCACCGCCAGCGACACGGCCAGCAGGCCCAGCCCGGCGATCCAGATGCGGCGCTCGGCGCGGTAGATGATCTGCTGCACCGCGATCGCGGGCTTGGCGACCGTGACGACGCCGATCGTGCGGCCGCCCTTGCGCACCGGCGCGGCCACGTACATCACCGGACTGCCCTGCTCGTCCTTGCCGTTGCCCAGGTCCACCGCGTTGCCGTAGAGGCCCAGGCGCTCCGGTGTCGTGCGGGCACCGTACTCGCCGCGCAGCGTGCGGGCGACATCGTTCCAGGCGGAATAGTCCTGGCCCACGGCCGAGCTCGGGCTGGTGTCGAGCACCACCCGCCCGCCAGCGTCGGTCACATAGATGCGGAAGTCCAGCGAGCGCTTGCGGGCGCTGAGGATGCGGGCGTCGACCGGGCGATCGGCGTAGTCCTGCACCCGCCGCGCGAAGGGCGTGCCGCGCAGGTCGGCGCCAGGTGGCATCGCGGCGAGTTCATCGCTGGCCAGCGCCGCCACCAGGTTGGCGGTGTCGACCATCATGTCCTCCATCACCTCGCGCACGCTGGGCTTGAACTCGCCCAGCACGACGCGCAGCAGGATGAAGGCGCTCAGGCCCGCCACCAGGAAGAAGCCGAGGAACAGTCGCAGGCCGAGGCGCATGCGCCGTCACTCCAGCGAGTAGCCCATGCCGCGGTGCGTGCGGATCGGGTCGAGGTCGGGCCGCACCTGGCGCAGCTTGGCCCGCAGGGTCTTGATGTGGGTGTCCACGGTGCGGTCGCCGCTGTCGGCGTCCAGGCCCCAGACGGCGTCGAGCAGGCTGTCGCGGCTGTGGATGCGTCCGGGCGCCTTCAGCAGGCGCAGCAGCAGGCCGAGCTCGCGGCGCGTCAGCGGCAGCAGCTCGCCGTGGAACCGCACCCGGGAGCCTTCGGCCTCGACGACGAAGCCGGCGACGGCCGGCGCGGCCGCTTCCGCCGGCGCCTGGGCACGGCGCAGCAGCGCCCGCACGCGGGCGACGAGTTCGCGGTTGCTGAACGGCTTGGCCAGGTAGTCGTCGGCGCCGAGCTCCAGGCCCAGCACCTTGTCGCCCTCTTCGCTGCGGGCGCTGAGCACCAGCACCGGCAGGCGCGCCAGCGGCCCCTGGCGCAGTTCCCGGCACAGGTCCAGCCCGTTGCCGTCGGGCAGGCCCACATCCAGGATCGCCAGATCCGGCGCCGCCGCCGCGAGGGCCGCACGGGCCTCGTGCAGCCAGCCGCAGGCGCGCACCCGGTAGCCCTCGCGTTCGAGCACGAAGCACACGGTCTGGGCGATCGCGGGATCGTCCTCCAGCAGCAGGACCTGGCCGGCGAACGGCGCGGGCGACGTCGACGGTCCGGCGGCGGTCGCGGAGGTGGCGGCGGTGGCGGAAGGCGTGCTCATGCCCGCGATCATCGCGGAGCTTGAGCCAGGCCGCGGAGATAACGCAGGCCGTCGGCGGCGCGCGGCCCGTACCAGCTGATCAGTTCGCCGTCGACCAGGCGCACGCGGGCATTCGGGCAGAGCGCCTGCGCCTCGGCCAGATGCTCCTCGCCGAAGCGGTACGGCTCGGAGCTGAGCAGCAGCTCGTCGATGTCCGTCAACCAGGGCTCATCGCCGGTCACCACCGGGTAACGCGCGGCGCCCTGCGGCCCGCCGTCGACCGGCGGCCAGGTCGACCAGCCCACCTCGGCGAGCATGCGCGCGATGTAGGTATCCCGCGCCACCGTCATCCACGGCGCACGCCAGATCAGATAGAGGACGCGAGGCGGCGCCATCGGTGGCCGGCCGGCGAGGAAGGCACGGCAGGCCGCCAGCTCCCCACGCAAGCCGGCGGCGAGTCGCCCGGCCCGGTCACGGAGATCTGGGACATCGGGCAGCTTGTCTTCCGCACGAACCAACCCCCCTTCCGCGACGGCATTTCTGCCGGCGGGTTCAGACCTGACCCCCAGTTCGGCAGCAAAAACCTCCACCATGTCCACCATCTGGTCGATGAGGCGCAGGGTGTCCTCCGGGGCGCAGGGGTGGGTCACCACCACATGGGGGACGGTCGCGCGCAAGGCCTGCACGGTTTCGAGGCGGTTCTCGTCCACGTTCACCACCACATGGCTGGGGGCCAGGGCCTTCACTTTTGGGAGATTGACGTCCTTGGTCCCGCCGATTTTTGATATTGCTGACACCGCGGGCGCCGGGTGAATGCAAAAACCGGTTCGACCGACGACCCAAGGTCCCAATCCGAGGGCGAACAGCAGTTCCGTCACCGACGGGACCAGCGAGACGATACGCAGCCGCGACGGGGTGGGCGTCTCGTCCGAAAGGGGGAGTGGCGGGGCGAATGGCGTCACGTTGTGCGATTTCGGCGCGGTCTCATCCGCATAGTGGAAAACACCGAGCCGGGATGGAGCGAGTCGGGAGTCTGATTTGCCCCACCAAGACGCCGGAGGCGAGGATTGTTGAACGCCTCTGACACTGCTCGGGGTTTGTGCGCATAAGCTGAAAAACAACAACCGGCTTGACGCGTTGCGAACCGCCAATCCTGTCACACATAATCGGATCGCCTGAATGCAGCGCCTTCGTATGAGTGGTTCACGATGGGTTGAAGCAGCACATTGGGTTATTTGGTTTTGAAAGGGCTTCCCCCATGGGAAACAAGCTATACGTGGGCAACCTCGCTTACAGCGTGCGAGATGAGTCGCTCCAGGAGGCATTCGCGCCATTCGGCACCGTCATTTCCGCCAAGGTCATGATGGATCGTGAGACCGGACGTTCCAAGGGCTTCGGCTTCGTGGAAATGTCGACGGACGATGAAGCGCAGGCTGCCATCAACGGCATGAACGGCCAGGCCCTCGACGGCCGCGCCATCGTGGTCAACGTGGCTCGTCCGCGTGAAGACCGTCCGGGCGGCGGTGGCGGCTTCGGCGGCGGCGGTCGCAGTGGCGGCGGCGGCGGTTACGGCGGTGGCCGTAGCGGCGGCGGCGGTTACGGCGGCGGCGGCGGCGGTGGCGGCTACGGTGGTGGCGGCGGCGGCCGCAGTGGCGGCGGCGGTTACGGCGGTGGCCGTAGCGGTGGCGGCGGCTACGGCGGTGGTGGCGGCGGCGGCTACGGTGGTGGCGGCGGCGGCAGCTACGGCGGCGGTCGCGGCGGCTACTGAGCCACGCACGGCGGGGATCTCCCCGCCTCGCAATGAACAAGGCGCTCCTCGGAGCGCCTTTTTCTATTGGTGAATCAACTTGCCGATCGTTGACTGCCCAGGCCGCTGGCCCTCACCCCCGCCCTCTCCCGCAAGCGGGAGAGGGGGCAAGAGGAGCAGTGCCGTACTCCCTCTCCCGCTTGCGGGAGAGGGTTGGGGTGAGGGCCAGCGGCCGTGGCAGTCAGCAGGAGCCCGGTGTCAGGTCTCGCCCTGGCGATGCTTGCGGGGGCGCCCCGCCAGCAGCCGGTCGAAGACGGCGCCCGGCAGCAGCCGCATGATGCGCGCGACCACGCCCATCTGCCAGGGAATGAAGCGCACGCGCGCCCCCGCCTCGATGGCCGAGAAGGCCTTGCGCGCGAAGTCCTCCGGCTGCATCAGGAACGGCATGCCATAGCGGTTCTCGCGCGTCAGCGGAGTATCGACATACCCCGGCGCGATGGTCACGACCTTCACGCCGTCGGGCCGACATTCCCCCCGCAGGCTCTCGCAATAACTGAAGACGGCGGCCTTGCTGGAGCAATAAGCCCCATGCCCCGGCAGGCCCCGGATACCCGCCACGCTGGCGATGCCCACCAGCGTGCCGCCGCGGCGCGCGCGCATCGGCGCGACGAAGGGGTGGAAGGTCGCGGCCAGGCCGATGTTGTTGGTGGCGTAGAGGCGCTGCATCACGGCGAGGTCCTCGTAGATCGCCGTGTCCATGCCGATGCTGATGCCGGCGTTGGCGATGACGACATCGGGCAGGCCCTGCTCGGCGATGCACTGGCGGCCGACGGCCGTGATGGCTTCGACGTCGCTGACGTCGGCGCGGTACACGCGCCAGCGGGATGGGGTCAGGCCTTGCTGCCGGGCCCAGTCGCTCACGGCCTCGACACGGCGCGCCACCAGCGCCAGGTTCCAGCCCTGGCGGTAGTACTGCAGCGCGAGCGCCTGACCGATGCCGCTGGAGGCACCGGTGATGTAGACGAGTCGGGTCATGGCTTGCGAGGGGTCGCGGCGGCCGACGCGGCCGCGGCCGGCGCGGCGGCCTTGGGCGCGGTCTTGGCGGGCTGCGCGGCCGCGCGCGGGCCCGGTCGTGCGGCGAAGGTCGCGCGACCGCCGCCGTTGAAGGTCAGGCGTCCGGTCAGCTGGTCGTAGACGAAGCTCTTCACGTGCATCTCGCCGCCCATGCCGACGACCCGCGCGGGCAGGTGCGAGCGGATCTGCTGCTGCGGCACGAAGGCGTGCAGGAACTCGCCGTAGAGCTCCAGGTCGGGCGGCTGCGAGGTGTCGCCGTCGGGATAGCGCTTGACCTTCACATCGCCGAGCAGCTGCACCTCGCTGCCGTCGCCGTTGGACACGCCGCGCTGCGCATCGGCGACCAGCAGCTCGTCCTGCTTGCCGTAGGCGCGCAACTGCGGCGAATCGATCTCCAGCGTGTCGTTGTCCGGGTAGTGCCGCATCTCGGTCCCGATGATGCGGCCGGTGAGCCGGCCGTCGCTGCTGAAGCGCTGGACCTCGAAGCCGTTCATCCGGTAGTCCGGCTCATGCTTGGGCGCGACCTTCTCGCGCGGGGCCTCGAGCTGCGGCGTGTTCTTGATCAGCCACCAGGTGAAGCCGGCAAGCATCGCCATCAGCAGCAGCGGCACGTAGTTGGCCAGCATGGACTGCAGCCGCCATACCAGCGGCTGGGCGCGACGGCGCGGCGCGGTCGGCGGCGGGACGAGTGCCGCCATCAGTGACCGCTCCCGTCCAGCGTCTCGAGGTGGCCGTGCAGCAGCTTCGCGTACTGGCCGGCCGCCATCAGCAGCAGGTCGCAGAACTCGCGTGCCGCGCCATGGCCGCCGGCGACCGACGTGACGTGATGGGCCGCGGCCTTGACCTCGGCGTGCGCCTGCGCGGGCGCGCAGGCGAAGCCGGCGCGCACCATCAGCGGCAGGTCCGGCCAGTCGTCGCCGATCACCGCCACCTGCGCCCAGTCCAGGCCCAGCTGGTCGAGCAGCGGCTGCGCGGCGGCCAGCTTGTTCTTCGCGCCGTAGACCGCGTGCGGCAGGCCGAGGTCGGCCACGCGGCGGCGCACCGCCGGCGAATCCCGTCCGGTGATGACGATCGGCACGATGCCTCCCTGCGCCAGCAGCTTCATGCCGTGTCCGTCGAGCGTGGCGAAGGCCTTGAAATCCTCGCCGCGTTCGCTCAGGTAGATGCGGCCGTCGGTCAGCACGCCGTCGACGTCGAAGATCGCCGCCTTCATGCCGAGCGCCGGCCCCTGGGCCTGCAGCAGCAGCTCGGGCGGGAAGGACAGGGCGGGCTGGAGCTCGCGCACCGACGTCGGGGTCGCCGTCGCGCTCGCCTGGCCGCTCGCGGCCTTCGAAGCAGACGTGCTCATCAGATCACCTTCGCGCGCATCAGGTCGTTGATGCTGATCGCGCCGACCAGCCGCTGCTCGTCGTCGACCGCCAGGACCAGCGTGATGCGCGCCTGTTCCATCAGGTCCGCCGCGTCGACCGCCAGTGCGTCGGCGGAGACGGTGCGCGGATTCGGATGCATCACCTGTCCGGCGTTCAGGCCCCGCAGGTCGCCGCCGCGCTCGATCAGCCGGCGCAGGTCGCCGTCGGTGAAGATGCCGCCGACCTTGCCGTCGGCATCCGCCAGCACCGCGCAGCCCAGGCCCTTGTCGGACATCACCCGCATCATGTCCAGCAGCGGCAGGTCCGCGCTCACGCGGGGCAGCGCGTCGCCGCCGCGCATCAGGTCGCGCACGTGGGTCAGCAGGCGGCGGCCGAGCGAGCCGCCCGGGTGCGAGCGGGCGAAGTCCTCGGCGCGGAAGCCGCGAGCGTCGAGCAGCGCCACGGCCAGGGCGTCGCCGAGCGCGATCTGCGCCGTGGTGCTCGCGGTCGGCGCGAGGTTCAGCGGGCAGGCCTCCTGCTCGACGCGCGAATCCAGCACGAAGTCGGCATGCCGCGCCAGCGACGACGACAGGCCGCCCGTCATGCCGATCAGCGTGACGCCCAGGCGCTTGAGCACCGGGATGATGGCGTTGAGCTCGTCGCTTTCGCCGGAATTGGACAGCGCCAGCACGATGTCGCCGGGCGTGACCATGCCGAGATCGCCATGGCTGGCCTCGCCCGGATGGACGAAGAAGGCCGGCGTGCCGGTGGACGCCAGGGTGGCCGCGATCTTGCGGCCGACATGGCCGCTCTTGCCCATGCCCATCACCACGACGCGGCCGGAGCCTTCGAGGATCACCCGCACCACCTGCACGAACGCGTCGCCGAGGCGCGGACCGAGCGCGAGCAGCGCCTCGGCCTCGACTGTCAGGGCCGCGCGGGCCACGTCGAGCACGCGGGAATGGGTGAGGGCGGCATGGGTCGTCATAAGGGCGAAAGTGTAGCCGCCGGGGTCGGTTCAGTCCGGCGCCGGACCCAGCCGCATCGCCACGCCGAAGCCCCCCTCCACCGTCGGCAGCCGCAGGTCGCCGCCGTGCGCACGCGCGACCAGGTCGGCCATCATCAGGCCCAGGCCCATGCGTCCCTCGTACTGCTGACGCTCCAGCGCGTCGTTGAGGTCCACCCGCTGCCAGTCCGCCACCCCCTCGCCGTCATCGGCCAGCTGCAGCACGAGGCCGCCGTCCGGCGGGCGCTGCAGTCTCAGCTGCACCCGGGAGGCGCCGTGGCGCCAGGCGTTGTCGATCAGGTTGATCAGCGCGGCGGCCAGCAGGTCGGGATCGGCGTCGATGCCGGCCTCGTCCTCCGGCAGGTCCAGCGCGAGGCCGTCGGGCAGCGGCAGCAGCGACAGCAGCTCGATCAGGTCCAGGCGCTGCCAGCGCAGGCTCATGCCGGTGCGGAACAGGGTCAGCAGCGCCGTCACGACGCGGCGCAGGCGGTCGGCCGCCTCGCGGGTGCGCTGCAGCCGCGCGCGCGACTCGGGCGGCGCCTCGCGCAGGGCCATCGCCAGCTGCGCATCCATGCCCGCGAGCGGCGTGCGCAGCGCATGCGCGGCGTGGGCGCTGAAGGCGCGCTCGTTGGCCACCCGCTGCGCCAGGCGCTGGCCGAGATCGAGCACCGCGGCCCGGATGCCGGCGAGTTCCTGGCGATGCTGCTCGGGCAGCAACTGCCGGGTGTCGAGCGGGTCGTAGTCGGCGAGGGCGCTGGACAGCTCCCCCAGCGGGGCGAGTTCGGCCCGGGCGCGGCGATTCATCCACAGCATGCACAGCCCGCCGACCAGCAGCGCCGAGAACGCGCTCGCCAGCCCCACGCGGCTGCGCACTTCCTTCCGCTCGGCGCTGGTCTGCGCCACCATCAGCCAGCGCGGCCCCGCGCTGGTCGGTAGCGGCCGCACATGGACGCGCCAGTCGTCGCCGTCGGTCCCGTCGTCCTCCCAGTCGCTGAAGCCGGGCGGCAGCTTCCAGGCGTTCACCGGCGCCAGCGGCGAGCGGTGCAGCAGCCCGCCGTCCGGCCCGACCAGTTGCCAGGCGAAGTGGGTGCTGAGGTCGTCGTTGTCGGCGATCTCGGCCGGCATCGCCGCGCTGCCCAGCCGCAGCAACTGGCCCAGCACCTGCGAGGAGGCCTGCAGCGTCTCGTCGAGCAGCTCGTCCACCTCCTCCTGCACCACCAGCCAGACGCTGACGCCCGCCAGCAGCGCCCAGAAGGCCGAGATCAGCAGCAGCTGGCGCGCCAGGCGCCCGGCGATCGACGGCCGGCGCGGGCCCTCGGACGCGCTCACGAGGCCTCCTGCCCGAGCCGGTAGCCCAGGCCGCGCACCGTCTCGATCAGCTCGCGGCCGAGCTTGCGGCGCAGGCTGGAGACATGCACCTCCAGCGCGTTGCTCAGCACTTCGGCGTCGTCGCCGAGCACCTGGAGCTCGAGATCGCGTTTCGGATACAGCCGGCCCGCACGCTGCGCGAGCGCTTCCAGCACGGCCCATTCACGGGCGGTCAGCTCGACCGGCTGGCCCTCGCGCAGCGCGCGCTTGGCGGCGAGGTCGAGCACCACGTCGCCGTAGCGGCGCTGGGAGCTGCTGGCCCCCACATGGCGGCGGCTCACCGCGCGCAGCCGGGCGGCCAGTTCCTCCGGCGCGAAGGGCTTGACCAGGTAGTCGTCGGCGCCGCTGTCCAGGCCCTGCAGGCGGTCGGCGAGCAGGTCCCGCGCGGTCAGCATCAGGGCCGGCGTCGACACGCCGCGCTGGCGCAGCGCGCGCAGCCAGTCCAGGCCCGAACCGTCCGGCAGCTGCCAGTCGACCAGCAGCGCCTCGAATTCCTCATGCTGGCGGGGCAGCACCTCGGACAGCCGCCGGGCCCAGGTCACGGCGTGACCCTCGGCCCGCAGGAAGTCGCGCAGGGCCTCGCCGAGCAGTTCATCGTCTTCAAGCAGCAGCAGTCGCATGGGAGGAGGCCGTCCGGCCGGTTCGTCGAGCCGGGAAAGATAGTAGCCGCCGCCACGACGCGCCGTCGCGTCGGCCGGTGTGCGAAACGGGTCAGGTCTTCAGCCGCCCTTCAGCTTGACTTCAGGAGGACTTCAGCGCCGACGCGCCCACTGCGCCTCGTGAAGCCCCATCCCCTCTCCTCCCTGCCGCTCGGCGCCGGTTCGACCGCCACGCCGGTCCTGTCCCCCGTCGGAGCGATGTCGCTCCCGGAACTGCGCCGCGGCTGGCTGGTCGCGATGGCTGGCCTGGCGGCACTGCTGCTCTGGGATGTGGCCGGCTGGGACCTCGCGGTCGTCCGGCTCTTCGCCGATGCGCGCGGCTTCGGGCTGCGCGACCACTGGGTCACCTCCGGCCTGCTGCACCAGGGCGGCCGCTGGATCGCCACCGGACTGGCCGTGCTGCTGGTGATCAACGCGATCCGACCGGTCTGGCCCGGCCTCACGCGGCGCGAACGCTGGGGCGCCGTGGCGCTGACGGCCGTCAGCCTGATCGTGATCCCGCTGATGAAACAGGGCAGCACGACCAGTTGCCCCTGGGACCTGGCCGAGTTCGGCGGGGTCGCCCACTACGTGTCGCACTGGCACTTCGGCGTGCGCGACGGCGGCCCCGGCCATTGCTTCCCGTCGGGACATGCGAGTTCCGCCTTCGCCTTCTTCAGCCTGTTCTTCATGCTGCGGCGCGCCTATCCGCGGCAGGCGCGGTTCGCGCTGGTCGCCGTGATGACGATGGGAGCGCTCTACGGACTGGCCCAGATGGCGCGCGGCGCCCATTACCCCAGCCACACGATGTGGACCGCCTGGATCTGCTGGACGCTGGCCGTCGCGGCCTCGCCGTGGCTGCGTGCCCGCGACGCCGACGCGGGTACATGACGGATTCATGGCCCCGGCCATCGCCGGCTTCCAGAATCGGCGCTTCCTCAACCGATTCTGGAGAGATGCGATGGGCAAGAAGCTGCTGCTGCTGGCCGGCGATTACGTCGAGGACTACGAGCTGATGGTGCCGTTCCAGGCACTGCAGGCGGTGGGCCACCGGGTCGATGCGGTCTGTCCCGGCAAGAAGGCCGGGGACTTCGTGCTGACGGCGATCCACGACTTCGAGGGGGCGCAGACCTACTCGGAGAAGCCGGGCCACCGCTTCACGCTGAACGCGAGCTTCGACGCGGTGAAGCCCCAGGACTACGACGCGCTGGTGATCCCGGGCGGCCGGGCGCCGGAATACCTGCGCACGATGCCGGGCGTGCTGCCGCTGGTGCAGCACTTCTCGCAGGCCGACAAGCCCATCGCGGCGATCTGCCACGGCGCGCAGCTGCTGGCCGCGGCGGGGATCATCCGAGGGAAGAAGGTCTCGGCCTATCCGGCCTGCGCGGCGGAGGTCGAACTCGCCGGCGCCAGCTACGCCGACATCCCGGTCGACCAGGCGGTCACCGACGGCAAGCTGGTCACCGCGCCGGCCTGGCCCGCGCATCCCGCGTGGATCGCGCAGTTCCTGCAGGTGCTCGGCACGAAGATCACACACTGACCCGCCCCAAGGTCCTCGGTGGCAAAACCGTTGAAGGGCGGCACTGGTTGGGGACGGTGAGGCGTGAGGTTTCGGGGCTTGACCCCGGGGCCTCATGCCTCGGCGGCCAACGCTTGGCCTCCGCATGAAAAACGGGCGCCGAGGCGCCCGTTCTGCCGTAACCGCGAGAAACCGCGGCGGCTGGATCAGGGGTACAGGCCGCGCTCTTCGCGCGCTTCCAGCACCCGCGTGCAGGCCACCGTGAAGGCGGCCGTGCGCAGCGGGATCTTGTGCTGTTCGGCGGTGTCCCAGATGCCCTTGAACGCGCCGACCAGGATCTTGTCCAGGCGGACGTTGATCTCGTCCTCGGTCCAGAAGAAGGACGAGAAGTCCTGCACCCACTCGAAGTAGGACACCGTCACGCCGCCCGCGTTGGCGATCACGTCGGGGACGACGATGATGCCGCGGTCCGCCAGCACGGCGTCGCCGTCCGGGGTGGTCGGGCCGTTGGCGCCTTCGAGCACCAGGCGGGTCTGCACGCGCTTGGCGCGCTCGCCGGTGATCTGGCCTTCCAGGGCGGCCGGGATCAGCACGTCGGACTTCACGTCCCAGAAGTTCTCGTTGTCGATGCGATCGGCGCCCTTGAAGCCGCCCACGCCGCCCGTGCGGGCCACGTGGTCCAGCAGGTCGGTCATGTCCAGGCCCTTCTCGTTCAGGATGGTGCCGGTGTGGTCCTGCACCGCGACGACGACGGCGCCGTTGGCGGCGAACATCTTCGCGGCCACCGAGCCCACGTTGCCGAAGCCCTGCACCGCGATGCGGGCGCCTTCCATGTTGAGGTTGAGGCGACGCATCGCCTCGCGACCGACGACGAACACGCCGCGGCCGGTGGCGGCCACGCGGCCGAGCGAGCCGCCCAGCGCGATCGGCTTGCCGGTGACGACGCCGGTGGCGGTCGCGCCGACGTTCATCGAGTACGTGTCCATCATCCAGGCCATGATCTGGCCGTTGGTGTTCACGTCAGGCGCGGGGATGTCCTGCGTCGGGCCGATGATCATGCCGATCTCGCTGGTGTAGCGGCGGGTGATCTTCTCGAGTTCCTTGGTGGACACCGTCTTGGGGTCCAGGCGGATGCCGCCCTTGGCGCCGCCGTAGGGCAGGTTGACCGCGGCGTTCTTGACCGTCATCCAGGCCGACAGCGCCATCACTTCTTCCAGCGTGACGTCCGGGTGGTAGCGCACGCCGCCCTTGCCGGGGCCGCGGGTCAGGCTGTGCTGGACGCGATAGCCCTCGAAGTGGGCGATGGTGCCGTTGTCGAGTTCGATGGGGATGTCCACGATCAGCGCGCGCTTGGGGCGGCGCAGCGTTTCCACCCAGCGGGCCAGCTTGCCCAGGTAGGGCTCGACGGCGTCGATCTGGGACAGGTAGGTGCCCCAGGGACTGTTGCGCGTGGGGGAAACGAAAGACAGGTTGGGCATGAAATGCTCCGTAACTTTTCGGTGGCGCGAACGGTACCCCGAAGCCCTGCCCGTCCGCCACGTGCGGCAAAGCCGAGTGCACATGCGGGCATGCGCCCCATGCATAAGGCGGGTAGTTTGCGCCCGGGAAGTGACCAAAGCCAAGCCCCTCACCCCCGGTACCATCCCCGCCATGCTCTCCGCGCTGGACCTGACCCTCATCTACCTGATCGCCGCCGTGCTCGGCGTGGTGGTCTGCCGTTCGCTGAAGCTGCCGCCCATCCTGGGCTACCTGGTCGTGGGCGTGGTGATCGGCCCGAACGCGCTGGCGCTCGCCAGCGACGTGCCCGGCGTGCAGCACCTGGCCGAGTTCGGCGTGGTGTTCCTGATGTTCGTGATCGGCCTGGAGTTCAACCTCCCCAAGCTCCACAGCATGCGGGCCATGGTGTTCGGGCTCGGGTTGCTGCAGGTGGTCGTCACCATCGGCGGCACGATGCTCGGCAACGTCTTCCTGCGCTGGCTGTTCGGCTGGCTGGGCTGGCCCTGGGACCTGGGGTGGCAAGGCTCGCTGGTGCTGGGCGCGGCGATGGCGATGAGCTCGACGGCCATCGTCGTGAAGCTGATGTCGGAACGGCTCGAGCTCGAGAGCGAACACGGCCGGCGCGTGATCGGCGTGCTGCTGTTCCAGGATCTGGCCGTCGTGCCGCTGCTGGTGCTGATCCCGGCGCTGGGCGGCAGCGGCACCGAGATGATCGAATCGCTGGGCTGGGCCGGGCTGAAGGCCACGGTCCTGCTGGTGCTGCTGCTGACCGGCGGCCAGCACCTGATGCGGCGCTGGCTGACGCTGGTGGCGCGGCGCAAGAGCCAGGAGCTCTTCATGCTGAACCTGCTGCTGGTCACGCTGGGCCTGGCCTGGCTGACCGAGCACGCGGGCCTGTCGCTGGCGCTGGGCGCGTTCGTGGCCGGCATGCTGATCGCGGAGACCGAATACAAGCACCAGGTGGAGCTGGACATCCGGCCCTTCCACGACGTGCTGCTCGGGCTGTTCTTCATCACCATCGGCATGCGGCTGGACTGGCAGACGCTGGTCTTCCAGTGGCCGCTGGTGATCATCCTGACGCTGGTGCCGACGCTGGCCAAGTTCGTGCTGGTGGCGGGCCTGGCCAAGCTGTTCCGCGCGCCCACCGGCGTCGCGCTGCGCACCGGGCTCTACCTGGCGCAGGCCGGGGAATTCGGCTTCGTGCTGCTGACGCTGGGCGCGCAGCAGAACCTGATCGCCGCGCAGTGGGTCAGCCCGGTGCTGGCCGCGATGGTGCTGTCCATGCTGCTGACGCCGCTGATCATCGAGCACAGCAACCGCATCGTGATGAAGCTGTCGGCCAGCGACTGGCTGCTGCAGTCGGTGCAGCTGACGACGATCGCCAAGAAGTCCATCAAGACCGACGCGCACGTGATCATCTGCGGCTACGGCCGCAGCGGACAGAACCTGGCCACCCTGCTCGAAGCCGAGCAGATCCCCTACATGGCCCTGGACCTCGACCCGGACCGCGTGCGCCAGGCCGCCGCGGCGGGCAAGAGCGTGGTCTTCGGCGACGCGGCCCGGCTGCCCAGCCTGATCGCCGCGGGCCTGACGCGCGCCAGCGCGGTCGTCATCTCGTACCACGACACGGCCTCCGCCTTGAAGGTGCTGCATGAGGTCCGCGGCCACGCGCCGCATGTGCCCGTCGTGGTCCGCACCATCGACGACACCGACCTCGAGAAGCTGCGCGCCGCCGGCGCGACCGAGGTGGTGCCGGAGGCGATCGAAGGCTCGCTGATGCTCGCCAGCCATGCGCTGGCGCTGGTCGGCGTGCCGATGCGCCGCGTGCTGCGCATCGCCCGCGACGCCCGGGACCGCCGCTACGGACTGCTGCGCGGCTACTTCCACGGCGCCGACGACGACACCTCGGAGGAGCGCGACCAGGCCCGGCTCCAGTCCATCAGCCTGCCGATGGCCAGCCTGCTGGAAGGGCGCACGCTGGGCGACGTCGGACTCGCCGCCTGGGGCGTCAGCGTCGTCTCGGTCCGGCGGCCCAACGGCGCGGTGAAGGAGGCTTCCGAAGACCTCGTTCTCCAGGGCGGGGACACGCTGGTCGTGTCAGGGACGCCGGAAGCCCTCGCCCGTGCCGAGCACGGCCTGCTGGTGGGCTGACAGCGCGACCTGCGTCTCGCCGACGGCCTCGGACATCACCGCCGGCATCAGCAGCCGCGAGCCCTCCCGGCTCAGGTGGCCCTGGTCGCGGTAGAGCGGCACCCCGTCGCGCTCGACCTGGCAGGTCGCGCCGTTGCACAGCAGGGGTTCGAAGCGCATCACCGGCAGGCGCCGGTCCGAGGCCGCGAGCGCCTCGATGAAGCGGTGCTCCGCGGCGCGGCGGCGTCCGTCCTCCTGCTCGTCGATCACGCAGCCCGGCGTCGCGCCGATCGTCCAGCGCCGCGCCTGCCGGCGCTCGAGGCAGCCCGCGATGTCGAACGGCGCCGACGGCGGCGGCGCCACCACCATCACGCGCCTACCCATCGCGCGCAGCCGCTTCACCGTCGCGCCCAGGTCCTCCAGCAACGCGGCCCGCATCGCCGCCTCGCCCTTGACGCGCTCGCCGCCCTGCGTGCGCTGGAGCTGGTACGTCGACTCGTCCAGGTACTGCGTCAGCAGGCTGGACAGCACCACCGTCTCGATCTCCGGATGCCGCTCGAGCCAGCGCAGCACGGACGCGTTGAAGGCCTGGCACTGCTCGATCCACGGCGAGGCGAAGCTGTTGCCCCGCCCCAGTTCCGGACGGATCGGCGTCAGCCCGGGGAACGGCCCGCACGAGGACTTCGTCGCCTGCACCAGTCCCTGGTCGCCAGCCACGCGGACCAGCCCCGGCACCAGGTGCATCGCATAGGAATCGCCCCACACCATCCAGCGCGCGCCGCGGCGCGTGCGACAGTCCTCGCGGCCGTCGAACGGTTCCTCGGCATCGCAGTTGGCCGACAAGCCGTAGTTGGCCTTGCGCAGTTCGACGAAGTCGATCTGCCCGGGCGCGGGCTTGTGCAGCGCGAGCGCGATCCCGCCGAGCGCGAGCGCCGCCGTGCCGCTTCCGAGCACCAACGCGCCGCGACGTCCGGTCAGCAGCGCCTTCGCCGGTCGCTCGACCGCGCGATGCAGCGCCCAGGCGAGGGGAAAGGTCATCAGCAGCGCACCCAGGCGCCAGGCGGCCAGCGCGTGCGGATCGGCCTTCAGGCCGACCCACGCGTTGTGCAGCACCGCGAGCAGCGGCCAATGCACCAGGTACAGCGCATACGACCAGTCGCCGATGCGGACCAGCGGCGTCGCGACGCGCGGCAGCCGTGCCGGCTCGCGCAGCAGCAGCACCAGCGTCGCGATTCCGACGACCATCGCCGCGGGTCCGGGATGCGCGGCGCCGAACCACTGTGGCGCGACCGGCACGACGAGGAGCAGGGCCCAGGCCGGCCAGGCCAGCAGGCGCAGCGCCCGCTGCATGCCCGTCCCCTGCATCGCGGCCGGACCGCCGCCCGTGTCGCGCGCCGTGGCGCTCATCAACGCACCGATCGATCCGAGGCCCAGCTCCCAGGCGCGGGTCGGCAGCAGGTAGAACGCGGCGCTCGCATCGATCGGTTGCCACCAGGCCAGCAGCGCCAGACTGGCCACCGTGACCAGGATCGCGACGGTGGTCCGCATCCGTGCGGGACTGACGACGAGCAGGGCGGGCAGCACGAGGTAGTACTGCTCCTCCAGCGCCAGAGACCAGAAGTGGAGCAGCGGCTTGAGGTCGGAGGCACCCTGGAAGTACCCGGTCTGCCGCCACAGCACGAGGTTGTTGGCGAAGCCCAGCGCGCCGAGCAGCTGTCCGACGAAGTCGATCTGCTCGGTGCGGTTCAGCGCCCACGGCGCGGCCAGCAGGGTCGCACCCAGCACCACGTACGCCGCCGGCAGCAGGCGCCGCGCGCGGCGCCCGTAGAACGCCCGGAAGGAGAAGCTGCCGCGTTGCAGCGCGCGCTGGATCAGCCCGGTGATCAGGTAGCCGGAGATGACGAAGAAGATGTCCACGCCGAGGTAGCCGCCCGACGCGCCCGGGATCTGCGCGTGGTACAGCAGCACCCACAGCACGGCGATCGCGCGCAGGACCTGGATGTCGTCGCGCAGCGGCAGCTCGCCGGCCTGCGGGCCGTGCGAGCGATGGAAGGGCATCGGGGAAGGGCTTGTCACCAAGGCGTCAGGACGGGAGCGGGAAGAACGACAACGAGGCGCCGCACCGCGCGCCGGGCGGATTGTGGCCCGGCTCGGGATTGCCGCCTGCGTGACAGTACGGGCTCGATCGTTGCGCCACACTGCCGCCCATGTCGGACCTCCAGCCCCGCAGCCCGCAACGCCGTCGCGTCTACCTGATGCGTCATGGCGCGGTGACCTACTTCGACGGCGCGACGGGCCGCCCGGTGCTGCCCGAACAGGTGCGGCTCAACGACGACGGCATCGCCCAGGCGAGCGCCGCCGGCGAGGCCTTCCGCGCGGCCGGCGTGCGCTTCGACCGCGCGATCGTCTCGGGCCTGCCGCGCACGGTCGAGACCGCGGACCTGGTGCTCCGCCACGCCGGCCAGGCCGACCTGGCGCCGCAGACCTGGCCCGAGTGGCAGGAGATCCGCGGCGGCCGCCTCGGCGAGATTCCCCGGGAGGAGCTCGAGCAGGCCTTCAACGGCCTGCAGCGCAGCCCGGTCGCGGAGTCGCAGCGCTTCCTCAACGGCGAGAGCGTGGGCGAGCTGCTGGACCGCGTCCTCGGCGGCGTCGCGCGGCTGCAGGCCGATCCCGACTGGGACTGCGCGCTGCTGGTGCTGCACGGCGTGGTCAACGCCGCGATCCTGTCGCACGCGGTGACCGGCGGCCAGCGCGTGATGCTGGGCAGCTGGGTCCAGTCGCCGGCCTGCATCAACGTGCTGGACGTCGCGCCGCCAAGCGGAACCTCGCCCGGCGACTGGCTGCTGCGCGTCTGCAATTTCGCCCCGTCGCATCCGCTGCATGCGGACGAACGGTCCACCACGATGGAGGCGCTGTACGCGCAGTACCTCCGCTATCGCAGCCAACGCGGCTGAAGACAGGCCGGCCCATCCGCCGCGCACACCCGTCGCACGCCACACGGCACCACGACGCCCACCGGGAGAGCTCCCCATGAACTTCGACTACAGCCCCAAGGTTGAACAGCTGCGCGAGCGCCTGCTCGCGTTCTTCGACGCGCACATCTATCCCAACGAGAAGCGCTACCACGAGGAGATCGAGGCCAACCGCCGCAACGGCAACGCCTGGATCCCGACGAAGGTGATCGAGGAGCTCAAGCCCAAGGCGCGCGCCGCGAGCCTGTGGAACCTGTTCCTGCCGCGCTCGCCGCGCGCGCCGGAAGGGCTGTCCAACCTCGAGTACGCGCCGCTGTGCGAGATCATGGGCCGGGTGTACTGGGCGCCCGAGGTCTTCAACTGCTCGGCGCCGGACACCGGCAACATGGAGACGCTGGAGCGCTACGCCAGCGAGGCGCTGAAGGACCGCTGGCTGGAGCCGCTGCTGCGCGGCGAGATCCGTTCCGCCTTCCTGATGACGGAGCCCGACGTGGCCTCGTCGGACGCCACCAACATCCAGTGCCGCATCGAGCGCGACGGCGACGACTACGTCATCAACGGCACGAAGTGGTGGTCGTCGGGCGCCGGCGATCCGCGCTGCGCGCTCTACATCGTGATGGGCAAGACCAACCCGGACGCCGGACGCCACGAGCAGCAGTCCATGATCCTGGTGCCGGCGAACACGCCGGGCATCACGGTCAAGCGCCACCTCAGCGTGTTCGGCTACGACGACGCGCCGCACGGCCACATGGAGATCGAGCTGAAGGACGTGCGCGTGCCGGCGGAGAACATCCTGCTGGGCGAGGGCCGCGGCTTCGAGATCGCGCAAGGGCGCCTCGGCCCGGGCCGCATCCACCACTGCATGCGCTCGATCGGCGCGGCCGAGCGCGCGCTGGAGCTGATGTGCAAGCGGGCGATCTCGCGGGTCGCCTTCGGCAAGACCATCGCGCAGCAGACGGTCACGCAGGAACGCATCGCGGAGGCGCGCTGCAGCATCGAGCAGGCGCGCCTGCTGACGCTGAAGGCGGCCTACATGATGGACACCGTCGGCAACAAGGTTGCCAAGGCCGAGATCGCGATGATCAAGATCGTGGCGCCCAGCATGGCGCTGCAGGTCATCGACTGGGCGATGCAGGTCCACGGCGGCATGGGCGTCAGCGACGACACCCCGCTGGCCTACATGTGGGCCGGCCAGCGCACGCTGCGCTTCGCCGACGGTCCCGACGAGGTGCATCGCAACTCGCTGGCCAAGCTGGAGCTCGGCCGCCACATGACGCTGCCGGGCGCCGGCGACATGCCGGTCACGCGCGGCGGCTGAGTCTGTCGTACACCGTCACGCTCAAAGCGTGGCACCACACCAACGTGGGGACGTCGCAGGAACCTGCTTCTCCCCCCGTGGAGCGGTATTCATCCCGGAGGCAGGTGGCTAGGATCAGCCACCCCTTTTCCAGGACGCCTCCGGGCCACCGCTCCCGATGAACCGATTCGCCGAAGTCCGCACTTGGCCGCTGCTGGCGTTCGCGCTGCTCGTCGGCCTGCAGGCGATCGTGCTGACGGTCAGCCTGGGCGGTTATGCGGTGGACGGCTGGCTGGCCTGGATCGGACTGGCGTCGCTGGTGCTGACGGTGGCGCTGGCGGTGGCCGTGGTGTCGACGCTGGCGCGCGCGCAGGGCAAGGCCAGGCTGGCCCAGCGCACCATGGAAGAGGCCATCGACGCCCTGCCGGCCAGCGTGGAGATCTTCGACGCCGACGATCGCCTGATCGCCTACAACAAGCGTCTGGTCGAGATCTATCCGCACATGCTGCGGCACTTCCAGCACAAGTGCACCTTCGAGGACCTGGTGCGGGAGTCGCTGGCGCGGGGCGGCATTCCCGAGGCGCGTGGCCGTGAGCCGGAGTGGCTCGAGGAGCGTAAGCAGGCGCGCGGCAAGCAGCCCGCGCCGCTGCTCCAGCGGGTGCACGACGACATGTGGCTGCGCATCTACGAATCGCGCACGCCCTCCGGCGGCATCGTCGGCGTGCGCATGGACGTGACGGACCTGATCCACGAGCAGCAGCGCCTGGCCGCCAGCCGGGCGCAGCTGCGCGCCACCATCGAATCGGCGGCCAACGGCATCCTGACGCTGGATTCGGGCGGCCATGTGCTCGAGGCCAACCCGAGCTGCGAGCAGCTGTTCGGCTTCACCGCCGCGGAGCTGCAGGGCGTGCACCTCGGCATGCTGCTGGGCACGGGGGCGCTGGCGGCCGCGGAGCCGGGCAGCCCGCCGGACGCGCCGCTCGATCCACGCACGATGCTCGGCCAGCCACGGGAGTTCACCGCCCGGCATCGCAGCGGGGAGGCCCTGCACCTGCAGCTGGCGATCGCCGAGGTGCGCACCGACACGATCCACCTCTACGTCTGCATCGTCACCGACCTCACCGAACGCAAGCGGCAGGAAGAGCGGCTGCGACGCGCCAATGAGCTGCTCGCGCGGCAGTCGACGACGGACGGCCTGACGGGCGTGGGCAACCGGCGGCTCTTCGACCAGCTGCTACAGACGGAATGGCAGCGTGCGACCCGGGCGGCGCGGCCGCTGGCGCTGCTGATGGTCGACATCGACCACTTCAAGCAATACAACGACTGCTACGGCCATGTCTCGGGCGACGACTGCCTGCGCCGCGTCGCGACGCTGCTGCGCAGTTGCGCGGGCCGGGGCGGGGAATCGGTCTGCCGCTACGGCGGCGAGGAATTCGCGGTGCTGCTGGTCGACACCGACCTGGCCGGCGCGCAGGTGGTGGCCCAGCGCTGCCTGGACAGCGTGCGGCTGGCCGCGATCGAACACGTGGGCTCGCCGGTCAGACGGTCGGTGAGCTTGTCGATCGGCGTGGCGGCTCTCGTGCCGCAGAATGGCGACGCGGCGCAGCGCCTGATCCAGACGGCGGATGCCGCGCTCTACGAGGCCAAGCAGGCGGGCCGGGCCCGGCTGATGTGCCAGCAGCAGACGGCCTGAACGGACGCCAGGCATAGCCGGCGCGACAATCCCGCCATGCCTCACGCCGACCCCGCCCCAGACCCGATCGCCTTCCTGCGGCAGCAGATCCGCACCGTGCCGGACTGGCCGACACCGGGCGTGCAGTTCCGCGACATCACGCCGCTGCTCTCGAACCCGCGGGCCTTCCGCGTGCTGATCGACCAGTTCGTGCATCGCTACTTCGACGCGAAGCCGGACGCGATCGCAGGGCTGGACGCGCGGGGGTTCATCATCGGGTCGGTGCTCGCGTATGAGCTGAACGTCGGTTTCGTGCCGATCCGCAAGAAGGGCAAGCTGCCGTTCACGACGGTGCAGGAGACCTACGAGCTCGAGTACGGCAGCGCGACGGTGGAGATGCACACCGACGCCGTGAAGGCCGGGGATCGCGTGCTGCTGATCGACGACCTGATCGCCACGGGCGGCACGATGATGGCTGGGAAGCGCCTGCTGGAGCGCCTGGGCGCGGCGGTGATCGAGGGCGCGGCGATCGTGGATCTGCCGGAGCTCGGCGGGTCCAGGCGCTTGCGGGAGGGCGGGTTGAAGGTGTTCTCGCTGGTGGAGTTCGAGGGGCATTGAGCGCGACGCGAACGTCGGCATCGCTGGTGCCAGGATGACGACAAGACACATCAGTTCTTGCAGTTGTCGACGCCCTGTCGACGAGTCGATGTTGTTTTTCTTCGAAATGATGGCGCATTCAAGTCATTAGCTTGATTTCATGCTTCCGGATCGGGATGACACTGTTTGCATCCGCTTCTTTTGCAAAGGAGAAATGCAATGCCGCAACGCTCTCCCGCCTCAACATCCGTTCAGTTGCCGAGCAAGTCTAGCCATGCCAATTGGCGCCTCTCGGATCCGGAGCATCGGCCCTTCCTCGACGGCCTGAAAGCAAGCTTCGAGGACCCGCACGTCGCTCGGGCCTGGCTGATCAAACATGGCCTCCTGACGCGCAATGGCAGGCTGCCGAAGAAGTACGGCGGATGAGCGTTCATCATGGGCGACTGGGAGCTCTACAAACGTCCGCCAGCCGTCGTGCTGGGTTTTCACGGTTGCGATGCGGAGACCGGTGAGGCTTTGCTTGACGGAAGCCTACGACATCTTTCCCCCAGCCAGAACGACTATGACTGGCTGGGCAGCGGCATCTACTTTTGGGAGGGTAGCCCCGCACGGGCGGCAGAGTTCGCGGAAGCAGCTCACAGTCGAAACTCCAAACTCAGCAAGGGGAAGATCCGGCGACCATTCGTGATTGGAGCCGTGCTCCACCTCGGCAACTGTTGCAATCTCCTCGACTTCGGCGCGCTCTCGGAATTGACGGAGGCCTATGCGGTCCTGCAGAAGGGATTCGCTCGATCAGGAATGGCCCTTCCGCAGAATCGGGGGCCGAATCGAGCACTTCGATTCCTGGACCGCGCGGTGATCGAAACCATGCATCAACTTCGAGAAGAGCAGATCATTCACACTCACGCTCCAGGAGGCTATGACTCGGTGCGCGCTGCCTTTTTCGAAGGTGACGACCTCTATCCAGGCGCGGGATTCGCTTCGAAGATCCACATTCAGGTTGCAATTCGCAAGCTCGATTGCATCCTGGGTTACTTCCGTCCAATCCAGTCGTGATGCCAAGCGCTCACTTTCCAATACAGAACCTGCTGAAGATCTCCCCCAACAGATCATCGGCGGTGAAGGCACCGGTGATCTCGCCGAGGGCATCGTGCGCCAGGCGCAGTTCCTCAGCCATCAGGTCGAGCGCTGGCGGTTGAGCTTCGGCTTGAAGCAGGGCCAACTCGATGTGCTCGCGTGTGCGGCGTAACGCCTGCACGTGTCGCTCACGTGCGATGAACAGGCCTTCCGGCACCGCGTGCCAGCCGACCTGCTCCAGCAGCCGACGCCGCAGCGCGTCCAGGCCCTCGCCGGTCTTCGCCGACAAGGTCAGCGCGCCGTCCGGCAAGCCCGCCGGCGCATGCGCGTCGGCCTTGTTGTAGATCTGAAGGATCCGCGCCGCATCGACACTCGCGAGGCGCCCGCGGATCTCGGCGTCCTCGGACTCGTAATCCGCATGGCCGACGCGCGTCAGGTCGTGCAGGAACAGCACCACGTCCGCATCCGCGATCGCG
>Ga0065165_1000302_pt1 | contig 82711 bp, 75 predicted proteins | sample AraplaMF_Cvi_mMF_FD_63813 | JGI IMG/M metagenome (GOLD analysis project Ga0065165, IMG submission 63813) | Arabidopsis root microbial communities from the University of North Carolina, USA - plate scrape MF_Cvi_mMF (version 2) (version 3) | ecosystem: Host-associated > Plants > Roots >... | reverse complement strand
CCCATCCCGAACAGAGAAGTTAAGCCCGGATCCGCCGATGATACTTGGTTCAAACCCGGTAAAGTAGGTAGCCGCCACAATTATTAAACATCAAAAGCCTCACAGTAATGTGAGGCTTTTGTGTGTTTACAAGAGATCCGCCGATGATACTTGGACTACATGTTCCGGATTACGCGTCGCAGACTACGCGTCCCAGTTCAAACTCGGTAAAGTAGGCCGAGCCGTATAGGATCAGTCCGAAAAGTTGGGGGGCGGAGAAAAAAGTAATTGTTTTGCAATGAATCAATATTGAATGCATTGCAAGAGTCTTATTTCGCCCTAGTCCGCTTCCTGTTACCTGAGGGTATCCTCGATTACTTCGAACTTTCCAAAGTTGTTGAAGGCTTGACCGGCCTGCATATCTATCTGGAAGAAAAGAATCGGATCAGTCCGAAAACTTGGGGGGCGGTGGAAAAAGTAGTTGTTTTGCGATGAATTAACATTGAATGCATTGCAAGAGTCGTATTTAGCCCTAGTCCGTTTCCTGTTACCTGATGGTATCCTCGATTACTTCGAACTTTCCAAAACAGTTGAAGGCCTCACTGGTCTGCATATCTATCTGGAAGAAAAGAATCTCCCTCCTTCCGAATACCAAGATCCAAAACTAGAATCAAAAGGCTTCCTGCCTGAGGTATACATCCAAGACTTTCCGATTCGCAATCAGAAGGTTACGCTCTGCATTAAGCGCCGCCGGTGGGAAGTCAAGGACACGGGCGAAATTATCAGCAGGGACTGGAATGTAGTACAGCAGGGAACTCGGATGACCAAAGAGTTCGCTGATTTTTTAAAAGGATTGTATTGACAATCATCCGGTTAGCTGCTCTCAATTTGGAAAGCACTTTCATCTGGACGGAAAACAGCTGCAAGAGCAATATAATCGGACCGCCGAAGCGGAATCATATCAGCGATTATAAAGATTGGGACCAGCGTGAGCATGCTGCTGAATGGCTTTTATATCCAGAAAATGCCGGTCCGTATTTAAGCATTGATGAAACCTCATTCTCTAATGGCGAGCTTTACACGATTGTGACTAATAAGGCAGCCAAAGGCCGCAAAGGCGCATTAGTGGCTATGGTCAAAGGCACGCAAGCCAGCTCGGTCATTGAGGTTTTAAGAAAGATTCCCAAGCACATTCGTGGAAAAGTACGGGAAGTTACTTTGGATATGGCAGCCAACATGGGCTTGATTGTCAGCCGGTGTTTTTCGAAGGCATCAAAAGTTATCGACCGCTTCCACGTGCAAAAACTAGCCTTTGACGCCGTCCAGGAAATCAGAATTCAACATCGTTGGCAGGCACTGGATCAAGAAAATCAGGCTATTGAAGACGCCAGGCAATCCGGCTTGGTTTACCAGCCTGAGATTCTCGCCAATGGGGATACACTTAAACAGCTGCTGGTCAGAAGCAGGTACTTGCTTTTCAAGCACCATGACAAGTGGACGGCCTCGCAAGTTCACCGTTCCCGGCTGCTTTTCGAGCGTTATCCACTAATCGAACAGGCTTACACGCTCGCAACAGGCTTAGGAACCGTTTTTCGGGCTTGTAAGTCTAAAGAGCAGGCATTTAAAAAACTGGCGCTATGGTACAATGCAGTGGAAGATTGCGGCCTGGATTCCTTCAAAACTGTTGCTAGGTCTATTCAAACGCATTATTTAGACATCCTAAACTTTTTCAACAACAGGAGTACCAATGCTTCGGCGGAGTCATTCAATGCGAAGATCAAGGCATTTAGGTCGTCTTCCAGAGGTGTTAGGGATATTCCATTCTTCCTATTCAGGCTTACTAAACTTTATGCTTGATCTTCCCCCCAGAAATTCTGCTTGATCCCATGTTCCGGATTACGCGTGGCAGACTACGCGTCCCAGTTCAAACTCGGTAAAGTAGGCCGAGCCGTATAGGTGCAGTGCGCAGCCTAGCCACCACAATTATTAAACAACAAAAGCATCCTCAAATGGGATGCTTTTTTGCGTTTATAGGGGTTTTGTTGAATGCCTTACAGCTGCCCGTATTCTATACATTGAAAGTTCTAATTAGCCAACTCCTATCACTTGGCTGACAAGCTGAACTAACGACGCCAATCGGTCCCCTGGAACGAAGTATATCCAGACACATCGATCGTATGCTCTTTTTTGCGTTTTAAGCGCATATCATACGTTAGGATTTGTCTAGCTCAATTCATGGAAATGGGAACTCTTAAATCAAAGTTTTAACATAAACTTTAAATACGTGCAAAGAAAAAGCCGATCTTCCGACCGGCTTTTCAATGAGATAAAATGTCTATTCTTAATGCAAAATAGAAGCAACCTTCGATTGCCGTTGGACGAATTCTATCGAGGCGGCAATGATACCGGCAGTATCTATGCCGCATTCCTCGTACAACTCGGCTGGCTCACCATGTTCAACGATCGCGTCAGGTATTCCAAGGCGTTTTACCTGGCTCGTATATTCGTTGTCAATCATGAATTCAAGCACAGCGCTGCCAAATCCGCCTTGTAAGCAGCCATCTTCCAATGTCATGACTCTGTCATAAGACGAGAAAACTTCGTGCAGCAGAGCTTCATCCAGCGGCTTCGCAAAACGCATATCAAAGAGACCTGCATTGATGCCTTGTTTTTCCAACTCTTCACATGCTTTCAATGCGAAATTACCCAGTGGACCGAATGAAAGAATGGCAAGATCGTTTCCGTCTTTCACTTTTCTTCCCTTACCAATTTTGATTTCTTCAAATGGTGTTTTCCAATCCGGCATAACGCCATTACCTCTTGGGTATCGGATCGTGAATGCATTCTTACCCGATTGAAAAGATCCCAGCTGAGCAGTGTACATCATATTCCTAAGCTCCTGCTCGTTCATAGGTGAGGCAACAACCATATTTGGAATACAACGCATAAAAGCGATGTCATACACGCCGTGGTGCGTAGGACCGTCCGCTCCTACTAGTCCCGCTCTGTCCAAGCAGAAGATTACCGGCAGCTCCTGTATGCATACATCGTGCACGACCTGGTCGTACGCGCGCTGCATGAATGTGGAGTAAATATTGCAATATACCACATTGCCACGTGTTGCCATACCCGCAGAGAATGTGACGGCATGCTGCTCTGCAATCCCTACGTCGAATGCCCTTTCGGGAATCGCTTCCATCATAATGTTCAGCGAAGAACCAGATGGCATCGCAGGTGTGACACCTACGATTTTCGGATTTTCTTTGGCCAGCTCCACAATGGTATGGCCGAATACATCCTGATATTTTGGCGCTTGAGGCGTAGTGTAGACTTTTTTCTGAATCTCTCCCGTGATCTTGTCGAAGACGCCGGGAGCGTGCCATTTCGTCTGGTCTTTTTCGGCCGGGGCGTAGCCTTTTCCCTTTACGGTAAGGCAATGCAAAAGCTTCGGACCAGGAATGTTTTTAAGATCTTTGAGTACTTCCGTCAGGTGGCTGATATCATTCCCGTCGATCGGACCGAAATAGCGTAATCCCAGCGATTCGAAGAGGTTACTTTGACGCAGGATTGCCGTTTTCATGGCGGTTTCCACCTTTGAAACGATCTCTTGCGCACTTTTACCGAAGTTGCTCATTTTACCGAGCAGGTTCCAAACCTCGTCTTTGAACTTGTTGTAAGTCTGCGAAGTGGTAATGTCGGTCAGGTATTCTTTCAGCGCACCGACGTTCGGGTCGATGGCCATACAGTTGTCATTGAGGATAATCAGCAGGTTGGAATCCGTGGCACCCGCGTGGTTCATGCCCTCGAAGGCTAAACCGGCCGTCATAGCGCCGTCGCCGATGATGGCAATGTGCTGACGTTCGAAGTTCTTTTCCAGTGCAGATGCTACGGCCATGCCCAGCGCCGATGAAATAGATGTCGACGAGTGGCCTACCCCAAATGCATCGTAAATGCTTTCTTTTCTTTTTGGAAAGCCGGACAGTCCACCGTAAACGCGGTTGGAATGGAATTCATCACGGCGACCAGTGAGTATTTTGTGACCGTAAGCTTGGTGGCCCACATCCCATACGAGCTGATCGTCGGGCGTATTGAACACATAATGCAGGGCTACGCTCAATTCCACCACACCCAGACTTGCGCCGAAGTGCCCGCCGTATACAGACACATTGTCGATGATAAATTGCCTTAACTCGTTGCAAACCTGCGGAAGCTGAGAACTGTCCAGTTTTCGGAGATCTTCGGGAGAATTAATTGTTGCTAATAATTTTCCTGGCGTTATAAGCATACCGTAGGGCTATTGAATCAAATTTACTAGCTGTCCGCTTTATTAAATAGTCACAAAATTAAGCAAATACGCATTAAGTCTGACTATTATTTTTGCTGGCTTGCCTTGAACAACTTCTGTTTCTCCTCCCGCGTCAGGCTTTCATAACCCGATTTCGAGATCTTATCCAGGATCGAATCGATTTCCATCTGATCGGGCATTTCGATCGTGCCTGATGATGACGAAGAGTATACGCTCGTGCTGCGGTACACCTGCCGCTCACGATAGGTTACCTGCATGGATGGCCGTTTCCGGAAAATGCGCGACCATATCGACAGCAGCCCGTAAATAGGCTTGCCCAAATCTGTCCCGTTTTGCAGCAGTTTGATGAATATATAACCTGTGAATGCGCCACCTAAATGGGCCAGGTTGCCGCCGGCATTAGGACCCACAGTCTGTGCAAGCGACAGGATAATGTAGAATAATGCGATAAACTTAATACGGACAGGGCCTAAAAAGATCAGGTTGAAAGTATAGTTTGGCAGCAATGTAGAAGCTCCTACCGCCACCGAAAATGCCGCAGCAGATGCCCCAAGCATTCTGGAACCTTCGATATGCGCCTGAAAATAAGGCAGCAGGTTATACAAAACGATGTAAATCAGCCCGCCGGCAATCCCGCCCAGCATATATAACGCCACTACTCTCTTTGCACCCAGGTATTCATCCACCAGTTTCCCGAACCAGTAGAGAAAGAGCATATTGAAGAGAATATGAAAGATATCATCGTGTGTGAAGAAATATGTGATGAGCGTCCAGGGCTTGTATATGAATTCCTCCGTAGCGGCCGGAAGTTGTAACATATTGATCACCAGGGCATATATGTTTGAAGATTGGGAGAGGGTAAGCACAATCTTCATGAGCAGCAGAATCAGAAATACTGCCGTGTTTATCAGAATAATCTTTACAAGCGCATTCTCGGATTTCGCGAATTCCCTTTTAACGTCGTCAACAATATTGCTCATCTTCTTCTTCTAATAGAAATTTGACTTTTGCGTACCCCAGTAACGCAACAATATATATGCAAATAGCATTCCTCCAATGTGCGCGAAGTGGGCAACATTATCGGACTGAGCATTTTGTATTCCTGAATACAATTCAAAAAGCCCATAAAAAGCAACGAAATACTTTGCTTTTATAGGGAACGGTACAAACAGGAGAAAAAGCTCCGTATTTGGAAACAACAAACCAAACGCCATCAGGATTCCGAAAATTGCTCCCGAAGCGCCGACCATGGGGATGCTGAGCGCGTTTGTGTAAACATCTCCTACATCCTTAATACTCTGTTGAATATACATGGAATTAGTCGGATTTGCTTCAAAATCATTCACAAATTGGAGCCGGTATTCATAATACGCTTCGGCGTGCTTGCTCAGGAAGTCGGCGAACCCGTCGGGTGTGGGATTTTGGGTATATATCTCAACAGCCTTTGCCAATTGCCAGTTCTCGTAGAAGCCTATCCCTGAGAACAGAAGCCCTGCGCCAATGCCTGTTACAAAGTAAAATATCAGAAAACGTTTCGGTCCCCAGATCCTTTCCAGCAGCGGCCCAAACATGATCAGACCGAACATGTTACTGAAAAGGTGGCCAATGCCGCCATGCAGGAACATGTAAGAGACAAACTGGAAAATATGGAAATCCGGCGACATCACCGGCATGAGCGCAAACTGGCCTTTCAGACTGAAAACAGTAGAATCTATAAAATAGAATAGAATATTCAGAATGAGTAAATTCCTTACCGTGGGGGTTATGGCTAACATATTTGATTCAAATTCAAAGATTTATCTTCAATTAACTTCACAAATCCGGTTTTTGTTTCTCAACCCCGGAATATGTTTGCCAGCTTATCCATCGTCAGCAAAACGATAATCGGTTCGCCGCCGGGGGTCCGGTTCGGGTCCGACGACGAGAACAGCTGGTTGAGCAATGTGTGTATTTCAACGTACGAAAGCTTAACTGCATAGCGTACCGAAAAACGTTTTGCGAGCGACCTTGACAGACTTTCCGGCTTATTCAGTTTAAGGTCGGAGTAACTCTGTTTAAGTTGCTCGATCAGCTCTTCGAACAAATCCTGCTCGCTTTCCTCCGGCAAATCGGCAGGAATGCCGCGAATGATCAGCTCATTGGCGCCGAATTCGTCAAACTCAAACCCCAAACTGCGGATCTCCTTTTTCGTCTCGTGCACGAGCTGCATATCCGAATGCGTGAGCCGGATCGTTTTCGGGAAAAGCAACTGCTGACACGCACCATTGCGGTTAATCAGCATTTTACGGTACCGTTCGTAGAGAATGCGCTCGTATGCGGCCTTCTGGTCGATGAGCATGATACCGTCCTTCACCTGCGACAAAATGTAGCGGTTATGGAGCTGGAATAGCAGCGCATCGGCCTCCGGCGCAGCAATAACCTCGGAAGCCATCCTGTTTACCTTGCTGGCGACGGTTTTGGCTTGCTCCTGGTATACCGGTCGCGAAGCGGTGGTGGTACCCATCTCGAATGCGGCTAGTTCGCGGTGCCTGTCTTCGGTGTTTTGCAAGCCCTCGAAAAGCTTGTTCCAATTGGTCAGGTTCGATTTGGACGCGCTGCCCTCGCTCTTGCGCGGCTGCGCAGCCCAGTCGGGCATCACCGTGCGCGGGATCAGGTTATTGTTCGGTTCGGTAGGTGTGGGGTTAAGAAAATTGATGTTTTCCTCAAAATCGATGGATTGCGACAGATTGTAAACGCCTACCGCCTTCTTCACCGCCGCCATGATGATCGCATATACCGATCGCTCGTCGTCGAACTTGATTTCCGTTTTAGTGGGGTGGATATTGATATCGATATGTGACGGGTCGATTTCAATAAACAAAACATAAAACGGGTGACTGCCCTCGGGAATGGTGCCGTCGAAAGCACTGATCACCGCATGGTGCATGTAGTTATGCTTGATGAAGCGGTCGTTCACGAAAAAGAACTGCTCGCCACGCGTTTTCCGGGCGAATTCGGGCTTGCCGATGTAGCCGCGCACATTGATGTACGAAGTGTCTTCCTGGCAATAAGCCAGCTGCTCGCGGTAGCTTTTGCCGTAAATATCGATAATCCTGCGCACCAGCTTCACCGGTTGCAGGTTGAATACCTCGGTATCGTTGTGGTGAAGTGTGAAACCCACTTCCGGATGCGCCAATGCCACCCGCTGGAATTCGTCGAGTACGTGCCGCATTTCGACGGAATTCGATTTCAGGAAGTTCCTGCGGGCCGGTACATTGAAAAACAGGTTGCGAATCGAAAAGTTGGTGCCTTTTGGGCAAGCCACTGCTTCCTGTGTTTTAATTTCCGAACCGTCGATACGGATCAACGTGCCGAGCTCGTCAGATTCCTGGCGCGTCCGCATCTCCACCTGCGCTACTGCCGCGATCGATGCCAGCGCCTCTCCGCGGAAGCCCATTGTTTTGATCCTGAACAGATCTTCCGACTGCCGGATCTTCGAAGTGGCATGCCTTTCGAAACTCATGCGTGCGTCGGTTTCGGACATGCCGGTACCATTGTCGATCACCTGGATCAGCGTCCGGCCGGCTTCGCGGAGTATCACCTGCACCTGCGTAGCCTTCGCATCAATCGCATTTTCCATCAGCTCCTTTACCACCGAAGCCGGTCGCTGTACGACCTCTCCCGCGGCAATCTGGTTGGCTATGGAATCGGGTAATAGTTGGATGATGTCGGATGAAGGCATGTCGGAGCTGGCAGTTAACTTTACTATAACAAATAAACAAAAATTTTTTTTACTGCCCGGCGAATATCGGTGGGTAACAAATCGGGGGATTTTGCTTTATCAAGAATCCCGATTGAAATAATTACATTAATCATTCAAATTTTACAGAAAACAGAAGCGTTTGTAATGTAAAAAGTTGTTGACTATTAATTAATTGTATAACTTGGGATACTAACCTATGTCATTAAGCACCTGATCCTGTTATGAAAACGCCAATTATCAAGAGATTTAACTTTACCATGGCATTGCAATGGCTCATTTTTTTACCAGTCATTCTGCCTCTTTGTATCATTTTTGGCGCCGTGCAAGGCGTCATGAATATGGTTGAAAAAATGGCGCACAGGATGTGGGTTGACATGGAATTGTAACTCCCGGCACCGACGCATTTAGTCAGCGTATCAGGTAGATATAAAATGAAAAGAGCCCGGAATTTTCCGGGCTCTTTTCATTTACAGTTATTGCTTAGAACTTCCAGCGTACGAATGCTTCCATCGCTTCGTATTCGGCCAGGCCGAGTGAATCGTAAAGCTGCGCGGTTCCTGCGTTGCGCTCTTCGGCACGTTGCCAGAACTCGCGTGAATCCTCGCCCTGGAATACCACACCGTCTTTCTGCGACTGGTGTTTGAAGATTCCCTGGCGTTTTTTCAGCACCTGGTCAGGGCTCATCGGTACCGCCATTTCGATTTCATAAATATCCCACTCAGCCCATGCGCCGCGGTACAACCATACCCAGCAGTCTTTCATAAAATTCTTATGTTTCGAACGCTGCAATGCGGCTTCGATAGCATCCCAGCACACTTTGTGTGTTCCGTGCGGATCGGCGAAGTCGCCGGCTGCGTAAATCTGGTGCGGCTTGATCTCCTCGATCAGGTTTTCGATGATCTTAATATCTTCTTCACCGATCGGCTTTTTCTGAACAGTACCTGTTTCGTAGAAAGGCATATCCAGGAAGTGCGCCTGGCTGGTTGGGATACCTACGAAACGGCAGGTAGCTTTTGCTTCGCCACGACGGATCAGACCTTTCACCTTGCGAACCTCAGGGCTGTCGATCTCGCTGTTTTTGGTATGTCTCAAAAATTCTTTCGCATCGAGGAACAACTTGTTGGCATCGGGGCTGTTGATATCGAAGCCATTGTTGAAGTCGACCACGAAATCGATGAAACGCAATGCTTCGTCGTCAGCAACTGCGATGTTACCGGAAGTCTGGTAAGCAACGTGCACTTCGTGGCCCTGGTCAACCAGGCGCTGGAAAGTACCGCCCATTGAAATGATATCGTCATCAGGGTGCGGGCTGAAAATCAGCACGCGTTTTTTCGCAGGCTGAGCGCGCTCCGGACGGTGCGTGTCATCTGCATTGGGCTTACCACCCGGCCAGCCGGTGATGGTATGCTGCAACTGGTTGAATACATTGATATTGATCTCGTAGCAAGCACCATATTGTGCCAGCAAGTCGCTCATACCATTATCGTTGTAATCCTTGTCGATCAGTTTCAGGATTGGTTTTTTCAAGGTTTGCGACAAATGGGTCACCGCTTTCTTGATCATTTTATTATCCCAAACCACTGAATCAACCGCCCAAGGCGTCTTGATGCGGGTCAGTTCGGAAGCTGCGCTTTCGTCCACTACGAACGTTACGTCGGCATGCGCTTGGAGATAAGAAGCCGGGTTAAGCTCGGTTACCGGGCCTTCCACAGCGTTTTTGATTACCGAAGCTTTTCTTTCACCCCAGGCCAGCAATACCACACGACGTGCATTCAGGATAGGCGCAACACCCAATGTGATCGCTTTGCGCGGCACATTGTGCAATCCACCGAACTCCATGCTCGCAGCAGCGCGGGTAGAATGGTCGAGTGTGATCAGGCGTGTGTGCGAATTGATGAGCGAGCCGGGTTCGTTGAAACCGATGTGGCCATTACCCCCGATACCCAGCAATTGGAAATCCAGTCCGCCTACCGCGTTGATTTTATTCTCGTAAGACGTGCAGTAGTCGCGCAGCAATGGCGCAGGTACTGTTCCGTCCGGCAGGAAATAATTTTCTTTCGGAATGTCGACATGATCGAACAGCTGCTCTTTCATGAACCGGTGGTAGCTGTAAATGGAGTCAGGCTCCATTTGGTAGTACTCGTCCAGGTTGAAAGAGATCACATTCTTGAAACTCAAACCTTCTTCACGGTGCATACGCACGAGGATCGCGTAAACGGTCTTCGGCGAAGAACCGGTTGCAAGTCCCAAAACGCAAGGTTTACCTTCCTTTTGTTTCTGACGGATCAGGTCCGAGATCTCTTTTGCAACTGCATAGGACGCTTCTTTGGAATCGGCAAAAATCTGCGTCGGGATTTTTTCATAGGTGATGGGTTGCCCTATGGTGCCGGTAGTGCCTTTTCCATTGCTGGAAGCTTGCATCAGGATTGTTTGTGGACTTACCGTTTGTTGGCTCATAACTAAATGTTAAATTATTTAAGAGTTTCGTGAATAGACTTCAAATTAAACTGCAAGTTACTCATGTGTTCGATCACGCACGAACGATTTGACCACAAAAGTACAACGGAAAACAATTATTCTTAAAATAATTTAAGAAATAACTTACACATAAAATTACGCTTGCCGCACCGCTATGGGCTATCCGCCCGCATTAAGGTTATCGGCCGGTTCGCACTTTAAATATAAAGTAAGTGTTAATATTTTATTCCAAAATAATTGCTTGTATTTTTGCGGCTTATTCCACGAGTATCACACCATTTTTTCTGACAAATCCCATGTCTACACTCACCAGCGTTGAACGCGACACCGCCATTTTTGATCTGATCAACAGAGAAAAACATCGCCAGGAGTCTGGTATCGAATTGATCGCATCTGAAAACTTCACGTCACGCCAGGTGATGGAGGCGTCAGGCAGTGTGTTGACCAACAAATATGCGGAAGGCCTTCCGGGCAAGCGCTACTACGGCGGTTGCGAGGTCGTTGACGAAATCGAGCAGATTGCGATCGACCGTTTGAAAGAACTTTTCGGCGCTACCTGGGCTAACGTACAACCCCATTCGGGAGCACAAGCCAATACGGCTGTTTTCCTTGCTTGCCTGAACCCAGGTGATAAAATTATGGGCTTCAACCTTGCACACGGAGGTCACCTTACACACGGCTCGCCTGTAAACATTTCAGGTAAATATTTCCAGCCTGTATTTTATGGTGTCGAAGCAGAAACTGGTCTGATCGACTGGGATAAAGTAGAAGAAACTGCATTGAAAGAGCGTCCGAAGCTTTTGATCTGCGGCGCGTCTGCATACAGCCGCGACTGGGATTATGAGCGCCTTCGCGCAGTAGCCGACAAAATCGGTGCATTGCTGATGGCCGATATTTCCCACCCTGCGGGCTTGATTGCGAAAGGTCTTTTGAAAGATCCGTTCGATCACTGCCACATTGTTACTACTACAACGCACAAAACATTGCGCGGCCCACGCGGCGGTGTGATTATGATGCGCAACGATTTCGAAAACCCATTCGGCATTAAAACTCCGAAAGGCCAGCTGCGCACCATGTCATCGCTTCTGGACTCAGGCGTTTTCCCGGGCACACAAGGCGGACCTTTGGAGCACATTATCGCTGCCAAAGCCGTTGCATTCGGTGAAGCGTTGAGCGAAGGATATTACAACTATGCAACCCAGGTTGCGAAAAATGCACAGGCAATGGCTAAGGCATTTGTTGACAAAGGTTACCGCATTATCTCAGGCGGTACCGACAACCACCTGATGCTGATCGACCTTCGCACTAAAAATGGTGTAGAATCAGGCCTGACCGGTAAACTTGCTGAGAACACGTTGATTAAAGCCGACATTACCATCAACAAAAACATGGTGCCTTTCGACGACAAATCGCCGATGGTAACGTCAGGTATGCGTGTAGGCACAGCCGCAATGACCACCCGCGGATTGGTTGAGGCGGATATGGAACGTATCGTCGACCTCGTTGATACTGTTCTGGTCAACAACGACAATGACGCGAAAATCGCCGCAGTGAAAACGGAAGTGAACGAATGGATGAAACAATATCCCTTGTATTAATATAAAATAGTAATAAAAAAATGCTGCGCGGTGACACTGTTACCGCGCAGTTTTTGTTTTTGGGGTGGCATAATAGATTGACTTACAAATCGAAGGGTCTGAAATGCATTTGTCACCGTAAGCCTTTCGTTAACTATTGGTTGGCGGGAAATATATAACTTAAAGAATTGTGACCTAACTTGTTTTGACTTAACAAGTTTTTCATAACTTTGCACTCCAAAATCGAATTAATTGATATGAGCAAGAAAAATCCGGGCGAACCCGGGATTGAAATCATCGAATCTCCGGAGGCATTAGCGGGTCAGATCAATAAAGCTGAGGTTTTTTTCTTAAAAAACCGTAAGGTTGTTCTTGGAATCGGTGTGGCGGTTGTGGTTGCTATTGCTGGTTTCGCGGGTTACCGTTTTTATATCGATGGTCAGGAAGGCACTGCCCAGAATGCACTTGCCAGTGTCGTGTACGATTTTGAAGCCGATTCATTGCAAAAGGCATTGAACGGAGCTGGTGGTAACGAAGGCCTTTTGTCTATCGCTGACAATTACAAAGGAACCGACGCCAGCAACCTCGCAAGTTTCTACGCAGGTGTGGCTTTGCTGAAACAAGGCAAATACGATGAGGCTATCAGCCGTCTGCAATCATTCAGCTCTTCCGATCTGTTGATCCACGCACGTGCTCAATCATTGATCGGTGACGCTTATCTAGAAAAAAATCAAGCCGCTGAGGCGATCTCATACTATCAGAAAGCTGCTGATTATGAGAAAAACGAATATTTTACTCCCGTTTATCTGATGAAACTCGCACTCGCTCAGGAGAAGGCTAACCAGCCTGCTGACGCGGTTGCTACGTATAAACGTGTTGTAGACGAGTTTCCACTTTCCTCGGAAGTAGTGAACGCGAAGAAATATATGGGATTATTAGAGGGACAGGTCGGCAAATAATGGTTAAACCATTCTGTTTCTGAAAAAGGATAAAGCCGACAGAGGTTTTATCCTTTTTTTATTCATTTAATCCGAAGTTTTAAATAATACCTGTTTTTAAATAAACCCATTGAAAATCAATGTCGAGCGCTGATAAAAACCTGAGTGTATTCACCACGGAAGGACTTCCGGATATTAGTAATAAAAAATTCGCGATCGTCGTGGCCGAATGGAACAGCGAGGTTACCGAAAAGCTTTTCGAAGGAGCTTACCAAACCCTCATCACCTACGGGGCATTGCCGGCGAATATCGTCAGAGGTAATGTGCCGGGCAGCTTCGAGCTTACGATGGGCTCGCAATGGTTCGCCCAACGCAACGATATCGACGCGGTCATTGCATTAGGCGTAGTAATCCAGGGTGAAACCAAGCACAACGATTACATCAACCACGCAGTAGCACAAGGCATCACAAACGTCAGCCTGAAATTCGACAAACCCGTCATTTTCGGGGTACTGACACCCAATAACATGGAACAGGCGCTTGAACGGTCAGGTGGCGTGCATGGCAACAAAGGTGATGAGGCAGCCATTACGGCGATCAAGATGATCGGACTTAAAGCGCAGGTCGGTAACGGTCAGGTGTAGTCATTCGTAGTCAAGTATAGTCAGGAGTTGTCAGTTGTAGTAATTGATTAAATAGTTTTTTCGAAACAATACTTGACCACACCTGACCATACTTGACCAAAATATTCAATCATTCAAAATTCAATCATTCAAAACTAGTTATGCAAGTCTGGAAATTTGGCGGTACTTCGGTAGGGAAGCCTGAGCGTATGCACTCAATCCGCGAACTCCTCAACAATGATCCTAATCGTAAAATTGTGGTATTGTCGGCTTTGTCCGGTTCTACCAACGCGCTGATCGCTATCGGAGAAGCGGCCAAATCGTATGACGACGCCAAGGCTGCGGCTTTGATTGAAGAGTTGAAAAACCACTACGATCTGTTTATCAAGGAATTGTACTCGACTCCGGAAGGATTGGCGGCTGGTCAGCAGATCGTGGATTCTGAATTTGGGTTCATCAAATCCGTGGTGAGCGTGAAGCCGTTCACCATCAAGCAGGAGAAAGAGCTCGTTGCAGAAGGTGAAATTTTGAGCACCAAAATGTTTCAGGCGTATCTGGAAGAAAAAGGTGAAAGCTCGGTGTTGCTGCCTGCATTGGATTTCATGCGGATCGACGCCGACGGCGAGCCTGAACTGGCGACGATCGAGGAGAAATTGGTGACGATTTTGAACCAATATACCGATAAGCAGACGATCGTTACCCAGGGCTTCATTTGCCGCAACCCGCGCGAAGAAGTGGACAACCTGAAAAGAGGTGGTTCCGACTACACGGCTTCATTGATCGGCGGTGCAATCCGTGCGGACGAGATCCAGATCTGGACCGACATCGACGGAATGCATAACAACGACCCGCGCATTGTGAAGCGTACCTTCCCGATCCGCGAGCTGACGTTCGAAGAGGCGGCTGAGCTGGCTTACTTCGGTGCGAAGATTTTGCACCCTAGCACCATCACCCCTGCCAAATTGCGTGGCGTGCCGGTCCGTTTGAAAAACACTATGCAGCCGGAAGCTCCCGGAACGCTTATCGCGACCCAGACTTCCGACCGCGACATCAAAGCCATTGCTGCGAAAGACAATATCACGGCGATTTACATTCACTCTACCCGTATGCTGAATGCTTACGGCTTCCTGCGCAGGGTGTTTGAGATCTTCGAAAAATATAAAACACCGGTGGATATGATCACGACTTCCGAAGTATCGGTGTCGGTAACGATCGACAACTCCGAAAACCTGGAACAGATCAGTGCAGAATTGCGCGAATTTGCTGATTTAGAGGAGCATGATCGCGATCAGAACATCATTTGTATCGTGGGTAATTTCAGCGCCGACAAGGAAGGTATCGCCCTGAAAGTGCTTGACGCGATGAAAAACATCCCAATACGAATGATTTCGTACGGTGCGTCGGAGCATAACCTGTCACTGCTGATCCATTCAAAATACAAAGCGGAAGCGTTGAATGTCCTCAACGAGCGCCTGTTCTTTTACGAGGATGCGATGAAGGACATTTTCACTGCTCCCTGAGTTCAAAGCATTCAAATACTAAAAAGCTGATCGCCGAGGGCCGACAGCCGACAGCCCATGTTACAAACCAATTTTATCCGCGAAAACCGGGAACTGACCATCGCGGGATTGACCAAAAAGCATTTCAAGGATGCCGAGCAGGCAGTAGACCGCATTATCGAGCTCGATGGCAAGCGCCGCCAGATCCAGCAGGAGCTGGACGATGTGCTGGCTGCATCCAACAACAAGGCCAAGGAAATCGGTGCATTGATGAAGGCTGGCCAGAAGGCCGAGGCAGAAGCTGCCAAAGCTGACACCGCTGCATTGAAAGAGCGTTCCAGAGCATTGGAAGAGGAGCATAAGGCATTCGAAGAAAGCCTGCTGCAAGAGCTCGTAAAACTGCCGAACCTCCCGCATGAGAGTGTGCCCGAAGGCCGCACAGCCGATGACAATGTGACCGTCCTCGAAGCCGGGACCAAGCCTACATTGCACGAAGGCGCATTGCCGCACTGGGATCTGATCAAAAAGCTGGGCGGTAACCAGGCTCCGATCATCGATTTCGAGCTCGGTAACAAAATTGCCGGCGCGGGTTTCCCTGTGTACAAAGGTAAAGCCGCCCGTTTGCAGCGCGCTATGATCGCATTCTTCCTCAATGAGGCAGGCAATGCAGGTTATACCGAGGTGCAGCCGCCGATTGTGGTGAATGCAGATTCAGGTTTTGCGACAGGTCAGCTGCCCGATAAGGAAGGCCAGATGTACCACGCTACGGTGGATGATCTGTATCTGATCCCGACCGCCGAAGTACCTGTTACCAACCTCTACCGCGACGTGATCGTGGCTGAAAGCGAATTGCCGGTGAAAAACGCGGCATTTACGCCATGCTTCCGCAGGGAGGCGGGCAGCTGGGGTGCGCACGTACGCGGGCTGAACCGTTTGCACCAGTTTGATAAGGTGGAAATTGTGCAGATCAACAAGCCGGAGGATTCCTATAAAGCGCTCGACGAAATGGTGGAGCACGTAAAGAGCCTGCTCGAAAAGCTGGAACTGCCTTATCGCATTCTGCGCTTGTGCGGAGGCGATATGGGTTTCACATCCGCATTAACCTACGATTTCGAAGTATGGTCGGCCGGGCAGCAGCGCTGGCTGGAATGCAGTTCTGTTTCAAATTTTGAGACCTACCAAGCCAACCGCTTGAAACTGCGCTATAAGAATGCCGATAAGAAAACGCAGCTGCTTCACACATTGAACGGCTCCGCATTGGCATTACCGCGTATCGTGGCTGCATTGCTGGAAAACAACCAGCAGCCCGACGGAACCGTAAAAGTACCTGCCGTACTGGTGCCATTTTGTGGTTTCGATGTGATTGAATAATGCATTTGAAATACTAATTGGCGAAGGGCTCTCATTCCGGTGAGAGCCTTTTTGCGTTTTGGAGCAATGCGGTCACGCCGGTTTGGTCCATAATGAGCCTTCCTACTTTTTCAAATGCAGCGCCTTCTTCTATCTTAAATGTGTTTTTAAATTGATTGTTGGTGATGTGCGTTCGGAAACATCGGAAGCTTAGCTTGGTATGGCCGGAGTAATGTGTGATCAGTTCGTGAATGTGGGTTGATACCAGAAAACAAGAGCCATCGAAGTTGGCAAAACCATCGAGCACGGTTTTCGAGCAGTGCAAAGCATCCTCCTGATTGGTACCGCGGAATAATTCATCCACGATCACAAAGCATTTTTCGCCCCGGCTCAACGCTTCGGATATTTGTTTGATACGCATCATTTCATTGTAAAAATGGCTGAAACCCTGATCGAGGTCGTCGGAGAGGTGAATGGAGGTGAACAGCCGGTCGATAAACGACAAATGCAGCGATTTTGCGGGTACCGGCCAGCCCAAATGCGCGAGGTATACGAGAATGCCGCAGGTTTTGAGAAACGTCGTCTTGCCGCTCGTATTCGCGCCGGTGAGGATGCAGACGGGGTTGTTATGCGCCAGATTCAGATCGTTAGCGACTGCACCGGTGATAAGTGGGTGCCAGGCCGCTTCGGCATTGAAATCATGGGAATGTAAATCAAAAACCGGAAATGCAAGCTGATGGTGCGTTGCGGTTTTGACAATGGCCAGGCAGGCGTCCAGCTTGTACAGCGTGTCGAGCATTTGCCGGAACTGTTTTCTGTGGCTGATCCGCAGATGATAGTCGAGGTAAAAGATAGAGCTGTCGGATAGTCCCCCATCGTTTTTTTTCAAAAACATAGCCAGAATGGAAGAGAAGATGAACTTCCTGAGCCCGGCAATGTCGTCGGAAATTTCATCCGGAATAGCAGCTTCCGCGAGATGATCTAAAGTGGATTGAACCGCCCTAACCAGCCGCAGCGTTGCGAGCACGCCGCTTTGAATGCGGTAATATTCCCCCTTGTTTCTGACCGAATACAGCCAGGTATCAAACCAATGCTTGATCACATCCTGCGACATCGAATGCGCCACGCTCAATGCATAATAGCTTTCGGCTGCGGCGGCATATGCTTTGGCAATGTTGACCTGCCAGGCCGTTGGACGCATGGCAATGGCTTTTAACAGGTCCTGAAAGCGAATAATGTCCTCGGGAGTTTCCCTGGGCCGGGTGATAATGCTTTTGAGATAATCACCGCCGCCCAGCGTTTCAGTACGGTTGTAGAAGGCAAAAATGCTCGCTGTCCGGCTGTTTTCGGGCAGGAGTTGTAGTTCGAGTAGGGTGTGCCGGTCTACGGGCTGCATTCGGGCGTTTTTGGGGTTTTCCAAATGTAAAAACCGGGGCCGGATGCAGGGCGTTAAAGAAAGTTAAACTTGTGGTCACAGGAAGTGCGCGCCGCGAAGAGACACGTCGCCAATGCTAGCTGGACGTTATTTCGTTTCTTTTCGGAAATGCAAGCCAGATGAAATAGCCTGTGAGGATAACAATGGCCGTTTGCATGAGGTAGTCGATAAGCAGTTCGGATGACGCCGTGGGATCGGAAGGCGTCATGTAGCAAGGCATTCCGAGGCGCCACCAGTACGACGGGTGCACAACGCAAAGCAGGTTGAATACGAAAAGAATCGTAACCTGTGTTTTGTTCTTCCAGTCAATTACATAGAACACCAGCGGGAGCAGAAAGAGGAAGATATAATTGCTGTAAGCACTCTGTTGTACGATCATCATCGTAGCATACAAAACTACCCATACTTTGGAGAGCATTACGCGGAAATCTGCATTGCGGAGGCGCCAGGCGGAAATGCAGGCGAGGCCTACGGATGCAACGAGGCCGATCCAGTTCCAGATCTTTTCACCTACGCCGATGGAATTGTAGAACCAAGGGTTCAATACCGACGGGATGTTCGGGGCGCGTAAAGTTTTGGCTTCATCGAGCGGCTGCATAAATTCCAGCCCGACGAGCGGGTACAGAACAGCCAGCGAGATAATGCCGATAATGGCAATGGGAATGACGAAGCGCATTTTCTGTTTTTCCAGTAAAAACAACGGCACCATAATGAGCACGAAAATGGCTTTGGTCATCAACAGGCCAATGGCCAGAATGGCTGCATACCACTCCACGCGCAGTGTGCGCTCGCGTAGTAGGTATGCGAGGATCACGAAAAGCCACATCCAGACATCTTCCTGAGCGCCTATTACGCATAGCACGAGCGAGCCAGGCAATAGCAGGTAAATGAGCGCACGGAACAGGAAGGCACCCCGCGATTGGAATGGCCTGAAAAAATGGTAGGAGGCCAATAATGCAACGCCGTCCATAGCTGCCATCGTGAGCACGATCATCTTCGGGCTGTACCAGAGTTTGAGCCAAATGCCGAGGAAATAGGCGTAAAGTGGCGAGTACGGCGACCAGAAATCACGGTACACGACTTGCCCTAATGAGGCTTTGCTTCCCTCGTCCCAGAAGCCATTCACGTCCGAGGTTGGTTCCATATTGGCGACGAGGTACACCGCGATGAAAGGCAGCAGCCTCAGAAATACCCAGGCGACAGCCATGACCACATTCGCGGATTTTTTTTCCAGCCAGTCGGTTAAAGCGTCTTTTTTGAATAGTAAAGCAGCGGTAACCAGCAATGCGGCTACGCTGATAGCGGTTTTGGCAAGGACTATATTCATGCCGTTGCCAAAGTTTGGGTATGAACCACCTTACGATACGTTTCGCGGAGAATCCAGAGAAAGCAAAGCACATTCAGGATTTGCAGCACGTACTCGAACAGGTAGGACGCATTGGCAAACAAGCTCAGTGATGTGTACGCGGGCTGTTTGATATACACCCACACAAACGGCTGCACCACCGTGAGCCAGTTCAATGCAAGCAGCACTACCACGTGGGCAGTTTTGCGGATATCGATGATTTCGAACAATACGGCCATCAGATAGGCGATCACATACGCGCCCATGGCGCTGGCCTGGAAGAGCATCATGCATACGAAGCAGGCGATGAAAATGCCTGGTAATACTTCGCTAATATGCCGGTGCCGTGCTTTGAATGCCATGTAAATCGGGATGAACACCGTGAACAGCAAGCCGAACCAGTTGATCAGCGTCGATTTCTTTTCGTCGACATGGAAGACGATCTCTACAAACGGCCTGAATACCGAGAAAAGGTTAGGCGTCATGAGCTGCTCGGTGTGCCGGATCGGCATTAGGAACAGGTCGCCGATTTGCCAGTAGAGGAAACCCACGGCAGGCAGACCTATCGCCGCCATGACCAGCAGCATTTTAATGGGTTTTTTCACCATCACCAGCATCGCTGGCAGCAGGAATATGAATGTGACTTTGATCGTCAGCAAGGTTAGGGCATATAAAAGGCCTATTCCGACCTCGTAATTGCTCCTGTTCTTAATGGTATAGCGCCATATGAGCAGCGCCGCGCCCCAGAACCATACTTCTTCCTGCCCATCGACGAGAATGTACATGAATGCAGCGGGAAGCATATAGTAAATCGTCGCCAGTTGCAGCGCTTTGGGGCTTCTGCTTTTGTAGGTATCGTAGGTGAGCCACAGAATGGCGGTCTCCATTAAAACCATAAACAACACGATGGCCCGGGCATTATGCCAGATCCAGACGGGTATGCTGATAATGTAAGCGTACAGCGGCGCGTGGTACGACCAGAAATCGCGGTAGACGAACCCGCCGGCTTTGGCACCCTCGGCTTTGTAGAAAAAGAAAGGAATATCACCCCGCGGCTCCTCGTTGATGATGAGGAAAATGCCGATCCAGGGAATGAGCCGGAAAAGGACGAAACCCAGTGTGAAGATCAATTTATCGTTTTCCCGCTGCCATTTTGAAAACAGATCCGAACGGCTGATGGTCCAGATGATTCCGATTGTCAATGCAAGGTTGATGAGCAGCTTAATGTAAAAAACGGTAAGAACGGGCATGTGTAATCTGTCGTGATCAGGGCGCAAACTTAAGACAACTTTTCTTCAAAACGCTCAGCAAAACCCAAAGTTTTAATCGGTTAGAGAAATGTATGCTTGCATACCTTTTTCGTAAATCCTATTTTTGAAAATCTTCATCCTCAAAAATCAACGTCTTCTATGTCAGCTTCCCAACCACTAGGCGGAATGGATTTCAACCTCAGCGAAGAGCACCTGGCGGTACAGGCCGCTGCACGGGATTTTGCGCAATCCGAGTTATTACCCGGTGTGATCGAACGAGATACCGCCCAGCATTTCGACCCTGCGTTGTTACGTAAAATGGCCGAAATGGGCTTCCTGGGCATGATGGTAGCGCCTGAATACGGTGGCGGGGGCATGGATACGCTCGCGTACGTGCTCGCAATGGAAGAAATATCGAAGGTGGATGCCTCGGCCGGGGTAATCATGTCGGTGAATAATTCGCTGGTATGCTGGGGGCTGGAAAAATATGGTACGGAGGAGCAAAAGCAGCGGTATTTGACGCGTCTGGCTTCGGGGGAAATCATCGGCGCATTTTGCTTGTCGGAGCCCGAAGCGGGCTCCGATGCCACTTCTCAGCATACTACCGCATTTCTAGCCGGTGACCATTATTTATTGAACGGCATGAAAAACTGGATTACGAGCGGCAACACTTCGTCGGTTTGTTTAGTAATGGCTCAGACACACCCGGAGTTGAAACATAAGGGTATCAATGCATTGATCGTCGAAAAGGGCTGGGCTGGGTTTTCGGTTGGGAGGAAGGAGGATAAAATGGGTATAAGGGCCTCAGATACACACACTTTGATGTTCTCGGATGTGAAGGTTCCCCTGACAAATCGGATTGGCGAAGATGGCTTTGGCTTCAAGTTTGCCATGAATGTGCTGAACGGCGGCCGCATAGGCATCGCGGCGCAGGCATTGGGAATCGCTGCGGGGGCTTTTGAGCTTTCCTTAAAATATTCCAAGGAGCGGAAGACGTTCGGCAAACCGATTGCGGACCACCAGGCAATCCAGTTCAAATTGTCGGAAATGGCGACGAAAATTGAGGCCGCACGGTTACTTGTTTACAAGGCTGCCCGGTTAAAAGATGAAGGCAAGGACTACATCGAGGCCGCGGCTATGGCAAAATTGTATGCATCCGAAGTGGCTATGTGGGTGACAACGGAAGCCGTCCAGGTGCACGGGGGCTATGGTTATGTGAGAGAATACCATGTGGAGCGGCTGATGCGCGATGCGAAAATCACACAGATTTATGAAGGTACCTCCGAAATCCAAAAACTCGTCATCGCCCGCGAGCTTCTTAAATAATTAGTAAATCCTTAAAAAGTCGATTTTATTCTGAATCTTGGATTTAAATAATATCAAAATATCACTTTTTTTTAAATTTTTGTGAAACTATACTTGTATTAGTTTTGTACAATTTATTAGATTTGTACAAAATTTGAAAAATCGGTCAAAACGGCCCTTAAATATATCAAGTATGGAAGACTATAATAAGATTATTGAGTCGTTGGGGGTGAAATTTGTGAAGGCCCGTCATATCAGGATTTTACAGCCCATCACAATCAAAAACTTTTATGACGTACAGAACTCTTTGACCATTCTGTACGACGGTGAGGTTTCTTTCGGATCCGATGAGCCTCAGCGGGTTGAGGAAGGGGATATGCTCTTCATTCCGGGAGGTAAGCATGCTACCGTAACATACGGAAACGGCGCATCCGCCAAAACCGTGTCGAACGAGGAGTTCATGACCAACCGTGACAATTATATCGAAGCAGGCCACGATCCGGCATTGATCGGAAAGCTGCCTAATTCTTTCGGTTTGATATCTTTCGAAGCGAAGGTATTTGATACCGTAAACTTCTTTACGTCTCTGGACGTGCCTCCGTTCCTGATCAAGCGCGACGACCAGATCGCTGCGACCATTAACCAGATCCTGACGGAAGATATGCTCGATACCCCTGGAAAAGGCCGTATCATCAAGATCAAAACCGAAGAGGTGGTGATCGAGATCATCCGTTACATTTTGAAAAACAAACTGTTCGTTGAGCAGCTCGTTACCAACAGTACGTATTTCAAAGATCCTCGTCTGATCGACATTTTCGCTTATATCAAAGACAATCTGGGCGGCGACCTGTCGAACAAGGTACTCGCCAACGTAGCGAATGTATCTGAGGATTACGTAGGCCAGTATTTCAAAATGCTGACCGGTATTAACCCGCAGGATTACATTGAATACCAGCGCATGGAAAAAGCTGTGGATCTGCTCCGCACGTCGAAGAAAAGCATCCGCGCGATCGGTTCCGATGTAGGTTACAAAGACACCGCTTATTTCTGCCGTCGCTTTAAGATGATGTTCGGTATCCCGGCCGGAAAAATGCGCCGTCGCGAATCGCTGATGAATGTTTAGAATGTAATGTTAGACTATAATTGAAAAAGAGAACTGGTTCCGGTTCTCTTTTTTTATGCCTTGACATCACTGGGCGGGCGTAAGTTGTACGGTCGTAATCTTCCATTTCCCGCCCGAGCGAACACATACGCTTGTATACGCGACGTCTCCGTTGAAACCGTTGTTCTGAATCCTGGCACTTACATGCCAAAGTCCCTGTACGACCGCCACATCCCCGTATGTGCGTGTGCGGGCGCCTGTGAGCATGCCGGAGTCAACGATAATGTAACCTTGCCCGATAGCCTGCTGCAGCGCGCGGCCGTCGATCGTTTGACCATTGTAATTGGTCACAGTAAAATCATTGGCAATGAGGTTACCGACAGCCGTTGCATTCTCGTCCAGCAATGCCTGAAAAAACAGGTTGGAGCAATCGGTACCGTCAATGGGTTGAGGGGTGTTGTCTTGTGCTAATGCCGCCAGTGAGACGAATATCAGGACGAACATGGTCAGGAGTTGTTTCTTCATGGGTGTAGTCAGTTGTTGTCAGGTATAGTCAGATGTTGTTTGGGAGAATGCATTGCAAAATTCTCGCATTGTATGGCTAGATTCGCCTCAGTTTTGAATGAACGAATCATGACAATGAAATTATCTATAAAAATCCTTTTGACCGCATTGATCGGCATGATCGCCGGCTGTTCGAGCGCTCCTGATAAAATAGGCAATCTGGACCTTAAAAAATGGCGGAGCGATCGCGGAGGCTGCAACGACGTCCGTAAGGGCTTGGAAAGCGATTTTAAAAGTGTTGAAAAAGAGTTGAAAGGAAAGTTTGCCGATACAATCGGTGAGATATTGGGCAGGCCGGATATTCATCAGCTTGGCGAGCGGAATACCAAGTTCTACGTCTATTTTCTTGAAAAGGGCCCGCAATGCGAGAACATGCAAGCCAAGTCAGATGCCCGGAAGGTGTTGCTGAAATTCAATGCGGTGGGGCTGCTATCCGAGATTACTTATCAGGACAGGCCGTTGTAATGTCGGAGACCATTGACCCGGTCACAAATAGAATTTTTTGATTTTGATCAGCTGCTCCACCGGTTCGGGTACCATGTAGCGGATCGACTGGCCTTTCTTAATACAAGCGCGAAGAAAAGTAGCTGAAATATCCAGCAATGGAGCTTCAACGAACTTTACATCCGGATGGTTGCCGAATGCGTGCGGCTTTGAATGGGGCCTTGGATACACGTACAGGCCCGTGTATTCCAGAATCTTATCGTAATTCTTCCAGTTGGGAAACTGCGCCAGGTTATCTTCTCCCATGATCAGCTTGAACTGGTGCTGCGGAAATTTCTCCTGCAAGCGCACGAGCGTATCGATCGTGTAGCTCGGCTTGGGCATGTGGAACTCGATGTCGTTCGCCCGAAGCAGCGTGTTATCTGAAATAGCGCGCTGCACGAGGTCGAAACGGTCGAATTCGTGCAGGAGGCCATTGTTTTTCTTGAACGGATTTTGCGGGCTCACGATAAACCATACCTGTTCGAGGTCGGTGGTAGTAGCCATCGTGTTGGCAATGATCAAATGACCGACATGAATAGGATTGAACGATCCGAAAAACAGGCCGATCTTCATTGCCCAGATTAAATTTTAGGATTGGATGAATGCCTGAACGAGATCTTCCGCTTTGGCCAGCGTTTCATTCAGTTCATCATTGACAAGGACCACGTCGAATTCGTGCTCGAAACTTTGTTCGTAGCGCACTTTGGCCAGGCGTGTGGCCAGTGTTTCTTCCGTTTCAGTACCGCGGCCCGACAGGCGGCGTTTGATTTCTTCGTCGGAGGTGACCTTCACGAATACGGCGAGTGCGGCGTCGCCATACGCTTCTTTCAGTTTCAATCCTCCTTTCACATCCACATCGAAGAGGACGTGCTTGCCTTCATCCCAAAGGCGTTGTATTTCTGCTTTGAGCGTGCCGTAGTAATTACCGGCGTAAACTTCCTCCCATTCCGCAAACTGCTGATCCGCTATCTTCTGACGAAAATCCTGTAAGGTCAGGAAGTAGTAATCTTTGCCGTCTATCTCGTAATCGCGGCGCGGACGCGTACATGCCGAGACAGAAAATGCCAGTTGCTGTGTGTATTTATCTAAAAGATGCCTTACGATGGTGGTCTTTCCGGATCCGGAAGGGGCAGAAAATATGATAAGCTTACCTTTCACTCGAACAGATTAACTGTTAATTTTTGAAATAATCGTATTGAGAATGCTATCCGGGCAAGGCTTCTTCACAATTTTATTGTTGAGGGAATCCTTAATGCACTTCTCGAGTCGGTATGATTCGATACAAGGGATGCATTTATCCATGTTTTCGCGGAAGTGGTCCTTCTCTGCTTCGCTCGCCTCGTCATCCAGAATTGCCTGAATGATTTTCATACACTCCGCATGATGCTCGCAGGTATGCTTCATTTGTTTTTGCGCAACTTCTGTTACAGAAGGCGTCGTGGAAGATGCATTCATTAGTTAAAATGAAAAAAGAATAATGGAATATTGTACAGTTGTACCCTATAACCGAAGAGGTTGCAAAAAAAGTTTCACAACCTATGAATCATATCCCATTGAGCTCGCGTAGCTTCTGAGTTTTTCTTTCAGGAGGTTACGTGCGCGGTGCAATCTGGACCTCACCGTTCCGATAGGAATGTCCAGGATTTTGGCCATCTCTTCGTAGGTGAAACCTTCGATGTCGCAGAGGATGATGACCGTTCTGAAGTCGACAGGGAGGGCGTTGAGCGCGTTCGCAACTTCATCGCCGATCAATTCCTGTACAGCGTCAGCACGGAGATCTACGGTATAAGTGGTATCAGATGCTTCCTCGGAGTTATAGGTCGTTTCAACTTCCTGATAATCAACTTTGGAAGGTTCTTTACTTTTTTTACGGTAGTCGTTGATGAAGCTGTTTTTAAGGATCCTGAAAAGCCAGGCTTTTGCGTTGGTTCCCTGTTCGAATGAAGATATAAAACGGAACGCCTTCAGATATGTGTCTTGAACCAGGTCGTTTGCATCGTCTTCGTCCATGGTGAGGCGGAAGGCGAAGTTGTACATGGAATCAATGTGTGGCATGAACTCGCGGTTAAATACTTCATAACGAAGATCGTCCGTGTATTCATTAGTCGTGAGCGTTTCTGACATGGCAACTAACATAGGAATGCTGAATTTACAAAGATTAATAACAGCTCCAATTCGTACAAATTAAAATTTGATAAATGGCTGAATGGAGCGTCCTAACTGCCCTTATTTCACGATAAAATTAAAAAGAGCGGGGATGAATGCCTCCCCATCGGTGTCGCCTCCTATCGTTAATTTAATGTTAATACATCAAATTCCGAGCCAAAAAGGAGGCTCCGCCAAAATGTCATGCTAGCGTTTGGAGAAGAGTTCCAGCAGGATAATGAGGATGGTAGTGAAGAGCGCGCTGGCACCGATGCGGATCAACGTGTAAAGGATCATTCCAAAATTGTTCATCTCCATGAGGAACAGCATGGAATGGTGGATCAGAATGAGCGGGAAAATGTAAGAGACAAATGCCCCAAGCCCTTGCGCACGTATGCCTACCTCCGCGCGCTCGGCCCCGCGCGACTTCATCTGGTAATGGATCAGGAATGGCCTCAGGTAGGCGATCAGCACTGTCGCCGAGGCGTGCATACCGAAAGTATTCGAAAAAACATCCACCACAAAGCCTACTGCGAAGGCAATGAGCAACGTATACATCCGGTCCATGTCCGCGGGCAGCAGCAGGATGGCCGCAATGTAAATGAAGCAGAACGCGTAGTTGAACAAGACGATATTCCGCATGAAGAAGATCTGCAAAAACAGGTAAAGCAGGATCATCAGGGAATATTGTATCGCCTCGCGTAAGCTCATTTTTTCAGTTCTATGGTTCTTGCTTTGAGATTTTCCTGTTCTACAAGTTGGTGATTTTGTACCACATACACGTACGACAGGTTCCGGAAGTCGGTCGCCAGCTTCAACACAATGTTATAAAACGTCTGGTTCGGGTTCACGGCTACACTCTGCACTTTTCCGACCATGATGTTGGGGGGAAAAACAGAGTTTTGGTCTGACGTTACCGCCGAGTCTCCCTTGAAGACTTTGGTATACTTCGACACATCGATCATGTCGATCAGATTAGGATCTTTCCCGTCCCATTTGGCATAACCTATTTCCTTGCTGCGCACGAGTTTGGACGAAACCATGAAATTCGAATGCAGGATGGAGGTAATCACCGAGTAATGTTCGGAACAGAACCGCACCTTACCCACTACGCCCGTCGCCGAAATGACACCCATACCAGGTTTGATGCCGTGCGCCGTACCCTTGTCGATCGTGATGACGTTGTTCGCCTTGTTGGTTTCATTATCCACCACTTTCGCCACGGTGTACGAGAACCGCGCTGCAAATGCAGAATCCGGCACATAACCAGCAGGTAACTGGCTCGGGTTGGTCTGGCTTAGCCGTGCTACCTGCGCGTGCAAATGTGCATTCTCGCTGGCAAGGTCCGCATTGATCTCGTCGAGCTTGGTATAATCGCGCACCGAGTTCGAAAACGCGAGGGTTTTGGCGACGTAGTAATTGGAAGTATTGAAATAGGTGGCTCCCCAGTAGGTATTGTTGCGCACGATCATCCAGGTACTGAGCACTTCCAGCAGCACAAATACCAAAAAGAAACGATTCCGGACAACGAAATCAACGAGTTGGAGCATGGGGTTAAATGTTCACGCGCAGTTCATCAATGGGTGCACATTGCGCAAAAATAGAAAATTTTTTACGCCCGGCGCATTGCATGCCGATGGATGAACTACGCGCTCCGATCCTACGAAATCAGTACAGGCTTGTATAGTTCGAGGTTTTTGAGGACTTCCCCGGTACCTTTTACCACGGCCTTCAACGGATCGTCGGCGATGTGTACGGGCAGCTTGGTTTTCTGAGCGATACGTCTGTCCAGGCCGTGGATCAATGCGCCGCCGCCCGTGAGGTAAATACCATTCTTGAAAATGTCCGCAGAAAGCTCTGGTGGAGAAATTTCGAGGGCTTTCATCACTCCCTCTTCAATTTTGGAGATCGATTTATCGAGCGAATAAGCGATTTCGCTGTAAGTAACGCGGATTTCTTTTGGAATACCGGTCATAAGGTCACGGCCGCGGATCTGGTAATCGTCCAACGGGATTTCCAGCTCAGGTGAAGCAGAGCCGATCGCCATTTTGATCAATTCCGCAGAACGCTCCCCGATCAGGAGGTTGTGCTCGCGACGCATGTAATCCACGATGTCGCGCGTGAAAACGTCACCTGCAATGCGTACGGACTGCTCGCAGACGATACCCGACAATGCGATTACCGCGATTTCGGTAGTACCACCGCCGATATCGACGATCATTACACCATTCGGCTGCGTGATGTCGATACCGATACCGATCGCCGCTGCGATAGGCTCATGTACCATATACACTTCCTTCGCGCCGGCGTGCTCGCAGGAGTCCTTTACCGCACGTTTTTCAACCTCGGTAATTCCCGAAGGAATACAAACCACCATGCGGTGAGAAGGAGTGAAGAAACGGCTGCCGGTATCGATCATTTTGATCATCCCGCGGATCATCATTTCGGCCGCAGTAAAATCGGCAATCACCCCGTCTTTCAGCGGACGGATCGTTTTGATATTCTCGTTCGTCTTTTCATGCATTTGCATTGCCGTATGGCCAATCGCCAGCACTTTGCCGGTGGTTTTGTCCATGGCAATGATCGACGGCTCATCAACAACAACAGTATCTTTATGGATGATCAAAGTATTGGCAGTACCTAAATCAATCGCTATATCGCTCGTCAAAAAATCAAACAATCCCATATATATTTTTAAAAACTTTTGCTCCCTTTGATTTCAGGATGGCAAAATTACAGATTATTAACCACAAACAAAGGCATTTAAAAAATTTCGGTATGCGGTATCCGAAGGGCGTAAAACTAGTTGCAAAGGGCTTTCCGACAGGCGTTCCAACCGGGTTTCCAACCGGTCTAAAATCATGGAATTTGTAATTCCTGCGTACATTTGTTTTCACTATGGGAATCAGATCAGTTTTAAGCAGGCCGCTGGCCCGTTACATTGTCAAACAGCAACAGGAATGGATCGCACGAAGTGTTGAGGTCCAGGAAAAATGGAGAGCAGAACTGGTAGCGAAAGCGGCCGGAACGCAGTTTGGGAGAGATCATTTCTTCAAAGACATTCACAACTATTCCGATTTCAGAGAGGCTGTTCCCGTGCACGATTATGAGGACCTGAAACCTTATGTAGAGAAAATAAAATCCGGGGAAAGTGATATTTTATGGCCGGGCAAGCCGCTCTATTTTGCCAAAACATCGGGAACTACTTCGGGTACCAAATACATCCCGATTTCCAAGGATTCCATCTCCAATCACATCGACTCGGCTCGCAATGCCATTTTGACGTATATTGAAGAGACTCAAAAGGCTGATTTCCTGGATAATAAGCTGATTTTTCTATCTGGCAGCCCGATACTGACAGACACCGGCGGAGTACTGACAGGCCGCCTGTCAGGCATTTCAAACCACCACGTGCCGGGTTACCTGCGCTCCAACCAGCTGCCGAGCTACGAAACCAACTGCATCGAAGACTGGGAAACCAAGCTCGACAAGATCATTGACGAGACGCTCGACCAGCGCATGTCGCTCATTTCGGGCATTCCGCCGTGGGTACAAATGTACTTCGATCGCATTATCGAGCGGACGGGCAGGAAGATCAAGGACGTTTTTCCCGATTTCTCGCTGTTCATTTATGGTGGCGTAAATTTCGAGCCCTATCGCGCCAAATTGTTCGAATCCATCGGCAAGCGCATCGACTCTATTGAACTATACCCGGCCTCGGAAGGTTTCCTGGCCTATCAGGACAAACAAAACGATGAAGGCCTGCTACTTTTGCTCGATACCGGTATTTTCTTCGAATTTATTCCCGTAGAAAACTACTTCGATGAGAACCCGCGCCGATTATCCATCGGTGAAGTGGAAGTAGGCAAAAATTATGCGGTGATTGTCAATAATAATGCAGGGCTGTGGGGTTACTCGCTCGGCGATACCGTGAAGTTTGTCTCGACAGACCCTTACAAAGTACTGGTAACGGGCCGGATCAAGCATTTTATTTCCGCATTCGGGGAGCACGTGATCGGTGAGGAGATTGAAAAAGCATTGAAATACGCATTGGAAAGGCATCCTGAAACAGAGGTGATCGAATTGACCGTCGCGCCGATGGTAAATTCTGTCGATGGCGGACTTCCTTATCACGAATGGCTGGTGGAATTTGCTACGAGGCCGAATGACATGGAACGGTTTGCGAACGACCTCGACCGCAGGCTAACCGAGCTCAACATTTATTACAAAGACCTGATCACCGGAAGCATCCTGCGCCGACTCGAACTGACGCCGCTGCGCAAGAACTCGTTTATCGACTATATGCGAGCCAATGGAAAGCTCGGCGGCCAGAATAAGGTGCCGCGCCTCTCCAACGACCGCAAAATCGCCGACGAACTGAGCCGGCTGAACCAGAATTGACCGAACCTAACAGTGAGAATGCAATGAAAAAAAGAGTAGCTATTTTAGGTTCGACCGGTTCCATCGGCACCCAGGCCCTGGAGGTGATCGCGGCGCATCCGGAAATTTTCACGGTAACCGTGCTAACCGCCGGCGGTAATGCCGATCTGCTCATCGAGCAAGCCGTGAAATTCAAGCCGGAGGAGGTTGTCATTTGTAACGAACAGCATTACGAGAGGGTCAAAGCCGCCCTTTTTCCATTCAATATCAAAGTTTACAGCAGCGCATCCGCATTGGTTTCCGTCGTGGAATCGGATCATGTGGATGTGGTACTGACCGCCATGGTGGGCTACGTAGGCCTTCTGCCGACTATTCACGCGATCAAAGCTGGAAAGGACATTGCATTAGCCAACAAAGAAACGCTGGTAGTGGCCGGAGAGGTGATTACCGCGCTGGCGAAACAGCATAATGTCAGCATTTACCCCGTCGATTCGGAGCATTCGGCCATTTTCCAATGTCTCGCGGGCGAGCAGGACAATGCGATTGAAAAAATCATATTGACCGCGTCGGGCGGCCCTTTCCGTGGTAAAGACCGCGCTTTCCTCGCGCACGTAACGAAGGCGCAGGCGCTCAAACACCCGAACTGGAGCATGGGCGCGAAGATTACGATCGACTCCGCGACGCTGATGAACAAGGGCCTGGAAGTGATTGAGGCGAAGTGGCTGTTTGATTTGAGTGCTTCGCAGATCGACGTGGTCGTTCATCCGCAGAGCATCGTGCATTCGCTGGTGCAATTCGAAGACGGCAGTATTAAAGCACAAATGGGCCTTCCCGACATGAAACTGCCCATTCAATATGCATTATCCTACCCAAAGCGACTGAAATCCGACTTCCCGAGGTTCAACTTCATGGATTACCCGACGCTCACTTTCGAGAAGCCCGATCTGGAAACTTTCCGTAACCTGGCGATCGCCTATGAAGCCTTAGAAAAAGGTGGAAATGCGGCTTGCATCGTCAATGCGGCCAATGAAATCGCCGTTGACGCATTCCTGCACGATAAGATTGGTTTTCTGGATATTTCGGACGTTATTGTCGAGAGCCTTGCCAAAATCACTTTTATTGGGAATCCTTCAATCGGGGATTACGTTGAGACGAACGAGGCGACAAGGCGTTTTGCTTCTGAAATGATACAGGTTAAAGTCTAAATGAAAACCACCTTTTTGAAATACCTGTCTGTTGCGCTTGCCAGTACATTGAAATTCTTCGGAGGGCCGATTGCGGGGGTCGTACTGAAATTGACCTGGATCGAAACTGCTCTCTGCTCAGCTGTGGGTATGATGTTCACGGTGTTCGTGCTCACGTACCTGGGGGGTGCTATCCGCAACCTTATTCAGAAGAACCGGAAAACGCCGCCCAAAAAATTCACCAAAACCAACCGTATTGCCGTCAATATCTGGCGCAAATTCGGGATCGTAGGCATCGCATTCCTGACGCCACCATTGTTCACGCCGCTTTTCGGGCCTATTCTGGCCGTCGCGTTCCGCGTCCCGAAGGGTTCGATCTTTCTGTGGATGTCGGCCAGCGCGCTTGTGTGGGGATTAGCGATTTCCTATATCGCCCACAAAATGACGTTTATCCAGGAGTGGATTAAGTAAGGCGCTGCCGACCGCACTTGGCCAGCCGCGCTTGGCCAGCCGCGTATTACCTGCTGACTTCCTTCTTCGGCGCAGTGGTTTTCTTCATAAAGTCACCTTGCGAGAAGTACTTTTCGATGAGGCAGTACATCAATATAAAGAAGTACCGGCTACCCATTTCCTTGATTTTCAGCTTCGATTCGCCGTATTTCCGGTTGGTCCAGCTATTGGGTACCACGGCGTAGTTATAGCCGCGCACCATCGCTTTTAATGGAAGTTCAATAGTTAAATTGAAGTGAGGGGCCAGAAATGGCTTGATGCCCTCGATCGTTTCGCGCTTGTAGAGCTTGAATGCGTTGGTGGTATCATTGTATTTAATGCCCATTACCATGCGTACAATCGCGTTCGCCACGCGGTTGATCACCTTTTTCAATGCAGGGTAATCGATCACCTGGCCGCCTTTTTCCCAGCGCGAACCGAAAACGCAGTCGTAATCGCCTTCCAGCATTTTGTAATAGAACTTCACGAGGTCTTCGGGATCATCGGACATATCGGCCATGAAAACGGCCACGCAATCGCCTTTAAAGCGTTCCAGTCCGTAACGCACGGCATAACCGAAGCCATTGGGGCCGGGGTTGGTATAATAAACGAGTGTAGGAATTTGAAGGGAGAGCTCGTCCAGCACACGCAATGTCCCGTCTTTCGAATTGTCGTTGGTGACACATATCTCGTGGGGGATATTGTACTTATTTAATGTATTGTGTAAAGATACAAGCGTGTGAGTGATCGATTCTTCTTCGTTATATGCTGGTATTACGACGCTTAGCTTCATAAATGTATTCGTGTTAAACAGTACAAATTAAAGATTATTAATTCGAACTGCCAATTTTTTCATGGCTGGCAAGGAGCTCGTCATAGCGTTGCAGGGTCTTGGAAATGGTTGCATCATAGCGCCCATCAAGCCAGCTGCCCACATTGACGAACATTTGTTTTCTGTTTTGTAAAAAATTCAAATTCGTGTGTGCATGTACATTACTCAGACCCGCGCTATGCTTGCGGTAAACGCCCATTACGTCGGGTAGATAGCCGATTTTACCTTTCGCAGCGAGCTGGAACATAATGGCCCAGTCGCCCGCAGCGGCTTTGGCATGCCATTCGGCGAAGTCTTCGGTGAGAAAATGGTTGCGGTAAACCCAGCTGGCAGTAGCCATAAACCATTTGTCTTCCAACAAATCCTCGATGGTAGAAACGGCTTTCTGATCGGGCGCATTAAAAAAATGCGATGGCGAGCCGTCTTCGTAAATGACCTCCATATTGTGATGGCAGACGGCGAAATCACGGTTCTGATCGAGGAAATCGACCTGTTTTTGGAGTTTCAGCGGATCGGTCCAGTAATCGTCGCCTTCGCACATCGCTACATATTCGCCCCGGCACGCTTTCAGCAGTTGCAGCACATTATTTCTTCCGGCAAACTCGCGCGGCTCTTTCGGGCCCTGGTTTTCGGAATGCAAAAAAGCCCGGATCACGCCAGGCTTTTTTGCAGAATATGCACGAATAATGTCCGGTGTCGCGTCGCTCGAAGCATCGTCCCCGATGACAATTTCAAAGTCGAAGCTGGTTTGCTGCATGAATGCACCATCCAGCATCTGGCCAATGTATTGCTCGTGGTTGTACGTCGGAACGCAAACGGAAAGTTTCATTGCAATTTTTTAGCTAAAAACCTCTTTCAGCTGCTCCACCGTCGGGAAATCCGGGGTTACGAGCTCTGTTTCGGGTTTGTAAATGTAGGCCATCGGATAGCCGCGCTCGATGAAGGTTGGCTCGTCGAGGTTGTTATAGCGGAGCTGCACCGACCAGCGGATGTTGTTCGTAATGTTGTTGCCCGACTGGTGGATCAGGAATGCAGAGAAGATCAGGATATCACCGACTTTGAATTCCGTTTGAATAAAATCTTCATCCTTTAATTCAACGGTAATACCTCCCTGATAACCTGAAGTGGAAGATGCCTGCAAGCCGATCTTGTGGCTGCCCGGGATCACCTGCAGTGCACCGATATCTGCGCCGGCGTCTACCATCGGGAACCAAATCACCGCGCTATCCAGCGAACCCTGGCCGGTGCGCCAGTCCTGGTGCGCGTCCAGTTTCCAGTGCTTGCTGCCGTCTTTGGATAAAAAGCGGCTGTTGAATTGCATGGCCGCGCGTGCACCGATAATGGGTGCCGAAAGGCCCACTTCTTTCAATAATTTTTCAATAACCGGATCCACGCCCAGGCGGTGCAGCGGGAATGAATGCTGAACCGTTTTCCCTGTACTCACGAAACCATCGAAATCCTTTTCGAAGAATTCGAACATGGCGTTTTCAAATGTATCGCGGTCGTCGATATCGACGGTTCTACCTGTTACCCGCTTGATCTGCGTCGCAAAAATCTTGCGGGCGTCGGTGTATATTGCATTAATGACGTCCTTGTCGAGGTAGTTTCTCAAAAGGACATAACCATCGCGGTTGAACTGCTCCTGAAGTGTACTCATTGTGCGATCACGTTTGTGACATTTAATGGTGATTTCTTCAAAATTATCTCGCCATTGTTGCTGAGGTTATGACTAGCCTCAGTTTGATTCAGAATTTTAATCTTCCCAAACCGCGTAACCAAAGCCCGCCGCGCCGAAGCCATTACCATTATAAAGCAGGTAACGCTTGCCATTGTGCTGGTAGAAATTGGCATAGTCGATCATTTCGTAGTCGAAATCTTCCGGGTTGTCGGATTTCGCTATGCCTACCAGATGATCTTTGCGCTCCCAGGTGGTTCCGTCGGCCGACTCGGCGTAGCCAAGGCGGTAGCTCTGGTTGCGGTCGGTGCGGTAGTCGCGGGAGTGGCGGTAGGAATAGTACATTTTGTAAATACCATCTTCCTTAAATACGCTCGGGCGGCCTACTGCGTGCAGGAAATCGTCGAAATCGAGCGTCGGAATGTCGCTGATCTCCCAGTGGATACCATCTTTCGAAGTAGCAGACTGCGCGCGGTAGTAAGGCTCGGGATAATCGTGGATCATCTCGCATTTGTGTCCCGAAATGTACCACATCCGCCAGGTACCGTCATCGTCGATCAGTACCGAAGGCTGCGCGGCCCAGAGCGGATTTTGAATGCTGCGGTCCATAATCGGCCCACGGAACATCTTTTTGAATGTGAGACCTCCATCTTGGCTTACCGAAAGGCCCATTGACAAGCGGTAGGAGTTCCAGGTACGGTTCCAGCCGGTGTAGTAAAGCCAGATGTCGCCGTTGGGGCGGTCCACAAACCAGGCCGGCATGGCGCCGGTTTCGTCGTATTCACCCGGGCCGCCGAGTTCGAGCACGGGCTTGTCGTGTATGTAAAGGATCTTTTTGGGATCATCGTAATCCACATCGATGAACGTCGGCCGCGATTGCGTGCTGTTATCCCTCGTCGAGAAATAGATCCGCAGAAAATCCTTGTGTTTATAGGCAAATGGCACCTGCGCATGGCTCTGACTGTGCGCCAGACTGCCGTCAGGTTTATAAATAACTCCTTTTTTAACCCACATTGGAACGTTGAATTTTTGGTATTGAAAAATGGCTTAGTCGACTGCTTTTTCAGCACGAAGGCGCCAGTTATCAACGAAATCTTTGCCCGGGATCGGCAGATCGATATCCACTTCCGGAGCCTTCGCGGTTACGCGGTATTCCATTACATAAAATGCATTTCCAAACACATAATGCAGCTTGAAGTTCTCGATGTTAGCGGGAACATCTTCCAAAGGCACTTCGGCGCGGAACAGCGGGTTCGCTTTCAGCAAAGTAGCGTAAGTAGGGGTGTTCCGAAGCCATGGGGCCACGCTTTCATCACCAACCACCACTTTTCCGCCCGGTTTCACCACGCGGGTCAACTCGTCGAATGCGCGTTTGCGCTCCGAGAAGGTATTAATGCCGCCGAAATGGAACACGGCGTCGAAAGTATCGTCCGGGAAAGGCAGGTAAGAGCCGTTTCCGAGGAAGTAATGCACGTTCAGGTCGTCGGTAACGAGCTTTTCCTGCGCCAGTTTCAGCATGTTAGGTGAAAGATCGGAGAGAACAGCGGTTCCGCCGGGTCTTACCTTGTCGAGAATCAATGCAGAATCCTTACCGGTTCCTGCGCCTACTTCGAGGGCTTTCATGCCCGGTTTCAGCTCCATCAAATCAATAAAAAAGCGGCGGGTAGCAGCTTCGTCGGAATGGTTCAGGGTTTCGAAAACCCAGGAAACGCCTTTGTCGTAACGAAGAAATGCCTGGTCGTACAAGTATTGTTCGCGCGCATCTTCGGGTAGCAATTCTTTGGGATATAGCATGTTAACAATGCCGGTATCACCTACTTCATAAACTGTGCCGTCTTCGCTTTTGAGAGATTTGCCGTCTTCGGCTATGGTTAAAGGGGTTCCTGTGCGTGGACAAACCAATGATTCTAAAAACTCCTGTTGATTCATTTTTGCGTGTCTGATTGATTCATATCTGGTCAAAATTACCCTTTTTCTTTGGAACACCAGCCAATGCCGGCCGCGTTCTTAGCAAATGGGCGATGTGTTTTCTGTTGTATGGTAACGATACCACGCCATTTTTTTATTATTACCTTTGAATGTTTTGTAAAGACAACCCGTAGTACTTCAATATCATGTCCCAGCTTCAGGAAAAAATCAAAGCGCTTGCCAAGGATCAGTCGCAAGACATTATTGCTCACCGCCATCATTTGCATAGTAACCCCGAGTTATCATTTGAAGAGTTCAAAACGGCGAAATACGTTGCATCGGAGCTCACAGCAATTGGTCTGCAACCCGAAGAAGGCATTGCCGGAACGGGCGTGGTAGCGATCATCGAAGGGCGTAACCCGGGCAAGAAAATCGTTGGCCTGCGCGCTGATATGGATGCATTGCCGATCCTCGAAGCGAACGATGTCCCTTATAAATCGAAAGTGCCGGGCGTGATGCACGCATGCGGGCATGATGTGCACACGTCGTCGCTCCTGGGCACGGCGCGTATCCTGCACGCATTGCGCGAGGAATTTGAAGGGACTATCAAACTGGTATTCCAACCGGCGGAGGAAAAAGCACCGGGCGGGGCTTCCCTGATGATCAAAGAAGGCGTATTGGAAAATCCGCGTCCTGCGAGCATGGTAGGCCAGCACGTAGCGCCGAATATTCCGGTAGGAAAAATCGGGTTCCGTGAGGGAATGTACATGGCCAGCACGGATGAATTGTATTTGACAGTAAAAGGCAAAGGCGGCCACGCGGCGGCACCGCATCAGTTGGTAGACCCTGTGCTAATGGCTTCGCACATTATCGTAGCATTGCAGCAGATCATCAGCCGCAACCGCAACCCGGCCAATCCGTCGGTATTGTCATTCGGGCGGTTTATTGCCGATGGCGTTACGAATGTCATTCCAAACGAAGTGACCATTCAGGGAACCTGGCGCTGCATGGATGAGGAATGGCGTGAGGACGGCCTGCGCCGTATGAAAAAAATGGCCGAGAGCATCGCGGAAGGAATGGGCGGAAGCTGCGAATTTGAGATTGTGAAAGGCTATCCATTCCTGAAAAACCACCCTGAACTTACCCGCCGCACCCGAACAGCCGCAGTAGGCTACATGGGCGCCGAAAACGTAATCGACCTCGACCTTTGGATGGCCGGCGAAGATTTCGCATTCTACTCACAGGTAGTCGACTCGTGCTTCTACCGCCTCGGAACGCGCAATGAGGCACGCGGAATTATCTCCGGCGTGCACACACCTACATTCGATATCGACGAAAGCGCACTCGAGATTTCGACCGGCCTTATGAGTTGGCTGGCAATTTCTGAGCTGAATGCTTAGGAATATACCTTTTGAAATAGCTGTTGAGTTTCAACGTGATCACACCGAAGATGGCTTCCTTGAAAATGCCTTTTGACATTTTTGAGGCGCCTTTGGTGCGGTCGGTGAAGATGATAGGTACCTCGGTAATGCTGAAACCGTATTTCCAGGAGTTGAACTTCATCTCGATCTGGAATGCGTAACCGATAAAGCGGATATTGTCGAGGTTGATCGTGTTCAGCACTTTGGCGGTGTAGCAAATGAAACCGGCGGTAGGGTCCATGATCGGCATTCCGGTGATCATACGCACATAATACCCTGCGAAATAGGACATCAGTACGCGGTTGATCGGCCAGTTCACCACATTTACCCCTGTAATATACCGCGAACCCACTGCCACATCGTGGCCTTCGTTGGCACACGCATTGTAGAGGCGCACCAGGTCCTCGGGCGGATGCGAGAAGTCGGCATCCATTTCAAAAATATAATTATACCCTTTTTCGAGCGCCCATTTGAAGCCGTGGATGTAAGCGGTACCCAGGCCCAGTTTTCCCTTTCTTTCTACGAGGTGGAGGCTCGAAAACTCCTTCATTAACTCCTTGACAACCCCTGCGGTGCCGTCCGGCGACCCGTCGTCGATGATCAACAGGTCAAACGGATGATTCAGGCTAAAAACCTTCCGGATGATGGCTTCCACATTTTCAAGTTCGTTGTAGGTAGGGATAACTACAATGCAATCGTTCACAGAAATTGTCCAGTTTAGAAGTTAAATGCGTAGTATAGAGCGCGATACAAAAATTTCAGAGCTTAATATTGTTATTTTTCTCCCGATCCTCAATTTTCTTGTTCACTTTTTCGTAAATGGTCGTCATGCGTTCGGGGTGGCTCATGTAGTAAGCGTAGCTTTCGCGGTAGGCCGTGGTATCAACTTTGTGTTTTTTCCAGATATCACTTTTCAAACGGTTGAAAATCATGAGCGACGAATCGAGCGATTTCAGCTGCAAACGGTTCACGCGCGACTCGGCCAGGTGAATGTCGGTCAGGATTACAGCCATTTTTTCTTCGGACAATGTTCCTTTCGGCGGTGTTTCATCCTCGGAACAGGCCGAAAACAGCAGCATAAAAAGGGCCAGGAGGCTTATACCGGTCGTGAATTTCATCGCAGGGCGTAGCTTACTATCAAAATACCTATCTTTGTTTTAGGTACACCAGACGACAAAGGTGGTGATTTTTTTGCAAAACTTATGTTTGAGCAGTTTCTGGGAAAGTTAAGGAAGTATGAAATCCGGATGCGGAAAGCGGTGACCAGCGAGCGTCACGGCAATTTCCATTCGGTCTTCAAAGGGTCCGGCCTGGAATTCGACGACCTGCGCTTGTACCAGTACGGCGACGACGTACGGGCGATCGACTGGAACACCTCTGCGAAAGGTCACGGCACATTTGTCAAGATTTTCAAAGAGGATAAGGAGCAAACGGCCTTCTTCATGCTCGACGTGAGCGCGTCGCAGCAGGTAGGAGAGATCAAGAAGCTCAAAATCGATATTGCGAAGGAAATATGCGGGGTGCTTACACTGTCGGCCATTCAGGAGGCGAGCCGCGTGGGTTTGCTCTGTTTTTCGGATAAAAACGAGCGGTATATCCGCCCGTCCGATGGTATGAAGCACGGTTACGGCCTCATTTCGGAGCTTTATAAACTCGTTCCCGAATCAACCAAAACCAATATTGCCGACGCCATTCTCGTCGCATTGAATGTGCTCCGCCGTCGCAGCCTGATATTCCTGATCTCCGATTTTATCGACAGCAATTACCAGCACAACCTCAAAGCCCTCGCCCGCAAGCACGACCTCATTGTGATCCATTTGTACGATTCAAGGGAGGTGAATCTGCCGGGGCTGGGCATTATTCCGCTATATGACGCCGAGAAGAAGACCACCGTGTGGGTAAATACTTCTTCGCGCCAATACCGGGAGGAAATGGCCAACCGCTTCGGAAAAAGAAGTGCCGAGCTGCAACGGCTGTGCCACCAGAACCGCGCCGACTATATTTCCATCAACACCCAGGAGGATTATGTGCCGGCATTGATCCATTTGTTTAAGGTGAGGCGTTATACCAAAAGTTCGGCACCATCCAATGGCTAGGGTTTTTCAGGTATTCTTTTCGGTAGCAATAGGCTTTTTGTTTTGCTTTACGGGCATTGCAAGAGACGCGCGCAAACAGCGGATCACCCCCAAAGGCGTTTTCCAGACCGACAGTGTGGAAGTGGGTAAGCCCGTTTATTTCTCGCTCAGCGTACGCCATAGCCCCGAATCCGAGATTTTCTTTCCTGATAGCACCTACGATTTCTCGCCTTTTGAACTGGTTTCTCAAAGAACTTACGTATCCAGCACCGACGCCCGCGGTACACTCGATAGCGCAGTTTACCACCTCATTTCTTTCGACGTATCCAAGGTACAGAAGCTGCGGTTACCTGTTTTTGTATTCCAAAAAAAGGATTGCACGGCCGTTTTCACAACAGCCGACTCGGTTTTGCTCATCGCAAGCAACAATATCGATCTCAGTAAAAAACCTGTATTGAAAGAAGAAACCCGGCTTGCTGCCCTGAGTCGGGAGTTTAACTTTTCGATGCTGATCGGCTCCGTCGCATTGATTATCGGCGTGGTAGGAAGCATTTACTGGGTTTTTGGTCGCGATATTTACAAACAATGGCAGCTGCTCAAACTGCAGCGCCGGCACCTGGAATACGTGCGATCGTTTAACCGCCTCATGCGCAGCGCACGCGAGAAGGGCAATATCAAGGATGCCGAAAAGGCGATCATCATCTGGAAAAACTACCTCGAAAGGTTGGAGAAAAAGCCATTTGCAACTTACACAACAAGAGAAATTATTGATAACATGCCTGACGACGAACTGGCTGACGCATTGAAAAACATGGACAGTATTGTGTACGGGCAAGGCCGGTCGGGGAATATGGAAAGGTATCTCGAAGTGCTTAAAACGGGAGCCACACGTTTGTACAGGGCCAAAAGGAAGTTTGTACTAGACAGCCCCGTCGCATAACCCGGACATGGAATGGAAAACTGGTTTTCACTGGAATGGTTTGGTTACAGTACGCTGAGGTCTTATGAGTGGGTATATCCCTATTTCCTCTATTTGCTACCGCTGGTCCCCTTCTTATTTTGGTTGAGAAATGCATTACACCGTAAGCACAAGCAGCGGCTCACGATCACCTACACGTCGGTCACGGGTTTTCGCAGCTGGCTTACTTTGCTGCGGTTTGTCCAACCTATTTGCGTGGGCCTGGCGATATGCCTTATTCTGGTGGCGTTGGCACGGCCGCAGGTGGTTTCGGAGCGGAAAGACCAGTATTCCGAAGGTATCGACATTGTGCTGCTGCTGGATATTTCGGATTCGATGATCGAAAAGGACCTGAGCCCTAATCGCCTGGAAGCCGCCAAGCGAATGGCACGGCAGTTTATCAAAGGCCGGTTGCAGGACCGCATCGGGCTGATTGTTTTTGCAGGGGAAGCGGTGTCGCTCTGCCCGCTTACGACCGATTATGAATTACTTTACGGCTTCCTCGACGAGGTGAACCCCAGCCTCATTCCTACGCCCGGAACGGCGATCGGCAGTGCATTGGCTGTGGCCGTAAACCGCATGCGCGATACGCCCGGGGAGAGCAAGGTCGCAATCCTGATCAGCGACGGCGACAATACCTCTGGTAACCTCGGCCCGACGACTTCGGCCCAGCTCGCGAATGCATTTGGCGTGAAGGTTTATACGATTTCGGTAGGTCGGCCCAAAAAAATGTCGAAAGCAGACACCACAGCCAACGCAGGAGCATTAATGGATGAAGGCGAGCTGCAAAATATTGCGGGAATCGGTAATGGGAAGTATTTTCGCGCTACCGATAACACGACGCTGGAAACGGTTTTCCAACAGATCGACCAGCTCGAAAAAGTGAAATCGCGGGATGTACTGTCGCGCGACGTGAAGGATTACTACCGCGTTTACCTCTATTGGGCGGTTACATTGCTGCTTGTGGCGATCGGGACGAAGAGTACATTTATGGCCAATATTCTGGAAGATTAATGCTGAAAGCTTATTACAATATCGACGCCATCGAGGCAGGACTGGATGAAGTGGGGAGGGGTTGCCTGGCGGGACCGGTAGTGGCCGCGGCGGTGATATTGCCACGCGATTATAAGCATTCATTCCTCAACGATTCCAAGCAGCTCACCAAAGCGCAGCGTTTGGAACTGGAAAAGGAAATCATCCGCGAATCGGTTTCCTGGGCGGTGGCCGAGGTAGATAATGTGGAGATTGATAAGATTAATATTCTGAAAGCCAGTTTCCTGGCTATGCACCGTGCGGTGGACAAATTGCGGGTGCGCCCCGAGCATTTGCTGGTGGACGGAAACCGTTTTACACCTTACCCGATGATCCCGCACACCTGCATTATCAAAGGCGATGCGCATTACCTTTCCATTGCAGCGGCTTCGGTTTTGGCAAAAAATTACCGGGACGAGCTGATGTCCAACTTATCCAGGCAATTTCCGCATTATGGCTGGGAACAAAATGTGGGCTATCCCACCATCCATCACCGCAAGGCCATTGTTTTACACGGCCCTTGTTCTTACCACCGGATGACGTTCAAACTGATTAAAGAAGAAGGCGATCAGTCGGTGGAAGAAACGGAAGATTTAGGCTTTTTGTAAAGTGGTACCGTGCTGCAAGGCTCGCCGAACATGAGGCTTTGCACGACGGGTTTCAACAACCTGCTCACTGCCACATAGGCTGATACGGGCACATCCAGCTTGCTGCAACCTTTTACCACCACCCGTTTTCCCGCAAATTCATCTGCATTCAGCTTGCCAATGGCGTCGGCGAAGAGTTTGTCTTCCAACGCATTCAAATCCCCGAAAACAAATGCATTCGCGTACGGTTCGAGCTGCACAGCCAGGAGCATATAGGCCCAGGTAGGCACAATGGCATCTTCCGAACAGATAATAGCTACATTTTTGCCCTGGTATTGTGTCCAGTCGTGGCTTTTGAGAAAGTCGCGGAAATCCTTCTCACGCAGGATCATGCCCTGCCAGAGGTTGTCTTTGATATCGTAAACAATGCGTTCGCCGGGGTGGTAGAGCTCTTCCAGGTCCAGTGAGACAATGCCGCTGGTAGCAACCCGGTTTACTATTTCGTCAGTTTCCATGCTAAAAATCCATTTACAAAAAGGCTAACAACAAAATGTGGCCGATTGTTTGGCAAACCTCCTAAAATCCGCAGTTCATTGCACCAATGTGCTGGCTTTCCGTGGCGCGGGAGACATGAAGTTTTTCAGGTAATAAGGCTCAAACGACGCCACATCCTCGAATTGGCCATTTTGGAATGCAATCGTGCCCAGCTGGCCGACAGTTCGCGCGGATGGCTTAACATCGATTGCAGGGAAGACCGCATTGGAATGCTTTTCCAAAATCGGCTTGCATTTAGCGGCGCCATCTCCAAAAAAAATGACCTTGTGCGTCGCCAGCAGGTCCTGAAATGAAGTTTCATTCATAATCACCGCCTGTGTTTCCTGAATGAATGCATTGTTTTCATCCAGTACCGCGGCATAAACCTCCATTCGGCGCGCGTCGATCATCGGGCAGAACAAATGTCCGGGGAAGAATGGCGCGAGCTGCAATGCCATCGCCTGCAAGGTATTGATGGCGATCAGCGGCTTGTCGAGCGCGTAGCACAGGCCCTTGGCCGTGGACACGCCCACGCGCAGGCCCGTATACGAGCCGGGGCCTTTGGCGACCACGATCGCGTCGATGTCAGAAAGTTCGAATCCCGCATGCGTTACGCTATCACGCATAAGCGTGGTGAGCATGGCCGACGAGGATTTGTCGGTGAAAAGATCATAGGCTGCCAGCAAGCCGGCGTCGTTGTGAACGGCCACTGAGCATCCGCGGATCGAGGTGTCGATACTAAGTAAGAGCATATAAAAACAAAAAGCCCGCCGCGAGCGACGGGCCGGATGGTATTATTTCTTTTTCAAAATCTGGCTGTAACGGGCCGGGTCTTTGAAGAGTGCCAGCGCCGCTTTTACCTCGGGATCTTCATTGAAAGAAGCTTCCCGCATGCCTTTTTCCAGATAGTAATGCTTGATGATCTCTTCTTCCAGGATCTTTTTGATCTCGGGCTTGAAGATTTGCAGGTCATTATCCTTGCTGTGTGACAGTTTGGATTTCAATGCTTTTAATTGATCCTCAATCACTTCCAGTGATTTCTCCTTTTTGGCAGAAGCTTCCAGGTCTTTCAGGTCGCGCTCTACCTGGGTGGTATAGTCGTATTCCTTGTCGCCCAGCCATTTCGTGAATGCGGCATAGTCGGCGTCTGTCAGTTGGAATTCCTTCGCGGATTTAATGGTTGGGTGCTCAAAATGGTATTTCACCGCATAGTCGAAGAACAACCGGTTGCGACCCAGTGAAACGGCCAATGGGGAAAAGTTTTCTTTTTCCGTAATGATATCAGGCAAAATGCCGCCACCGTCGAATACCAAGCGACCGTTGCGCGTCTTGAACTCGGTCATAAGCGAATCGGGAATCTTGCCCACGCTACCGTCGTCGTTGCGATGGCTGTAATCGATCGCCTGGATACACCGGCCGCTTGGAATGTAATATTTGGCGGTGGTGATCTTCATTTTAGTATTGAATGAAAGGTCGCGTGTAGTTTGCACGAGGCCTTTTCCGTAGGTTCTCTGGCCGATCAGCACGCCACGGTCATAATCCTGAATGACGCCCGAAACAATTTCTGCTGCGGAGGCACTGCGGTTATTGGTTAGCACCACAACCGGAATTTCAGTATCGAGTGCCGGGTTGTAAGCCGTGTAGGTTTTGTTCCATTCGCTCACTTTTCCTTTGGTCGAAACCACTTCTTCGCCCTTGGGAATGAATATATTCGAGATTTCAATCGCCATATTCAGCAATCCGCCCGGGTTATCGCGCAAGTCGAGTACGACGGATTTCATGCCCTTCCCTTTCAGCTCCTGGAATGCATTGCGGACTTCGCGAGAAGCGGTTGCTGTGAAGTCTTTCAAATCGATATAACCCACATCCTCGTTCAGCATCCCGTAGTAGGGCACATTGGTCACCTTCACGATATCGCGGTTCAGCGTGATTTCGAGGGGTTTTGTAATGCCGTAACGTTTTACAGTAAGTTTAACGGCAGTTTGGGTCTGGCCTTTAAGCAGTTTGCCTGTATCGAAGTCTTCGCGTGTAGACAGGTCGATATCGTTGATTTTCGTAATCTCGTCGCCGAGCTGCAATCCTGCTTTTTGCGCGGGGGTGTCTTCGTACACCATCATCACGGTATGCTTGCCGTCGGCGGAATTGACCATCGCCCCAATGCCGTTGTATTTGCCGGTGGTCATGGTCATGTAATCCTCGATGTCGTCCTCGGCATAATACACGGTGTACGGGTCGAGGGAACGGAGCATATTATCGATGCTGGTCTTGATCAGCTGGTTAGGATTGATCTCATCGACATAGTACGCGTTCAATTCCTTGAAAAGCGTGGCATAGATGTCCAGATTTCGCGCGATTTCGAATAGGCGGTCGTCCTGGCGGAACGAAACGAATGCGAGCCCGCCTACGACAGGAGCGGCCAGCAAAATGGAACGAAGATACTTTTTCATCTATGTTCAGGAATTGGATTGTTCTTTGAGAAAGGCGGGCGGCAGCTTTTCTAGCTTTTTGAGCGACTGCTTCATGGCCGTTTCAATAACGTCGTACGAGGTTATTTCTTTTGCAAGATACAAAAAAGCAATGTAGGAAGGACGCGTTTCGGCGGGTAATGCCACGAGCGCGGATTTGTGCAGCCGGTAAGTTTCACGGCAGCGCCGGCGGATCAGATTGCGGTCAACCGCCTTCTTGAAATTCCTTTTGGAAATGGAGAAAAGTACTTGTGGAAGCGGAGGGGAGGCTTCGGGGGCGTAGATATACAGCACCCTGAATGGATAAAGGTAGAACGTTTGAACCTCCGGACTGCCCTTTTTGAAAAGCCTGCCGATGATACGGAGGTTACACAGCCGCTCGTTCTTACCAAATGTTTGTTTCAAGTTCTTGTAGAAAAAATGTCTGATAAGTTTGTGAGTTACAAACTTATCAGACTATGAAGACTATGTGTCCCAGACTCCCGTCCTCTACTCAAACCTTCAAGCGTGGCTTATTGCTTATGACGTTTTTCGTCAGAAACAGTCAGTTTCCAACGACCTTTTTTACGACGGCCAGCAACTACTTTGCGTCCGTTTGCCGTGGACATTCTTTCACGGAATCCGTGCTTGTTTCTCCTCTTGCGATTCGATGGTTGAAAGGTACGTTTCATCTCAGTATCAAATTATTGCGATATAAATCTCTGTCTACCCGTAATTTTGGCTTGCAAAGGTAGATAAAAAAATTAATCAAGTCAAAATTTCTGTATTTTTTTCAGAAATAGTCTGTTAGCAAGACTGTTTCTGACTGAATTTCTTCGTCAAAACGGTTCAAAAAACCAGTATTGGCATAGGAGGAAACTCCGATGTCGGCACATTCCGTCGTTCAGGCGATGGTACAACCATGCACATTTTTCAACATGTGCGGCGTGACCGGTGGCAGGAATGCGAGAAAAGAAATTGTTAGGAATGAGAAGGGTGAGGCAACAAAATGCCGGAATGGGGAATTGTCTGAAAAGGGCGTCGTTGTTCTAGGCCGACATCAGATTATAAGCCGAATAGTTTTTAGTAAACGATTCGCGCACGTCTTCGATCTGATGCGTCAGAAGCCAGGTTCTGAAACGGATGGCATCTTCCGCCTCGTGGTGAACGATACGTCCTCCTGACAGCAAAAGCGTGAAAGTTTTGTGTGTTTGCAGAAAGCGGCGAATTTGCGCTGCACTATGGTCGAAGCCGGAGAAATAAGGGTTTGTCATAATCATATTCGCATGGCGTCATGAGTAAATCAACGGCAAGATACAAAAGTGTAGGTGTTGTTTTATAAAAATGTAGAATAAATTTACTTTCCATCCTTAATTCCTTCAAAATTAACTAAAAAAGTGTAAAATAATATGTCACCGATGACAAATATATTTTTATCTAATTATTGAGTTTTGAATTGTAAATTATTGATAATGAAATGAATATGTAGAAATTCAAAAAGAGGGCTATTGTAGCTGCTCGCCGGAAGCGAGCGTGTCGAACACGAGATGAAATTCGCAGCCGTTGTGGTTGTCTACAAAAACAGAAAGGTTGATCAGTCGCGCCACTTCCTTGACGATCACTAGGCCGAAACCTTTCGGGGACGCATTGCCGTACGACTCGGAATGCGCAGAATCCGGGTTGTTGAACCATTCGCGGATCTCTTGATCGATGCCCTTGCCCGAATCGGCTATGACGAGGTGTACCGCGCAGCCCGTAACATTCGAAAATATGCGGATCTGACCATTGCGGGCATATTTGCTCGCATTGTCGATGAGGTTGTGGATCACTACCGACAGCAATTCCGGGTTGGAGCGGACGGTGAGGCCGGGCGGCACGTCGGTTGCCACATCGTTATTATAGAGCAGGAATACCTTTTCAAACAATTCCAGTTTCCGGGCTATCAGCTCCGAAAGATCTGTCTCTGACATTTCCACTTTATTGTGGTAAAGTGTCGTCCGCACGTAGCTTAGCAGGTTGTCGAGGAAATTGGTCATTTGCACGAGGCTTTGCTCCAATGCATTGCCTACCTGGTTCAGCATTTCGCGCTGGCCCATTTCGTTGAGTTTCGGAATCTGCCGTGATGCCTGCGTAACATATTTCAGCGGCGCACGCACGTCGTGCGTAATGGATGCGATCAGGTGCGCCTGAATGTTCAATTGACGGTTCAGCTCAGTCTGCGATGCTTTCAGGGCGGAGGTGCGCTCGGTGACCGCGCGTTCCAGGTCCTCGTTTTGCCGTTGGATTGTCTTAGTCCGCCATTTGGAAAAAGCGTAGGTCCCCAGCAGCAGCACGCACAGCAACACTATCCGGAACCACCAGGTTTCAAACCATTTCGGCGCGACGACCAGGACCAGCTGTTTCGTGGTATAATTGTTCGGGCCAAATCCATTTGGTTTGCGGATCGAGAGCGTATACCTTCCGCTGCTGAGGCCGTTGAATGCGACCTCTCCTGTCTCGGCGACTGGCAGCCATGAGCCGGTTTGACGGCTGTTCGATAGTTGATAATCGATCTGCGCGTTATCCGCAGTCCCGAAATAGGGGGTTGACACCGAAAGTTTAACGAATTCAAAATCTTCGTCGAGCCTTAGGGTGTCCGAATAGTCGAGCCTTTTTCCATTGTATTCTACCCCATCGATGAGCAATGTTTTGTTGGGTAGCTCGGGACGGATTGCGGAAGGGTTGAAGTATACCAGTCCGTTGATGGAGGGAAGCGAAAGGAGCCCGTTGGGCAAGGTAAGCGAGCAGGGGATGCAGCCGCCGTTGAACTCATTGGTGTGGAAGCCGTTTTTATAATCGTAATACATATAATACGGATTCCTTGAAATTTGCTGTGAATAGGCGCGCAGGTCACCAATGCTGACCTGGAACAAACCCTTGTTGGTAGGGACCCAGAAAAACCCGTTTTTATCTTCTACAATGCAATGCGCCGACGCCAGATGCCTTTTTCTGTCGAGCGGGAAAGTGGTAATTCGGTTGTTTCTAAGTAAAAAAAGGCCTTTCTCCCATATTGTCCCCCAAATTTCCGTCGTGTCGTCCACCCTTCGCACCATGAGCGAGCGAATGTGCCGGCCGGCGAAGTTTTTGATTTTTTCGGCACGGTACCCCGGAATCGAAAGGCGGTACAGGCCGTTGTGTGTCCCGACCCAGAAAACCTTTTCAGGGGAGCCCGGCGTTTTTTCCTGCTGGATGTAGGAAATAGGAGCGGTGAGCCCGGCAATGCGGACGCTTGTCCATTTGAACGTCCGCGTATCGAATTTCCGCAGTTCTCCATGTCGGAAGCCCGACCAGAGGTTCCCATCGAGGTCGGCATAGGAGATGGTGACCTCTTTCCCGAAATACCATTTTCCCAGATTCCTCGACCCGTCCCGATCGAACAGGTGGCGCATTCCGTCGCGTAAGCTGGTCCACAGATAGCCGTTTTTCATTAAGAACGGGCTCAGGCTGCCTATTTTTTGGATAGAAGGGAGTGTTGCAGCAGCTTTTGAGAAAATGTCGAACGTGCCCAAGCTGGTCAGGACGTAACGGTCTTTGTAGAGGCTCTGCTCGTGAAAGGAAAAGCCCTCGCTGCCCTTGAAAGCGGCAAAATGCTTTTTTGTAAAAAGGAATAACCCTTTGGTATGGCTGCCGAGCAGCAGTAGCCCGGTGTTTTTGTCGTAAAAAGAACTGATGATATTTTGCTCGCCGGTGTCAAAACCTTCAATCAACATCCGGGTCGTAAAAAGATCCTTCCCCGGCAAGGATACGTCGTAGATTTTGCCTCCGAAAGCAATCAGAGGTGCCTGGGCGAAGGTGTTCCACAGAATCTCAATGCCGGGGTAGTGCATTGTGCTTCGGGCGGCTCCTGCCATATCACCGGAAATGGTAATGGGGTGTGCGCCTGCCTTGTCGACGCGCGAAATGCTTCCCTGTAATCGGTTTAACAGGTACAGCTCCTGCCCGACGGTAAAGTAGTCGAGGACTTTTTGTGCCGCGTTGCGAACCCTGTATACTTGTTTGCCATGGTTAAAATAGGCCACTTCACCCGTATCGCAGCGGAAATAGCGGTTTGGACCTACTGTTAAAACGGCATTCTTCCAGTGGTCGTTGTAGATATGCCGGTTGGACAGTTCGAATGCCATGATCGTGCCTTTCTCGGGAGCATTGTACATGTCCGTGGCGCCGAATTTCTTTTGATAGGGAACGGTTTCGGTTATTTTGCCATTCGCTATCTGGTGTGCGGTACTGGTTTCGTCAAGGAAGTAGAGTTTAAAATCTAACGGGCCACGAAAGCTTTGAAAGAGATGGTTAGAGACCAGTTTTGAATTGGAATTCGTAAAAGTGTGAAAATGCTTTCCGTCAAACCGCACCAGTCCGTCTTCTGTGGCCAGCCAAAAAAAACCAGCCTCGTCGCGTGCGATGGATTTGATGCTGTTTTGCGGTAAACCGGTTTCGGCGGTATAATGCGTAAGCCAGTAATTATCGGATTTGAATGCGATTTCCTGCGCTTTGGCAGGGGGAAGCAGGTAGTTTAAAGAAAGGACAATGCACAGCAATTGCAGCGCAAAGAGGATGCCGTTGAGAAATTTCAGGCGGAAATTGCGGCTCATCAATTCTTTATTGTGCAGGGACGGTGCAAAGTAGTGCAAATAAAGATCACAAACACAAAAAAGCCACCTTCTTTCGAAAGTGGCTTTGGCCTAGTAGCGGGAGCTGGACTCGAACCAGCGACCTTTGGGTTATGAGCCCAACGAGCTACCAACTGCTCCATCCCGCGGTGTCGTTGAATTGGAGTGCAAACATACAACAAATGTTTTACAGAAAACAACTATTTTTGTGAAAACTTTTCAAAAAAGTTTGCCTCTAACGTTCTGACATCGATTTTATGAGTTCATATTCAGTCGCTTCCGGTTTCGGATGGCGCATTCATCAAGTGTTGCTGATCAGGTTGCTCGGCATCATGATCCTGTTTACCGTTTGCCGGATTCTCTTTTATTTTTTCAATCAATCGTTTTTTCCGGACGTTTCCCTGGCATTGGCGCCGCGTCTATTCCTCGGCGGATTGCGTTTTGATCTCGTCGCGGTGCTTTATACGAATATTCTTTACGTGTTCCTGACGCTCATTCCTGTCACGTTCAAGTACCGGCCGACGTTCCAGAAATTTCTGGACTATCTTTTTATCGTCACCAACAGCATTGCCCTGCTTGCTAACTGCGCCGATTTCATTTACTACCGTTTCACGATCAAAAGGAGTACGTGGTCGGTTTTGCAGGAGTTTTCGCATGAAAACAACATGCATAAGCTGTTCGGCGGCTTTCTGGTGAATTACTGGTATGTGGCGCTCGTATGGGTGCTGTTGGTGGTGGCAGTAGTGTACCTTACGCGGCGCTGGCGGATTGGCGCCAAACCTGTGCGCCCGGCCTGGCAGATATTCCTCGTTCACAGTGTATTGATGACCGTTGCGGTTTTCCTTTTTATCGGAGGGGTGAAGGGGGGCTTCCGGCACAGTACCCGCCCGATCACGTTGAGCAATGCGGGAGAATACGTCGATAAGCCGAAGGAAATGTTCATCGTGCTGAACACGCCGTTCTGCATTTATAAAACCCTGAAAAGCTCCGATTACCAGCGGGTGGATTTCTTCAAATCGGAGCAGGAAATGAATGCGGTTTACTCACCGATCCACTATCCCGGCCCGAATGCGCCTGCATTCCGCCCGAAAAACGTCGTGATCCTGATCTGGGAAAGTTTTGGGAAGGAAATGGTGGGGACATTCAACCGCGACCTGGAAAACGGTACGTACAAAGGTTACACGCCATTTATCGATTCGCTCATGCAGCACAGCAAAGTGCATTGGTATTCATTCGCGAATGGCGCCAAGTCGATCGAGGCGATTCCGTCGGTGCTTACGAGCATTCCGGGTATAATGGAGCCGTTCATTCTGACGCGCTACACGGATAACAAGCTTCCCAGCCTGCCCGAAATGCTGCAGGCGAAAGGTTACCACACCTCATTTTTCCACGGAGCGCCGAATGGCTCGATGGGCTTCAAGGCATTCACCAACCTGATAGGCATCAAAGATTATTACGGCAAAACCGAATATAACAACGACGCCGATTACGACGGTATCTGGGGCATTTGGGACGAGGAGTTCTTGCAGTTCTGGTCCAAAAAGCTGGATACATTCCAGCAGCCGTTCATGAGCACGTTGTTCACGGTTTCCTCGCACGACCCGTACAAGGTGCCTGCGCGCTACCAGGGCAAGTTCCCGAAAGGCCCGCTGCCGATCTACGAAACAATGGGTTATTCAGACAATGCATTACGCAGGTTCTTCGAATCAGCGAAAAGCAAGCCTTGGTTCAAGAATACATTATTTGTGATTACCGCCGATCACGCGGCCACATTTGCGCATTACCCTAAATACCAGACCTCGGTCGGAAATTTTTCGATCCCGATCCTTTTTTATGCGCCGGGTGACGAAACGATGACGGGGACGGACAGCGCCAGGCTCGTGCAGCAAATCGACGTTATGCCTTCGGTATTGAGTTATCTGCATTACGACAAACCCTATTTCAGTTTTGGAAAAAATGTCTTCGGGAACCCTCCGCTCAACTTTGCTGTCAACTATGATGGCGCCTATCAATGGTTCAATGGGCCATATGTTTTGCAATTTGATGGCCGGAAAACCGTAGGTTTGTATAAATATCAGGAAGACAAGCTTTTGAAAAATAACCTTGCAGGCCGGGTTCCGGAGGTTCAAGGGCCAATGGAATTGCAGGTTAAGGCGTTTATCCAGCAATATTCGAACCGGATGCTGGACGACCGCCTGACGGTAACACCCTAAGTGCTACGTTTTTGGGAAGCTGAAAAAAGTGAAGAAGTAATTTTTATGGAAGAAAAAGCCGAAAATAATACCGAGTTGCGAAACCACCGGGCTGGTTTCGTAAGCATTATCGGAAAGCCCAACGTAGGGAAATCGACGCTGATGAACGTGCTAGTGGGCGAAAGAATGTCGATCATCACCTCCAAGGCGCAGACGACCCGCCACCGCATTATCGGGATTTTGAATGGAAAGCATGAGGATATCCCGTTCCAACTCGTGTATTCGGATACGCCGGGGGTGATCAAGCCGTCGTACAAACTGCACGACTCGATGATGACTTTTGTAAAAGGGTCATTGGAAGATGCCGATGTAGTGCTTTTTGTCGTAGAAATAGGGGAGAAAGCCGCCGAACACGAAGTACTGCCGCTGCTGAAACGTACCGAATCACCGGTAGTTTTGGTGTTGAACAAAATCGACCTGTCGAACGACGAGGAGGTGAAGCAGAAAATGGCTGAATGGGAGAATGAAATACATCCCGCGGCTATTATCCCGATCTCCGCATTGGAAAAAGCGAATATCGGCACGTTGTTCGATGCCGTGGTGACGCGCCTGCCGTTCCACCCGCCTTATTTCGACGAGGATGAACTAACCGACAAGCCGGAGCGTTTCTTTGCTTCGGAAATCATTCGCGAAAAGATCTTCTTGAATTACCGCCAGGAAATTCCATACAGCTCCGAAGTAGTAATCACTGAATTTAAGGATAAGGACGACATCATTGTGATCCGCGCAGAAATTCTGGTCGAACGCAAAAGCCAGAAAGGGATCATTATTGGTGAAAAGGGCGAAATGCTGAAAAAAGTCGGCACGCAGGCCCGTCAGGACCTAGAAGACTTCTTTGGCAAAAAAGTTTTCCTCGAACAGCACGTAAAAGTAGAGCCGGATTGGAGAAGCAAGGAAAACAAGCTGCGCCAGCTCGGTTATCAGGAATAAATTTTAAATAAAACGAATGAAGAGCAGGTGCCAGACCGGCTCGGATCATATTAATAGTAAGAAAATGGCAAATGTAATATCGATTGTTGGTCGTCCGAACGTGGGCAAATCCACTTTGTTCAACCGCCTTACCGAAAGCCGGAAGGCCATTATGGACAACCAGAGCGGCGTAACCCGCGACAGACACTACGGTTACGGCGAGTGGACTGACCAATATTTCACAGTAATTGATACAGGAGGTTATGTGGTAGGCTCGGAAGATATTTTCGAAGGCGCTATCCGCGACCAGGTGGAACTCGCGATCGAGGAATCGACCGTGGTACTTTTTATGGTCGATACCATGACCGGCCTCACCGACCTCGATAAAGACTTCGCAAATGTGCTCCGCCGCTTCAATAAGCCCGTTTACCTGGTAGCCAATAAAGCCGAGACGACTGAGCGTTACCAATCAGCGGGAGAGTTTTATGAATTGGGTTTGGGAGATGAAATTTTCGCGATTTCCGCACAAACCGGTTTCGGTACGGGTGAGCTGCTTGACAAGGTAGTAACGCATTTTGAAACGGCAGGTATCGAAAACCCGGAAGAAGGCATTCCCCGCATTGCCATCATGGGACGCCCGAATGTGGGTAAATCGTCGTTCCTGAACGTACTTACCGGCACCGACCGGAGTATCGTTACCGACATCGCGGGCACGACGCGCGACGCGATCCACACGCATTATAATGCATTCGGAATGAATTTCATCCTGACCGACACTGCCGGGATCCGAAGAAAATCACGTGTGAAGGAAGATATCGAATTCTATTCGACCCTTCGCTCGGTGAAAGCGATGGAGGAATCGGACGTTTGCATTGTCCTGCTTGACGCTACATTAGGACTGGAAGGCCAGGATTTGAACATCATCGGCCAGGCTGACAAGGCTAAGAAAGGCATTGTAATCATGGTCAACAAATGGGATTTGGTTGAAAAGGATTCCAAAACGGCTGATCAATACAAAAAAGCGCTCCTGGAAAGGTTGGCACCGATGAACTACATGCCGATCATCTTCGCGTCGGTGGTTGAGAAGCAGCGTATTCACCAGGTAATGGAGAAAGCAATGGAAGTTTATCAGAATAAAACCAAGAAAATCTCGACATCGAAACTGAACGAGGTAATGCAGGCGGAGATCGAAAAATATCCGCCACCGGCACACCGCGGGAAGTATATCAATATTAAATACATGATTCAGCTGCCGACGCCGTCGCCGACATTCGTGTTTTTCAGCAGCCATCCAAAACACGTGAAGGAGCCGTATTTGCGCTATCTCGAAAACCGTTTGCGTGAAAACTTCGACTTTTCGGGTGTACCAATCACAATCTTCTTCCGTGAGAAATAGGAGGGAAACGAGACAAGCAAGAAAGCGCCGGCGGGATTTTTCCTGTCGGCGCTTTTGCAATTTATCCATAACCAGCTACTGTTCAGCCGGAAATTTCTACGGTTCGTCTTTTTTAGCAAATCTCGAGCAACCTTTTATATTACTTTTACATCTGTTATCCGGCCAGCCACGGTACTTTGAGAGCGTTCTGAAAGAATTTTCGAAAAAAATGTTAAAAACAAGGTACTATGTATTGCAAGATACCTAATGAAACATATATATTTGTAAGGTCAATTAGTTACACATAATTCCGCTGAATTCTTAACGATTGCATACAAGCCATGAAAACACTCAGAATCTTAATATTACTTACAATCATAAGCCTGCAAGCCAGCGCAACAGGCTATGTACACAACATGTTTGTGGCGCACAGAAAGCTGCAATCAGGCAAGGAATGTGTAACTGAAAGAGCGATAGCGAGGAAGGCCAAGCCTGCTCTGAAAGCGAAAGCACCCGTACAGGTGAAGCACGCCGGAGTGATCAAAAACACCAGCGCGGGCGTACCGGCTTCTCAAATCATGACATTGAATGCCCGCATCCTGGAAGCAGGACCCGCGGCATTATTTGAAAATGAATCCGAAGAAAGTGAAGGTGAATCGATGGTAAGCAAGCTGGTAGGTGCGGTGAGATGTGTGATCTACACCTTTATCCCTAAGCTGGGCCATTCGTAAGCGATACTGTTAGTCGATAAAGCAAAAAGCTGCGGGATCAACTCCCGCAGCTTTTTGCTTTATCAGCCTACTGTATTGGTAAGTGTTCCAATCGGCTCGATGGTAATATGGACCACGTCGCCGACTTGCAATGTGAAATCGGATGATGGCACGATGCCTGTTCCTGTCATGAGATAGGCGCCTTGGGGAAACGACATTTCGCGGTAAAGGAAATGCAGCAGCTCCTCGGGCTTGCGCTTCATTTGGGATAATGTAACTTCTCCATTAAATACCTCTTCGCCCGCGCGCACGATCGAAAGATCGATTACCGTGTCGGCGCCCAGCTTTTCTTTAAATACATAAAGACAAGGGCCTAATGCTGCGCTGCCGGTGTAGGATTTGGCCTGAGGCAAATACAGCGGGTTTTCGCCTTCGATGCTTCGGGAGCTCATATCGTTGCCGATCGTATAACCTACCAATGCACCTTCGGAAGTAGCAAATAGAGTCAATTCCGGCTCGGGAACATCCCAGGTCGAATCTTTACGAATGCGTACCGTACCGTGGTGGCCTACCACCCGCCATGCGGTCGATTTGAAGAACAATTCGGGACGTTCGGCTTCATATACGCGGTCGTAGAAACTGCCGCCGCCTGCTTTTTCCGACTCTTCCATCCGCGCCGTGCGGCTTTTGAAATACGTCACACCTGAGGCCCACACTTCCTGACTGCCGATAGGAGCCAGTGCCTCGGGCATTGGGAAATCATCGCTGAATGTCAGAGCGATAAGGCTTTGCGTCTGGCTTTCGAGCCATTCATACAGGTTATTCCTGTTCACCACAACGTCCCAGTCGGTTTCGTGGAGGCGGTAGAAAATGTCCTCGTTTTCAAGGAGGATGCCATTTTCAGTCTTATATAATTTCATGAAATGCAGATTTTGGTTTTGCCTGAATAAGTCCCCCAGGGGGCGTCTTTACTGATGAATACGGACAGGAAAGTGTTTCAGGCCACTGGATTTTGCCAGAATATAAGGTATCAGCTGCGCCACAAGCGGCGATCAATCGGTATTGGTTCCTGAGCCACAAGTTTGACGTCCGCAAACAGTGGATGATGGGGGTGAAGAATGATATTCGAAGAAAACGGCACGATTACTGACGGAATGCCGATAGCCAGCACGTCGGGTTTGATGAGCCAGTCTTTGAGCCAGAATTGTGTCCGGCCGTAGGTTTTGTCCTGCCAAAAGTCCGGCAGGTCTTTTCGCGCATAAAGTCTGATATCGTCAGGGATTTCGATGGATGAAAGCCAGTATTTGGGAAGGTCCTCGTAACGTACGCCGGGCGCGTGTGCGAGGGTTTCTACAAGGCCGAGCTCGGGAGTAGTAGTGGTGTAAAGTACGTCAATGCCTTTGGGATTCCAGCGCGCTCCGAATAGTCGGGCACCCTCGGTAGAAAGTGCCTCATGCCTGTATTTCTCGCGTGTAATTCTGTATACCAATGGCATAGGCGACGCGATCAGGCGGGTAAACCATAATCGAGGCGGCCGAGCACATTATCCACCAGCCCGAAGCCTGTAACGGTATCCATCATTTGCAGCGGGGATTGCTCGTTCAGTTCGATGATCGGCGTCCGTAACCAATGCCTTACGACACTTTCCCGGCCTTCGAACGTATCCAGCGCATGAATAAGCACATTACGGAGGAGCAAAAGGCGCTCGGAAGCATCGGTGCCAAGCCGTTTTTCACCCTGGATGCGGTGCAGGTTGCGGGGCGTCATACCCAATACATAAGCAATCTCATTGTCAGTCAGTCCCACGAGATCAGAAACTTCATCAGCAACAGAGCGTAAAATACCCTCCCGCGACGTTTTCACGACCGCATACTCAGAAGCGGGTTGCTTGCCGTAAGGAACGAATTCTTCTTCGAAAAAACGGATGGGTGTTGACATAGGACTTTTGGTGAAGTATGTCACTAAGTTAAGTGACATACTTCATAATATCAAATCTTTTCCTTCAAAAACTCCGCAGTGTAATTCCTTTCAAGCTTCACCATTTCCTCGGGTGTGCCTGTGAAGGTGAGCTGGCCGCCATTTTCGCCGCCTTCGGGGCCGAGGTCGATGATCCAGTCGGCGCTTTTGATGACTTCCATGTTGTGCTCAATGATGATCACGCTGTCGCCTTGCTCTACCAATGCATTAATCGCTTTGAGGAGCTTTTTAATGTCGTGGAAATGCAAACCGGTGGTTGGTTCATCGAAAATGAAAAGTGTTTTGCCTTTGTTGGAAGAGCCTTTGCCGAGGAATGAGGCGAGTTTCACACGTTGCGCTTCCCCGCCCGACAATGTATTCGAAGATTGTCCGAGTCCCACATAACCAAGCCCTACTTCCTGCAATGGCAGTAATTTGTCAGCCAGTTTCGGCTCCGACTCCCTGAAAAATTCGATGGCTTCATCTACGGTCATATCCAGGATTTCGGCAACGTCCTTATCCTGGTATTTCACTTCCTGCACTTCCTGCTTGAAACGCTTGCCATTACAGCCCTCGCAAGTGAGGTAAATATCGGCCATAAACTGCATTTCGATCTTCACCTGACCTTCGCCCTGGCAAATCTCGCAGCGGCCGCCGTCGACATTGAAGGAAAAATGCGAAGGTTTGTAGCCACGCGCCTTCGAAAGCGGTTGTTCCGACATCATCTGGCGGATATAGTCGTATGCTTTAATGTAGGTAACCGGGTTCGAGCGAGACGATTTTCCGATCGGGTTCTGATCGATCATTTCAACGGCCTCGATACGGTCAACGCTGCCCGTGAGCTCGTCGAAACGCCCTACATCCTCGCTGAACTCGCCTTTGAGGCGCATTAATGCGGGGTAAAGGATCTTCCGGATCAATGTGGATTTCCCCGAACCACTCACTCCGGTTACGACGGTAAGGTTATTCAAAGGGATTCTGACGTCCAGCTCTTTCAAATTATTCTCCCGCGCCCCTTTGATTTCGAGGAAATGCAAAGACTTCCTGCGCACCGAAGGAACCGCAATAGAATCATTTCCCAAAAGAAAATCCAAAGTATGGGACTGCACTGCATTCTCAACAACGTCCTGACTATTCCTGACTACCACATGACCATCTCTGAGCTCGTGACCATCAACTTTCAACGCCTCAATATCTCCTTGATTCCCCTGAAAAACGACATGGCCGCCACCGGTCCCAGCTTCCGGGCCAATGTCGATGATCTGGTCGGCGGCATGCATGACTTCCTCCTCGTGTTCCACCACGATCACCGTATTGCCCAGGTCGCGGAGCGATTCGAGCACGCCTACGAGCCGTTGCGTGTCGCGTGGGTGCAGGCCGATGCTCGGTTCGTCGAGGATGTACATCGAGCCCACCAATGCACTTCCCAATGAAGTAGCAAGTTTAATGCGCTGGAATTCCCCTCCGGATAATGTACTCGTAAGCCGGTTCAATGTGAGATAGCCGAGCCCGACGCGGTTCATATAATCCAGTCGCGATTCGATTTCCGTCAGGACCCGACGTGCGATCTGCCGGTCGTGGTCGCTGAGTTCGAGCTGTTTGAAAAACGCCGAAACGTCCTGGATAGGCATCAGTACCAGATCGGTAATGGATTTGCCGCCGATTTTAACATATGACGCATCCTTCCGCAGGCGTGAGCCCCGGCAGTCGGGGCAGGTGGTGCGGCCGCGAAAGCGCGAGAGCATGACGCGGTACTGGATTTTGTGCGTTTGGGATTCGAGCTCAGAAATGAAGTCGTTGATTCCCTGGAAGTATTGGTTGCCGGTCCAGAGCAGCTCCTTTTGAGCAGGTGTGAGGTCTTTGTAAGGCCTGTGGATCGGGAAATCGAATTTTACACCATTGCGGACGAGCGGGATCAGCCATTCGCCCATTTTTTCGGTGCGCCAGGGCGCAATGGCACCGTCGTACACCGAGAGGTTTTTATCGGGAATGACCAGGTCGGGGTCAATGCCCAATATTTTTCCAAAACCTTCACACCTTTTACAGGCACCGTAAGGATTGTTAAAGCTGAAAAGATTGACGGTCGGTTCTTCGAATGTGATGCCGTCGAGCTCAAATTTATCAGAGAAAACCCTCTTTTCACCCGCAACAATATGCACGGTGCAAGTGCCTTCGCCCTCAAAAAAGGCGGTTTGCACGGAGTCTGAAAGGCGGTATTGTGTATCCTCGTCGTTATGCCGGATCGCGGCGCGGTCGATGAGGATGGAAACCTGGTTACCGGCTTGCGGGAAATGGTCTGGTTTTTCGAGAATATCTTCGATCGACACCACTTCCTCGTTCAACACAATGCGGTTATAACCTTTGGAAAGCAGGATCGTAAGTTCTTCGATTTGCGAGCGGCCGTCGCGGATGAGCAATGGCGCGAGGATCATCACGCGTGTGCCCTCGTCGTGCGCGAGCATGTAGTTCACGACATCCGTAACGGAGTCTTTTCTGACGATTTCGCCGGAAACTGGCGAATAGGTATGCCCGATGCGTGCAAAAAGCAGTTTGAGATAATCATAAATCTCAGTGGAAGTGCCTACCGTCGACCGCGGATTACGGGTATTTACTTTTTGCTCAATGGCAATAGCCGGTGAAATGCCCTTAATGTATTCCACTTCCGGCTTTTCCATCCTGCCGAGGAACTGCCGCGCATAGCTGCTTAGGCTCTCCACGTACATCCGCTGGCCTTCCGCAAAAAGCGTATCGAATGCCAGCGACGATTTCCCGGAGCCGGAAAGGCCGGTAATGACTACCAGCTTATTGCGCGGGATCGCCACATCCACATTTTTCAGATTGTTTACACGGGCACCTTTGATGAGAATGTATTGTCTCGGATCCAGTTCATCGAACTGGTCGGCCTCGATCCGGGGCACAGCTAGTTGCATCATAGCGGGGTTATCGATGGATTATGATATTAGTTTGAATGATGATGTGATACTATTATAACCAAAAGCCGGGGCATTTAGTTTTCTTTAAAAACCTGGTTCGCTTTCGCAAATTTCATGCCGTTTTGGGCGGCTTCTTCGAATATCGGATCGGCGAAATGGCCGAAGTTGGGAACGTCGGACATGCAATCGGTCAGGGCAACTACCTTGGCAGCCAGCGCAGGGGCATATTTCACGATTTGTCGGATGCTCGTCGCAACACAATGCGACCGCGCCTCTCCTGCCACCAGTACCTGGTCGAAGGTATCCAGCTCTGCCAGAAAACGTTCGTCCAGTTCGGTTTCCGGGGCATTGGCAACCGGTACCTGTGCTTTGAATACCCCGAAATGCTCTGTGAGCGGGTTAATGCCTTTCGAAATGGTGCGATAGTCGCGGCGGGTGCGGTGCGTCCATGCGAGTACGGCGCGCATGAGGGTATCGTCGATGGCGGCACCTTTGGAGCCGACCAGGCAATGCTCCGGCCAGATGAAATGCTGGAATTCGCCTTCTGTTTCGAGGGTTTCCAAATATTCCAATACATATTCAGGCTGGTACCGCGGTACCCATTTGCCTGCTTTCACCGATTGCGCCGATATCAGGGTGAACGGCGCGACCGTATTGCCGTTCTGATCTTCCCAAAACAGTGGGTGCGCAATATCCAGCACCTTATGCGTATCGAGCGTCAGAAATACCGCATCGATTTTGTCGCCTTCCAGCGCAATCAGGTTAGCAATGAGCTCCACGTCTTTTTCGGCCCCGGGCACATACAGGGTGCCGTTAGGGTCGCAAAAATCGTATTGAGCGTCGATGATCAGCAATGCGGTCTTTTTCATGGTGTGTTTAAAATTCGAGTTCATGCGGCAGCTCCATTTGCCGCGCATACATTTTAGAACAGAGGCTAAAAACCAGTTGCAGCATCCGGTTCGCATCCTTGATATAATCGGTCCGGTAGTCTTCGTCGAGCTTGCTCAGTCCGTTGAGGATCACCTGTGCCTTTTTGGCAATATACAATGCACAGGTATCGGCGCGGGACGAATAAGTCCGCAGAATATCCGAATAACTTTCCAGGAACGTGTTGAGCAGGAAAAGGTTGAGCTCGATGCCCCCGATCTTGTCTTTCGTGACTTTCACATGGTAGGCAATGTCCGCGCTGAGACTGCGCATATCCATTAGCACCCATCCGGGCGTGTTCTGGTTGAATTTCGATGTCCGCACAATCCGGCCCATGAGCTCTTCCCGCCGCTCGGGAATGGTAGAACTATCCTCGATGAGCTCGAAATGCAGCCGGTCGCTCAGGGTTTTGTCTTTCGTGATCAGTCTCAGGAGTAGTTTATCCTTTTCTTTGGCAGGCATTTGGATAATCGCCTTTTTGAGCTGTTCTGGTAACGCCATTCGGGTGCTTTTAATAACTTTTCGTTTAATTCCCGGCACAACCACGTAACTTTGTGGCTCAAAAACGGGCCGGGAAGCTTTTACAAAAATATAAAATACAGATACACATTATGATTTCAGTAGCTATGTGTACTTACAACGGGGCAAAGTTCCTGCCCGAACAGTTGAAGAGCATTGCTGATCAGACGGTTTCGGTGGACGAATTGGTTGTTTGCGACGACAGATCGAAGGACGACACGATTGAAATCATAAAATCTTTCGCTGCTACCAGCAAATTTCCCGTACGCATCCATGTGAACGAGCAGAATCTCGGCTCGACCAGGAATTTCGAGAAATGTCTTTCCCTGTGTCATGGGGATGTAATCTTTCTCTCCGATCAGGACGACCGCTGGCGGAAAGACAAAGTGCAAAAACAAGTCGCTTTCTTGAATGCGCATCCAAACCTGGACGCGGTTTTCAGCGATGCTGACAAGATCGACGACGACTCGCAACCGACCGGGGGGACTATCTGGGAGGAGATCGAGTTCAATCACGCGCGGCAGCAGCTCTGGCATAGCGGCAAATCACACGAGATCCTTTTCAATGGTTTTGTGGTAACCGGTGCCACACTGGCGATCCGGAAATCCGCCCTCGAACGGCTGATGCCGTTTCCTACCCATGTTCAGGACCTGATCCACGACGCGTGGATAGCCATGGTGCTGAGCCTGGAAGGTAAGATCGAATTTATACCCGAACCGCTGATTTCCTACCGTATTCATTCCAGCCAGCAGGTTGGGTTTGGTAATAAGGTGGAGAAAGTACAGCTGGCTGATCGTTTCAAACGCGACCGGAGGTTGAAATTGATCCCCCTGGAAGAAAAGGCCAACAAGTTGCACGAGCTGTATTTGCTCCTGCGTGCGCTTCCGTTCGTCCCGCGCGAGAAGCTCCTCAAATTGTACCTTTCACAAAAGCATTTTTACATCCGCGCCGGGCTGCCGGAGAGCCGTTTCAAACGACTTACCCCGGTGTTGGGCCAGCTGTTGCGCGGCTATTACCGGTTTAGCAGCAAAGATTGGTGGTTACCGGCGGTAGGGGATTTATTGGAATAAAGAACTGGATGATTATTAAAAATGGCTGAAAATAAGTCGTTAGTGGCGGTAGTGATACCGGTATATCAGGCAAATCTGACGGAGGCGGAACAGATGTCGTTGCGGCAATGCATGCAAGTGTTGGGCAATTACCCGGTGATTATCGTGAAACCCGCTGCGCTGGACCTCTCCGCATTCCAGCAGCAATATCCCTCGCTTACAGTTCAATCTTTCGACAATAGTTTTTTTACAAATGTCGACGCCTATAACCGGCTGATGGTGTCCATTGATTTTTACAAAACTTTCACCGCCTACGAATACATCCTTATTTATCAACTCGATGCTTTCGTTTTTCGGGACGAGTTGAAAGAATGGTGCGCGAAGGGCTATGATTATGTCGGTGCGCCGTCGCTGCATCAGCCTGAATTCGATACGCTTCCGGCGGAATCCGCTCAGGATTTTGCCCATGCATTATCGACGCAGCGTGTCGTACTGAACGGCGGGCTTTCGCTGCGGAGGATTCCTTCTTTTTTACGCTATTTAAAGATTTACAATATCTTTTATCCTGCCTGGAAAGGGAATGAAGATATGCTCTTCTGCCAGGAAGCGACGCGCCTCAAACCGATGAAACTCTTCATGAAGCTGCCCGAATGGCGGGATGCGCTGCGTTTCGCCTTCGAGAAAAGTCCGGCGGCAAGCTATGAGCTCACGAACCATCAATTACCCTTTGCCTGCCATGCCTGGGAGCGTTACGATGCGGCATTTTGGACACCATTTATCACTGTAAGCCAGTGACTTCCTGCGTTTAACAATTTTTAACAAACTATCATCCATTTTCGGACGTTCTTGCTGATATTTAGGTAAAACCCCAATATCACTATGAATTTCAAATTGCTTTCGGCCAGTTTTGGAGCCATTTTACTATCCATCCATACCAGCTTCGGGCAAATTACTGAGAACCCCAAAGTAGAGGAATCGTCGGTTCCCTATGTGAAAATCAAAAAAGTAGAACTGACGGACGCCAATACGGTCATTTATCTGCAATTTATCGAGCCCAAGGCGCAGAAACAGCCACAATTCCGTTCGCAACCCCGGATGTCGCCTTTTCCCGACTCGCGCGTTCCGCAATTTCCACAACAAGGCATCGGCCAGAGCCAGATCTGGCTCGATCCGGAAACCCGGCTCTACAAGCCAGGGGAAATCGATAAAAAGTTCAAGTTCATCAGGGCAGAGAACATTACCACTACCACCAAAACGAGCGTAGCCAATGGCGATACCGTCGATTTTGTAGCCTATTTTGAAAGGCTTACGCCGGGAATTGAAGAGTTTGATTTTTACGAAGGCCGTAGTTCGAATGGTAACCAGTCGTGGAATTTTTACGGAATCCATGTTAAAAACCCGCTCAAAAAGGAGCCTGCAAAATCGGCCAAGCCGGTAGCAAAGGCAACGCCGCCTGCTAAAAAGCCGGCCGCTCAACCGGCCGCGAAGGCACCTCAAAAGCCGGCTCCGGCCCCAAAAAAGGATACTGAAATGGCCGTTTTGAAGGGTACGGTTTACAATGCGAAAACCAAAGAGCCTATCGCCGCCCAGCTGTCATACATGGAAAAAGGGGATACGTTACAAGTCCGTTCGTCATCCGGGAAATACCGGGTAGGCGTCGATGCGGGTGAGCAATACCAATTCCGCGTGATGGCCCGCGGTTACTACGGGTCTTCGTTTAGCCTTGCGCCAGGCGATTCGTCCGGCAGGTCGTTCGATCAGGACGTGTACCTGACGCCGCTGATCGTGGGAGAAACGATCCTGCTCCCTAATATCTATTTCGAAACTTCTAAGTACACATTGCTGCCGGAATCGTTCGAAGAACTGAACCGCCTGGTGGACGTCATGCGAGACAGCCCGACCGTGAAGATCCGGGTAGAAGGTCATACCGATAATGTAGGCGATTTTGACAAAAACCTCGAACTCTCCCGCCAACGCGCGGAATCGGTGAAAAACTACCTGATCGAAAAAGGCATTGAAAGCAGCCGTATTGAAGCAAAAGGCTACGGTGGCACGCGACCACTCACGAAAGGCAGTGAGGAGGAGCGGAAAAAGAACCGAAGGGTGGAGTTTGTGATTACGGAAATGTAAGTCGGTGACGTTGTGGTTTTTTGTCAGGTGTTGTCATTTGTGGTCAGGAATAGTCAAGTGTTGTCATTATAGTCAGGTATTGTCATTTATAGTCAGAAATTGTCATCAACGGGAACCAAATTCTCCCTCCTGACTATTTCTGACAACACCTGACAACACCTGACAACACCTGACCACTAATGACGAAGCCTACCGTGCCTTGATAATATTCGTGAACTCACGCGATTTCAACGAAGCGCCGCCTACGAGGCCGCCGTCGATATCCGGTGCAGCGAAAAGTTCGGGTGCGCTGGCAGCCGTAACGCTTCCGCCGTAGAGGATCGAAATTTCGTCGGCTACTTCTGCACCATATTTGGAAGCAAGGTGCGCGCGCAATGCCGCGTGCATTTCCTGCGCCTGCTCAGCCGAAGCCGTAAGGCCTGTTCCTATCGCCCAGATCGGTTCATAGGCAATCACAACTGATTTCAACTGCTCTTCCGACAGGTGGAAAAGGCTTTCGGTCAACTGGTTTTTTACAAAACCGATATAGTCTTCATTCTGACGCTGTTCGAGCGACTCGCCGCAGCAGAAAATAGGGGAAACACCGAAAGAAAGTGCCGTATTTACTTTTTCGGCCAGCAATGCATTGGTTTCGTTGAAATACTGGCGGCGCTCGCTATGGCCGATCAGCACATATTGTACACCGATCGATTGCAGCATTTGTGCGGAGATCTCACCGGTAAATGCGCCCGAAACTTTATCGGAGCAGTTTTGAGCGGCCAATGCGAAGTTGGGCGCATCCTCGATATATTTTTGAATAGTAGTAAGGTAAATCGCAGGAGGGCAAAGGATGATTTTTGCGTCATTACGGACCTCATCTTTGGCCATATTAACGAGCTCCGAAGTAAGCGCAACTGCTTCATCCAGAACCTTGTTCATCTTCCAGTTACCGGCAACAATTTTTTTTCGCATGAGAAAATTTTTATTGTGGGAAAAAGTCATTTTACGCAACAAAAGTACCATATTTTCCTCATTTACATGATTATATATATGTGATCAAAAAAATGTCGGAAAGTTTGCACATATCGAGATTTTTTTGTGTTTTATTAATGTGAAAAGAACTATTTTTACTTGAATTAACCGATTGGACTGAATTCGATACTTAGCGTACACCGAAGAATATAAATAGGGTTTCAAGTCATTTATAGTCAACGTGTTGAAATATGTCACCCCAGGATTAGAAAATTAGCCATTTAAAGAAAGGAGGCCACGATGAAAACGTCTAAGTGGTTTATAGCAGCGATCATACTTTTTACTCATACCCTGACATTCGGCCATTCCAGCGACGTACCCCCTGTATCAGAGGAGAAGTATGGTTACTTTTTGGATAAAAACCATAAAACAGCACGCATTCCGTTCGAGCTGCATTCCAACCTGATATTGCTCTACGCGAAGATCAACGACAATGATTCGCTGCGTTTTATCCTCGACACCGGCGTTAGTTCGATAATCATTACGGACCCCAATATCCTCAAAGCCGACAAGCTGCGTTTAACCCGGAAGGTTAACCTCACCGGCGCTGGAGAAGGCGCATCTATTTCGGCACATGTGGCGATAGACAACAAATTTTCGATGGGAAGGTTAAGAGCTAACCACCAGAACATCGTGATCCTCGAACAGGATTTCCTGCGGCTATCCGAGTACGTCGGCGTGCCGGTACACGGGATTTTCGGGTATGAGATCTTCAATAACTTCGTCGTCACCATCGATTTCGCCAAAAAGGAAATATTGCTGATGCGGCCGGACAGGTACAAGTACAAAACCAGCAAAGGCGACAAACACCCGCTCATTATCGAGGATACCAAGCCATTTACGGATGCCGTAACACTTTTTGCCGACGGGCGCGAGCATCCGATCCGCGTGTTGATTGACACCGGCGCCGGGCACGCATTGCTGCTCAACAATACACCCAAAGAAACTTTCCGCTTGCCCGAAAAAGTGATCCGCGCACAATTGGGCCGCGGGCTGAACGGCGTGATCAACGGAAACCTGGGCCGGGTCGATAAAATGAAGTTGGGGCGTTTTGAATTGAACAATGTGGTGGCTTCGTTTCCCGACAGCATCGCATTCGGCTCCAAAATACGGGCCGGAGCCGAGCGGCAGGGAAATATCGGTTGCGAGTTGCTCCGCCGGTTCAAAGTCACATTCAACTACGGTGAGCGCTACATGGTGCTCAAACCGATCAGGAGCCGGCTCCGCGAGAAATTCGAGCATGATATGAGCGGTATGGAGATCCGCGCTGAAGGTAGGGATTTGCGCGATTACATTGTCAACCACATCGTGGCTGACTCTCCCGCGGCGCGCGCCGGCCTGATGGAGGGAGATCAGCTGTTGTTTATCGACGACCATTCCGCATCCGAGCTGAATGTGAGTGAAGTGTATAAGCTGATGCAGCGAGGCGATGGAAAAAACATAGACCTGCTTGTGAAACGCAAAGGCGATATTTTCTTTACCCAGATCACACTGCGCAGAATGATTTAGTACTTTTGGCCAAACTAATACCCGGCCATTTGAAACGCTTCATTATCACGGAAGACGGCTCGCATTCATTGTTCAGTGCGCAGTTCAATCAGCAATACCATTCTTTGCAAGGTGCCCTGAATGAATCGGAGCACATTTATATCAACCTTGGTTTGAGGCCGGCCCTTGAAAACGGGCCGGTTTCTGTTTTTGAAATGGGTTTCGGCACGGGACTGAATGCATTTCTCGCGTGGAAACTCGCCGATAGTCTTCAAAAGCAGGTTTTCTACACTTCCGTGGAGGCATATCCCGTTTCGTTGCTGGAAGCCTCACAGCTCAACTACGAAGAAGCGACCGGTGAGAAAGGCTTTATGCAGCTCCATCAGGCGCCGTGGGGTAAGGAGGTTGCCATTTCTCCTTTTTTTAATTTGAGGAAAGAAATAACCACCTTACAGGACTTCGCACCGGACCGGTTTTTTGATGTCATTTTCTACGACGCATTTGATCCGCAGGCGCAGCCGGAGCTCTGGACAGAAGAAATTTTCACCAAAATAGCGGCCCAAACCAAGCCCGGCGGCGTATTAGTGACATATTCGTCAAAAGGTATCGTTAAAAGGGCATTGGCCGCCGCAGGTTTTAAAGTGGAGCGGCACAAGGGCCCCGGCCGGAAAGCGCATATACTCAAAGCCATTAAACTCTGACATTCATTAGCATTAATACACATGAATTATCAAAGCATTATTAGCCAGGAACTGAAAGAAGCACAATCCGTTCTCGACAACTTCCTGAGTGATCCGGAACAAATTGAAAAGATAGAAAAGGCGGCAGGGCTGATGGCCGACGCCATTATCCATAACGGCAAAATCCTCTCCTGCGGCAACGGCGGCTCGCATTGCGACGCCATGCATTTTGCCGAGGAACTCACCGGCCGCTACCGCGACAATCGCCGCGCATTACCGGCCATCGCGATCTCCGATGTGAGCCATTTGAGCTGCGTTAGCAACGATTTCGGGTACGAATATGTGTTTTCGAGATATATCGAGGCATTGGGCCAACCCGGCGACGTGCTGCTGGGGCTAAGTACTAGCGGAAATTCAGCCAATATTATCCGTGCCGCCGAAGCTGCAAAGGCGAAAGGTATGAAAATCATCATCCTGTCGGGCAAGGACGGTGGCAAGCTCGCGGGTGTGGCCGACGTAGAAATCCGCGTGCCGCATTTCGGTTACGCCGACCGCATTCAGGAAATCCACATCAAGGTCATCCACATTTTCATGCTGCTGATCGAAAAAATGGTGCTGCGCGACTAACTCGATGCTGTTTGGCGGCATTGTGTTTTGTCAGGTGTAGTCAGGAGGTTGTCAAGTATTGTCAGGAAGTAGTCAGGAAGTTATCAAGTGTAGTCAGAAATTGTCGGGCATTGTTAAGGGTAGTCATTTGTTGTCAGGTGGTGTTATTTTTCACAGGAAGTTTGTTTATTGAGAAACAATCATTTCAAAATGGACTATCCTTGACAATACCTGACCACCAATGACATTCCTGACCACCAATGACAATACCTGACCACACTTGACAATACCTGACTAACCTTGACCTATACCTGACCAAACACATTCAGCACACCCGTACCATCATGAACGTCCGTCCATCCGCTATCATTCTCGACAACGACAAGATCCTCACGCTGCGCTATCGTTACGGCGAACAGGAAGTATTCGCATTGCCCGGCGGTAACCCCGACCCCGGCGAATCGCTCTCGGATGCGCTTGCGCGGGAGCTGATGGAAGAGCTGGGCGTGGAGGTTGCGGTGGGTAAAATGGTCTCCTGCGGGGAGGTAATCTGGCAGGAAGTACGGAAGGAGACCCTCCACATGGTATTTAACGCAAATATAACAAAGGGTACCCCGGCGCTCGATCCGGTGCATACTACGGCCCTCGAAATCGTATGGCTTCCGGTGGCATCGCTTGGTTCCAGGCATTTATATCCCAATGTCGGCCCGCAAATTGCCGCATTCTGCAATGAATCACTGCATTCGGGGCACATCGGCGTGATCGACCAGCCGTATGTGCGCTCATAAACCGGTTAGTTGAGGGCAATACTTCTTCGTTCGTTTCTATAAGACAGAAACATACCGTACTTTTGCGTTTTTAATAGGCAGCAGGGTAAATGGAAAACGAAAAGAAGGAGAAATTATCCAACTTCTTACTAAGACGGGCGGACCGGGATGTATTGTCAAGAGGGCGTTCCATTTATAGCAGTGGCGGCTTAAAAGTTTCCAAACTCGATTATAATGGCCCCGGTAATGCTGAGTTCAAGGTCAAAAGCGACTATTCGATCCAGTATTACCAGATTTTCATCCGCGACTTTCTCACACCGCAGATAACCACCGAATGTTCGTGCCCCGACAAAGCCGGGCTGTGCAAACACCGCGTGGCGAGTATTTTGTACATTCTCGACAAGATGCCGACGATCAAGCAGGTTGTCCACGAAATGGGTAACACGACGATCGAGCTGCAAGAAATCCGCGAAATGCAACTCCGCGGCATGGTACTCGACGAAACCTGGCAAAACCGTGAAAACGTAGGCCCGGTGGAGATCGTATCTGCTAAGGAAGGCGAAGCGGAATGCCAGGTGACGGACAAAGGGCAGGAGTATATGACCACTTTCCGGCGTGTAAAAGGCACCCGGCAGGTTCAGACAACCTGTACTTGTAACCAGAAACTCTGGGTACCGCTCTGCGAACACAAATTGGCCGCATTGCTCAAACTCCGCGAAGAGTTAGGCGAAAAGGCATTTGAAGTAATGCGCGACCTGACAGTCGAAAAAAGCAATTTGCTGGCCGAGTACGGCTATTCCCTGGAAGATCAGTTTAAAGATAAGTTCGAGTTCCGGCTGGACGAAGACGGCGGGCTGCATTTGATCAAGCTCGATCCGGCGATTCAGAAAGTGGGCGCGTACCAGGATTGGCAGTCGCTGCGCGAGCGCATATTGCCCGTGCAGGAGTCCTCATTTGCAGTGACGCTCACGGACAATGGGCAGGACGACGAGGACCGCGTTTCCATTTTTGTATTTTGGCCCAAAGGAAAAAACCACCTGCTGGATATTGGTTTCGGGGTTTTTTCTGTCAAATTCAGTTCCAAATCCGAGAAGGTTACCAACATCCGGAACATCGCAGGAGGTTCGAGCCACTATTATAATGCGGATGAAATCCCGGTACTCACGGAGTCGGACGCGCGTCTGGTGCGCATGGCGAAGCATTGGGAGGAGGGTTTGCAGAAATTCATCCGCAAACAAGGTTGGGCTTACAATGCCTACCTGCATTTCGATGATGTAGAAGCAGACCAGCGTTATGAGGCGCGTAACTACGTAGGCAAGCAGCTTACCAGGGTTTTCAACGACCTCGACGGCGACCGCCTTTTCCTCGCCGACGGCGACTACGTGACCAGCAACCACCAGCTTACGCAACTTGAACTGCACCGCGAGCCGGTAAAACTGTTTTTTGTCCTCACCGAAGACAAGGAGTTCATCACGCTTAATCCTTACGTCGAGATCAAACCGGGAACTCCGCTTGAATTGCAGAAAGTGGTGTCACTCGACAGTTTCTGGCTGGGACTTTATAACGAAAAGACATTGTTTCGCTGGGCGGGTATCAGCGAGGCCGAAATGGTCGCTTACCTGGGCCAGAATGGATTTAAAATACGGGTTAAGAAAGATTTTGGTGACGATTTCCTGAGAAACTGGATCATTCCGGTTTCTGAAAAATTTGACGTGATCTTCCAGACCCGACACGAAATACAAACTTCACCGCTGGCCTTCCAGAAACCGAAGTTTTATCTGAAAGAAGACGAAGCAAACCTGCTCATCGTGCCTTCCTATGTGTATCTGGAAGAAAACGGCAAGACAGAAGAGCTAGAACTGCTGCATGACCAGCGCCGTACGAGAACGAGCTTCGATAACAACCAGATCACCATGCTGGAACGTGATGTTCAGGCTGAAAATGCGATTTGGGATTGGACGAAAGCGCTGCATCCGAGCTTCGAGCATCAAACCGGTCAACCGTTCTTCTATGTGCCTTTCGAACAGGTGATGAAAGATGGCTGGCTGTTCAACTTCGTGGATGCGGCCAAGAAGAAGCATTACGAGATTTTCGGGTTTAAAGACCTGAAAAAAATGAAGTTTAACCCCAACCGCGGGACGGTGAAGGTGCATACCTCGTCGGGTATCGACTGGTTCGACATGAAGATCGAGATTAGTTTCGGCGACCAGACGGTAACGCTGGCCGATGCGAAAAAGGCATTGCTCAAAAAGCAGAACTATATTCAGTTGCAGGATGGCTCGTTAGGTGTGCTACCCGATGAATGGATCGCGAAGTTGGAACCGCTCATGCAGTTCGGCCGTGTGAACGATGATCAGATCCATTTGTCCAAAATACATTTTTCGCTTATTGACGAGCTCGTTTCCGAGATCGATAACGAGGATGTGTTCCGCGAGCTTTGGGAGAAGAAGCAGAAACTGCTCAATTTTAAACAAATCCCGTCGGTACCGCTTCCGCAGAATATCGAGGCGACGCTTCGCCAGTATCAGGAGGAGGGTTATAAATGGCTTCATTTCCTCGACGAATTCCAATGGGGCGGCTGTTTGGCGGATGATATGGGTTTGGGCAAAACCCTGCAGATGCTGACCTTCCTGCAAAACCAGAAAAACCTGGATCCCGAATATACGAACCTTGTCGTAGTTCCTACCACATTGATTTTCAACTGGCAGGCGGAAGCGGCGAAATTCACGCCGGACCTCAAATTGTACGTTCACCGGGGGATGGCAAGAAGGAAAGACATCGAGTTTTTCCGGGAATATGACATTATCCTCACCACTTACGGTACGATGCGCAGCGACGTGGAGCTACTCCGTCAGTTTGATTTTAACTACATTATCCTCGACGAAGCGCAGGCCATTAAAAACCCCGATTCGCTCACGTCCAAGGCCTCGCGCCTGCTACGCGCACGCAACCGCCTGACCATGACGGGTACACCTGTGGAAAACAATACATTTGATCTGTACTCGCAGTTTGAATTCCTGAACCCGGGAATGCTCGGCCACGCCGACTTCTTCCGGACGGAATATGCGACGCCGATCGATAAGTACCAGGATAAGGAAAAGGCCGCCGAACTGCGGAAACTCGTGTATCCATTCATGCTGAAACGCACTAAAGAAGAGGTAGCAACCGATTTGCCGGATAAAACGGAGACGATCCTCTTCTGCGAAATGGGTAATAAGCAACGGAAGGTTTACGACACATTCCGCGAGCGCTACCGCCAGGAAATTGCCGAAAAACTCGCAACCGAGGGCCTCAACAAAAGTAGTTTCCTCATTCTGGAAGCATTGTTGAAGCTGCGCCAGATTTGCGACTCGCCGTCTATTTTGTCGGGCGACGAAGATTTTGGAAGCGAATCGGCGAAGCTGGAAGAAATCACCCGCGAAATCGAAGAGAATGCTTCGAATCACAAGATATTGATATTCAGTCAATTCCTGGGGATGCTGGACCTGATCCGCAAGCACCTGGAAAAAATGAATATCCCGTACGAATACCTCGACGGCCAGACTGTGGACCGCGCCGGTCGTGTGAACCGTTTCCAGAACGACTCTACTTGCCGTGTGTTCCTGATGAGTCTCAAAGCAGGCGGGGTGGGGCTTAACCTTACCGAAGCGGATTACGTATACCTCGTTGATCCATGGTGGAATCCTGCCGTGGAGCGCCAGGCGATTGACCGTACGCACCGTATCGGGCAGACACGCAAGGTATTTGCCTATAAAATGATTTGCAAGGATACGATTGAAGAAAAAATTCTGCTGTTACAGCAACGTAAGCAGGACCTGGCAGAAGATTTGGTGGGCGGAGAATCTGGCTTTATCAAGAAACTGAGCCAGGAAGATATTATGGGGCTTTTCAGCTAATATCGGATGAATGCTAAATTACTGAATCGAATGTAGGTTCAGTAATTTAGCAGCTTGCTGCCAGCCGAAATGTGCAGTAATCTTTGGTTAACCAATCTGGCCGTAGGATCTGATTTCAGCGAATCGGCCGATGCGAACTCGAATGTTTGTGAGTCGGTCAGCTCGGCATATTCCGGCGCCGAGGTGCCTCCATCCTTTGGAGCAAGTGGCGAAGAATTGTACATTTTTTCTACACCTGTGTGCTTGGCTGTTCCATACCGGGCTTCTTTTTGGATTACACACAGAACCAGTAAAACTGAGGCAATTAGAAGAGTAATTCTATTTTTCATGTCCAGAGATGTCTATTGTTCAGGGTTCTAAATCAGACAACACTTTCACAAAGAGCAAATTTCGCGCCAGAAGGTTGGAACACAGTTTCAAATGGTGACAAAAAAGCCCGTTTCCGCTGAGAAACAGGCCTTTTTTTAAATATTCCAATGCGTTACTGGACTATTGCGGTGAATTCAATCTCAACTAGGTAATCGGCCGATACCAATTTGCTGATTTCGTAGATACCTGTGGTGGGCTTAATGGCGCCGAAATACGCACCATGTGCGCGGGCGATGTCCTCAAAAAGGGTAATATCCGTGGTAAAAATACGCGTGCGGACCACATCTGCCAGGCTGGCGCCTGCGTCCTGCAATACTTTTTCGATGCGCTCGATGATATTGTTCGTCTGCGCATAAGCGTCGTCAGCCTTCACTTTATCGCCATCCACGATAGCAACCGTTCCGGCGACCTCAATGATATTTCCGATCCGAACCGCCCGGCAATACCCCATTTTGTCTTCCCAAGGGGACCCAGAGAGTATATTTTGTCTTGACATATTGTTGGTTAAGTATTTAAAAATGTAAATATAAGCAGGGGTATCTACTTTTGCCGTTCCTCTTCCCAAATCGCCAGCGCCAGCCGGATCTGCCCGTAATCGTACCGTTCGTTCAGCAATTCGAACAGGGGTTTTAGCGGATCATTTTTTCCGATGTGAATTTCTTCCGCTGCTGCGACGATCGTTTGGTATACTGCGGGCTCGATGAGTGATTTCAGATCGACACCGTGGCCGTCTTCTTTGAGTTTTACCAAATGCGAGATGATAGTTACCGGGTTAAGGTTGCGCTTTTCGGCAATCACCTTGATGGAATAGCCCTCCTTGTAAAGATCGTAGGTTTCGACGAACGTCATTCCTTTTACAATGCGCGTGCCGGGTGCATTGTTCTCGCGTGCGAAATTGAGGATTTCGTTGATGAATGCCTCTCCATAGCGCCTGAACTTTTCGGCTCCTACGCCGGAAACGGCTTTCATTTGGGCTTCGGAAATGGGCTTTTTCTGGGCCATTTCGGAAAGGGAAGCATCGCTGAAAACAACATAGGGAGGCACGCCGAGCGTATCGGCCAGCTGCTTGCGAAGCTGGCGGAGGCGTTCGAAAAGGGCGTCGCGGATGATTTCTTGCTTCGGTTTTTCCTTCGGTATCAGCTCTTCTTCTTTTGCTTTCCGTTCGGCGAGTGGGATGAATTTCACGAGCTCGATTTGCCGCTCGCCTTTCAAGACCTGCCAGCTTACCGGGTTCAGTTTAAATGAATGAGCCTCGTCGTAAGCAATGTCCATCACGCCGGAATTGAGCATTTGGCCCAGGTATTCCGACCATTCATCGCCACGCAGTTCGTGTCCGACACCGAAAGTAGGAAGCATTTCGTAGCCGTGTTGCAGGATATTCCGGTTGCGGCTGCCGCGGAGAATGTCGATGAGCATACCCATGGCCACCTTTTGCTCCGTGCGGGCGATGCCGGACAACGCTTTCTGCGCGATAATGGTCGCGTCGAAGCGGGTCCGGGGATTACGGCACACGTCGCAGTTACCGCAATCGTGATCGACGGGTTCGTTGAAATAGCTCAATAGAATGCGCCGGCGGCAGATGTCGGCTTCGGCATATTGCTTCATCCGGTTCAGTTTGGCATGCAAAAGCTCCTTCTGCTCTGCCGACTGATCCGAATTGTTGATCATATCCTGTCTGGTGATAATGTCCATGTAGCTGTAAAACAGCACCGTGTCCGCGCTCGCGCCATCACGGCCCGCCCGCCCGATTTCCTGGTAAAAGCTTTCTACATTCGATGGCAAGTTATAATGGATTACCCAGCGGACATTGGATTTGTCGATCCCCATTCCGAATGCGATCGTGGCGACTATGATTTGAATATCATCCCTCAAAAAATTCTCCTGCACCTGCGAGCGCTTGTCGCCCGTCATGCCCGCGTGGTAGTACGCGACGCGGAAGCCTGCTTTTTGCAAGCTGGCCGCCACGGTTTCGGTACCTTTCCGGCTAAGGCAATAAATTATCCCTGGCTGGCCCTCATGTTTCTTAAGGAAACGCTGGATTTGCTCGATACGCTTCCGCCCGGGCAGCACATTGAGGCTTAGATTGGGCCTATCGAAGCTGGAAATGAAAGTTTCGGCGTGTTCGATATTCAGCTGTTTCAGAATATCGCGGCGTGTGACGCGGTCGGCGGTGGCGGTGAGCGCTACGATCGGTACATCGGGGAAGCGTTGTTTCAAAAGGTTCAGCTGGCGGTATTCCGGCCGGAAATCGTGGCCCCAGGACGAAATACAGTGCGACTCATCGATGGCAAAGAGCTGCACATTCCATTCGCGCAGTAAATCGAAGGTATTACCTGCAAAAAGCCTTTCCGGCGCGATATAGAGCAGTTTCAATTCACCCAACTTGATTTGCCACATGATCTGGTCCTGCTCGGCGCCTGAAATGGTGGAGTTGAGGAAAGCAGCGGTAATGCCGTTCCCGCGCAACGCCTCTACCTGATCTTTCATGAGGGCGATCAGCGGGGAAATTACCACCGTAAGCCCCTCGCGGAGCACAGCCGGAATCTGGAAACAAACAGATTTACCACCGCCTGTGGGCATCAGCACCATGCAATCGCGGTTGGCCATGATGGTGTCGATGATTTCGGATTGCTGGGGGCGAAAGGAGTCGTATCCGAAATATTTCTTTAATGCTTCAAGCTTGTTAATGGACATGATGTACTGATTAATGGTATTTACTTCAAAAGAATTTCCTTTCGCGCTGCAAAAATAGGGCTTCAAAACTGATACATCACCTGTACTTTTGCCTCGCTTCGCTTGTTGCCGTTAATTTCGTTGAGTCCTGAACTGATCTTCTCAATGTCCGAATACCGTGTTTGCGACCATCGGATCCATATTTTAAGCTGTTTTGTAATGGTATACCGCAGCATTAAATAATGCCGGGTACCGGTGTTGTAGTAGGCCGGGATCGAGAATGCGTAGAGCATATCTTTTTCATACACATATTGCCGGCTGTCGTAATCATCAGTTTTGAAAAATGCTGCGCGGCCGCTGATTTCCAGTCTGGAAAAATGCCAGGTCACGTCCTGCACGATCGTGAAGCCGTTTGAACCTTTGGAATGCCCGTTTTTCAACCCGCCATATTGCAGCCGCGTCCGAAACGCGCACCGGAGCGGAATTTCGTAATCGATATTGAACATGGCTGTCCGCTTAATAGATCGGATCAGCGATGGATTATTGTCCACTGCCGCAGGATCATTAACCTGCTTATGCTTTTCATGAAATAGCAGATATGCATTCAACCGCTTCGAAGGTTTCCAGAGCAAATGCAGGAAATAATCGAAGCCACTGGACGGTTTATCGACCTGGTATTTCAGCCACGGAAACTGGAAATAATCAAAATAGGCACTCCAATGCCATTTCCGGGAAGGCGACCAGCGCATTCCGGCATAGGCGCCGCGCTCATTGATGGGCCGGGTGGCTTCGCTGATAGGATTGCCATAAAATGTATGAAAGTCGCGGGCATAATGCCGGGCCATTACCGATACATCGACCTTCCGGCTAATGCTCGCGATGAGTCCGCCGATGGCACCGGTTCCGCCGCTTTTGGAAATGGCAGTTTCTGCGAAGAAATGTATGTTTTGCCAGCGATAGTCGCCGTGCAGGCCCGCGATAAGGTTTTGTTTTCCTGAAAATTCATAGCGGTTGTATGCCAGATCGCGCTTTTGGATAAATGAATTATAACCCGTGCGAAGCATTACCAGTCCGATCTGCCCTCTTTGAGAATGTAGCTTGTGCAATAAATGCAAGCCGATATTCTGCTCGCGAAGTACATTGTGTTTTTCAATTTCAGAAGGCGTGCGGTGGTAGCCGGTGACGGGTAGGGAAGTGGTAATACCGGAACGAACGCTGTCCGGCTCCTGGGTGGCGTCGCGTTTGGTTTTGGAGATCAAAATGGTGACATCGGTGCGCGCAGTAATGCCGACAGTGGCTGCAATGCCTCGGAAATAGTTGGCTTCGGTAGCGGAGGTGTAAGGTCTGAGGCCGGTTGTGCTTCTGTAAACAGTTCGGATTACCTCAGAACCTTTTCCTAGTGAAAATCCGGCGCCGGTGGTCATTCCTTGCCCGGCTTGCATTTGAAAATCGCCGATAATCAAATTTTTGAGCCTTCCCCGGTGGAGGATTTGCGCATGAAAGGAAGTATAATCAATACCAAAGATCTGCCTGTGTACATTCCAGTGCCATATTTCTTCGCCAGCATCTTTTTCCAAGGTAATTCCAAAACTATATGCGCCGCTGCGGGCATTTCGGTAGCGGAGGTAGCCATTAAAAGGAGGGCCCTGGTAGCGTGTAGTCGCATTGGAGTTGGAATCCAGCGGTGCGAAACCCTTCTGCTGCTCCATTAACTTACCCGAACGAAACATCAAAAAATGCTGTCCCGGATTTTTCAATGCCTCTTGAATGGAAATTGCTTTGGTACTGATTGTTACAAATGGCAGCAGCCTTCGAATCGTATAAATGTCAAACTCTGGAACAGCCTGTAACTCGTAAAGCGACAACAAAGCACCCGCTTTTGCGCGATAGTCGAAAAAGGAACGGAGCTGTTTTTCACTTAAAATAAATGTAGCGGCAAGGTCGTCGGATGTGGCGGTGTTGAGGTCGAGCGGACTGGCGTAAAGCTGCAAAAGTGCCTCGTAAAGGTCCTCGGAATCGTCGGGCGGGACAGGGAAGAGTTCGGCGATGAACTGGTTGATGTCGATGTCAGGCCGGGGAGGTTCCTGGGCAATGGTCAGGAACGGAATGCAAATGCCGAGCAATGCAGTTGCCCACAGGGAATAGCCGGCAGGAAACCCTTGAAGATCAAAAGCGTATGTGGTTTTCATCGATCTCAGCATACGCTTTTGATATGAATGAAAAGGTTAGAAGGCTTTCAGACTTAAATCCAGACTTCGCGCCTGATGCGTGAGCGCACCGCTGGATATCCCATCCACACCGGTTTCGGCCACCGCGCGTAATGTTTTTTCGGTAATGTTGCCGGATGCCTCGGTTTCGTATCGCCCTCCGATCCGCTTCACCGCTTCCCGCAGGTTATCCAGCGAAAAGTTGTCGAGCATGATAATATCGACCTGGCCGACACGCAACACCTCATCCACCTCGGCAAGGTTCCGCGTTTCTATCTCGATTTTGAGCTTCCGACCGGTTTCTTTCAGGTATTTATTAGCTCCGGTAATGGCCGCTTCGATGCCGCCGGCGTAATCCACGTGATTGTCCTTCAACATAATCATGTCATAAAGGCCCATCCGGTGGTTCACTGCGCCGCCGATTTTCACCGCCATTTTCTCAAACAGCCTGAAATTCGGGGTAGTTTTGCGGGTATCGAGCAGTTTTACGGGCAAATCCTTGATCAAATCTGACATCTGCCGTGCATAAGTGGCGATACCGCTCATGCGCTGCATAATGTTCAGCACCAGCCGCTCGGCTTTCAGGATCAGACGTGCGTTTCCTTCTACCGTAAAAACAATGTCTCCTGTTGATACGACGGAACCGTCAAAAAGTAACACATCAATTTTCGGAAGGGGGTAACCGTAATATTTAGCGGTTTCGTCGAAGATAATCTGCGCCACTTCCACACCCGCGAGTACGCCGTCCTGTTTCACCAGCAACTTCGCGCGCTTGGTAGCATTTTCGGGTACGCTGGCGAGGGATGAATGGTCTCCGTCGCCGATATCTTCCAGCAATGCAAGCCTGAGAAGATTCCGGAGTTCGTGGGGGTCAGTTTCCATTTTAGTAGAAATTAAAATCAGTAGGTTTGTTGCCGGTAGGCCATATTGTAGCGAATGGCAACCGAAAAAATGTTGGAGTTGGTGGCGACCTTCGCGTCCTGTGACGTTACTTTCCGCATCAGGTACCGGCCATCGAGGAACAGATTGTGGGCCAGTGAGTATGACAGGCGCAAATCGGCAAATAAGGTAGTCGCTTTAATGCCCTGGCCGATTTTTTGGTTAACCTCGCTTTGTCCTTCGCGCTCCACATGCCGGGTTTCGTAACTTTTCGAAATATCACCTCCGTAATTCATCAAAGGTTTGTCCGAGGGATCTTTACCCTGCATAGCCGACATAACGGTGCCGTAAATCGACAGCCTCGGCGTAGCTTTGTAGCGTACAATGCCTAAATATTCCCGGAAGTTGGCTCCGAGCGGGTGTGCGAGCGCCTGCCCGTAATGCATATAGTTGCGCCCGCCATCCTTGTGAGAGTACGTATAGGGGCGCACGACGTTGTATTCTGCCTGCAAATCGAGGTTCGGTACGCCAAATGCATCCACGTATTTGGCACCGAGCTGGAAGCTGTATTTGTTAGTCCAGGATCCGCTGCCGTTGAAAAGGTATTTGGTCAGAAACTCGTCCAGCACAAACTGGCTGTAAATGGAAGCGGTTTTACCAACGAGCCAGCGGAAATCGAAACCGAGCAATGCATTATCCTGGCTGCCGATGTAGGATTCCACATAACGATAGAAGATAATCGGGTTGAGGTAATTGAGGTCGTAGCCGCCGCCCACAGAATCGCGGTTGAAAACTTCGGCTTCAAATACCCCAAAATTGATTTTCTCGGTCAGGTTAACACTCAAATGGTGAATAGCCGCGAATTTCTTTTTTCTTAAAAACTCGGAGAAACCATCTTCGGCGCCATCAATCATGCTGGTCCAGAGGTTGGTATAATGGAACCTGCCGAGCTGGGTATCCAATCTTAAAAACAAATACGGACTGCTGTTGTCGGAAAGGATCAGCGAGCGGTAGCCACTGCCGAAAGTATTGTAGTCGTGCCCGAATTTTACATTGATGGCTTTCAGCGGACGGAAAGTAATGTAGCCACGGGCCGAAAGGAAATCGTTGCCGTGGTTCCGCGTCGCTTTGGCCAAGCCTTCGCCAGGGAAGCTGTATTTCGGCGCAAATGCATTCACATAGCGCGGGAACCGGCCCTGGTTATCGGAAACGAATGTATAAAAGCCTAGCTTGTCATTGATCATTCCCCGGATCTCGACTCCACGACCGGTAAACCACAGCGTCTGATGCGACGTGGTGTCGTAGCTGTTGTCTTTTCCGATGAAATTGGTGGTAGTAAAATTGAAATGCAGGTCGAAGTCCTTGTTGTGAATGCTGTACAGATCGGCAGAGTGGTTGAAAAACTTGCGCTTCTGCCCTGGCGGCGGCGATTTGAACCAGCCCAGCCGTGCCAGCTTATTGTATTTGGCCGAATCGGTGGAGATCATTCCCTTTGTCCATTCCCAGCTGTCCTCGCGCATGTAGTCGATCGTTTCCCAGTCGCGGTCGGTCAGGTCGACAGTGCCCTCCTTTAATATGGAGTCGGTAAGCGCCACAACCGCTTTACGCTCAAATGGCTTGGCATTGAAGTGAAAACCCTCGGAAAATTTACCCCTTTTGATTTCCAGACGATCGATGAGATGGTAATAGTCGTCGTTTAGCGGAACGAAAGCACTTTGCGCGTGTACGTAAGCCGAGGATACCAGTGTTAAAAACAGTAATTTAAAAAGCCGGATAATTCCTTGATACATAGGCAACAAAAATCTACTACGACCGCAATTGGAGCTTTTGCACGTAATTTTTAGAAATGGTGTTCCAAATTACGTCAATGAATTTGTATTATCTTGCATGGAGTAGTCTAAAAAACTGTCACTCCCATGTTTTTACTTTCCCAAAAACCTTCCATAGCAGATCACTATCTGGCCGAATTGCGTGACGTTAATTGTCAGAAAGACCGGATGCGGTTTCGCCGGAATATGGAACGGGTAGGAGAGCTGTTGGCCTATGAAATGTCCAAAACGCTCACTTTCAAAACGGAGAAAGTAGAAACGCCGCTCGGTACGGCACCGTGCCGGTCGATGTTGCAGCCCATCGTACTGGCTACCATTCTGCGCGCCGGTTTACCGTTCCACCAGGGCTTCCTGAATATTTTCGATAAGGCCGATAATGCATTTATCGGGGCCTACCGTGGGCATCATATCAATGCGGAGGAGGAATTTACGGTCGAGATGGACTACATTACCAGCCCCGATCTGACGGGTAAAATCCTGGTGATGATCGATCCGATGCTGGCAACCGGCCGCTCCATGGAGAAGGTTTACCATGCATTGCTGCGCTTCGGCATTCCTTCGCAAACCCATATTGCCTCCGTGATCGCCAGCCCCGAGGGCGTTCAATATCTACAAGAAAGAATCCCGCAATGCCGCCTTTGGCTTGGTGCCGTGGATCAGAAGCTGAACGAACAATATTATATAGTACCAGGCCTCGGCGACGCCGGCGACCTGGCTTTTGGCGAAAAATAGCCCCTGCGATTCTCAGTTCAGCAATTCATCAAACATAATGGACACATAGTACGTGCTACCCACATTCGGGCTGCCGTATGACTGGAAGTACGATTTCCCGAACAGGTTGGTACCACCCAGCTTGATGATCGATTTGATCGCGGGCACTTTCCAGCTAACCTGCGCATCGAGGTTGCTGATTGCCGGCACCCTTGTGTTTGAGAATACCGGCACGTCCGTGGTTGTGGGCACGACGAAGCTCGATTCCCACAAAAAAGCCTGCTGGTAGCGGTATACGACATTGAATCCCCACGTGTTGGAGCTGGTAATGCGGCGGCCAAGGCTCACATTATACCGGTATTTAGGAGTATTGAATTGCGAATACTGCACTTCCGGCGACGGCGTAAAGTCTTTCAACTCATTGTTCGCCACATTACCGCCGATATTGAACCCTTTCGGCAATGCATAATTCAGCCCGATCGCGAAGCCGCGCGTGGTGATCGTCTCGGTTGTATTCACGGTCCTCGCGTATCCCTGGTAGCTACC